>Ga0163216_100409_pt1 | contig 73490 bp, 74 predicted proteins | sample SynspAceP_FD_167610 | JGI IMG/M metagenome (GOLD analysis project Ga0163216, IMG submission 167610) | Saline lake microbial communities from Ace Lake in Antarctica - Synechococcus sp. Ace-P (Illumina Assembly) | ecosystem: Environmental > Aquatic > Non-marine Saline and Alkaline > Saline ...
CCTCGCAGCAGCCTAAATTGGGTTGAAATGGGGGTGGCCGGATGCCCCGGAATCCCCGGCCGGATCAAATCGGAATGGGTGGCCGGATGCTATCGGAATCGGTGGCCGGATCGTCCCGGAATACGCAGAACCGGACGCGGCAAGCAAGAAAGATGGAGAGCGCACTCCCAATGCCTGGTTCGCTGTGGGTGAGGATCGACCGCTTTTTTTCTTTGCGGGCATCTGGACCCCATGGACGAGTGTCCGCAAGCTCAAGGAAGGCGAAATCGAAACCAATCTATATGCATTCCTCACCACAGAACCCAACGCCATTGTTGAGCCAGTTCACAAGAAGGCGATGCCTGTAATTCTGACGACACCAAAGGAAGTTGGCATTTGGCTGACAGCGCCGTGGGATGAAGCAAAGACACTACAGCGACCGCTGCCCGATGATCAGCTCGTCGTGGTCGACGTGGCGTGATTCTGAGGAACTTTACGGCTTCTGACGATTTGTAGCAGCGTTATGGCAACCGAGCACAAGGCCGCAATGTAATGAAGTCGCCCAGGTTTGCAGTCACTCATCCTGATTATGGCTTGGAATGCGAAGAAGCCCTTGAACCCTACTTGATCGCTGCAATTGATCAGGCGCGGGGGATGGGGTGGAATAGCGGAGCAGTTTGGAAATCACTACATTCGGTTATTACAAACCTTGAACTGGCGGAAGATGAGAATCGAAAAACTGATTGCGCCATTTTGACAGCGGGGCTCGAAGCCCGCTGATAGGCCGCCATTTTGCGGGTTACCTGTTCCTCTTTACCTCGTCACCCAACGGGCGGTTTCCCCATTCTGTTACATTTCGCATGCCCAACAGGCGGCGAATGATAAGATGCCCATAGTCTCCTGCGGACGGTGTCTTTACGCGAACATCCACATAGCTGGCTGTACCGCAACGAGAACAGGCAAAGGGAGGCACGTCTACAGGTCGGGAAGGATTGAGCACCTGCATCAAGTCTGCCGCCAGGTAATTTATCACTCTCCGACACAGGTTGCATCGCACCGCAATGATCTGGCCATTATTGGCAGTATCCTGAAGCGTACGAATCGGCTTCGCAGGGTGACGGTGGTACTTGCGGTATTCCTCTGGCATGATCGGAGCATAGGAACATTTCATGAACAAGCAAGCGCACTGTGGTTGCGGACATCTGAGACGGTTTCATGCAGCCTCGGCCAACAGTGCACCTTCCTTGCTCTCCAAAGGTGCCGTGGTCTTGGTGGGGCTTTTTGTTTTCGTATGCTTTGAAATTAGGAACTCGGCATGCAGACGGAGTGCCTGCCGAAGATCGGATCGCGTCCCCTTTTTCAAGGCAGAAAACTCTTTCACGGCCACAAGTGCTGCGATCTCAAGCGCCGGATCAGCAAAGGTCCGTCCTCCGAGCAGATGACGGGCGCGGCCGGCACTGGCTTTCACATTGCGAGCTGTCGTCCTGGCGCGCCCGCCGCGTTGAAGCCAGTCCAGAAACCGCCCCTCGATCGCAGGGGCGGTGTGCCCTTTGTGTCGGGCCAGGATGACCTCGCCGATCGCCTTTGCTACGGGTGCGGGAACCGCGTTGGCGATCATCTGAAGGACGTCGCGCTGCGTTTTCGAAATCCATTGCCAGTCTGCAGGAAAGCCCTGGATACGCGCTGCCTGGTCCCGGGTAAGTGCGATAGTCGTCGCGGCCGGTGCAGGATCGTCGGGATGTGGATTCGACAGATACTTTGGTGCAGGCCGCTCCCAGGATGTCCGCGTCACGGTCGGGAGTGGCTCGTCGATCGTACGGACTCCGCGACCGGTCCGTACGGGACGCGAGTAGACGAAACCATTTTCTATAAGGGCGGCGTCGGCGGGATGTGCCCTGTAGGTGGCCGGAATTGGTCGATCTGACGAGGAACGTATAGTTGGCGCTGGTTCGTCAGCCGACCAGACACTACGCCTGTCAGGCATGCGGGTCGGGAAGAACAGTGCATCAGGTATGGATTGGCCAAAGAAGTCGCGGAGTGTCATTGGCCGCACAGATGCCGCACCAGCGATCGCGGATTGCAAGAATCCGTCACGCTCACCTAGTCGCCCAATCACGAAGAGACGTTTCCTCGATTGAGGAACACCATAAAAAGCCGCATTGATCCTTGATTCTGTCAGTCCATAGCCAGCGCGCTTCAACATGGCTCTGGCTTCGGTCCAGGCCTCCGACTTGGCAGCCTGGACAACGTTTTCCATTACGAACCACTGGGGGCGAACGGTCGTTACAACGATGGCGAAAGCAATGGTAAGGCTCGCATTCTCGCCTTCCTCGCGTCGGCCGGCCAGACTGTAATCCTGGCACGGCGGACCGCCGCAGATCAGGTCAGGTGCGAGGCGAGAGATTTCCGGAATAATGGAAAGAAGGTTCTTGAGGTCCGCGACTTCCGCGTGAGGGCCGATGTTGTGGCGGTAATTCTCCACCGCTACAGGCCAGGCATCATAGGCCCGGATAATGTTGAAACCCGCATCGATCAGGCCCCTGGACATGCCGCCAGCGCCGCTAAATAATTCCACTGTCCGCACTGAACACCTGCCTCAAAGTTCACGTACTTGTACGTGACGGAAGTGGCATGTCAGTGGTTACCAATAAGTAAATTGCGCTCGGCGCATTACCGTGTGTTTTCTACCTTCCGCGGCTCCAGCGGGTAGCCCACACAAACAAGTTCATCATATTCAGAATCTCTGAAATACAGAGTTTCCCCTTCGGCATCGACGGCTGCCAGTGTGGGGTGATCAGGGATGTCGAAGTTGTCCCATGCTTCGGGAAACTTCGATTGGCCAGCCGCTTCAACCGCTTCCGTGATTATGGCATTGATTTCGCGCTGATAGTCACTAGAATCCCTGTCGCAATAGGATGTCTGGATTTCACGGGGCGCTCTAATGAAAGCCGCGTAGGCAGCCTCGACCAGCCGCTCAATGTGATAAACGGATTGTCCGTTCCACTGCTCGATGGCATTGAGCGCCCTTGTAAAGGCATCAGAATTACTTTTCGTTTTATCCTCATCCATATCCATCTTCTTTTCTCTTTTTGGTGCTCAAATTTGTATCGAAAACTCAGTCCAGACCATCACGTACTTAGTACGTGATGGAAATCGCACGGTGACGATCTCAGAGGCCATGCTGTCGATCAGCCGAGGTCTCTGCCTTCAGAATAAATTTCGATGGCGTATTCACCGCAGCCGTAATCCTCAAGCTCTGGCGCATGTAACATTGCCTGGGAGACGGCCTCAGCTATCGTGTTGCCTCGACCTTTCCACGAGACTCTGATGTCGGCGAACGTGACGTCACAAACAAAAATCTCGTCTTGCTGGCGCGCGTGGAATTCTTCATCGTCGCGGCGGCTCATGTTGCCTCGTCCCATTCACGTCGGCGCTCGGCGTCCTCAATCCCCAAGATCAGCGCCCATGCGGACTCAAGGTGATGCTGTGCTGTGCTGAGCTCGCGAGCAACGGATTGTCCGTCCCCCGTCCGAAGGTCGGAAAAGCCGCATGCGGCGGCGTAAATATCAGCCCGCAATTTAAAGTACTGGTCATTGGGAAGCGGGAATTTCTCAGTCGAGATGTCTAGAAATCTAAGTGATTCTGTCATGCTCTTGCTCCCTCGCAAATTTCACGAATTACGTCGTCGCATTCGATACGCTGACCAGTTGTCTTTCGACCCCATATGGCCAGGCCGGCGAAATCGCGGTCCACAGTTTCGCCTGACTTCTCCAGCTTTTCAGCAAGCCAGTGCGAGACAATCCAGTGGGACAGCACCTCCTGATCTTCTTGCTCGCCAGCGCCGCACAATGAAAGGGCCTGGTCCGCGAGATGATCAGATGATGTGCTTCTGGCAAGTGTTGCGATCAACTCCGATGCGCAGCAAAGCACTTCGGTTTTCCAAATTTCTTCTGGCGTTCTCATTTGGATGCCTCTCTTCCTTTACTCAGTTTAATCCAACGCATTAGCTCGCCGGTCGACCCGTCAACCAACTCACGTTCCATCTTGGCGCGCGCAATTTCTTCCTCTGTAAGCCACTTCTTCTTGCGGTATTCGCGGTTGAAATCCCGCACAATCCGCCGCTGGGAAGCGTCAAGTCTTTCCCACGCCCCCTTTTCGTCTGCCCCAAAGCCGGGATTGGTTTCGGCCAGTGCATTGAGCGCGAGACCAATGGTCATCCGCTCAGTGGTGGAGCCACACAATTCGCCAGCGCCGATTTCACCGCGCTGCACCTGTTCTATTTTCTCGCGCTCTCTCATAGCGAAGGCCCTCCAAGTTCTTTCTGAATCATGGCGGCCACGACATCACGCATGGTTGCCTGATGCTGCGCCGCGTGAATTTTGAGCTGCATCAAGGTGTCACGCGGCAGGGTGACACTCAGTCGGGCAATGCCAGCGCGTCGTCCGCGATCCGCCTGTCTCAATGAAGGCTCTGGTCTTCTCTTGTCAGTCATGATGGGTCCTCTCGACATGGCTTCGCCGTCATCGACGAATCGAAGCTTTCCTGTGGTTCTGTTTGGGATACTTGCGTGACCACTCACAGCGAGTGATCACGCGGGATGGATGACGGCCTCAGCGCCGATTTTCAGGCGTCTTCGAACTCAAAATATTCGGCGACGGTATCTGCATCGGCGTGCAGCTCTGCGAAGCTACGGGCTGCCTCTGTCTCGATCGGTGTGAGGCCTTCACCACCTATCGAGCCGTTGTTTTCGTATCGCTCTGACCAGCGTGAAAGAGCACCGCCGAAGCCGGCCAGAAAGAAGCGGCCTCGAGGTGTGCGGAATAGCGCCGTTTTTTCAAACTTGAAATCGCTGGGGCCGACGTCGGACTCATATGTGCAGATTTTCGTCGAAGTCTCTGTGTTGTAGCGGAGGCCGTCTACAATCTTCTTGAAAGTCTCATTCATTTCATATTCCTTCCTATTGTAGAAGCAAAGTATTGTCGCGTTTTTGGACAAAGCTTCGCCGTTTCGCAGGATGCGAAATTTCTTTTCTATTACCGATCTGGAGAATTTATCGGCGTGTGATTAGATGCTTTTGTGCATCTTCACATATGATGGTCGGAGCGATACATACCCCTGTCAATCCTAAAAATGACAGGGTGTCGAATTAATTTCGGATCAACATCAACCCCCCATATTTCTGTTTGGTTGTGGAACGAGGCCATGCAGACGGCATGGCTTCGCTGATCACGCCAAACAGCGTTGATAAAATTGCAGTCGTTTGGTGAGAGGTTCGGTTACAGGCTCACGCGATGCGTGAGACATCGTTCATGCTTCTCGGAAATCAGAAGGGCTCAAGGTCGGCGTCCATGAATTGTTCCTCTGCACTTTTCCTTCGGGGCGCTTCTTCAACCGTTTCTTCGCGCTCCACAATCACGATGTATCCTGCCGCGCCGGCATGTTCATCAGCCAGCAATTTGTCCCGATCCGTCGGGTAAAACTCGTTTTCTATCGGTCCAGAGTAAAAAACGATCTGGCAAATTTCCGAACCATCATCCCGAGTCGGCTTGTCATCATGAAAATCGATATCTCCATCAAGTCCGGCAACTGTCTCAGCATGCATTTCATGCCCATGAAAGTCGTATAGAATGTCCTTTACAGCCTGATTGATGTCGAGAGTTATCTGGTCAAACGGACCTTCATATTCGATTCTATTCTCACTGATCAGATAGACCGTATGGGGGACCATCTCGCTTTTGTCCCAATCGGTCGAATCTTCATCCGGCGTGTCAAGCTCTTCTTCGCTCGCACTGGCCGCATTCAAGCTGGGCAATTCGCCAGCATCGATTTCACCGCGCTGCACCTGTTCTATTTTTTCGCGCTCTCTCATGTGTCTGCTCCTGTTGTTGCGTTCTTTTCGCGACGAGATCGTATACGGTGTCGCGGATCGTCGAATTATTCTTTGATCGCCTCCAAGCCTGTTGCCATTCGCTCGATAGCCTCCAATGCAAACGTCCTTTCGGCATCAAGCGTGTCCGCGAATCCGCTGGCCAGTGACCTGATGCTGTCAGGGCCACTCGGGACATCTACTGAATAGACCGCGCGCCCGTATGGGCCTGGCAGCACAGCGACAAATGGGCAGAGCCACGCGTATCCCTCGCGCGTCTGGATAGGGACCTCCGTTGCATCCCATGTCGCGGATGGGCAGTCGACATTGTACCAAACCGGATTATTCGCCTCATTCATATGCACTCTCCTTTTCTCTATATGGTTGCATTGCCGTTTTTTTTGCTGAACGACCAACTGTTCGCTCACCATGACCAAGACGTAGGAGTCTGCGAGGCTGGCGTCAACTCCCCTGTGTGATTTTTATCGAGCGGCTTTCCTTCTAACATGTTGGGTATGTTGACAAAAATTCAAGAACTCGCAGTGAAGTTCGTTCATAAGTCGAGTTCTTGAATTGGCAGATGCGAGGTCTTGAATTAGTGAAAATCAAGTATTCGACATTACCAATGGTTGTGTTTACGCTTCAACGACTTAGAGCTCGAAAAGGCGATTTCAGGAAATGATAAGGTTGGCTTCAGAAAAATTGGCGGTTTGGCTGCGAAGTGCGCCGCCAAGCTTCAAAATATTCGGTGGCGTTTGCGAAATTCGGAGGAGCATTTTTTTCGATGATCGTCATTTCACTGTGATCAACCGCCAGTTCGCGGGCGGGTGTGTCAACATTTGCGGTCATACGAGCCTCCTGATGAACCTTGCGAGCAAAGCCAATGGGAAGGACATGCAAAGCACGAGACTTGCGATCTCGACCGCCACGGGGGCCTTAATGCTAGCGCTGTAGAGGATCGCGAACGTGAACAAGGTCAGGGGCAAGGTAAGGATTCGGAGGATGAACATTTTGCGTCTTCCTTTGATCAACCGATTATCAAACGTGAGCCAGGCGTCGAAACGCTTGCAGTCCACCGCTCTTGATTTTGCGTCGGATTTCAGAAGCCGAGTCAGGTATCCGCGAACGGCCAATCAGCGTCTTGCATGAGCTGTTTTTTGCTTGCTTGTAGATGACCGCGACATATGCGTTCAGGTGGCCGGCGGTGTTCCTGTCGTCGAATTCCTCGATTACGATATCGACATTGAGACCTCTGATTGTTGTAATTCTGATGGCCATGTTAGGAACCTCAATATATTGATTTCATTGAAATATTTATAGCATATCGCTGTATTTGAGCCCAGGTGATTACGCGGGCAGATTGCTCTATGCCGGACACATTCCTGGTGGTTTCAATAGGATTTTAAAGGGTTCAAACTCGTCCTGATTGTTCCCTGTTCGATGCAGGCTGCAAGCCGATTCGAACCCGTGCGCAGCACGGACTAACTGATGTTCCCCGCCCCGATGCCAACGCATAAACCGCCAGCGGATCGACAGTCACCTGGAAGGCCGAAACGGCAGTGGAGGACGGCGCAAGCTGTTGACAGAGTGAGCAGGGCGGTATGCTTCACCCAAAGGGATGTAAACCTGAAACCCACGTTGGTGGGTGATCAACCTTGACTGTTTCCGATGTGGCGGTGCAATTAATTGGTGCGCTATCAGGACTCGGAAACAGTCATGTTCAACTGGATCAAACAGTATCGGGAAAGACGTCGGCGAATACAGGATCGCTGTAAAGCTGATGCTCGGGCGCTCGTTTCAGCTGACCCTATAGCCGCGTATTGTAATGCGCAGCGCTTGGCTGCTCGCTGCCGATGTTCTGGGCAGGCCGATGACTTTCTGCATTGGTCTCGGGTTGCCGCTGAAGTCGCACGTATCGAACCGCGTGCGGCCATGGATTTCAAAACAGTGCAGGCGATCAATGATCGTGAGGAAGCGCGGCAGATGCACAATGAAATGAGACGTGAGAGAAATTGAGGGTAGCTGAAATGCGCATTTCCAGATCGTCAATGCTCGTAGCAATCGCGCTAACTCTCTCGCCTGATGCCTCGGCCTTCGAGACCGTCGCGACTTTGAGTGGGATCGCACATGTGGCGGACGGAGATGGAATCCTGTTCGGTAAAGTTGAAGTGCGCCTACAGGGCATCGCTGCGCCCGAAGACAACAGCAAGAAGCTGGAAGCCGGCGGCAGAGATTCAACGGCAAACCTGAGACGGGTGGTCGATGGCAGATTTGTGGTTTGTCATCTGGATGGGACCACTGCAGTCAAAAGGCCCGTTGGGATATGTTTCGTCGATGGGGTCGAAGTGAACCGTCATCAGGTTCGGTCAGGCCACGCACGTGATTGCAAGAATTTTTCGGCTGGCCGATATCTTGACGATGAGATGGCTGCTCGACAATCAGGCCATGATCTTCATCTAATATACGATCTGCCGCCTTACTGTTGATAGTTGTCAGCCATAACAACCAAGTGCGCTTGCGACTGAGAGCCGATTTACCGATTAAGGTGATGTTTGCGGTCATATGAAAAGGCAAAGGTGCTGTACGGGCTTCCCTGCGGCCCCGTACAGAACGCTTCCGCCTCAAATGGACCAGTGGGTCATCTCCGCGCGCTAACTGCGCCTAGTGTCAAAAAGAGCATATCGGAGAGCCAACCATGGGGGTCCTCGACCTGGAGGATGGCGCGGGAATTCGCGCATGTTGAGATCGGAAGACAGGGTAGCCGCAGGAGTGTCAGCATAGCGCCGCTGATTCAAGCGGGACACGGGACCGACTACCCCCGACGAAGCATTCCATGTGTGATTTTTTGCTCCGTGCGTGTGGCAAGGTTGGAGTAAAACAACTAGTACAGAAGAGGGGTAGGATTTTATAGAAACGGACGGGGGTGCAAGCACCCCCAGGCCTTCGGCCTCCCCCACCCTCAGTAAACACCATAAACCGCGACGAATCGTGACCGATCAGGGAAACGCTTGTTTTCAGCCTACTCGGAAAGTTCGCGAGCCTCAGCCATGGCCTTTGAGATTTGCCCTGTGGAAACACCGAAAAATGTGGCAAGCGCAGATCGGCTCATGTCCTGGGTACTGGCCATTTCGAGTGCCGCTCTTCCGAGCGCGAGACGGTCAGCTTGTTGGCTCGAGCGTGCAGTAGCGCCGCGACGGTGCCTGCTCAAGCGGGTTCTTTCAGTGTTGAGTTCCCTGCGCCGTTCATCACCCACAAGCACGCGAAGTCCTGCAGCGCGCTGTTCCGCTGGATCAATCCCGAGCCATTCCACCATGGTCGATGCTCGGAAGTGGTAGCGGGGACTGACTTCTCGACCGTTGTATTTCAACATTAGCCCAGATGCCGCTCTTTCTGCCCGCTTCACCACAGCGCTGAGGCGTGCGCTGGTCTCGCCCTCGCTCCAGTCTGTGGCTTGCATCGCCAATATTCTGATCTGGCTAGCCATTACACCTGGCATATCCATCCAGGATAAGGCATTCGCCGCGAGGAATATCCATGCGTCGCGCTGACCAGGTGGCAGAGCACCAGTCTCCGGATTGCGATGCCACCTGATCCGCTGAAAGTCTTCGAATGCAGTCCCCCAGTAGGTTGCGTGAGTGAGACGTTTAACAGGTTTGATATTCTGATCCCGTCCTTCGGCTTTTCGGGTGGCGCGGGTAGCGCGCAACGATACGATCTCGGCCTGCGTGAAGGGCAGCACTTCATCTGCCAACGTACTGAATGCATGTCGGGTAGGTGCTTCAGGCGTTCCCTGGCACCAAACCATGCCTACATGACGCCGATCCCAATCCGCTCTCGAATTGACGCTCCCGACAAGGCGGAAAACCCTGGCTGCATCCAGTGCTCGTTTATCAGCTCCGAAGTCCGTCAGTCGGTCAGCGAGCGTGCGTTGCACAAGATTCCAGCGGGGAAGTACAGAGAACGGCAGCAGTTCTGTCAGCCAGACGCAGACCAGGCCGCGACCTGTCGAAAGGACATATGATGGCAACGGCAGGCCTTGCTCTTCGAGCGAAAAGATCACGTCTGCGGCAACGTCACTCGGCGGCCGGCCCTGCCATCTTGCTTTGGTATGATAATCTAGGTCTACGTAATTTGAACCAATGGCAGTTAGGTCCGCAACGCCTCTCCAGCGACTGAAAGCCTGCTGGCTTATAAAGATGTCCTCACATCCGCCGCCGCGAATAATTTTCTCGGCTTCATAAGTCGCGTCTCCACCAGCGGGAACGGTCCATTCCCGCCAGTTTTTCTTTCCGTCTGATACGCGCTGCGCAAATGAAACGACGCCTTTGCGCACGCCGCCGCGGGTTTGTGTGTTCTCGGGGTGAAGGACCTGCACATGCTGGCGCGCTCCAAAAGCATCGTACCTGAACGATCCATCGGGCCAAATTTGTTGACAAAATTCTTGGGGTAAAGTGGGGCTCTGATCGGTTGGGATATTTCCCAACCGGGCGCTCACCTACAGAGCAATGGGGGCTTTACATCGATATCGCCGGCGGCAATCATCATCTTGTGACTCCAAAAAACACCGCTAGGGTTCCAGCCCAATGACGCGGTGTTTTTTAATGATCAGGCGGAACGGAGGGCGGGTCAATCGCCGATAATATAGTTCCGCATGCGAAACGATAATCTGGCGTTCACGTATTTCTAGGTGGTGCTTGCTGTGCCCCCACCCCGCCATTCGGCGCTGCTGCGCCCCTCCCCAGGGAGGAGCTCACGCCCTTCGCGGGGCGACTGGGATACGTGACCGATGCGCAAACGCATCGATCACGCCAGATTATGAGCAAAGAGCGTGCCGTGCGAAGGCGACGCTGTCAGTCAACATGATCCCTTGCTCGAAGAAGAGCGATTTCATCTGGATCGGTAGCGTGGTATGAAACGAATTCCTCTGAAGTTATTGGACCAAGCCCGAACCTCTCGATTAGGTCGCGGTCCTTCGTACCCCAAAGAATGGCAATCTGCTTGGGTCCAAGAATATCGCGCGCACCACCGTTTTTCCTAAGCCTCTTCATGTAATCGTGCTGCTGGCCGATTGCCTGGACTTGACTACGAGAAATCGGTTGCCCCTGAATGCGTTCGAACAGCGCCGCCAAACGCCACTTACCCGTGCCGGCCTCCATGATGGCCTTTCGTTCTGCAAGGGGCAGCACCTCCCAAAAATTCTTCGGATATCGCTGTTGTTTCAATACCCACCAGATGTTGTCGCGATGCGCCGCGGCGATGGAGCCTTTCTTGTCCTGATTCTGACTCCCCCTGAGGTACTCTGGCCGACAGACAATCAGACCGACATCGCATAGGGCATCGCGCTCGTTGGCTTTCATTAGGATAGCTGGCCGTCCGATGCTTTCCTTAGGGATCATCCAGTCGCGTGCAGTCGTCATCTTGATGTCGACTTCGACGCCGTTGACGGACAGGTCAAGAACTTTGCCCTTGGGCATGTCGAGGAAATTACGCAGCAGAATTTCGACTTTGGTTCCGATATAGGTCTTTTCGGTCTTCTCAATCTCGGCAAGAGTGAATCTGTTCGTTCGAGGCGCATCTATGACTTCGTCAAAAGCCTGGCGAAATAGGATTGCGACCATTTCAGTGAATGCGTCGAGGCCTCCTGCAGCGGCGAGGATTGCCTGCTCAATTGAAGAGAGAGCTTCAAAGTCTTGATGTGGCGAATCGAGTGGCGCATACGACATACGCCAGATGTTCACCGTGCATGGTTAGCGGAAGGTTAAGATATTAACCTGCGAGTGCCGAAACGGGATAGCTCGCCCTTGTTTCGATCGCTTCGCGTAATTTCAGAGCAACTGCCTTGGCCACTGGAGGCGGGAATGCGTTCCCGACCTGTCGATATGATGCAGTTTTCTTTCCATGGAACTGCCAATCGTCATCAAAGCCTTGAATTCTCGCGGTCATACGGACCGTGAGTCGCGGCATGCCAACGAAGTCTCTCTCGGGAGCTTCCTCAGCAAGGGACTTCCCGTTCACGCCAAGAGATGCCCATGCCATTTTAGCTCGTGTGGGGCCGAGGTCGGGGCCACCGTGTTTCTTTGAACCGCCAACCAGTGTCGGTGCGACCTCGTTGGCGCGTTGTGCCCAAGCCTTCGCGCCCCTCCAGCCGTTCGCGGCCATTAGATCGCCCAACGTCTCGCCGACCGTCGGCGCATCCAGGGGCGATGGCGATGGCCATTCGAATTGATCCTTGATGTCATCCCGAAGCGCAACGATGATTACTCGCGGACGAAGCTGCGGAACGCCGTAATCGCTCGCATTAAAAAGCCGCCAGTGAGCATCATAGCCAAGCTTCTTCAGCTCGCCTTTGATAAAGCCGCGATAGTCTTCAAACACAGCAGACAGGAAGCCGCGAACATTTTCGATCATAATGGCTTTCGGCCGCGTCTCGTCCACGAGACGGATTGCCGTCGGGAAAAGATTGCGCTCGTCTTTTTCGCCCAGTTGCTTGCCGGCAACGGAAAATGGCGGGCACGGCAGCCCCCCAGCCAGCAAATCTATTCCCTTGTAGCCAACCCCGTCGAACAGGCCGAGGTCTTCTTCATGAACGGTCCACTCTGGGCGATTCAGGCGCAAGGTCTGACAACAATCGCGATCAATCTCGACAACCCCAGCGTGGTTGAAGCCAGCCAGTTCCAAGCCTCTTGCTTGACCGCCAGCGCCGGCGCACATTTCGAGTGATGAGAGCGACATTAAAGTCTCCTATACGCGGAACACAACATGAACAAGCCTGTAGCACGTCGAAAATTCCGGGGCAACGACTGTGTCGTGACCGTAACCATAGATCGTTTACCGAAGCTTGCGTTCATGAACGTGGTGGTAATCCACAGGTTTAACTCCCGCTCTCCAGGAAGTGGATAATCCGTCGTTCCACTGCCGGCATATCACGTAGTTCGCATTCCCATACCACCAAAGCGTCCCACCCTAAGGCATGAAGTTTTTCGAGATTAGTTATGCCTCGGGCAACGTTCCGATCCACTTTTTCGCCCCAATACGAAGTGTTTGACTTTGCGGGCGATCTGGCCTCGTGGCAATCAGGATCATATCGTGAATGGGCATGCCAGAAGCAGCCTCTCACTTCGATAATCTTTCGGCTTGGGCTGAAGGCCAAATCTGGCTTTCCAGGTAGGTCCTTCCTGTGAAGCTGATATCAATAGCCCAGAGAGTAAACCAAGCGGCGCACTTTCATTTCAGGAAGCGTGTCCCTGCTCCGAATGCGGACCATATTCATACTTCGCTGCGGCGAAACTTCGGGCAAATGCTCTGTGTTCTCGCGAGGCGTTAGGGTGTCAATGGCCCACTACCCAAATATTAGACTCTGCCCCCACTGAAATTGGTAATAAAGTGATCCACGACGGCCGCAGAAGCGTCGTCTTCCAGCATGACATAGATTGCCTCTGGCTCCATGCGGACAGCGAAACCAGTCAGGTACATAAACCAGTGAGGACGCTGCTTAACTATCATAACGGCACCAGTGTCAGGGCCGCACGTAATCTGGTCAATTACAGTCCGCAGGATTGCGGACAATCGGATACGCAGGTCACGGCGCTCATCTTCATCGGCCGTTTGCAATCTATCTGCTAGCGACGAAGCTTCGATCAGTGCCGTGACGATGCCGGGATCGGAAGCAATTTTCGCCGCCTCCGCTTCCGCTGACTTCAATTCTTGCCTCTTGGTTTTAACGTTTTCAGCAACTTCGCGGAAGCGAGCGACCGCCGCATCGTCTCCCGTTTCAACCAAGGAAAGTAGCCGATCTCGCGACGCTTCCAACTGGCTAACCTCAGCTTTAAGTGAAACAACAAGTTCCAACGCCTTTGGTGTGACGCCATCAATTTCGGCGAAAGCGGTCACGTCCAAAGAGCTTACGCTTTTGAGAACGGCCGTTTCGAGCAAGTCCACCTTCCACGCACGACTGTTGTTACATCCCGCATTGCGGCGATTATCTGAGCAGCAGAGATATGTCCCGCCTTTTGGAGGTCGACCCTTGCTTATGATGTGCATGGGGCCGCCACATTCTTCGCACTTAGCAAGACCGCGCAATATGTGCGCTCTTGCCATACCGCGACGTCCACTCGATTGGTGACGGCGATCGCCGATTGCTTTTTGCGCACGCCAATAGGTCGCGTCATCGATTATTCGAGGATAGTAGTCTTCAATAGGGTCGCCATCTGGCCTTCGATCACGATTTCGGTGAGTTCCGCTATGTGGTTGATACTTTCCGACAACGGCACCGCTTTGCTGTATTTTAGCGATGGTGGAGGTCTGCCAGCCATGGCCGCCGCGGAATGTGGGGACTGGCACCTCATTAAGTCGCCTTACAATTTCTCGCCTTCCGTATCCTGCAATTGTATAATCGAAGATGCTCCGAACAACTGCGACACGATCCGTCCGTGGGATGAATTTGTCGCCTTTGACCTCCAGCCACTCAGGGCATCTTGACGTAATAGGTTTCCTATCATCGCGGGCCGCTTCTTTCTTTGTCCGCCACACCTCCCCAACTCGAATAGACTTTTGCCTACTTTCATCGTGGGCGCGGGACATGACCGCGAGCGATATAATAAGAGGTGTCCAATCGTTTCGCAGACGTTCGGCGGAATATTCTTGATTGTCGTCGAGCGTGACAACGATAATTTTGGCTTGAATGAGAGCAAAAAGCTGATGCGCAGCGTCGATCACGGCTTCGCGTGATATGCGGTCAAGGCTTTCCACTATGAGGTAGGAGCCCGCCTCTACCTCTCCGTTTTCGACCATGTCGAGAAAGGAGCGCAGTGCCCCTTTTGTGCGGTTTGCCCCATGAAATGCGCTGACGCCCAAATCGCGCAGTGTGTTATCCAAGATCAAGCCGCGCTCTTCCGCCCAAGCCTCAGCCTTGGCTATCTGGCGGCGAAGCGAGTCGCCCTGGGCTTGGGCCGGCGTTGAAAATCGAATGTAGGAATATGCTTTTATCATTGGGAAAATCCGTATCACACATACTTGGATTAATGTAGCACAATCTCATCATGGTCGGACCGCCGGGATCAGGCAAATCGATGCTGGCGGCGCGGTTGCCGTCGATCCTGCCGCCGCTGTCGCCGCCTGAACTTCTCGAAGTCTCTATGATCCATTCCATTGCCGGGCAACTGGCGGGCGGCAAATTGTCTGACCGGCGGCCATTTCGCGCACCGCATCATTCAGCCTCAATGGCGGCAATGGTTGGCGGTGGCTTGCGCGCCCGGCCGGGCGAAGTGTCGCTGGCGCATAATGGCATCCTGTTTCTCGACGAGTTTCCCGAATTCACCCCGCAGGTGCTCGATTCACTCAGGCAACCGCTGGAGAATGGTGAAAGCGTTATCGCGCGGGCCAATCACCGGGTCAGCTATCCCGCCAACATTCAGCTGATCGCGGCGATGAACCCGTGCCGTTGCGGCATGGCCGGTGAACCGGGCCATTCCTGCGCCCGCGGTCCGCGATGCCAGTCGGACTATCAGGGCCGGATTTCAGGACCCTTGATGGACCGGATCGATATCCGCATCGACGTTCCGGCAGTGACAGCACAGGATCTGATCAAACCGCAGCCGACTGAGAAAAGCGCCGACGTAGCCGCCCGCGTGGCGGCGGCGCGCACGATGCAGCAGACGCGCTACCGCGATCTCGGCCGGCCTGACATCCGCACCAATTCGCAATGCTCGACATCGCTGGTCGAGCAGGTGGCCAAGCCGGATGCAGGTGGGCAGGCATTGCTCAGCGACGCGGCAGAGAAAATGCGGTTTTCGGCGCGTGCCTATCACCGCATTCTAAAAGTGGCGCGGACATTGGCCGATCTCGATGGCGCGGAGATTGTCGGCCGGATTCATCTCGCCGAGGCAATCTCTTACCGCATCGGAGCAGAACGGGTGTCGCAAGCGGCGTGAGGCCGAAGGCGTGCGGCAGATGCCTGTCCAATTCCATACTCTGGGTACAGGCCTTGGCTTGAACTACCGTCAGTCGCCCAAACCGTCAAACAACGCGGTCGAGAGATAGCGTTCGGCAAAGGACGGGATGATGACGACGATTTGCTTGCCTGCATTTTCGGCGCGCTGACCAACGCGAACAGCGGCAACCAGAGCAGCACCGGAGGAAATGCCCACCGGCAGGCCTTCAAGCTTTGCCACCCGGCGGGCCATGTCGAAGGCTTCATCATTGGTCACCTTGGCAATCTCGTCATAGATTCCGGTATCGAGAATGCCGGGTGCGAAACCCGCGCCGATGCCCTGGATCTTGTGAGGGCCGGGATTGCCGCCTGAGAGGACCGGCGAATCTGCCGGTTCGACTGCGACCACCTGAACTCCGGGCTTTTTGGCTTTCAGCACCTGGCCAACGCCGGTGATGGTTCCTCCGGTCCCTATGCCGGAGACCAGAATATCGACACCGCCCTTGGTGTCGTTCCAGATCTCTTCGGCGGTGGTGCGGCGGTGGATTTCCGGATTGGCCGGGTTTTCGAACTGTTGCGGCATCACTGAATCGGGAATTTCATTCAATAATTCCTCGGCCCTGGCAATGGCGCCCTTCATGCCTTTCGGACCTTCGGTCAAAACCAGTTCAGCGCCTAGGAGAGCGAGCATCTTTCGGCGTTCGACAGACATGGTTTCGGGCATGGTCAGGATCAGCCGGTAGCCCTTGGCAGCAGCGGCAAAAGCCAGTGCAATGCCGGTGTTGCCGGAAGTCGGCTCGATCAGCGTGGTCTTGCCGGGCGTAATCTTGCCGTCAGCTTCCAGCGCCTCGATCATGGCAACACCAATGCGGTCCTTGACCGATGCGAGCGGGTTGAAAAACTCGAGCTTTGCCAAAAGTTCGGCTTTCACGCCGTCGGCGGACGCCAGCTTGGAGAGCCTGACGATGGGCGTATTGCCGATGGTATCGATGATCGAATTGTAAATTCGGCCACGGCCGGGCGTTTCATCTGAATATGCGGACATGGCAATGCTCCTTGTTTGTGGCTTAAAGTGTAGCGGTGGCAGCTCAACAGCGCCAGCAGTTCAGAAAAGCAAATACGAACATATGCGCAACTTCATTTTGCGCTAGCGGATCTTCATGGAATATTTTTTTAATAATTGACGTGAGGCATCAACGAACGAGAAATCCATCCGCTAATGGATCATCTTCCTCAATGAGGAATTCTGCCTTTCCGCAATAGAATGCCCGGCCCGACACTCTCGCCGTGATCGCCTGATGCGGTCCGGATTTCGTCTCCGAGGCAACCGAGCCTGAAAACCGGCTACCGATGATGCTCTGGAAACCCCGCTCCTGCCCAGTAGCGATCTGGCCACGGGCATGCATCGCCGCAAGCCGCGCGGTCACTCCCGATCCGGTGGGTGAGCGGTCAACCTGACGGTCGGCAAAGACACAGACATTTCGTGTTGGCTGATCGGAGAATGCGTCGCGGCCGTCGGTGAGGATCGAACCATAGAGAAAGGCCAGATCATCGGCATCGGGATGGCTGAGCGGGATCGATGTCTGTGCGGCTTTGGTCAGCGCATCGGCGGCATCGACAAGGGCTCCAACCGGATCGCGGCCGAATTCGAGTCCGAATTGCCCGGCGTCCGCCAGCGCATAAAACGCACCGCCATAGGCGATGTCGAAGCTGACCTTGCCCCATTTGCCGAGCATGAGCACCTGATCGCGAGCGAAGAGGAAGGCCGGTACACTCTCGAAACTTACATCAGTGGCCTTGCCATCGCGCATGTCCACTTCCGCTCGGACCATGCCGCAGGGGCACTCGACGTTGACGATGGTCACGTCCTTGCCGGGAGGCACCAGCCCCTGATCCACCGCATACCGACCGAGCGCCACGATGGCGTGGCCGCACATGGTGGAATAGCCCTCATTGTGCATGAACAGCACCGCCAGATCGGCGCCGGGCAGATCGGGCTCGACCAGCAGCGCGCCATACATATCGGCATGGCCGCGCGGTTCGAACATCAGGATCTTGCGCAGATGATCTAGATTGTCGCGAACATAAGCCCGCTTTTCGAGGATCGTGCCTTTTGGCAAATCAGGGTAGCCACCAGTCACAATTCGGAGCGGCTCGCCGCCTGTGTGCATGTCAATGACGGTGAGCGGCCCGCTCATCGGGTTCCTGTCGAGCCGAAACCGCCGGTGCCGCGTTGGGTTTCGCTCAGCGTGTCGCGGAGGCTGATGCGCGCCTGCACCACCGGGGCAATGACCAGTTGCGCGATGCGCATGCCGCGGCTGACGATGAACGGCTCGGCGCCGAGATTGGCGAGGATCACCTTGACCTCGCCGCGGTAATCGCTGTCGATCGTGCCCGGCGTGTTGAGGCAGGTGATGCCGGATTTGAGCGCCAGCCCGGAGCGTGGCCGAACCTGGCCTTCGAAACCGTGAGGAATCTGCATGACCAGACCGGTGGGCACCGCGAACCGGCCGCCCGGGGCAATTTCCAGTGGAGCGTCTTCCTCGACTGCGGCGCGCAGATCCATGCCTGCGGAGCCGGGGGTTTCATAGGCTGGCAGATCGAGGCCTTGGCCATGCGGCAGGCGGACGACAAGCAACTCGGGCGTCAATCCGGAGGGGGCGTTGGGATGGGTCATGGGGTGAGCTTTTACCCTTGGCGGGAGAAGGTCAATTGCATGGCGGGCGGCAAGAAGCTAGAAGGCAACGCAATCAACAGGAATTGTCGACAGATGCCCGATACACTTGCCGAGGAAGTCGGCCGCCGCCGCACCTTCGCCATCATCTCGCACCCGGACGCCGGCAAGACGACGCTGACCGAGAAGCTTTTGCTGTTCGGTGGTGCGATCCAGCTGGCGGGGGAAGTGAAGGCCAAGAAGGACCGGATCCAGACCCGCTCGGACTGGATGAAGATCGAGCGCGAACGCGGCATCTCGGTGGTGACCTCGGTGATGACGTTCGAATATGGCGGCCATGTTTTCAATCTGCTCGATACGCCGGGCCATGAAGACTTTGCCGACGACACCTACCGGACGCTGACGGCGGTGGACGCGGCGGTGATGGTGATCGATGCGGCCAAGGGCATCGAGCCGCGGACGCTGAAACTGTTCGAAGTGTGCCGGCTGCGCGACATTCCGATCATCACATTCGTCAACAAGATGGACCGCGAGGCGCGCAATCCGTTCGAAATTCTTGACGAGGTCGAGCAGAAGCTGGCGCTCGATACGGCGCCGATGACCTGGCCGATCGGACAGGGCCGGTCGTTCTCGGGCACCTATCATCTGGCCAAATCGGCGATCCGCAGATCCGACCGCGAAACCGAGCTGACGCCGGTCAACGGGCCGGAGTCCGAGGCTGTTGCCGGATTGTTGCCGGAGAACGAGCGCGAAACCTTTATCGAGGAAGCGAGCCTGGCGGTGGAAGCCTGCCGGCCGTTTGACCTGGAAGCGTTTCGCGAGGGGCATCTGACGCCGGTCTATTTCGGCTCGGCGCTGAAGGCGTTCGGCGTGCGCGATCTGATCAATGCGCTGGGCGAGTTGGCGCCGCCGCCGCGGGCGCAGGTGGCCGACACGCGGACGGTGGAAGCCACCGACCCGAAGATGACGGCGTTCGTGTTCAAAATCCAGGCCAATATGGACCCCAATCACCGCGACCGCATCGCTTTCGTGCGGGTGTGTTCGGGCAAGCTCGAGCGCGGCATGAAGGCGCGGCTGGCGCGCACCGGCAAGCCGATGAGCCTGTCGGCGCCGCAGTTCTTCTTCGCCTCGCAGCGGCAGATTGCCGACACGGCCTATGCCGGTGATGTGGTTGGTATTCCCAACCACGGAACCCTGAGGATCGGCGACACGCTGACCGAGGGCGAGGCGCTGGTGTTTCAGGGAGTGCCGAACTTTGCGCCGGAAATCCTGCGCCGGGTGCGGCTTGAAGATGCGATGAAGGCGAAAAAACTCAAGGAAGCGCTGCAGCAGATGGCCGAGGAAGGCGTGGTGCAACTGTTCTCGCCCGAGGACGGATCACCGGCGATTGTCGGCGTGGTTGGCGCGTTGCAGCTTGATGTGCTGAAGGAGCGGCTGGCGTCGGAATACGGGCTGCCGGTGAGTTTCGAGATGGCGCGGTTTTCGATCTGCCGCTGGATTTCGACGCCGGACAAAAATGATCTGGAACGCTTCGTCACCAGCCATCGCGGCGACATTGCCCGCGATCTGGATGGCGATCCGGTGTTTCTGGCATCCGACCAGTTCTCGCTCAATTACGAATCCGAGCGCTGGAAGATGATCGATATGGTGGCGATCAAGGAATATCACGTCACCAAGGCTGCCTGAGGCGGGGCTGTTTCTCTCTGCGTCATGCCGGACTTGATCCGGCATCCAGTCCGTCCCAGTCCTCGGGCGGGAGAGAGTCGTTTGGCCCGGCCGACGCCGGACCGCTGAATTCCGGCTCGGCGGCCGGAATGACGGAAGTGTGTGGTTTGGGCCGCAGCCGGGTCCGCATTTGCCTGCTGCATCCCTGGATGAAATCGCAACCGTACTTCGGGTATGGCCCGATCAAGACACGCTGAAGCATCCGCGCGCGAAAATGTTCGCCGGCGGTTTGGGGCAGTTCGGGGCAGTCCGGGGTTTGGGGTCAAACCGGAGTGCGGGGCGCACGGGCGGCTGGCCCGTGGTGGTTGGAAGAAGTGGCATTGGCGCAGTCTCCCGCGCCCCGCCGGTGAGAGAGGCCCATGCCTTCCGGGCACGGGCGGGCAACTCCTCCTGCTCTCAAATCATCTCAAGCCCTGGCGCGGTTTCGTCTTGTTCGGCTTGGTCAGGGCCGAACCCGCCCTCTCCCCAGGCAACAGGCGAGGCAACCCGCCAGATGCGCCCGGGGACTTGTCAGACCGGCGTTGCAAGTGGGATGCGCGCCGCGCAGACCGGCCAGCCCGCCGGGCAGTGCGACACACAGCAAACGCCGCCGGGGCCGGCCAGGCCGGGCCACCGGTTCCGGCCTTCGCACGACTACCCTTTTGTCAGCTCCACTTCTGGCTGACGGGCGTCCATGCTGGCCGGGATGATTTTCTCGCAAGCGTCTGACCCGCGATGCGGCCCCGCGCGCCAAACCTCACCGCCTTCCGCCGGCCAAAGCTCCGTGGGCCCCGGCCATCCGTTGCGACGGAAGGTGGGAGGAGTATCGCATGGGCGGAAAGGGTGTGGAAAAAGTGGGGGGAGAATTTCTTAGGCTGATGGTAGGAATTGGGAAGTTGAACACACTACGACCCTTTTTGCGCCTCTGGTGAGAGCGACATACAGGTTCTTGGCATTCATTTCATTTGTATCGACAAGCACAGCTTGATCAGCTTCCAAGCCCTTTACCAGAAGCGTGCTGCCTACAGATCGCTTACCTAGGGCCCGGCTATAAAAGCGCCGTTCTTCTCTAGCCCTGAGAACCATACCAGCGAATTCATCGACGCTTTCAGAGAAATGCAGTGCTTTCAGAAGATTTCGAAACACTTCTCCTCTGAATGCTGAAACGCCAGGCTGATTGCTGAGCGCTGACAACAATACAGCTGCTTTCTTAGGAGTTCGATCACTGTCAAAGGCCAGCGCCGAATTTTCAATTTCAGTAGCTTGCTTTCGGTTTGTCCCTGCTTTCAATGACGCAAGTCGAGAAATTATGTCCGTCACATTCAAACCACGCAAAACCGATGCGGCCTCTCTTAGCAGCTCCGAGGTGGCGGCGTCTGACGAGAAATCGAAACGTCTCGCAAACGATACTAGATCCGTGAGGTCTGCATTCTCGACGACGGAAGCACCCTTGGTAAACTGAGCAATCTTCTGCTGTCGTTGTCGATTGCGGCTACTACAGATAATCAATGAGCTTTCTATACCCTTCGGCATTGAGTGTGTTGAGGCAAGGATTCTTTCAAAGTCTTGGTCTCCTGAAATTTGAACCCATTCCAATTCTGGAGGAGCACTTGCTAGATCAATTTGACCGCCACTCAGCAATATTGGACGTATGCTCAGGAGCCATTGGCCTAGCGCACCAGCACCAGCTTGGTCCCACCGCCAAGGCGTGCTGAGTTCAGCGACAAGTGGGAAGTCTCGTAGTACTTCAGCGTTCCAATCTACGGGCGCGTCACCAAAGTCGAAGATCCCTTGAAGCACATCACCAAAGATGCAAGTCGGCAGGACACGTGCCAGCTCGCAAACAATTGAGTGCTGGGCGAGGAGACAATCTTGGTATTCATCAACAAGAAGGCGGGAGTAATTCGCTGCTAGCAAATTATCAATGTGTTTACCGAGCAGCAAGTGAAGCGCCGCATTCTTGATGGCCGGATAATCATTTCCAGGGCTTTTGAGTTCTAGGATAGACGGATCTGCGCCGCTTCTCATTGGAAACATGCCGACCATTCGCATTGCCCATCCATCGATGGTCGCCAAGCGGTAGTTTGACCTTGGAACCTCGCTCTTGTCCAACCGCTGCCTAAGCGCCGCCACTGCTGCATTTGTATGAGTTAAGACTAGTATCGGCTTGGCATCACCGCAACGTTTCAAACTCTCCGCGATCAAGTGTGTTTTACCGCATCCAGCAGGCGCTTGGATACAACCACGTGCAATCTGCAACGGATCAGGATTGAGCATTCTGCCCCCAAACCCACTTGAGCACCGCGTGTGTAACAGTAGTAAGGTTCGGGTGAAGTGCGTCCCAATTAGGAGCTAGTATGGTTCTAGCAATATGTTCGTAAGGCGCAATTCTCTTAAACCACCCATCGCCACTTCGAGCCGCCTGACCAAGTTGAGCTGCGGCTGGCGGCTGAAGCTGGTTGATTAACGCCGATGCTTTTGCACTAGCCAAATTAAATTTATTCGCAGACGCACTCAGGATTTGCGCATCGACTTTTGATCCGTTGGGTAAGGATGAAGCATAGTCCAACAACTCCGCGATAATTGGTCCAGGAACACTTTGAAATATAGCGTCTTCGAGCGCCCAGCCATACGGCCACTTAAACAATGCCCCTCCATTCAAAACAAACTCATTCTCGTCGGCCTGAACCAGCGGCACATCGCTGTCCATAAAAATTGCGACATCATATCCTAGACGCAGAAATTCTCTTGCTGGGGGAAGTAACCTTTTCGCACCGCCGCCATCTATGAGAACTGTACCCAGCGCCTCCATTGATCCGCTACCATTCTCAAAGCTGTGTTGATCAAAGCCCCTGAGAAAACCCATCTCAGATTTTCCTTCACAGATTACTATCCGCTTCGCTAGGAAGGCTTCTGGGTTGCTCCGAAGAATGCCTTGGGCACTTTCTGAAGCTGATATTGGTTCGTGCTTCCCTGTTGCCTTATTAACTCGGAGCAATGTTAGCTGCTTGTGGTCTAATTCCCTAAGAACGATGGGCGAGTGCGTTGTCGCGAACACTTGTTGGAGCGCCTGCGTGTCTTTTGCGCCCAACGTGTTGAGTAGGCTTCGTATCCGATGCGGCTCGAGGCCGGTCTCTATCTCATCGACAAGAGAGATGCTGGCGGACTTTGCAACCTTCCTCGCCAACCCAGCGACAAGCAAGCGCTTGGAACCTGTGCCCAAAGATGCAAGCGGTATGTTGTTTGCGTCGTGTAACGATATAGCGCCGGTACCGAACTTTACAGAGTTCGCATCAAGTAAAGCGTTGACTGCCCCGCAAGTTGGGACACCCAATTCATCAGCCGAAGACTTCACCGCATCAAGGGTATCTGTAAGTTCCTTGTTAGCCGAAGAACCAAAATCCGCTCTGGCTTTTCGAGCTGCAATCGACAGCCCCTCTGTGAGCGCCAGCTTTTCGTCAGTGAGCCTTTCGAAGAGCGCACCTCGTCGCCATGTAAGGTGCCAATCTGGGTGATCCCCAAGACGCAGAGGCGCAGAATTCTGACGATCTTCCCAACGAAGATTTCGTTGTAACCCTTTAGCCTCGGCTCGTTTCGAGTGGAGGGACCATTGTGGTTCTAAATCTCTTTCCACCTTAAGCTGAAGAACCAAGATGGTCTCTAGCCCATGACCTTGCTCCTCTTCAAACGCCTTCGTTGCTACATTGTGGCCGCAAAAGAAGTCTCCATAGGCATCTATCGAGAGAAGCGATGGCTCAAGAGAACCAAGCGCCACTATGATTTTGATTGGTTCGCTTGTGTCTGCATTATGGAAGTCGTAGTCCGAAAACTGAGCCGACCGCCTCGCTCCTAGACACAAATCTATTGCGTCAAGAATAGATGTTTTTCCGCTGTCGCCGGTCCCGATCAGGCAATTCATTCCTAGGTTCGGCTTCCACAACAGATTTCTAATCGACCTGAAGTTTTTGATATTTATTAGAACTATTTTTGGCATCAAAGGAACTCTCGTTTGAGACTGCATATCGCAACTTAGCCGGGTTTGTCGCCAAGACTACTCCTACCATGACAATTCCCTATAACCATCCAACCTTAGTAATCATATGCGCGCCCCCCTCTCCCCAACCCCCTCCCCCCGGTGTAAACCTCTCCCCCTGCCCTCCTCGCACCACGGACTCCCGTCATGAAAGCCATTCTCTACGAAGCCTTTTCCGCGCCGCCGAAGCTAGTCAGCCTGCCCGATCCCACGCCTGAGACGCACGGGGTGGTGGTTGAGGTGCGGGCGACGGGGGTTTGTAGGTCGGACTGGCATGGCTGGGTGGGGCATGACACGGATATTGTGCTCCCGCATGTGCCCGGGCACGAGCTGGCAGGCGTGATTGCCGCGGTGGGCCGCGATGTGACGCGGTGGCGGGTTGGCGACCGGGTGACGGTGCCGTTTGTCGGCGGTTGCGGGCACTGCCCCGAGTGCCATGCCGGGCACCAGCAGGTGTGCGACAACCAGTTTCAGCCCGGGTTCACGCATTGGGGCTCGTTTGCTCAGTTCGTGTCGATCCATCGCGCCGACCTCAACCTGGTGGCTCTGCCCGAAAGCCTGGATTTTGCCACCGCCGCGAGTCTCGGTTGCCGGTTCGTCACCTCGTTTCGCGCGGTGGTGGACCAGGGCCGGGTGTCGGCGGGGACTTACGTGGCGGTGCATGGCTGCGGCGGGGTCGGGCTGTCGGCGATCATGATCGCGGTGGCTGCTGGCGCGCAGGTTGTGGCGGTGGATATTTCGGACGAGAAACTTGCGCTGGCGCGTGCGCTGGGTGCGGTGGCGACGGTGAATGCGCGCGAGGTCGACGATGTGGCGGGTGCCGTGCGCGATCTCAGCCATGGCGGGGCGCATGTGTCGCTTGATGCGCTGGGTGCTGTGGCAACCTGCGTCAATTCGATCAACTCTCTGCGCAAGCGCGGCCGGCACATCCAGGTGGGGCTGATGGCGGGGGCGGAGAGTTTTCCGCCGGTGCCGATGGGGCGGGTGATATCCCACGAGCTGGAAATCCTTGGCAGCCACGGCATGCAGGCGCACCGCTATGACGCGATGTTTGCGATGATTGCGGCGGGGCGGCTGAAGCCGGAAAAGCTGGTGGGGCGCAAGATCACGCTTGAACAATCGATCGGCGCGCTGATGGGGATGGACCGGTTCGAGGGCGTGGGCGTGACGGTGGTGACGGAGTTCTGAGGGTTCGGTTCGAAGCGGGCGCGGGGGCGAACCGGGCGTGGTGAGTGCGGGCCTTGAGCGGCCCGCAGTTTTATCAGCACATTTGCCGGATCAGCTGAGCAGCCAGCCGCCATCGACATCGACAGTGGTGCCGGTGACGAAATCATTGCCGATGACGAACAGGATGCCTTGCGCCACCTCATCGGCGGTGCCGGCGCGCGGGATCAGATTGGCGGCTGTCATCTTGTCGTAGAGTGCTGCGCGCTCGTCGCCCTGGGCTGCCACCATCGGGGTGTCGATGGTGCCGGGCGAGACGACATTGATGCGAATGCGCGGCGCAAGCTCGACCGCAAGCGCCCGCACCATCGCCTCCACCGCTCCGCCGACCGAGGAAAGAGCGATCTGTCCGGGCTTGCAATTGCGCGCCGGTGCGCCCGAGACAAGGGTGATCGAGCCGCCATCGCTGACGTGTCTGGCGCCGTGGCGGACGACATTGGCATAGCCCCAGAGCTTGTCGAAGGAGGCCTTGAAGCCGTCCATGTCCATGTCGAGAAACGGACCGATGGCACGGCTGCCGCCGGTGGCGGCGCTGACCAGAATGTCGAACGGGGCGAGGCTTTGGAGCAGCTTCTCAATGGCGGCGGCATCGCGGACATCGCATTGTTCGGCGGTGACGCCTTCAGGCAGTTGCCCGGGCTTTGGCGGATTGCGGCCGATGGCAACGACTTGCGCGCCGGCTTCTGCCAGCATTGTGACAGTCGCCAGGCCGATGCCGGATGTGCCGCCAAAGACGACGGCCTTCTTGCCGGAGATGTTCATGTGCAGTTCCTTTGTCTTATGCGGGGTCTTATGCGGGGTCTTATGCGGGGTCTTATGCGGGTGAGATGTTCGAGTTCAACATCTGTGAGGGGACCATCGACCATCCACTGCTGCCGATCAAGATGGTGGTTACGCCGCGGCGACGATATCGCCGAGTTTTGCCATGCCTGATTTGAGTGCCGTGATGCAGGCGGGATCGAAGGCTGAGTTGGCATCGCTGTCGAGGATGGCGAGTGCTTTTGCGATCGGCATGGCGGCGCGGTAGGGCCGTTCGGCGGTCAGCGCGTCAAAGACATCGGCGACGGTGAGGATGCGCGCTTCGAGGCAGATTTCATCACCGCCGAGGCCATGCGGATAGCCCTTGCCGTCGAGCCGCTCGTGGTGGCTTGCTGCGATGGGGGCGATGTCGGCGAATGCTGCGACGCGGGCGAGGATGGCTTCGCTATGGCCGGGGTGGCTCTTGATGGCGGCCCACTCGGCGGCATCGAGCTTGCCGGGCTTGTCGAGGATCTGGTTGGAAATGGCGAGCTTGCCGAGATCATGCAGCAGGGCTGCGCGCCGGAGCCAGCGGCGGTGATCGGCACTCAGGCCCAGCTCCTCGGCGATGATGTCGGTGTAGAGCGTGACGCGGTTGGAATGGTCGGCGGTAAACGGGCTTTTGGCGTCGACCACATCAGCGAAGGCGGCGGCGATGTCATCAAGGTAGTCCTCGTCGACCGCGCCCGATTGCAGTGCCGGCTTCATGGCGAAAACCTGCGCCTCGAGATCCGGGGAGCTGAGCGCCGGCCAGAAATCCGGGTTCTTCTGGGCGCTGATGAAGGCGGTCACCAGCGCGGGATCGAACCAGACACCGGAGCGGGCGATGGCCTCACCCAACGCCGCCTCGGGGCCGGTTTCGGCGTGGAAGACGTCGATCACCTGAGCCAGCAGGGCAATATTGGCGATCGCCGGGATCTGGTGGCGCTTGAGACCTTGCGGCTGGCCGGAGCCATCCCAGTGTTCATCAAGCGAGAGGATGCCATCCTGCACGGTTTGTGAAAACCGCATGCGCCCGGCGATATCGGCGCCGCGATGACAGCGGGTCTGCATCATCTCGCGGGCGATCTTGCCACCATTCTGGACAATGTTGATGAGCGCGCGGATGCGCTCGCTGAGGCCTGATTCAAGCCCGGTCTTGGCAAAGACAAAGCGCAAGGCGGCACTGAGGCTGGTGTCGATGGTCTTGAAATCGCGCTTGAAGGCGATGTCATCGGCCAGATAGAGCTCGCAGATGCGCGCGGCATTGCTGGAGCAGCCGAGATCCTTGAGCAGCAGGGTGTAATAGAGGTCCTTGAGCGCCTCGTCGGACAGGTTCAAAGCCTCGCCGATGCGGGTGCCGATAAAGCAGCAGCGGATACAATGACCGGCGGGCTGACCTTCGGTCAGATCCAGCGCATGGCTCAGCGCGCCAAGCAATTCTGCGAGTTTGAAGGTGTGCGGGCGATTGTCCGCGGCTTGGGTCAGATACAGGCTGGCGCTCATTGCGGGCTCTCGATTGGACGCCTGTATATATGAGATGCAGCTTAAGGTTCCTTTACCGGCTTGCCAGGACGCTGACCGATTGCGGATCAGGTGCTTGTATTTCAATTTGATTCGATATAACTAGTTTTATCGAAATATTGGAGCGTGCAGCATGAACGCAATCGAAGCGGCGCAGGGATTTTCGGCGATGGGATCGGAATCGCGCCTGGAGGTGTTGCAGACACTGGTCCGGGCCGGCAATGACGGTTTGCGGGTCGGCGACATTCAGGAGCGCACCGGCATCTCGGCCTCCACGCTGGCCCATCATCTGAAATTCCTGAGCGCCGCCAACCTGATCGTCCAGCGCAAGCAGGGCCGCGTGATCATGAGCACGGCAAATTTCGAGCATCTGAATTTGCTGGCAGGTTTCATTCTGGAAAAATGCTGCACCGAAACCGGAGAGACGACATGAGCCTCGTTACAGAAACCAGCCGCCCGAGCGGGCAGGACATCAAGGCCTGGATCGCCACGCCGTGGGCCTTCATTCTGTTCATGCTGGCGGCCGTTGCCGTACTTGATCCCGAGCGGTTTACCACCATCGTCAGCTTCGCCATCGCTGCCCTTGGCGGAACGCTGCCCTACATCGTCTTCGCCGTGGCGCTGATTGCCGGGCTGAAAGCGGCAGGGGCCGAAGCGGTGATTGCCGAAGCGTTCAAGGGCCGTGAAACCAAAATGATCGTGATGGCGGCGTTGTTTGGCGGGCTGGCGCCGTTCTGCTCGTGCGAAGTGATCCCGTTTGTCGCCGGGCTTCTGGCTCTGGGCGCACCGCTGTCTGCGGTGATGGCGTTCTGGCTGTCGTCGCCGCTGATCGATCCGCCGACGCTGCTGATCACCGCGGCTGCCCTGGGCTGGCCATTCGCTATCGGCAAGGCGGTGGTTGCAGTGGCGCTGGGGCTGTTTGGCGGGTTTGCTATCAAGGCGGCGATGGCAGGCGGCTGGTTCACCGAGCCTTTGAAGATCTACACCAAGAAAGGTTGCGGCTGCGGGCCCGATCCGTTTTCCGGCAAACCGGTGTGGCGCTTCTGGCAGGACGAGAGCCGCCGCGCGGCGTTCCGGCGCGAGGCCATCGTCAATGGCGTGTTCCTGCTCAAATGGCTGGCTCTGGCCTATGTGCTGGAAGCGCTTCTGGTGACCTATGTGCCAGCTCAAATGATTGCAGGCGTCGTGGGTGGCGAAGGCATCGTGCCGATCGGCATCGCAGCCCTTGTCGGCATGCCTGCCTATCTCAACTCCTATGTCGCCCCGCCGCTCTTGGCCGGGCTGATGGAACAAGGCATGAGCCAAGGCGCTGCGATGGCGTTCATGATCTCGGGCGCTGTGAGTTCGGTGCCGGCGATGGCGGCTGTCTGGTCGCTGGTCAAGAAGCCGGTGTTCGCCGCCTATATCGGGCTTGGCCTTTCCGGTGCTGTTGTTTCGGGGATCATCTTCCAGATGGTGGTGTGAGTATGCAACATTCGGGCGCTGCGGTGCCCCGCCCTGGTGGCTTGACGACGCCATGAAAACACAATATCCCGTAAACAGGATTTTTTCCTGACTACGGGATATTTGCATGACGACACTGAATGACAGACTGGCGGAGCGGCTCAAACAGATCCGCATGACACGAGGCTGGTCGCTCGAGGCACTGGCAGAAGCGAGCGGGGTCAGCCGCTCGACCTTGTCGCGGGTCGAGAACGCCGAGGTCAGCCCGACAGCGGACACGCTGGGCAGCCTGTCGACTGCCTATCAGATGACAATCTCGCAATTGCTGGCACCGATCGAGTCGCCATTCACACCACTGGTGCGCCACGCCGAGCAGAGCCTTTGGCATGACACTGACAACGGATTCTCGCGGCGGGTGGTGTCACCGCCAAGCGGCGGATTGTCGGCGGAAGTGGTGCAGTGCGAGCTTGGCGCCTACCAGATCATTTCCTACGCAGCACCTTCGGTGCCGGGGCATGAGCATCATCTGGTGATGCTGTCGGGGGCGCTGACTGTGACCGTCGGGGACGAGGAACACCGGCTCGAACCCGGCGACTGTCTTCGCTACCAACTGTTCGGATCCTCAAAATTCCAGACCGGCGTTGATACGGCTTCTTATCTTATTGTTCTTGTGTGAGGTGTCATGACCAGCATCAGTATTCACTCCCTTGCAGCCGACGAGCTGGACGCCCAGGCCGATGCGCTGGCCGAGATCATGGCGCAGACCGTCAATGATGGAGCCGCGATCGGCTTCATGCAGCCCTTTTCAAAAGCCGACGGGTTGGCATTCTTCACCGGGCAGGTTTTTCCGGAGGTGCACGCGGGGCGGCGCAGGCTGCTGGCAGCCAGGCTGGAAGGTGAAACAGTGGGTTCGGTGCAACTGATCGTCGCGCTGCCACCAAACCAGCCGCATCGCTGCGAAGTGGCCAAGATGATGGTCAGCCCGAAAGCGCGGCGCAAGGGCGTTGGCCGGGCACTGATGCAGGCGCTCGACACCGAGGCGCGCGCCGCGGGCAAGACGCTGGTGACGCTGGATACAAAAACCGGCGACAAGGCCGAGCCGCTCTACCGGGCGGCAGGGTTCGAGATCGCGGGCGTGATTCCTGGCTTCGCACTTGATCCGGACGGCAATGCGCAACACGCAACGACCTATATGTACAAGGCGCTATGAAGCCGGCCACTCCTGTTTGAAAGCCAATGTGTGTCGCGTTACGACAAAGTGCTGCAGCGTCCTTTGAAAGGATGCATGTACGTTATCTTTCAAATGAATCCATTTGAACGTCACATGCGCTAATTTTCGGAGAAAGGCTCGCGGTTTTCATCGAGCAATTTGCGGATTGCGACGAGACCAGGCAGCAGCTCGATCATGATATCGATATGCGCTTCGCGCATGAAACGGCTGAAGGTTAGTGCCGCAGCGGTGATGGCTTCCACTTGAAAAGCCCGCCCGGCTTCGGTGAGGAAAACCTGTTTGGAGCGGGCGTCAATCTTGCATTGCCTGGTTTCAATCAGGCCGCGCTTTTCCAGCACTTTAAGCGAGTGGCTCATGGTCGCCTTTGTCACCTGCATGGCGCTGGCGAGGCTCCCTGGCGTCTTGCCGTCACCCACCCGCACCAGATGGACGACGATGGAAAAATGGGATGGATGGACACCGTCAGGCAATATCTTGCCCAGCAGTGTTGTGCTGAGCTGATCAATAATAGCAATCTCATTGAAAAAGGCGAAGGCTTGGCCTGGCTTGTTCCCGGAGTTCATTCCGCTCAATTTTCCCCTGTTTTCTTCTCCGTCAGCCTGTGCAGACTGACTGAAGCATCCGGACCATAGCCGAGCGGCGCAATCATTAGAAGCGCACCAGCGTCAGAGGCAAGCCGAGCATGAACCCTACCATGGATCGTCGCAATTCGAGGATACTTCTGCAAGGTATGCGGCACAGATGCAAACCAAGCCCCTGCGCAACCAGAGAGAACCGTCGCCGGCATCCTGCTGGTGCTTGCGGCGTGCCCCTTGTTGCGGGACGCGAGACTGGCAAAGCTGCAAAGCCTGCTGACATACAGTTGTCAGCAGGCCGTATATAGGTAGGCCGGGACTTCAGCAGAAGAACCGACGACAGGATGCCGCACCATGACACAGAAAACCTACTCCCATCATACGACAGGCGTCGTGCTGGTTTCAGTATCGGTGCTGTTTTTCAGCCTTGCCGGGATTTTTACCCGTTCGGTCGAGGCCGGGGCCTGGGAGGTGATTTTCTGGCGCGGGATCGCCGCAGCCGGCTTCACCCTTGTGTACGTCGCTCTGCGCGGCCAGTTGCGCGCGGAAATCCGCAGCTTTGGAAGATGGGAGGTGCTGGTGACATTGCTGCACGCCTCGGGTACGGCGGCGTTTATTCCGGCACTGAAACTCTCCAGCGTCGCCAATGTGGCGTTGATCTATGCGGCGTCGCCGTTTCTCGCAGCCGGCCTTGCCTGGTGGTTCATTTCCGAAGCGCCGTCGCGCCGCACGGTGATTGCCAGCGGCGTGGCGTTTACCGGCGTCTTCATCACGGTGTCGGGATCATTTGCGACCGGCGGGCTGGCAGGTGATCTGCTGGCGCTGTGGATGACACTGATGCTTGCGTCGGTGATGGTGCTCTACCGAAAGCGGCCTGAAACCAGAGTGATGCTGCCCTCGGCGCTTTCCTCGGTGGTGCTTCTGCCGCTTTGCCTGATCTTCGGCGACGTATCGGCGACGCAGAGCAGTGAACTGCCGCTGCTGATCCTGTTTGGCGCATCGTTCGCCGTGGCCGCGGCAACACTGTCGGAAGGCGCACGCCGATTGCCGGCGGCGGAGACAGCTTTGCTGTCAATCCTGGAGACACCACTGGCGCCGTTCCTGGCCTGGGTGATCCTGTTCGAACCACCGACATTTCAGGCGGTAATTGGCGGCGTGCTGATCATGGGTGCTGCGATCTGGTCGCAATGGTCCGGCGGGCGGAAAGCACCCGGCAAGTCTTGAAGACGGCGTCCGCTTGCAGGGCGATACGGGCCGTCAATCAGGCGTGGCGTTGCGATTTTCGTCGAGCAGTTTGCGGATTGCCACAAGGCTGGGGAGCGCATCACCCATGATCCGGTAATCCTCATCGCGAAGAAACGAACCAAATAGCGCGGTCACCGCGGTGGCCACCTGTTTCTGGAACGTCCGCCCGGACCCGGTAAGGAAGACCTGCTTGGAACGCGCGTCCGTTTGTGAACGCCTGGTCTCGATAAAGCCTTGCTTCTCAAGCACCGCCAGCGAGTGGCTGATGGTCGTCTTTGTCACCTGCATGGCAGCGGTTATCTGCAACGGCGTGTGACCATTCCCATCCCTGGCAAGGTGATTGATTATGTAAAAATGCGAGCGGTGCAGTTCATCGGGAAGGCACCTGTCGAGCATGGCTTCAGACAACTGGACAGTTTGGCAGGCCTCACTGAAATAGGCGAAAACCTCCGCCGGGCCGTAATTTGGTTTTCTCAGGTGGTCGAAATTCATTCGCTTTCACACCTCCGTCAGTTTCGTCTCCATTGGCCACAACAGGCTGACCGGAATTTCCGGCCCCTGAACCAAGTCTGGCGAATATTTGCACCGTGCCGCCGCTGGTTGCAAGGCGACTTCAAAGGTAGTGGTAAACCAGATCCCACTCCGGAAACGCTCGCAACGCCCGGGAAAGTGGATTAGAATCAACTCCTTCTGCAATTTTGACCAGATAAGCGCGACGCCAGCGGCGATCTGGCCCGAATGGGCATAGTCCGGAGCAAGCATCCAGGCATGTGCCATAACGGCACAAACATTTCCTGAGATGGCACACTCCCTGTGCTGAAATCCCGAAATGAACACCGCGTTGCATGACCATATCTATTGGTTCGACGTCGTACTTTCACACGCAAAAAGGCCGGATGTCCCTGAAACATCCGGCCTGATCTTATCGTGGTGCGGGGCGGGCTGTGGCGTCAGCCGAAAGCTTCCTCGACGCATTCCAGGATCGCTGTCCAGCCACCCTTGTGGCTGTCGCGGGCCTCCTCGCTGCGGAACTTGACCTGATGCAGCGTGACTTCGGTGACCCCCGGCTCAGATTCCGCAAAATCGATGGTGACGACACTGTCATCGAGCGAGTGCGGCGATTCCCAGGTGAAGGCGAGACGTGAATGCGGATCTATCTCCAGATAAGTGCCGGCGTGGGGGATTTCCTTTCCACCGGCCGTCATGATGATCGAGAAACGGCCGCCCTTGACCGGATCATTGGTGACTTTCGAGGTCATGTCCTTGCCGCCAGGACGCATGAATTTGGCCAGCATAGGCGGCGACAACCATGCGTCGAACACCTTCTGGCGCGGGGCAGGAATTTTGCGGCTTACCGTCAGTTCAAGTTCATTGATTGCTTCAGCCATTGTCATCGTCCTTTGAAACGAGTGCATCTTCAAGCGCCGAAAGGCGCAGTTCCCAGATGGACTTGAGTTGCTTGAACCAGCTCTCAGTCAGCTGCAATGGCTCAAGCTCGGCTGCGATGAAGTGTTCGCGGCCCACAGTCCTGCGGGTGACAAGTCCTGCCTCCTCCAAAACCTTGATGTGCTTGGAGACGGAGTTCAGCGACATGTCGAAATGGGCGGCGAGCGCGGTCACTCTCAATGCTCCCTCCTGAACAAGGAGCGTCAAGATCTGCCGCCGGGTGGTGTCCCCGGTGGCCTTCAATACTCGTGACAGAACTTCATCGTCCATTTATTCACCCTTATGGTTGAATACATACACTCGACGCGATAGTCAACCATAAGGGTGAATATTGCGTCAAGCTTACCCAAACGCTGTTTCCGCTCCTGCTTAACCGGAGAGACCAGTGAACATAAAAATGCCGGGACGATGCCCGGCATTTTTCAACAGCGGTTTGGTAACAGGCTCAAGCCCTAATGCGAGGGCTTGATGAAGGTGCCGTTCTGCAATTCTGTCACCGCCTGGATCAGCTCGGCGCGGTTGTTCATGACGATCGGGCCGTGCCAGGCCACCGGTTCCTTGATCGGCTTGCCGGAGACCAGCAGGAAGCGGATGCCTTCGTCGCCGGCCTGCACAGTGACTTCGTCGCCGGTGTCAAACACCACCAGTGTGCGGTCACCCGACATGTCGCGGATCTGGATTTCCTCGCCCTCTACTTCCTTTTCGACCAGCACGCCGAAGGGTTTTGACGCATCGCGGAACGTGCCGGAGCCTGCGAAGATATAGGCGAAGGCCGAGCGGTAGGCGTCGACCTTGAAGGTCTTCTTCTTGCCCGGCGGCACCGAGATATCGACATAGGACGGCTCGGCGGCGATGCCATCGACCGGACCGCGCTTGCCCCAGAACTCGCCGCAGATGATGCGGGCGGCGGTGCCGTCATCATCGATCTCGACCGGGATATCGGCAGAGGTGACATCCTGGTAGCGCGGCGCGGTCATCTTCATCGAGGCCGGGAGGTTGGCCCAGAGCTGGAAGCCGTGCATCTTGCCGGCGAAATCGCCCTTGGGCATTTCCTGGTGCATGATACCGCTGCCGGCTGTCATCCACTGCACATCGCCTGCGCCGAGGGTGCCGGTGTTGCCAAGGCTGTCGCCATGCTCGACGGTGCCGGCCAGCACATAGGTGATGGTTTCGATGCCGCGATGCGGATGCCAAGGGAAGCCCTTGAGATATTTTTCGGGCTGGGAGTTACGGAAATCGTCAAACAGCAGAAACGGATCGGTGAGCGACGGATCGTCGAAGCCGAAAGCGCGCTGGAGATGCACACCGGCACCTTCGAGATGCGGCACGGCTGTGGATTGGTGACGGACTGGTCTGATGGACATGGCAGTCTCCTCGAGATCTATACCGGCGGCAAAGGCCGGTGGTGTTGAAGTTACCCCATAGATAGCTGCTTCTGGTGTTCACAAAAAGTGGGCCAATGAGAACGCACTGTTCAATTTTTTGGAGGCATGTCGAGGTGGCTTACTTTTCGGCACTGCCCCTGCTCAGCCCGGAGAGCGGAATCGCCGTGGTCTCCTTGATCTCCTCCATGACGAAGGAAGCCGAAACATCGGCGAGCTTCACCCTGGCGATCAACCGCTGATAAAGCCGGTCGTAGGCCTTCACATCGGAAACCCGGGCGCGGAGCACGTAATCGAGATCGCCGGAGGTGCGGTAGACCCCGACAATCTCGGGGAAAGCGCCAACCGCCTCGCGGAAAGCCTTGAGCCAGTCGGCGTCGTGGCTGGCGGCGCGGACGAAGATGAACACCGAAAGACCACAGCCCGCGGCCTCCGCATCGAGGATGGCGACGCGATCCTTGATCAACCCGCGCTCCTCCATCAGCTTGACCCGACGCCAGCAGGCGTTGCGCGACAGGTTGACCCGCTCGGACAGCGAATCGACCGACAGGGTGCCGTCGCGCTGCAACTGACTCAGGATTCGGATATCCATATCATCTATCTGGTGCATACCGGGATATATATCCCAATATATTTATCATGAGAAGGACATTCGGGACATATCTCCCTTCGGAACGGGCTATCCTCACACACTCAAAGCACGCAAAGAGGGAACCCAGCCGATGTCCAACCAGATCGCCCGCCTGTTCACCAGCCATCCGCACTCGGTCGACGAGAGCTATTTCGAACATTTGCTGTTTGCAGGGAAATTTTCAGCCAAGCTGTTTGCCGCCGGCTTTTGCGCCCTGTCTCATGCAGTGCTGCCATTTACCTTTGAGAAAACTGCAAGCCGTATGATCAACGAGCTGCATCACCGGATGCACAACCGGAGCAAATAGAACCGCATGTGCAGATGGGCCGCCTACCGAGGAACGCCAATCCCGCTGGAGCAGATCGTTTCAGCGCCAGGTCACTCGCTGATCGAGCAATCGCATCAGGCCACGGAGGCCAAGACGGCGACCAATGGCGACGGCTTCGGCATTGCCTGGTATGGCGAACACCCCGAACCGGGGCTCTACCGCGATGTGCTGCCGGCCTGGTCCGACTGCAATCTGAAATCACTCGTGCGGCAGATCCGCTCTCCGCTGTTTCTGGCCCATGTGCGGGCCTCGACCGGCGGTGCGACCAGCCGCGACAATTGCCATCCCTTCGTGCACGGCAAATGGACCTTCATGCACAATGGCCAGATCGCCGGCTTTGACGCCATCCGGCGGCCGATGGAAGCCGCACTTTCGGACCGGCTCTACAGGGCGCGGAACGGCACCACCGATTCCGAACTGCTGTTTCTGCTGGCCATCGAATTCGGGCTGGAGTCCGACCCGGCTGGTGCCTTTGCCGAAGCGATCCGCTTTGCGCTGGCTGAATCGGCGCGGGCCGGGGTGCGCGAACTGATCCGCTTCACCGCTGCATTTTCCGATGGCAAGACGCTGTACGCAATCCGTTATTCCACCGACGCGCATGCGCCGACGCTTTATTCGGCACCGACCTGCGGCAATCAGGGGCATTGCCTGGTCTCGGAGCCGTTTACCGACACCGACACCAAGTGGCATGAAATCCCGGCAGGAAGTTTCGTGACGTTGACGGCGGGCGGGATATCCTCGGCTCGGTTTTCGCCGGTGCAGGTGGAAGCGGTGGAGATCGCCGAAGTGGCGTGAGGGCAAAGACGGTCTAAAGAGAGCCACGGAAGCCGCAATGGCGGCTTCAAGCCCTGCTCAGACTTCCATGCTGTATTTACTGTGGCCACTTACGGCCCATAACCGACCTTCGTCTGGCCGGTCACCAAACTGCGTGGCAGCGGCTCGTTTTCAGTGATCTGCCGCCCGGTGGGGGTGGTGGGTTTCAGCTATTGACTAAACATAAAAATGGTTCGACTTTGAGCAAGTAAAATCGGGAGGGATGATCATGCGTATTGCTAAACACATTTTAATTGCTGTCCTTGCTCTTGGACTTACGTCCTCTGCATATGCACAAAGCTGTACTGTGCAGTGCCAAAATGCTCAGGGGAAGGCAATCGGAGCCAAGGTCAAGACAAAGAGCAATGACGGCAGGGGCTGCATTTTCAGTGGCAAAAGGACTGTAAAAGGCGAATGCGCCGGAAACGGTCGCGTTACCTACGGGAAATGCTTTGGGAACATAGTTGGCAACAAGGTGAAAGAATCGAAGATGGCCGGCTGCTGACCAACGCCCCAATTATTCATTCTGTTCTAAGCGCGCCGATAAGTGCTTGCAGGGTGGCCTTGGCGGAACCTTGTTCGCTATCACCGAAATAGAAATCTATTGCGTGTGCCAATTTCATTGCACACATCATTTTAGAATACCCAGTTAGCACGGGCACCCTAAACAATCGGTAGCTGGCAGCGCTAAAGAACCAGATCGCCGAGCGATGAGAGCGCCAGCACAAGCGGCGACACCAAACAAGAGAGCTAACTGCATTGCGCGTGGATTTTACAATAAGCCAAGACACTTCAAACTATTTTCGCAGGTCCGCTTTTGGAACAGACACCCGACGAGTTCGCACATGCAACTAATGTCTGCTTGCCGCCCATTCGAGACATTTGTGCAATTCAGGACCACTGTCGCTTTGTTCGCTACGCGGACGATCGCGATTCCTTCAGGCCAATGACCTCAGCTAGCGCTTGCCGCCCAACCCCTCAGCAATCCTTGCTGCCAGCCGGTCGGCGACATCGGCCTTGGAGAGATCCGGCCAATCCTCGACGCCATCTTTGGACACTATGCGGACCCGGTTGCGATCGCCGCCCATGATGCCGGTGGCGGGGGAGACGTCATTGGCGACGATGAAATCAGCACCCTTGCGGGCGAGTTTGGCTTGCGCGTTGGAAATCACATCGGCGGTCTCGGCGGCAAAGCCGACGACGAGGTGCGGGCGCTGTGCGTGATGGCCGATGGTTTTGAGGATGTCGGGGTTTTCGGTCAGCTGCAGCGGCGCAGGCCCCTCGCCCGGCTTTTTCTTGATTTTTTCGCCCGAGGCCGTGGCGACACGCCAGTCGGCGACGGCGGCAACAAAGACGGCGATGTCGGCGGGCAAGGATGCCGTCACAGCTTCGAGCATGTTGGCCGCGCTCTCGACGCGGATGACTTTGACACCAGCCGGATCGGGGATGGTGACCGGGCCGGAGACCAGCGTCACGTCCGCACCCAAACGGGCAAGGCTGGCGGCGATGGCGTGGCCCTGTTTGCCCGACGAGCGGTTGGCGATGTAGCGCACCGGATCTATCGGCTCATGGGTCGGGCCGGAAGTGACGATGGCCTTTTTGCCGGCGAGCGGCCTGGGGCTGTCATCAAGCAACGCCTCGATGCTGGCGACAATCTGCAGCGGTTCTGCCATGCGGCCTTGGCCGGCTTCACCGGATTCGGCCATTTCGCCGGCCATCGGGCCAATGAAGTTGATGCCGTCTTTTTTGAGGGTTTCGACATTGCGGCGGGTTGCCTTGTGCACCCACATCGCCGGGTTCATGGCCGGCGCGATCAAGACCGGCTGGTTGGTGGCGAGCAACACCGTGGAGGCGAGGTCATTGGCCATGCCATTGGCCATTTTCGCCATCAGATCGGCGGTGGCGGGTGCGACGCAGATCAGATCGCAATCGCGCGCCAGGCGGATATGGCCGACATCCTGCTCGTCCTCGCGGGAAAACAGATCGGTGTAGACGTGGTCGGCAGCAAGGGCACCAACGGCCAAGGGCGTGACAAACTCCTGCGCGGCGGCGGTCATCAGCGGGCGAACTGATGCACCGCGCTCGCGCAGGCGGCGGATCAGGTCGAGCGACTTGTAGGCGGCGATGCCGCCGGAGATGATCAGCAGGATGCGCTTGCCGGAGAGGGTTTGCCGTTCAGCAGCGCTGGGCGTGAGAGACACCGGGGCGCCAGTCGGCGTAGGAGCAGCCGTATGCGGGGCAGTATCCAGTCCGGCAAGGATGAAACGCATCTCCTCTTCCATCGAACGACCGTTTTTCGCGGCGCGCTCGCGCAGCGCCTGCTTGGCAGAGTCGTCGAGATTGCGGATTGTCAGCGTCGCCATGCAAAACCTCGCTTGCGGATGCCCTCGGGTAATTGGAACGCAATGTATGCATTGCAATCATTGCAGTCAAATCCGCAAAAACCTCACCTCAACCGCTTCGCATGCGTGGCTTCGGTCTCGTCGACCGGCTGAAACCCGAGGAGTTCGTAGAAGCTTCGTGAGGCTGGCGTGGCGCGGAGGCGGATGCGGGGGAACCAGATCGATGCGCCGTCGAGTGCCTGGGCGACAAGGGCGCGGGCGATGCCGATGTGGCGGTGAGCGAGATCGACATAGAGATGGCGGATGCGGCCGGCATTTTCCTCGATATAGGGATCGCGATTGAGGCCGCAGAAGCCGATCAGCTTTTCATTCTCGAAAGCGCCAACCAGCCGCTCACCGGGACCATCGAAGCAATTTTCGCCCGATTTCCAGTCATGCAGCATCCGCTCAACGAAGGGGTAGCCGTCGCGCCAGGCTTCATCGGACAGCGGCTGGACATCGATGTCATCCAGCGAAAACGGCCGGTAAGCCACTACCATAGAGGATGGATCGCCAACGCTCCCCAGACTGCTGCCGCGGCAATGATCCACAGCGCCACACGGCCGGAGCGGGTGTGGTGGGCCTCGGCCTTGCCAATGGCGTCGGAGGTGGCAGCGTCAAAGCGCAGGCCGTTTTCAGCCATGTCGCCGACTTCGGTGGCAAAGCGTTCGGTGCGGGCAACGAGATCGGGCAATTGCTCGGCGAGCTTGAGGGCTGCGATGGCGCCAGCCTTTATGTCGACGGCGATGCGCTTGGGCCCGAGATTGTCGCGGATCCAGTCGGCGACCACCGGCTCGGAGGCCTTCCACATGTTGAATTTGGGATTGAGCGTGCGGGCGACACCCTCGACCACGACCATGGTCTTCTGCAGCATGACCAGTTCGGGCCGGGTTTCCATGTCAAACAGCTCGGTGACCTCGAACAGCAGCGTCAGCAGCCGGGCCATGGAGATGGTTTCGGCGGGCTGGCCATGGATCGGCTCGCCGATAGCGCGGATGGCCTGGGCAAAACTCGCCGGATCGTGGCGGGAATGGACATAGCCGGCTTCGAAATGGACATCGGCGACGCGCTGGTAATCGCGGGTGATGAAGCCGTAGAGGATTTCGGCGAGGAAGCGGCGTTCCTTTTTGCCCAAGCGACTGACGATGCCCATGTCGACGGCGACGACCATGCCCGCCGGATCAACGAAGAGATTGCCCTGATGCATGTCGGCGTGGAAGAAGCCGTCGCGCAGGGTATGGCGCAGGAACGACTGGATCAGCGTGTCGGCGATCGCATCGAGATCGTGACCGGCCGCGCGCAGGCCCGCAACATCACTCATCTTGATGCCGTCGATCCATTCCATGGTGACGCAATCGCGGCCGGTGCGCTCCCAGTCTACCGAGGGCACCCGGAAGCCGGGATCGTCCCTGGTGTTGTCGGCCATTTCCGATAGGGCGGCAGCCTCGAGCCGGAGATCCATCTCGATGCGGGTGGTCTGTTCAAGCGTCTTGGTGATCTCGACCGGGCGCAACCGGCGCGAGGAGGGGATGAAGCGCTCCTGCAGCTCGGACACCAGATAGAAGGCCTCGAGATCGTGCTTGAAGCGCTGGCGCACGCCGGGGCGGATGACCTTGACGGCGACCTTGCGGGTGCCGTTATCATCGGTGACTTCGGCGGGATGGACCTGGGCGATGGAGGCGGCGGCGATCGGCGGATCGAAGCGGGTGTAGAGATCGGAAATCGGCCGGCCGAGCGAGGCTTCGATAGCGGCACGCGCCTGGGCTTCCGGGAAGGTTGCCATGCGGTCCTGCAGGCCTGCCAGATCGTCGGCGATATCGGCGCCGACCACATCGGGACGAGTGGCGAGGAACTGACCGAGCTTGACCCATGACGGACCGAGCCGTTCGACCGCGCGGGCCAGCCTGTCGGTCCGCTCGGCGCTTTTTGCCTGGCGCTTGGCCAGCAGCCCCGCAACCCGGTGGCCGAATTGCAGCGGAGCCGGCAGCTCGTCAGCGGGCAGCGAGGAAACCACGCCTTCACGCACAAGGATGAAGCCCGCCCGCATCAGGCGCAGATAGGTGCCGAGACTTGCCATGCCGGTCAGATCTTCCAGGCCGAATGCAGCGCGGCGATACCGCCGGTGTAATTGGTATAGCCGACGCGGGAGAACCCGGCGCGCTCGATCATCCTGGCGAAATCGTCCTGGCGCGGAAACTTGCGGATTGATTCGACCAGATACCGGTAAGGTTCAGCCTCACCGGCGATGGCCTTGCCCATGGCCGGAATGCCGTTGAACGACCAGGCGTCATAGATCTTGTCGAGGATCGGCATCTCGACCTCGGAGAATTCAAGGCAGAGAAAGCGGCCGCCGCGCCGGAGCACGCGGTAGGCTTCTCTCAATGCCTTGTCGATATCGGGGACATTGCGGATGCCGAAGGCGATTGTATAGGCGTCGAAGCTGTTGTCGGCGAACGGCAGTTCCTCGGCATTGGCCTCAACGAAATCGAGATTATCGGCATAGCCTTTTTTGACAGCGCGCTCGGCGCCGACGCCAAGCATCGAGCCATTGATATCGAGAACCGTGCCCTGCGCCTGCTTGTCCGAGGCTGCGACAATGCGGAAGGCGATGTCGCCGGTGCCGCCGGCCACATCGAGAAAGCGGAAGCCTGAACGGCGCGGCGGATTGAGGCTTGCAACAAGCGCGTCTTTCCAGACCCGGTGCAGGCCGGCTGACATGACGTCATTCATGATGTCGTAGCGCTTGGCGACCTTGTGAAAGACGTCGTTGACCAGTTCCTGCTTCTCGCCGTCCTCGACGGTGCGGAACCCGTAGCTGGTCTGCATTCCGCCATCCGTGGCGACGCGCTGTTCTGACATCATTACTTCCCGTATTTCTTCAACTCAGCATCAAATTGGCCGGCATCCCGCGTGGGAACCGGCTAAAGCTCAAGCGACCATAGCGGATCACTCATCGGCACGCTATCTAGGCACAGGAAACCTGCCTGCGGCATAGCGCTCCGCCTTATAAGCCAGCCGCCAGCATATTGAAACCAGCCTGAGGAGGCCCCGTTGCCTGAATTGCCAGAAGTCGAAACGGTTCGCCGCGGCCTGCAGCCAGTGATGGAAGGCGCCCGGATCATCCGTGTCGAGCAGCGGCGCGCCGATCTGCGGTTTGCCTTCCCGACCGATTTCGTGGCCCGGCTCGAAGGACGGCAGATCACCTCGCTCGGCCGCAGGGCAAAATATCTGATTGCCGATCTTGATGACGGCACAGTGCTGGTCAGTCATCTGGGCATGTCGGGATCATTCCGGATCGAGGCCGACGGGGACGGATCGCTCAAACCCGGGGTGTTTCATCAGGCCCGCTCAAAAGACGGCAAGCACGACCATGTGGTGTTTCATGTGGAGGGACCAGCGGGCCGGGCACGAGTTATCTATAATGACCCGCGGCGCTTTGGTTATATGGACCTGATGTCGCGGAGCGTGCTCGCTGATCATCCGTGGTTCAAGAGCCTTGGGGTGGAGCCGACCGGCAACAGTCTCGACGCTACAGAGCTGGCCGGGCGGCTTTCGGGCAAGAAAGCCCCATTGAAAGCGGCACTGCTCGACCAACGCATCATCGCTGGCCTGGGCAATATCTATGTCTGCGAGGCGATGTGGCGGGCTGAGCTGGCGCCGGACAAGCCCGCAGGGCGGCTGGTGGGCAAGACCGGGCGGCCGGGCAAGCATCTCGAGGTGCTGACAAGCGCGATCCGCACGGTGATCGACGAGGCGATTGCCGCCGGCGGCTCGTCGCTGAGGGATCATATTCAGACCGATGGCACGATGGGATATTTCCAGCACGGATTTTCGGTTTATGACCGTGAGGGAAAGGCTTGCCCCCGGCCCGGCTGTGGAGATACGGTCCGCCGCATCGTGCAGAGCGGGCGCTCGACATTTTATTGCCCGCGCTGCCAGAAGAACTGACCCAGCAAGCGGGCCTTAAAAGGAGAGAAAACGATGGCGCTCAAGACATTGAAGACTGAAACACGCGGCCGGGTGGCCATCATCACGCTGAACCGGCCCGACGCGCTCAATGCATTGAATTCGGAGCTGCTGGGCGAATTGCGCGAGACGATGGCGCAATATGGCGCGGACGAGAAGATCGGGGCGATCGTGCTGACCGGTTCGGAAAAGGCCTTTGCCGCCGGTGCCGACATCAAGGAAATGCAGCCGAAGGATTATATCGGCGCCTATATGGAAGACTTCTTTGAGGGCTGGAGCGCTGTAGCTGCTACCCGCAAGCCGGTGATTGCAGCGGTTTCGGGCTATGCGCTAGGCGGCGGCTGCGAGCTCGCCATGATGTGCGATTTCATTATCGCTGCAGACACAGCCAAATTCGGCCAGCCGGAAATCACTCTCGGGGTGATCCCGGGCATGGGCGGCACCCAGCGGATGACCCGCGCCATCGGCAAGGCCAAGGCGATGGATCTGTGCTTGACCGGCCGGATGATGGACGCCGAGGAAGCAGAGCGCTCCGGGCTGGTGGCACGTGTGGTGCCGGCGGCCGAGCTTATGGCGACGACGCTCAAGGCGGCCGAAAAGATTGCCGGCTACTCACTGCCTGTGGCGATGATGGTCAAGGAATCGGTCAACCGCGCCGACGAGGTAACGCTGGCCGAGGGCCTTCGCTTTGAACGGCGGATGTTTCACTCGCTGTTTGCCAGTGAAGACCAGAAGGAAGGCATGGCCGCCTTCATCGACAAGCGCAAGGCACAGTTCAAACACCGGTGATCAAAACAGCCGGCGGGCCGCTGGAAAACGGATTTTCGCGTTGACGAAAGCCGCGATACCCGGTATAGGCCCGCCATCGAATGGCAGCTTTAGGGCTCGCCGTGGTTTTTCTCGCATTCCGCATGTCAAAGCGACTATCCTCGCAAGAGGCGCTTCCTTGCCGGAATAGAGCATGTGACACTTTGAGAGGCATTCATGGCCAATACAACTTCGGCGAAAAAAGCGACCCGCAAGATTGCCCGCCGCACTGACGTAAACAAAGCACGCCGTTCGCGTGTCCGCGGCTTCCTCCGCACGGTGGAAGAAGCAATCAGCTCCGGCGACCAGACTGCTGCAGCCGCAGCACTCAAGGCAGCCCAGCCTGAACTGATGCGTGCCGCCGGCAAGGGCGTGGTTCACGCCAATACGGCTTCACGGAAGATTTCCCGGCTGTCGAGCCGGGTGAAGGCGCTGAGCGCCTAATCACCTGGAAATTTGGTTAGACGACTAAAGGTCCGGCTTGTCCGGGCCTTTTTCGTTTTACCCCAATGACTTGCGTAATATCGATTCAGCCAGCCAATTCCGCGCTGTCACAGCCCCGTCACATCGACATCGAATATCATTTATTTTCAATAACTTACAAGAGGTGGCAGATTCTGCCCCGCAGAATCAAACCAGATTCAGCGGATATCCTGTCAAGCCCCGAAATTTTGTATCCAAGGCTTCCTGACGTGAACAAAAAGATCGAAAGCCGCGAAAAGGCAATGAATCCAATTGCCTGTTGAAAACCTTCGCAGAGGGGCTTTTTTCAACCATCGCGAGTCAATCCCTAAAGTGTGAATGAAACGTAAATAAGCCGCTTGATCTGGCCATCTCATCCTGCCTAAATAGCCCTCGACAAGGGGCATGGAGCCGGTCGGTTCCAAGGATAGTTTGCTTTATTTCAAGCGAGTATTTTCCAACCTGCTCCTTGGTGCTCGGCATTCTCGCCGGGCAAACTCAAATAAAACCTTCGGTTGCATTGGCTATCGCTTTAGCCATGCGGTGAGGCCTTTACTCTGTCGAAACCCAGGTTTCGGCGGAACGATGAAGTTTTGTCCAATTCGGCGATACGAGGTCGCAGGAGCGGACAGGAAAGAAGGGAAAACCAAAGCGGGGGGCATCCGCATCGAAATGGACATGTCGACGAGGACAGGGTCCGCACCAGACCATGATGGTCAGGTCAAAATACCTAAATGCGGCAACAGGGATTACAGCGGCGATGCAAACTCACACGACGACAGCGCGTAAAGCGGCACAATGGGGCACAAAAGAAAACAATGCCCAACCGCTTGGCGGAGATGTTTGCCCGACCACTGACAAAGGGGCGGACATGAGCAAGAATACCAAGACCTTTGACCGGGTCATGATGCGACTGAAGGCGCAGGTTGGACCTGAGGTTTTCACCAGCTGGTTCGGGCGGCTCAAGCTGCAATCGGCATCCAAGAGCGTCGTGCGCCTGTCGGTACCGACGGCGTTCCTGAAATCCTGGATCAACAACAAGTATCTCGATCAGATCAGCGCGCTGTTCAGCGAAGAAGACGCGGATATCCTGAAGGTCGAGATCGTTGTACGCTCAGCGACCCGGGCCATCCGCCCGGCCACCGAAACAGAGACAGACAGCGCAGCCAATGCAACCGCCGCCCAACAGGCTCCGGCTGCCGCGCGCAAGGATCTGCACCTTTCGGTCAAGGGTGTTGGCGCGCATCTTTCGAGCTTCCCCAGGGCCCCACAGGCTGCCAACAACGTGATCGGATCGCCGCTTGATCCGCGCTATACTTTTGAGAGCTATGTCGAAGGATCATCCAACCGGGTGGCGCTGGCAGCAGCCAAGACCATAGCCGAGGCAGGAACCGGAGCGGTCCGCTTCAATCCGCTGTTCATCCACTCCAATGTCGGCCTGGGCAAAACCCATCTGCTGCAGGCGATTGCAGCCGCTGCCAGCCGTCATTCGCGCAATCCGCGGGTGGTCTATCTGACGGCTGAATACTTCATGTGGCGCTTCGCAACCGCAATCCGTGACAATGACGCGCTGTCGTTCAAGGAATCGCTGCGCAATATCGACCTTCTGGTCATCGACGACATGCAGTTTCTACAGGGCAAGTCGATCCAGAACGAGTTCTGCCATCTGCTCAACATGCTGCTTGATTCAGCCCGTCAGGTGGTTGTTGCCGCCGACCGCGCGCCATGGGAGCTGGAATCGCTTGATCCACGCGTCCGGTCGCGACTGCAGGGCGGCGTTGCCATCGAAATCGAAGCGCCTGACTACGAGATGCGGCTGGAAATGCTGCGCCAGCGGCTGGCAATCGCCCAGATCGAGGACGGCACGCTTGATATCGGTGAGGACATTCTTGCCCATGTCGCCCAGAACATCACCTCAAGCGGCCGGGAACTTGAAGGAGCGTTCAATCAGCTGTTGTTCCGCCGCAGCTTCGAGCCCAACCTGACGCTCGAGCGGGTCGATCAGCTGCTTGGTCATCTGGTCAATGCGGGTGAGCCCAAGCGGGTCCGCATCGAGGACATCCAGCGGGTGGTTTCACGGCACTACAATGTCTCACGGCAGGAACTGGTTTCCGATCGCCGCACACGAGTCATCGTCAAGCCGCGGCAGATCGCGATGTATCTGGCCAAGACCATGACGCCGCGTTCGTTTCCCGAAATCGGCCGCAGATTCGGTGGCCGCGATCACACAACAGTGCTGCATGCGGTGCGCAAGATCGAAGGCCTGATCAATGGAGACACCAAGCTTGGCCACGAGATTGAGCTGCTGAAGCGGCTGATCATCGAATAGACAGCCACCACAAGCAATTATCCCCAGAATCCCGGCCCGGCTGAAACAGTCCGGGCCGGTTTTTGTTGCATGGCAGGGGTATAATCTGCCATTTTGCTGGCCCGGGCCTAGCGCACCATGCGCCACCTCATGGTCCAGACCGGACAAAAGCCGGACAAGACAGAATTTGAAAGGCCTGTGCGCACAAGTACAGGCCCCCAGCCAAGCGGTAGTCAGATCATGCGTGTCACCCTCGAGCGTTCCAATCTCCTCAAGTCGCTGAACCATGTTCATCGCGTGGTCGAGCGGCGCAACACCATACCGATCCTGTCGAACGTGCTACTCAAGGCCGAAGGCGCGACGCTTGACATGAAAGCGACCGACCTGGATCTCGAAATCACCGAAGCGACACCGGCGATGGTCGAACAGGCAGGTTCCACCACTGTGCCTGCGCATCTGCTCTATGATATCGTGCGCAAGCTGTCCGACGGCTCGGAAGTGCTTTTGTCGACCGATGCAGACGGTGCGACGATGACGGTGGCCTCGGGCCGGTCGAAATTCTCGCTGCAATGCCTGCCTGAGTCGGATTTCCCTGATTTGACTGCTGGCGCTTTCAGCCACACCTTCCGGCTGCCCGCAACACAGCTCAAGATGCTGATCGACCGGACCCAGTTTGCGATCTCCACCGAAGAGACACGGTATTATCTCAACGGCATCTTCGTGCACACGATCGAGAGTGAAGGTGCACTGAAACTTCGCGCTGTTGCCACCGACGGTCACCGGCTGGCGCGTGCCGATGTCGACGCGCCGTCTGGCTCCGAAGGCATGCCCGGCGTCATCATCCCGCGCAAGACCGTGGGTGAGCTGCAGAAACTGGTCGACAATCCCGACATCACCGTGACGGTGGAGGTGTCGGATGCCAAGATCCGCTTCACCATCGGCTCGGTGGTTCTGACCTCGAAGTTGATCGACGGCACCTTCCCCGATTACCAGCGGGTGATCCCGACCGGTAACGACAAGGAACTGACAGTCGACTGCCAGTCATTCGCGCAGGCTGTCGACCGGGTATCGACGATCTCCTCGGAACGTGGTCGCGCGGTCAAGCTGGCGATTGCCGACGGACAGCTGACGCTGACGGTCAACAACCCGGATTCCGGCAGCGCTACCGAAGAACTGGCCGTGGGCTATGACCGCGATCCGCTGGAAATCGGCTTCAACGCCAAATATCTGCTCGACATCACCAACCAGCTTTCGGGAACTGATGCGGTGTTCATGCTGGCTGACCCCGGGTCGCCGACGCTGGTGCGTGACACTGCAGGCGATGATGCGCTGTATGTGTTGATGCCGATGCGGGTCTAGGGCTGATCACGAGCACAGCAACGGTCTGCCGGCCGCAGCGCGGTTGAGCGGAGACAGCATGACCCCGAAGGTGCATATCGAGCGACTCAAACTCACCGGGTTTCGCAATTATGCCAGCCTGTCGCTTGATCTCGACGAGCGCCATGTGGTGCTGACGGGCGACAATGGCGCAGGCAAGACCAATCTGATGGAAGCACTGTCGCTGCTGACCCCCGGACGGGGCATGCGGCGCGCTCCCTATGGTGACCTGATCAGAGTCGGATCCGGGGCAGGATCAGAACCCGCAACCGGCTTCAGCATCTTTGCCAGCCTTGAGGGCATGGCCGGGCCTGTCGACATCGGCACCGGGCTCGACGGGGCCGAGGACGGCGGATCGCGCCGGGTGCGTATCAACGGAGCGCCGGCGCGCACGACCGATGAGCTTCTCGAACATTTGCGGCTGCTGTGGCTGACCCCGGCGATGGACGGGCTGTTTACCGGATCAGCCGGCGACCGGCGAAGGTTCCTTGACCGGCTGGTGTTGTCGGTGGACCCGGCGCATGGCGGCCGGGCGCTGAACTACGAGCGCGCCATGCGCAGCCGCAACCGGCTGTTGTCGGAGGGCCGCGCCGACCCGGCCTGGCTCGACGGGCTGGAAACGCAGATGGCGGAGCTCGGCGTGGCGATGGCGATGGCGCGCAACGAGGTGGTGAGCCTGCTGTCGGGTCTGATCGAAAGCAACACCACGCACAGCGTCTTTCCGGCTGCGACCGTGCGGCTTGAAGGTTTTCTCGAAGACGAAGCGCTTGCCTCGGCGAGCGACATGGAAGCGGCTTTTGCCACCATGCTCGAAACCGGACGGCGGCGGGACGCGGCCGCCGGGCGGACATTGTCGGGACCGCACCGCTCCGACCTGATCGTGCATCACCGGGCCAAGGCGATGCCTGCAGCGCTATCCTCGACAGGCGAGCAAAAGGCGCTGCTGATCGGGATCGTGCTGGGTCATGCGCAGCTGGTGCGGGCGATGACCGGTTATGCGCCGATTCTTCTGCTGGACGAGATTGCAGCCCACCTTGACGAAGGCCGCCGGGCGGCGTTGTTTGATCTGATCGAAGCGCTTGAGTGCCAGGCCTTCATGACCGGGACGGACGCATCGATGTTTGCCAGCCTGGGGCCGCGCGGGCAGATTTTTACCGTGGCAGAAGGCCATCTGACCCCGCACAAGAATGGTTCTGCCGAGTGAGCCGAAAGACAAGCTGGCGCTCGGACGCGCGTTTGGAGACAGCCAATGGATGAAGCCCATCTGAACCCTGACGAAGTGGCGCGCTACGCCCGTCATATCGTGCTTGCCGAAATCGGCGGGGCCGGTCAACAGCGGCTCAAGGCTGCCCGGGTGCTGGTGATCGGTGCAGGCGGGCTGGGCTCACCGGTGCTGAGCTATCTCGCGGCAGCCGGTGTCGGGCTACTGGGTGTGATCGACGACGACGAGGTGTCGCTGTCCAATCTGCAGCGCCAGATCCTGCATGACACCAACAATGTCGGGATGGCCAAGACCGAGAGTGCGGCGCGGGCGCTCAACCGGCTTAACCCGCATACGCGGGTGGTGACGCACGAGATGCGTCTGACAACAGACAATGCCGTCGATATCCTGACCAGCTACGACATGGTGGTGGACGGATCTGACAATTTCGAAACCCGTTACCTTCTCGCCGACACCTGCGAGACGTTGAAAATTCCGCTGGTCACCGCCGCTGTCGGACGTTTTGACGGCTCGGTCACCGTGCTGACGCCCTATGAAACCGGCGTGGATGGGAAGCTCTGCCCACGCTACCGGGACCTGTTTCCCGAAGCGCCGCCACCAGGGCTGGTGCCGAGCTGCGCCGAAGCCGGCGTCATTGGTGCCTTGACCGGCGTGATCGGCACTCTGGAGGCGATGGAAGTGATCAAGCTGATCACCAGAGCAGGCGAACCGCTGATCGGACGGCTGCTGCTGTATGACGGGCTTGCCGCCAGCTTCCAGACCGTGCGCTATGGGCGGAAGGGCTGACAGGGCTCAATATCAGGGACAGTTTACTTTTACGGCAGCCTTGCGGTTTTGGCCCGCTCCCTAAAAGTAAACCGTCCCCGAATTCAGGTCTCTCAGTTCCTGAGCGGAAGCACGCGGTCGGGCGGGCGGTGGCCGTCGAAGAAGGTTCTGATGTTGATGATCACCTTGTCGCCCATGTCGATACGGCCTTCGATGGTGGCCGAGCCCATGTGCGGCAGCAGCAGCACCTTGCCTTCGGAAGCGAGCTTGAGCAGCCGCTTGTCGACTGCGGGCTCGTGCTCGAACACATCAAGCCCCGCCCCTGACAGCCGGCCATCCTTGAGTGATTTGATCAGAGCGTCTTCGTCGATGATTCCGCCACGGGCGGTGTTGACGATGTAGGCGCCGGGTTTCATCAGCTCGAGCCTGCGAGCCGAGAGCAGATGAAAGGTTGCCGGCGTTGAGGGACAATGGACCGAGACGATGTCGACCCGCGCCAGCATCTGGTCAAGGCTTTCCCAATAGGTGGCTTCAAGCTGATCCTCGGTAGCGGGATCGACGCGGCGGCGGTTGTGATAATGGATAGACAGGCCGAAGGCCTTGGCGCGGCGAGCCACAGCGGTTCCGATCCGGCCCATGCCGATGATGCCGAGCCGCTTGCCGCCGATACGGTGACCGAGCATCCAGGTCGGCGACCAGCCTTTCCAGCTGCCACCACCACCAACGATGACATTGGCGCCCTCGGTCAGCCGTCGCGGCACGGCAAGCATCAGCGCCATGGTCATGTCGGCGGTGTCCTCGGACAACACGTTGGGGGTGTTGGTGACAGTGATGCCCTTTTTCTGCGCGGCATCGACGTCGATATTGTCGACGCCATTGCCGAAATTGGCGATCAGCTTCATTTGCGGGCCGGCCTGCTCGATCAGCGCCGCGTCGATCCGGTCGGTCACAGTCGGCACCAGAACATCGGCCGAACGCATGGCGGCGACCAGTTCCGGCTGGCTGCGGGCTTCGTCGGTGATGTTAAGCTCGGTGTCGAAAAGCTCACACATGCGTGTCTCCACCTGATCCGGCAGACGGCGGGTAATGAAGACCTTGGGTTTTTTTCTATTCGGCATTTTATTGCGGTCCAGCGTTGAGAGCTCTTTAACCAAACTCGGCGACAGTGGCGAATGCGTCATGCTTTTTCTAACAGACCCTCCGGCGATGACAATCCAAAGCGCCGGGATTGATGTTTAAAAAGCGCGGCAAGTGCGCGCGCCGCGAGAGGCTGCAGCTCTTGCGAGGGACGCGTCAGGCCGGAATGCGCCGCCGAAATGGCGGGACGCGGTATCCGGCATCAGCAAATTACGGCGCCTGCCACTTGGTGCCCAACCCAAAAGGTGTAAGTCATGCGTCGCCTTTCCCTTTTTCCCGCAACCTGCCTGGCTCTGGCCGGGCTGACGGTGAGCCCGATGTTGGGCGCAGGACTGGGCGCGGGACCGGATACAGGTTTTGCCGCCCACGCACAGGCCGCCACAAAAGGCCCGAGCGGGCTGCCGTTGCCGCGGTTTGTCAGCCTCAAGGCCAAGCGGGTCAATCTGCGCATCGGCCCGGGCCGGGACTATGCGGTTGCCTGGCTCTACACCAAGTCCGGAGTGCCGATGGAGGTGATCCAGGAGTATGACAACTGGCGCCGGGTGCGCGACGCAGAAGGCACCGAGGGCTGGGTCTACCAGTCGCTGCTTTCGGGCGAGCGCACGGCGATCACAGCACCCTGGAAGATGGGCGAAGCACAGGACGACTTTATCAACATGCATCGCGAAGCCCGCAGCAACGCCGACATCGTTGCGCGGCTCGAGCCCGGCGTGGTGGTCGTGGTCAAGGCCTGCGACGGAGACTGGTGCGAAGCCCAGGCCGACGGAACCAAGGGATGGGTGCCACAAAACGAGATCTGGGGCGCATATCCGGGCGAAGCCTTCAAATAGGCCATCTGCCAGCGGGCGCGCATTTTCTACATAAAGCTTGAAGACTTGCATAAAGGCGCCATCACTGGCGCCTTTATGCAAAATCACATCGACTGTCAGGTCTATCCCGGCCGCAGCAGCACAGCCGCATCCGGGGATCAGTCCCCGGCCGGCCGGCGCTAAACGACCCGCACAGCTCCCTTGGCGGCACTGCTGGTCATGGCAGCATAGGCCTTAAGCGCTGTCGAGATCGCACGCTTGCGAGGCTTTTCCGGCTTCCAGCCCTCGGCCTCGCGCTTGGCACGGCGTGTCGCCAGCGTCGCCTCGTCGACAGCCAGGTGAATGCCGCGATTGGGGATGTCGATTTCTATGATATCGCCGTTCTCGACCAGACCGATGGCGCCACCTTCGGCTGCTTCCGGAGAGACATGACCGATGGACAGGCCTGAGGATCCGCCAGAGAAGCGGCCATCGGTGACCAGCGCGCAAGCCTTGCCGAGGCCCTTGGATTTCAGATAGCTGGTCGGGTAGAGCATTTCCTGCATGCCGGGGCCGCCGCGCGGGCCCTCGTAACGGATCAGAACAACCTGGCCGGGCTTCACCTTGCCGGTGAGAATATCGGAAACGGCATCATCCTGGCTTTCGAAAATCTTTGCAGGCCCGGAGAATTTCAGGATCGATTCATCAACGCCAGCGGTTTTGACGATGCAGCCATCTTCGGCCAGATTGCCGAACAGCACCGCCAGTCCCCCATCCTTGGAGAACGCGTGCTCGGCATTGCGAATGACGCCACCTTCGCGGTCCGTATCAACGTTCGCATAGCGGCGGGATTGCGAAAAGGCTGTCTGTGTAGGCACGCCGCCCGGTGCTGCACGGTAAAACTCATGCACTGCTTCGTCGGCCGATTGCACCACATCCCATTTTTTCAGCGCCTCTTCGAGGGTTTTCTCATGAATGGTGCCAACGGAGGTGTCGATCAGTCCGGCGCGATCCAATTCGCCCAAAATCGCGAATATGCCGCCAGCACGGTGGATGTCTTCCATGTGCACATCGGCTTTGGCGGGTGCGACCTTGCACAGCACCGGAACTCCGCGCGACAGCCGGTCGATATCGGCCATGGTGAAATCGACCTCGCCCTCGTGGGCGATGGCCAGCAAATGCAACACTGTGTTGGTGGACCCGCCCATGGCGATGTCCAGCGTCATGGCGTTCTCGAAGGCTGCGAAGGAGGCAATCGAGCGCGGCAGTACGCTGGCATCATCGCCGTCATAATATTGTTTGGCCAAGCCGACGACCCTGCGTCCGGCTTCGCGGAACAGCCGCTCGCGATCTGAATGGGTGGCCAATGTCGAGCCATTGCCCGGCAGTGACAGGCCCATGGCTTCGGTGAGGCAGTTCATCGAATTGGCAGTAAACATGCCCGAGCAGGAGCCGCAGGTCGGGCAAGCCGAGCGCTCGATCGCGGCCACATCCGCATCGCTGACATTGTCATCAGCGGCAGCGACCATGGCATCAACCAGATCCAGCGCCTTTTCGGTGCCGTCTTCAAGAATGACCTTGCCGGCTTCCATCGGGCCGCCCGAGACAAAGACCACGGGAATATTAAGCCGCATCGCCGCCATCATCATGCCGGGCGTGATCTTGTCGCAGTTGGAAATGCAGACCATCGCATCGGCACAATGGGCGTTGACCATGTATTCAACGGAATCGGCGATCAGCTCGCGCGAAGGCAGCGAGTAAAGCATGCCGTCATGGCCCATGGCGATGCCGTCATCGACGGCGATGGTGTTGAATTCCTTGGCGACGCCGCCGGCCTTTTCGATTTCGCCGGCAACCAGCTGCCCCAGATCCTTGAGATGGACGTGACCGGGCACGAACTGGGTGAAGGAATTGACGACCGCTATGATCGGCTTGCCGAAATCGCCATCCTTCATACCGGTGGCGCGCCAAAGGCCGCGGGCGCCTGCCATGTTGCGGCCATGGGTGGAGGTTCTCGAACGAAAAGGCGGCATTGGAATTTCCTCATAGTAGTACCGGCTCAAGGGCGATCAGACGCGCTTGCCGGGGCATAACAGTCTCATAATGCTAGTAATCGGAAATCGACGGCATTTCCAGAGCGATCAGGCCAGAAGAAACTTCCGGTCCCGCTAACGGCGCATTTACGTTGTGATGCAAAGGCGGCGGCAAGGCTGCTGGCGGAACGTCAGCGCTTGGGGCGGACGCGGATGACCACATCGACATGGGTAATTTCCATGCCTTCGGGCGCCTCGGGAAGATCCGTCACCGAGATATTGCCGACCGGAATGTCGAGCACCTCGTTGGCTCCCTCGACCACAAAATGGTGGTGATCGGAGACATTGGTGTCGAAATAAGTCTTGGCGGTTTCCAGCGACAACACCCGCAGCAGACCAGCCTCTGTGAACTGGTGCAGCGTGTTGTAGACGGTGGCCAGCGAACAGGCGCAGCCGATGCAGGAAGCTTCTTCGTGCAGCTCTTCCGCAGTCAGATGCCGATCGCCTTTGGCAAACAGCAGATCGGCCAGCGCCACGCGCTGACGTGTCGGGCGAAGCCCTGCCCCGCGCAAGCGCAAGGCCGAATCGCGGTCGGCGGATTTTGATCTCTGCGCACAAGACATGTTCGACGGCGTCCGATCGTTAGATTTCATTGGTTTCATATATCTTTTGTGGGCATTGCTTTCAATAGAGCTGTGAAATCCACTTTCCGTGGCCTCGCCCCTTTCACTTGAATGCCTCATCCGGTATTCGGAGATGCCGTACCGGTTGGCTTCGCCAAGGCGCGGCACTGTGCTAGTTTGCACATCACTAATGAATGCCGCACGGAAAGACGGCAAACGAGGAGACGCTTTTTTCATGGTCGACAGGCAATCGAGCTACACATACGAAGACATTCTGAAATGTGCGGAAGGCGAGCTTTTCGGACCCGGAAACGCGCAGCTTCCGCTGCCGCCCATGCTGATGGTGCACCGGATCACTGACATTTCGGAAACCGGCGGCGAATTCGACAAGGGCTATCTGCGTGCCGAATTCGACATCACACCGGATCTCTGGTTCTTCCCCTGCCATTTCAAGGGCAATCCGGTGATGCCCGGCTGCCTCGGCCTTGACGGCATGTGGCAGCTGACCGGCTTCTATCTCGGCTGGCTTGGCGAACAGGGCCGCGGCATGGCGCTGTCCACCGGCGAGGTGAAATTCAAGGGCATGGTGACGCCAGAGGTCAAGAAGCTTGAATACGGTATCGATTTCAAGCGGGTGATGCGTGGCCGTCTGGTGCTCGGCATTGCCAATGGCTGGCTCAAGGCCGATGGCGAGACGATCTACAACGCTTCGGATTTGAAGGTCGGCCTTGCTAAGGACAAAACCGCCTGACACTCCGCGTGACGGCGCGCTGTTGTAAGCGCCGATATTTTTCAGGACCCTCTACATGAAAGGGCAGAACATGAGACGAGTCGTTGTGACAGGCATGGGGATCGTATCCTCAATCGGCAACACCGCAGGCGAAGTGACAGAATCACTGCGTAACGCCAAATCCGGCATCAGCTTCAGCGAAGACTTCGCCGAGCATGGCTTTAGAAGCCAGGTCTGGGGCGCACCAACGCTGGATCCGACCGACATGGTCGACCGCCGTGCCATGCGCTTTCTTTCGCGTGGCGGTGCCTGGAACCATGTTGCCATGAAACAGGCAATCGAGGATGCCGGGCTGACCGAGGCCGAGATCAGCCATGAGCGTACCGGCATCGTGATGGGCTCGGGCGGACCTTCGACCCGGACGCTGATTGATGCGGCCGACATCACACGCAAGAACGGCAGCCCGAAGCGCATTGGCCCGTTCGCGGTGCCGAAGGCCATGTCCTCGACCGCATCAGCGACGCTGGCGACCTGGTTCAAGATCCACGGCGTCAATTATTCGATCTCGTCGGCCTGCTCGACCTCGGCGCATTGCATCGGCAACGCGGCGGAACTGATTCAGTGGGGCAAGCAGGACGTGATGTTCGCCGGCGGCCACGAGGATCTCGACTGGACCATGTCGAACCTGTTTGACGCGATGGGGGCTATGTCGTCGAAGTACAACGATCAGGCTGCAACCGCTTCGCGCGCCTACGACGTCACCCGCGACGGCTTTGTCATCGCCGGCGGTGCGGGCGTGGTGGTACTGGAAGAGCTGGAGCACGCCAAGGCGCGCGGCGCCAAGATCTATGCCGAACTCACCGGCTACGGCGCAACGTCGGACGGCTACGACATGGTCGCCCCCTCGGGCGAAGGCGCGATCCGCTGCATGCGGCAGGCGCTGGCCGATGTCAAAGGCCGGGTCGACTACATCAACACCCACGGCACTTCGACGCCGGTGGGTGATTCCAAGGAAATCGGCGCTATCCGCGAAGTGTTTGGCGCCGACATGCCACATGTGCAGTCGACCAAGTCGCTGACCGGGCATTCGCTCGGCGCAACCGGCGTGCAGGAAGCGATCTACTCGCTTTTGATGATGAAGGAGAACTTCATCGGCGAAAGCGCGCATATCACCGAGCTTGACCCCGAATTCGATGGCGTACCGATTGTGCGCAAGCGCATCGACAATGCCAAGATTGATACCGTTCTGTCGAACTCGTTCGGCTTCGGCGGCACCAACGCGACGCTGGTGTTCCAGCGTCATAACGGATGACCGGCATGGATGGAATCATGAAGGGCAAACGCGGCCTGATTATGGGCGTGGCCAACAACCATTCGATTGCCTGGGGCATCGCCAAGCAGTTGTCCGACGCCGGCGCGGAGCTGGCGTTTACCTATCAGGGCGAGGCCTTCGGGCGGCGGGTCAAGCCACTGGCCGATTCGCTCGGATCAGCCCTGTTGTTGCCCTGCGATGTCGAAGACGTTGCCACTGTCGACGCGGTGTTCGACCGGCTGAAGGAAGAATGGGGCAAGATTGATTTCGTCGTCCACGCCATCGGGTTTTCCGACAAGAACGAGCTCAAGGGCCGCTATGCCGATGTCACCACGCGGGAGAATTTCTCCCGCACCATGGTGATCTCGGCCTATTCATTCACCGAAGTGGCGCAGCGCGCAGCCCCTTTGATGAGCGACGGAGGCTCGATCCTGACGCTGACCTATGGCGGCTCGATGCGGGTGATGCCGAACTACAATGTGATGGGCATCGCCAAGGCAGCGCTTGAGGCCATGGTGCGCTATCTTGCCGCCGATTACGGCCAGGACGGCATCCGCGTCAACGCCATCTCGGCAGGCCCGGTGCGCACGCTTGCCGGTGCGGGCATCACCGACGCGCGCGCCATGTTCAACTACCAGAAGAAGAACGCACCCTTGCGCCGCACCGTCGACATCGACGACGTCGGCAAATCGGCGCTCTATCTGCTGTCGGATCTGTCGTCGGGCGTGACCGGCGAAATCCACTATGTGGATTCGGGCTTCAACATCACCTCGATGCCGATTGGCGAAGAGCTGAAGCGGCAGGACGCGGAGTAGCGGGTTTACAGCGCCGCGCATCCAATTGGATGCGCAAAGGTCGCTGTAACACTTTGAAATGATGCATGTACGTTATCGTCCAAATGAATACATTTGAACGCGACATGCATTAGGCCTCAGAGTTTGGTGACATCGAGAAGCTTCGGATTACATGATCCGGGGCTTCTTCAATGCGTTGGCTTCGGGCGGTTGCCCACCCTCAATCCATCCTTAGTCGGCCTCCTTGCCGGTTCCCCGGCCAACGCGTTTCATCGGCAGCTTGCCGCGTTGATCAAAGCCCGGGAGACTGACCCGGACCTTCCCGCCTTGCCTGTTGACGTCCGTGGTGTTGACCGCGCGATGGAACGCCTCACTCGGCTGCCGCCATGTATCGCAGCAGTTCGTGGTTGCTGATCATCTCATTCGAAGTCTCGGCGGGGGAGGTGCCATAATCGAGCGGGCCGCAGCGCACGCCGGTGCGGTCGCGCACGCGATCAAGCGCCGCGCGGCAATGGGCGATGTAGCGTTTGCTGTTGAGTTTGAGATCCAGCAGCGCCACTGCCCGCCGATGCAGCGGATAGAGCCTGTCGATATCCAGCCCGCACTGATCGAACACCTTGAATGGCAGGGCCCGAAGCATGATCAGCATGTTCAGGAAACTCAGCGACATCAGGGCGGTGTGATAAATACGGTTGCCCTTTTTCATGATTTCCTCGCAATCGAGCTCGTAGAGCGGCGTCTCGGCCAGTTTCCCCGAGAAGAACAGATGCGAGAGGAAATAGGCCGACATGGTTGACAGGAAATGCGGCAGCGACCGTGGCGTTATTGAAAGCACAGCCCCGCTTTTGGACAGGTATGGCTCGTAGGCGTGGCTGTGGCGAACCAGATGGCCGGTGCAATTGACGAAGACGCTGCCGGCCGGCACCGCATGCCGCTTGCCGCTGCGCATCACCATTTCCGGTCCGCCCTGCCCATCGACAACGTCGGTGAGATAATCGTTGTGAATGTCGTTCAATCCGTTTGCGATGGTATCGCGCTCCTCTTCCGACAGGATCCCGAAAAAGAAATTTTCGGCAGAGCCTGGAACGGTGACCGTGAAATTTCGGCTCATATGGGCGAAGATCTCATCTTCATTGCTGCCGTCGAAGCGCAACGCCATGTCGCGGAAAAACGTGGCGATCATCTGCCCGTCCCACCAACGCCGTGAGCCGCTGGGAAAGAACGTCTCGCGCCGGACGAAAACGGTGCCCTTGCCGTTGATCAGACTGACCGCACGCCCCGGGGAGCGGGTGATCATGGCATGTGCTGTATCCATGCCGGTCTTGCCGCCGCCGACAATGAAAACCGGGGCGGCATCAGACGATTCCCAGGCAAGATTGCGGGGGGTCGTCGAAACGACGCTCGGGCTGCTGAGCGGCAGCGGTTCGGGGGTCGGCACGTCAAAGCCGATTGCCTTGACAACCTGCTTTGCTTCGATGATCCGCAGATCCTCGGTACCATCGACCGGTTCGCACTCGATGCGCGCCATTGCTCCGCGCTCTGCCTCACCTTCTTCGCAGCGCACGACGTTGTGGCCGAACAGAACCTCGAGATTGACGCTGGCCTCGATCTTGGCAAGACACTGCCGCAGATGCGTCGCCACCTCGGTGCCGGTCGCAAGGTAATGCGTGGGCCGGGACAACGACCAATCCATGTTGCCCACGGTGAAAGCCGGGTGTGGCTGGTGCAGGCGACAGAAATCATAGACGTCGGTCCACATCCCGCCGGGTTCGTCGCGGCGGTCAATCAGGACCACACGGGCATCGGGCTTGAGATACTGCGCCGCAACGAAAAGTGCATTCAACCCGGCAGCACCTGCGCCGATGATGCACAGATCGCAGGTCAGGGTTTCCGGCTTGGCTGGTGCTGTGAACTGTTTCATGTCGTCCAATTCCTTTCCTGCGGCGGTGACCCGCCGGGTGTTCAGAGTGAAAATGCAAATCCGGCACGTGCCGGGAAAACACGGGCAACGTTGGCGTTGCAGGCCCGCTGCGCTTCATTCACGACAGGATCGCCCCTTCAAACCGCTCATCCTTGCCGGGCGGTCTGAAGGGGATGGCAATCCATCGCTTCGAAGAGTGTTGTGAAGCCAGACGATTGTTGTCAGCGTTGTGGGGGAAGTGGTAAAAGTGAGCAATTACCGTTGTAATTGCATTTCAGGAGCGCCTCATGTCCGAGAATCTCGAGATTTCGCTTCTGGGAGAATTACGAATTACCTCCGCCGGATCCAAGGTTGCCCTGCCCGCGTCGCGCAAGGCCCGGTCGCTGCTCGGGTTCCTTGTCGCGACCGGCCGGCCGCACAGGCGCGAGCGCCTGTGCGAAATGTTCTGGGACCTGCCGGACGATCCCAAGGCCTCGTTGCGATGGGCGCTGAGCAAGCTGCGCAAGGTGGTCGACACGACGGCGAGCACCCGGATCTCTGCCGATCGGGAAAGGGTGCAGTTCGATGCGGCCGGTACGCAGATCGACATCAACACCGTGCATCATCGGTTGCGCCAGCCGGGCCGGCTTTCGATTGAGGAGCTCGAGGCGATGGCCAGGCTGCTCGATGCGGTTTTCATGGATGGTCTGGATGGCGCAGGGGATGAAGCTTTCGACGCCTGGCTGACAGCCGAACGCGAAGACGTTCGGATCGCCCGCATCGCCGTGTTTCGCAACCTGCTGGGTCATCCCGACATGACACCCGCTTCGGCGCGGAAATGGATGCGCTTATGGTATGAGGAAGATGCGTCCGGCGCAGAGATTTACGAGCGGGGGGCGAAGGCTGCGGCTATATCCGGCGGCATCGGCAATACCGGGCATCTGAATATTCAAAAGCCGGACCGCTCCGGGTCTAGCGGCCAGGGACAAGTCGTCACCGAAGCAAAGGAACAACGCGTGGCGGCCGCCAAAGCGCGCACCCTTAGGGCGCAACGTATTGGCTTTTGTGAGGTCAAGGATGGCACCAAGATCGCTTATGCCTCGGTGGGCAGCGGCCCCCCGATTCTAAAAGCGGCGAACTGGCTCAATCACCTCGAACTCGATTGGGGCAGTCCGATATGGGGAAAGAGCTTCGCCGAGCTTGCGCGCAACCACACATTCATTCGCTATGACGAGCGCGGCTGCGGGCTGTCGGACTGGGACGTCGCCGACCTGAGCTTTGACGCATTCGTGGAGGATCTGGAGGTCGTTGCCGACACGCTCGGTCTCAAACGCTTCCCACTGGTCGGCATCTCGCAAGGGGCCGCGGTTTCGATCGAGTATGCCGTGCGCCATCCCGAACGGGTTTCAGGTCTGATCCTGATCGGGGCCTACGCCAGCGGCTGGCGCCACCATGCCAGCCCCGAAGAGCAGGCGCGGCGCAATGCGGTCATGACGCTGACCGAGCTTGGCTGGGGTACCGACAATCCGGCCTACCGGCACATATTTTCGCAGACATTCATGCCTGAAGCAGGCGCGGAGGAACTCGCCTGGTTTGACGATTTTCAACGCCAGACGACCTCGCCGCGCAACGCGGTGCGGTTTCAGGAAGCTTTCGGCGATATCGACGTGCGGGAGAAACTGGCCCGGGTACAGGCGCCGACGCTGGTGCTGCATTCCAGGCACGATCAACGCATCCCTCTTGATCTGGGCCGTGCCGTGGCATCGGGAATCCCGGGCGCCCGTTTCGTGCCGCTCGACAGCCGCAACCATATCCTGCTTGGCCACGAACCGGCCTGGCGGGACTGCGTCGAGGCCGTTGGCAACTTTCTTCTTGAGATCGGTGAGTAATCCCGCACGAAAATGCAGGGGTTTGTTGTCGCCCGCATGAGCGGAGGGCTGCTGTCAAGTGTCAGCGGTGGCGGGTTTTTCAGCAACCCGGCAGCAACAAGGCGCTTCAGGAGGCCAGTGTCACTGACGGAGTTTCGCCGAACATCTGCTGGTAGTCACCGGCAAAACGGCTCATATGCAGGAAACCGAGGCGCATTGCTGCCTGGGTCACCGTAATGCTCTGCGGATCGGAAGACGCGAGGGTCTCGCGCACGCGGTTCAACCGGCACTGGCGAAGATAGGCGGACGGCGACACTCCGATATGCTCGCGAATGGCATATTGCAGCGTGCGCTCGGAAACGCCGAGCGAGGCGCAGATATCGACAACGGTGGGCAGCACGTCCCGGTCAAGACAATCCTCGACAAATCCCTGGGCGGTCCGGCCGATCTTGTGCGCCCGCGACCGCTCGCTGAACGACAGACCGGCAATGGCGTTGTCCTCAGGGCGTGTCGTGGCGATTTGCAGTGCCGACTGAAAGACAATTCGGCGCATGACATCGGAATCCAGAACCTCGCCCCGCGACTGGGCGTCGCGGGCTACCTTGAACCACAGATCCACCACGTCCTTAAGCACTGTTTTCTGCGGTGTGTGGAGCATCGTCACCCGCTCTGGAGGCGTATCCCATGTCTCCGGATCAAGCGCCCGCGCGCCACGCATAAACTGCGCCTGGCTGAAGCTGACATAGATCGTCTCAATACCGGCGGGGACCTGAATATCGAATTCGGTGTTTCCGGGCATGAAAAAAGTCGTGTCTACCAACCCCGCGCTCAGCTCACAAAACTGCACCGTCGCCCCAAGAGTACAGGTCGAAATGGTGCAAAAATCGGCAGACGAACGCCCCAGTTTCTGGATCCCGGCGTCCTGGCGTTCGCGCACGACCTTGTTGGCGCCAAGGTCCAGACAATCCATCTGCGCCACGGGCTCCCCGTCACTGAGTTGATGGCATTCCATCTCGACCCATGGCTGTAGCAGCGCCTGATCGGCGGGATCATTGATCCGCGTCGACCACAGGCCCGCAGCCTCGGTTGATGCGCCGGCAACAGTCGTCACGTATCCAGAAGCCATATTCGGTACCACCCTCCCAAGTGTGCCGTTTCCTCATTGCTTTGCCTCTCCGGGCAATGGCAATTCAGGACTGGCCGACGCCCGAAAAGCCGGCCGTCGTGTGCGTCTTCTTGTTATAACGATGGCAGGAAAGCTCAATACCCGTCAATCCAGACAAAGGGAGCAAGCCGAAACCCCAGCGCAGCGCTGCGATTGGCCGCAAACACAAGCCCGCTACGGCTTGCTTGCCGGTCCCCTAAACCCCTGACCTTGGCGCTGTCTACGCAGAAACCTTGCGTGCACGGGCTCCACTAGTCTTTGAAGCAGCGGCCTCTTGCAGCGGTTTCTGGATTGCCTCGAAGCCAGGCTGTGCGGTGGGTTTCAGCAACCCGGCACGGCGCGCAATCAGGCCTGCGGCCCGCCCGAATGGCGCCACCAGGCTTCCTATCAGGGTTTCCAGAGGCTCATCGCGCTCACCAAGGCCGAATTCGAAACGCTCGTCCTTTCGCGGCACGTAAAGGGTGCCGAAAAGCCAATCCCAAAGTGACAGGCAATAGCCGAGATTTCGGTTGAAGTGGCGCGGATCGGTGCTGTGATGGACCTGGTGGTGCGCTGGCGTCTGCAGAATGCGGCCCCAGAAACCTTCCAGCGTGAACGGTATGTGAGAATGACGCAGATGCAGCACCGTGTACCAGAAGACGATCAGGATCACGTTCACCCCGCCAAGGGCCAGCGTTTGGGATTCGCGGCCAAAGAGGTAGATGACGGGCGCGTGGATCATCGCCACGGCAGCCCCCATCAAGGCGGGAAACATGAACAGCTCCACCGGATGCTGGCGCCATTCGGTCAGCGGTGTCATCACTTCAGCGGAATGATGAACCTTGTGAAACTCCCAGAGCCAGTCGATACGGTGCATCAGCCAGTGGGAAAACCAGTAGCCGAATTCGAGCGCCAGGAAGGTCAGGAAAACGGTGATCGCCGTCAGCAGATGGCTGGGAGTGCCATTTGCCATGCCGGGCCCGAAAACAGCTTCAAGGCCGGCGAGAGAGCTGTCGAGAACATGCGGCATGGCACCGAAGATGACAGTTCCCTGCACCAGCACATAGATGGCTCCGACGATAAACAGCTTGAGGTCAAGCTGCGTCGAGGGGTGGCTAAGAATCCTGTCAGGCAGAATATAGGTGCGCAGACCGCGCCAGCTCGAGCGCCGTCCGCGGCGGGCAACAAAATAGATCGCCGCTGCTGTCAGTGCCGCACCGAGATAGGTGCCCCAAAAATACTGGCCTTTAATTGACAGCAGCATCAACAGCGGCGCAGCCAGATAACTCATAATTTCTGTCAGAGCATGTTCCATACTGTTCCCCGCACAACCGGGGCCAGCATGGGCCGTCACAGTTAATTCCCGGTCAACAAAAAGCCCCCGGACCTTTACGATCCGGGGGCTTTTTCAATTCGTCAGTCTCGGGCGGTACCCCGCCCGGGCGTTGATTTTTGTTTTTGCATGTCGTTCACCCGAAAACCGGTGTCCACTTTCCGGCGACATGCAATTCGGCTTATTCGCCGCCTTCGACTTCCTTGCCGGTTTCCTGATCGACGACCTTCATCGACAGGCGGACCTTGCCGCGTTCGTCAAAGCCCAACAGCTTGACCCAGACCTTCTGGCCTTCCTTGACAACGTCACCGGTCTTGGAGACGCGTTCGGCTGCGAGCTGGGAGATGTGGACGAGACCGTCCTTGGGACCGAAGAAGTTCACGAAGGCGCCGAAATCGGCGACCTTGACGACGGTGCCTTCATAGATCACGCCAACTTCAGGCTCGGCGACGATCGAGTGGATCCACTTCTTGGCGGCCTCGATTTCCTTGCCCGAGGACGAGGCGATCTTGATGGTGCCGTCGTCGTCGATGTTGATCTTGGCGCCGGTCTTTTCGACGATTTCGCGGATGATCTTGCCGCCTGTGCCGATAACGTCACGGATCTTGTCGACCGGGATGTTCATGACTTCGATGCGCGGGGCGAACTCACCCAGCTGGCCACGGCTCTCGGTCAGCGCGTTGCCCATTTCCTGAAGAATGTGCAAACGGCCGTCCTTGGCCTGGCCAAGCGCGATCTTCATGATCTCTTCGGTGATGCCATCAATCTTGATGTCCATCTGCAGGGCGGTGATACCGTCGGTGGTGCCTGCAACCTTGAAGTCCATGTCGCCGAGGTGATCTTCGTCACCAAGGATGTCGGAAAGAACAGCAAAGTTCTCTTCTTCCTTGATCAGGCCCATGGCGATACCGGCAACCGGCTTGGCCAAAGGTACGCCTGCATCCATCAAAGCCAGCGATGTGCCGCAAACTGTGGCCATCGAGGACGAGCCGTTGGACTCGGTGATTTCCGAAACAACGCGCAGTGTGTATGGGAACTGGTCAGCGGACGGCATCATCGGGTGGATGGCGCGCCATGCGAGCTTGCCATGGCCGATTTCGCGGCGGCCGGGCGAACCGGTGCGGCCGGTTTCACCAACCGAGTAAGGCGGGAAGTTGTAGTGCAGCATGAAGGTGGCCTTCTTGGTCCCCGTCAGGCTGTCAACATACTGCTCGTCTTCGCCGGTGCCGAGCGTGGCGACAACAATCGCCTGGGTCTCGCCGCGTGTGAACAGGGCCGAACCATGGGTGCGCGGCAGCAGGCCGACTTCGGAGACGATCGGACGCACGGTCGAGAGATCGCGACCGTCGATGCGGCTCTTGGTTTCAATGATGGCGCCACGGACGACCTTGGCCTGCAGGGTCTTGAAGACGGCACCAATAACTTCATTGGTGAAGCGGGGCTCTTCGCCGTCAGCCGGAGCGAAATGCACCTTGACGGTGGCCTTGACCGCGTCGAGTGCATTGTAACGGGCTGTCTTGTCGGTGTTCTTGTAAGCGTCGCGGAGACCCTTTTCGCACATGGCGAGCATTTCGGTTTCAAGCGCGGAATGATCAGGCGCTTCAAAGCCGCGGGGTTCCTTGGCTGCAGCTTCTGCGAGCTTGATGATCGCGTCGATCACCGGCTGCATCGACTTGTGGCCGAACATGACGGCGCCGAGCATGACTTCTTCGCCCAGTTCCTTGGCTTCCGATTCCACCATCAGCACGGCGTCCGAAGTGCCGGCAACGATGAGGTCGAGGTCAGATTCAGGCATCTCGTCGACATGCGGGTTGAGCACATAGTCGCCGTTGATGTAGCCGACGCGGGCGCCAGCGATCGGGCCCATGAACGGGATGCCGGAAATCGTCAGTGCAGCGGAAGCTGCGACGAGCGCCAGAATGTCGGGGTTGTTTTCAAGATCATGCTGCAGAACGGTGATGATGATCTGGGTGTCGTTCTTGTAGCCATCGGGAAACAGCGGGCGCAGCGGGCGGTCGATGAGGCGCGATGTCAGCGTCTCGTTTTCGCTCGGGCGGCCTTCGCGCTTGAAATAGCCACCGGGGATCTTGCCGGCTGCGTAGGTCTTTTCCTGGTAGTTGACGGTCAGCGGAAAGAAATCCTGGCCGGGCTTGGGTGACTTCGCCGAAACGACGGTGGCGAGCACGACGGTTTCGCCGTAGGAGGCGATGACGGCGCCATCAGCCTGACGGGCAACCTTGCCGGTTTCCAGTGTGAGCGGACGACCGCCCCATTCAATCTCGACCTTGTGGGTATCGAACATGTCTTGTCCTTCGTGTGCGGGCATGTGGGCGTGGCCACTTTTCGGCCGCGCGCGTCACTGTCCCGTTTGTTTGAGCGCATCTCGGGCAAGACAGCGGGAGGCTTTAAAGGGACCGTTGTCATCAACGGCGAAAGCATCCGGCAATCCTGCCCCATGACAGGCTATTTTGAGTGTTCTGATCCGAAAGTCCGGAGAGCAGAACGGTTTCGGCGCGATTTTCCGGCCCAGTGGGCCAGATGGCGCGTGCCGCAACGCCACGATCCCTGGTGTCGATTTGACGGGACCGGAGAATGGTTTCGGCGGGCGGAACAGAGCGCCCCGCCCGCCGAAAAGAAGTTTAGCGGCGGATGCCCAGGCGGGCGATCAGCGACGTATAACGCGCTTCTTCCTTGCGCTTGACATAGTCAAGCAGGGAACGACGCGTGGACACCATCTTCAACAGCCCGCGGCGTGAGTGGTTGTCCTTCTTGTTGTCCTTGAAGTGGCCGGTCAGATTGTTGATCCGTTCGGTCAGAATAGCGACCTGGACTTCCGGAGATCCGGTATCGCCTGGCTTGGTGGCGTATTCCGTCATCAGCGCAGCCTTGCGCTCAGCAGTAATCGACATCTCAAATCCTTTCATAATGGATGAAGTTGGCGCCCGCTGCCGGGATGTCGTCCAGCAAGGGCCTCGAAGTGTCATGCCGGATAAACCTGCAATGACGGCTGGGCTATAGGCCAATTGGAGCCGAAATGAAAGGGAAATATGGCGCATGCCGCCGCCAAGACCGGACAGGTTGCGGCGCATGGTAAACGATGGGGGCGTTTCATTGGCCACGCTTGACGCCAGCATCGGGCAAGGCCCGCGCGAAATAAGTATCAGGCCTTGAAGACCCGCCGCGGGCGGAATTCGCCGTCAGCGACCTCACCGATGGAAAGCAGTGCGCCGCGCACGAAGGCGCAAGCATCATCGGTTGCGACAGGGGCGTCGCGGCCTCTGAGGATGATCGGATTGCCCATGCGGATACGGTGGGCCTGATCTTCGCTGACATCAATGCGCGGCAGCATTCCGAGCGCCTCACCGGCTGGCACCAGAAAAGCGTCGAGCTGAGCCAGGCGCTCGGCGTCGTCCTCGATTTTCTCGAGCGCGATCAGATCGGCGAGCGTCACCATGGCGTCTTCGGCAAAAGGCGCCACCATGGTGCGGCGCAGTGCCGAAATATGGCCGTAACAGCCGAGCTCACGGCCGAAATCACGGGCCAGCGCCCGAACATAGGTGCCCTTGCCGCATTCGACTTCAAACACCGCGTGGTCCGCATCGGGGCAACCCAGCAGCGTAATCCGGTGAATTTCGACTTCGCGGGCGGGGATTTCCACGACTTCGCCGCCACGCGCCATATCGTAGGCCCGCTCTCCGGCTATCTTGACGGCGGAAAAAGCTGGCGGCACCTGTTCGATCACGCCGGTGTATGCAGGCAGGATTGCTTCGATGGCGGCCTGCTCAGGACGCGCGTCAGAGCTGTCAGTCACCTCGCCTTCAAGATCGTCGGTGTTGCGTTGCTCACCCCAGGCGACAGTGAATTCATAGATCTTGCGGCCATCCATGACATAGGGAACAGTCTTGGTGGCGTCGCCAAGCGCGATCGGCAACATACCCGACGCCAACGGATCCAGCGTACCGGCGTGGCCTGCCTTCTCTGCCTTGAACAGCCATTTGATCTTGGAGACAGCCTCTGTGGAGCCGAAATCCCACGGCTTGTCGAGAACCAGCCAACCTGAAATCGGCCGTCCCTTATTCTTGCCACGACGACCCATCTCAGGCGTTCCCTTCGCCTTCGGAACCGCTACCGGCCTCAGGTTCATCCGCTTCCTCATTATGGTCAAGGTCGCGGGCAACTTCGGGCGAGCGCAAAAGCGCATCGATTTTTGAATAGTTCTCAAAGCTGGTATCATCGCGGAAGCGAAGCTCGGGAATGTTGCGCATCTGGCGCAGGTCGGGCGAAACGCGGCCCCGGATGAAACGGGCATTCTTGTTCAGCGCCGCAATTGTTTCTGTGTGATCCTCGACACCCAGCGGCGTGATGTAGGCCGTGGCCACCGTCAGATCCGGCGACATGCGCACTTCGGTCACCGAAATGAGAGTGTTGGACAGTATCGGATCCCGGATTTCACCGCGCTGCAAAACCTGGGTGATGGCAGCACGGACTTGCTCGCCGACGCGCAGCATGCGCTGGGAAGGAGCTGATGAGGATGACTTGGGCATGGAGTTCCAACCGAAATTGCGGGCTCAACGGCCCGAGGCAACGCAAGATGGATGGCAGCCCGGCGCTTGGAGTGCGCCGGGCTTGTATCCAATCAGAGCGTGCGTGTGACGTGCTCGACGCGGAAGCACTCGATGACGTCGCCTGCGCGCATGTCTTCGTAGTTTTCGAAGGCCATGCCACACTCCTGGCCGCCATTGACCTCGGAGACTTCGTCCTTGAAGCGCTTCAATGTCTTGAGCTTGCCTTCGTGGATGACAACGTTGTCGCGGATCAGGCGGACGCCCGAACCACGTTCAACCTTGCCTTCGGTGACGCGGCAACCGGCAACCTTGCCGACCTTGGTGATGTTGAACACCTCAAGGATCTCGGCGTTGCCGATGAAGGTCTCGCGACGTTCCGGCGAGAGCATGCCCGACATCGCCGCTTTCACATCATCAACAAGATCATAGATGATGTTGTAATAGCGGATCTCGACGCCGTCGCGCTCAGCCGCATCGCGTGCCTGCTTGTTGGCACGGACGTTGAAGCCGATGATCGCGGCACCCGAAGCTTCGGCCAGCGAGATATCGGATTCGGTGATCCCACCGGCGCCGGAATGAATGATCCGGGCGCGAACTTCATCGGTCCCCAGCTTGTCGATAGCGCCTGCAATGGCTTCGATCGAGCCTTGCACGTCACCCTTGACAAGCAGAGGGAATTCCTGGCTGCCGGTATCCTGCAGCTGGGTCATCATCTGCTCGAGTGAACCGCGTGAGCCGCTCTGACGGGCCGCAGCCTTGTCACGGGTCAGCCGCTGACGGTATTCCGCGATCTCGCGGGCCCGCGCATCACTCTCAACCACTGCAAAGCGGTCACCAGCTTGCGGTGTGCCCTGAAGGCCGAGGATTTCGACAGGGAAGGCCGGTCCGGCTTCCTGGACCTGCTCGCCACGGTCATTGACCAGGGCGCGCACGCGGCCCCACTGATCGCCGGCAACGATGATTTCACCCGGCTTGAGCGTACCGGTCTGAACCAGAACGGTAGCGACCGAGCCGCGCCCGCGGTCAAGCTTCGCCTCGATCACCACGCCTTCGGCGGTGCGATCGGGGTTGGCCTTGAGATCAAGCAGTTCAGCCTGCAGCAGAATGGCATCGAGCAACTTGTCGAGACCAAGCTTCTTGGTCGCTGAAACCTCGACGTCGAGAACCTCGCCGCCCATGCTTTCCACAAACACCTCGTGCTGCAGAAGATCGGTACGGACCTTCTGCGCATCGGCGGATGGCTTGTCGATCTTGTTGATTGCCACGATGATCGGAACGCCGGCTGCCTTGGCATGATTGATCGATTCAATCGTCTGCGGCATCACGGCATCATCAGCTGCGACCACCAGAATGGCAATGTCGGTGGCCTGAGCACCACGGGCACGCATCGCGGTAAAGGCAGCATGGCCCGGGGTGTCGATAAAGGTGATCAGCTGGCCGTTCTTTTCGACCTGATAGGCACCGATGTGCTGGGTGATGCCACCGGCTTCACCCGAGACGACATTGGCGTCGCGGATCGCATCAAGCAACGAGGTCTTGCCATGATCGACGTGACCCATGATGGTGACCACTGGAGGACGGGATACGGTTTCGCCGCCTTTGTCCTCGACATTGAAAATGCCCAGTTCAATATCGGATTCCGAAACACGGCGGACCGTGTGGCCGAATTCCCCGGCGATGATTTCAGCGAGGTCAGCATCAATGATGTCGCCAGGCTTCATCATCTGGCCTTCCTTCATCAGGTACTTGATCACATCGACTGACCGCTCGGACATACGCTGTGAGAGCTCCTGGATGGTGATGGTTTCCGGCAGCTGCACCTCGCGCATGACCTTCTCGCGCGGCTCCTGATTCATCGAGCGGCGCATCTTTTCCTGACGGCGACGCATGGCCGACAAGGAGCGGCCGCGCGAGTTGCCGTCATCATTGAGAGCGGCAGTCAGGGTCAGTTTGCCACGACGGCGATCTTCTTCCGCCTTCGGACGTGTCGGCTTGGCCGCTTCAGGGCGCGTTACCTTGGCGCCCGGACGAGCCGGACCTCCAGGACGAGCTGCGCCGGCAGAGCGTGATGGCGTTTCTTCTTCATTTTCGCGCCGACGCCCGCGTACAGCTTCCCCGGTTGTAGGCGGAACAGCTTCTGCAGGTGCGTTGGCGGCGGCTTCCTGTGCGACGAGAGCCTCAGCTTCGGCTTCCTTTGCCAGCTTCGCGTCCTCGATGACCTTGAGGCGGGCGGCCTCGGCCTCCTCGACAGCACGGCGGGCATCTTCTTCGGCACGGAGGACGGCTTCTTCCTCGGCGCGCTTGCGATCTTCCACATCGCGGACACGGCTATCCTGCAAGGCGCGGCGGCGCGCTTCGACTTCGCCCGGAGAGAGCTGATTGAGCACGGCACCGCGTGGCGCTGGCTTGGGCGCAGGTGCGCGTGGCGGTGAAGCCGGGGCACGTGGCGCAGCTTTCGGAGCGGGCGCTGAGGCTTTCGGCGCACTTGGGGCAGGTGCCGCAGGTGCCGCAGCAGCTGGCGCAGGTTTCGGAGCCGGTGCTGCAGCTGCAACTGGCTCAGCCGGTTTTTCGGCGGCTGGCGCGGCGGGGCGCGGCTTGAGGGTTACCGGCGGTACCGGTTTTTCGTCTTCCGGACGGTTGATGCGGCGCTTGCGCGTCTCCACCACCACCGCCTTGGTACGGCCACGGCCCATCTCCTGGCGAACCATCCCCTGTTCCACAGAGGGGCGCTTCAGCGAGAAGGTCTTCTTGCCGGGTACACTGATTGTCTTGTCGTCGTTGCTGTCGCTCATTCCGTATCCGTTTCCGCGGGAAACCGCATCGCGCGTGTGCGCGTCGGCTTCTTGATCGTTCGCATCCGGGGTTTAAAGCCCGGTAGCCCGTTTTCAGCCCGGCCCCGCATCGGGACCGTTCCTGTAGCGCGCAAGCATCTTTGCGCGCTTCACTACACCCTCACCGGCCTGCCCTGCAAGCGCGGCGGCATGGATAAAAGCGCCATCGCCCAAGGCAAGCACCAATTCATCGGCTGAAAACAGCCGAAAAACGGGTATCTCCGCCGCTGTGACCCCCATGGCTCGCGCCGTATTGGCCTGGCGCAATTTGCGTACGCCATCGTCAGCCGCATCCGTCGCGTGCATCAGCGCCAGTGCGCCACCGGAGCGGATGGCATCATCCACCTTACCAGATCCAGTGATGAACTGGCCCGATTTTCGCGCCAAATTCATCATACCGAACAGACTGTCACAAAGCAGCCTGTCGACCACACCGCCCAAATCCGGACCGGTGGTAACTTCGCATTTGAGCGCCCGGCCAAAAAGCTTGCGCTTGACCGCCAGGTCAATCACCGACCGCTCCGCCGTCACCCAGCAGCCACGCCCCGGAAGGGCGTGACGCAAATCCGGGACCACGGAACCGTCAGGTCCGGCAACAAACCGGATCAAATCATCCGGCTGGCCACGCTCCCTGGTCACTATACACATCCGGTCGTTCACGGGTTCGATCCTGACCTTCACTGCAAAGCCTCCAGCGACGCCGGCCCTCAGGCCTCTTCGCCGTCTGCTTCCACTGCTGCTTCTGCTTCCGCTTCGCCACCTTCGGCTTCTGCTTCTGCTTCACCAGCCTCGTCTTCCTCAACGACCAATTCGTCTTCCGTGATCCAGCCAACAGCAAGGCGTGCCTGCAGGATCATCTGCTCGGCTTCGGCGCGGGTAATTTCAAGACCCGTGAACAAGCCATCAAACCGCTTGGTTTCACCATCCTTACGTTCGGACCAGCCGGTCAGATCGTCAACAGCGCAACCTGCGAAATCCTCAACGGTCTTGATTCCGTCGCCACCGAGCGCCACCATCATCTGCGTGGTTATGCCGGGGATGGAGCGCAACTCGTCCTCGACGCCCAGCTCCTTGCGCTTGGCATCAAGCTCGGCTTCGACCTTGTCGAGATATTCGCGAGCGCGGGTCTGCAACTCGTTGGCGGTATCCTCGTCGAAGCCTTCGATCGCAGTGATTTCACCGATCTCGACGTAAGCCACTTCCTCGACCTGACTGAAGCCTTCGGATGCAAGCACCTGGCCGACCATTTCGTCGACATCGAGTGCTTCCATGAACAAAGCCGTGCGCTCGTTGAATTCCTTCTGGCGGCGCTGGCTTTCTTCTTCCTCGGTGAGGATATCGATGTCCCAACCGGTCAGCTGCGAGGCAAGGCGGACGTTCTGGCCGCGACGGCCGATGGCCAGCGACAGCTGCTCGTCAGGCACCACAACCTCAATACGCTCGGCGTCTTCATCAAGAACCACCTTGCTCACTTCAGCAGGCTGCAACGCATTGACGATGAAGCTCGCAGGCGATGGCGACCAGGGTATGATGTCGATTTTCTCGCCCTGAAGCTCACCAACGACGGCTTGCACACGGCTGCCGCGCATACCAACGCAGGCGCCGACGGGGTCGATCGAAGAGTCATTGGAAATAACGGCGATCTTGGCGCGGCTGCCCGGATCACGGGCGACCGAACGGATCTCGATGATGCCGTCATAGATTTCCGGCACTTCCATCATGAACAGCTTGACCATGAACTGCGGATGGGTGCGCGAGAGGAATATCTGCGGACCGCGCTGTTCGCGACGGACGTCGTAAACATAGGCGCGAACACGGTCGCCATAGCGGAAGGCTTCGCGCGGAATGGTTTCATCACGGCGGATGATGCCTTCGCCGCGGCCAAGATCAACAATGACGTTGCCATATTCAACACGCTTGACGGTACCGTTGACGATTTCGCCAATCCGATCCTTGAACTCGTCAAATTGCCGGTCACGCTCGGCTTCACGGACCTTCTGTACGATAACCTGCTTGGCTGACTGTGCAGCGATACGGCCAAAATCCATCGGCGGCAGCGGATCAGCGATAAAATCGCCGAGCTGCGCATCAGGGTTGCGATCGCGGGCCAGAGCCAGCGGGATCTGCAAGGAGTAGTCTTCGGCATGATCGACAACTTCGAGCAGACGCTGAAGTCGGATCTCGCCGGTCTTGGCGTTTATGTCGGCGCGAATGTTGGATTCCGATCCGTAGCGCGAGCGTGCGGCCTTCTGGATCGCATCCGCCATGGCTTCGATCACAATTTCGCGGTCAATGGACTTCTCGCGAGCGACCGCGTCGGCGATCTGAAGAAGCTCAAGCC
>Ga0163216_100411_pt1 | contig 73325 bp, 72 predicted proteins | sample SynspAceP_FD_167610 | JGI IMG/M metagenome (GOLD analysis project Ga0163216, IMG submission 167610) | Saline lake microbial communities from Ace Lake in Antarctica - Synechococcus sp. Ace-P (Illumina Assembly) | ecosystem: Environmental > Aquatic > Non-marine Saline and Alkaline > Saline ...
GCGAAGGCATTGTCTCGTTCCGCGGGGCGACGTTCGGCGACGGCAATGTCTCGTTCGGCGAGGCGACGTTCGGCGACGGCAATGTCTGGTTCAGCGGGGCGACGTTCGGCGACGGCAATGTCTCGTTCGACGAGGCGACGTTCGGAGAGGGCAATGTCTGGTTCGAGGATGTCTATTTCCGATCAACCACCATGCCTGCTTCAGGTATGGTGGTTGCCGGAAATCTCTATGTCAAATCACACTTTCCAGAGGCGGTGGATTTCAGCCGCCTCGATGTCCAGGGCACTGCCAGATTCTCCGGCAGCAGCTTTGACAAGGTGCCGGATTTCACCGACGCCAAGTTCGACCGCCCTCCGGAAGTGGCGGGTATGGTGGTGCCGCGGCCGGTGCTCTCACTGCCAAAGGCGTGGACTGCGGCAATTCGTTTCATCCGTTGGTATCGCGGGATTGAAGATCCTGGCGCAGACCAAAAAGAATTTGAAAAGCAACATAAAGGCGATCCGGACAGCGACAGGGAGGACGCCGACCTTGCCAATAGGGAATACGAACAGCGGTCGTGGCTAAGTCGAACAGTTGCCGCGATCGCAGACAGGGTACGTCGCGTTTCCACCTCGATCTTCCACCTCGCCGCCGACCCCGAAGACGTCGCCAAATTCCGAAAGCTCAAGGCCATGGCGCTGGTGGCCAATGACCATGAGAAGGACGGTGAGTTCTTTGCCGGCGAGATGCTGGCCAAGCGCGGCGCCGAGACCAGGACTTTCTTCGGGCTCCTGTTCAACACCATCTATTGGTGGCTGAGCGATTTCGGCCAGAGCTTTGTTCGGCCAATTTGCTGGCTGGGAGTGAGTTTCCTAACCTTCGCGACGGTCTGTCTCTATCTGATCCGGGATACGCTGACATTGACTGACCGACTGTGGTTTGCCGCCGATTACTCCTTTCGCAACATGCTGCCGCTGTTCGGTTCACTGTTCCGCTTCGCCCCGGCGCCGATAGATCACGTGTCATGGTACCAGAAGACCTATGATTGTCTCGGCGACGCGGGGGTCGACATTGACGGTCTGATCAGTCTCGGCATACTGCAGGGCATGATCGGCACAGCGCTGCTGTTCCTGTTCCTGCTGGCGCTCAGGAACAAGTTCCGGCTGAAGTGAGCGGGATAGGGAACTGCGACTGTACCGCCCATGCCGGGATTGATCTCACCGCCGCCGCAACTGCCCCCCATAAAAATCCCCCCGACTTTTTCCACACCTTTTCGCCCCGTGCGATACTTCCCTGACCTTCCGTCCCGACGGATGGCCGGGGCTGACGGAGTTCTGGCCGGCGGAAGGCGGTGAGTTTTGGCGCGCAGGCACCGTACCTGCGGGCCAGAAGCTTGCGAAGCGACATCCCCGGCCAGCGCGGGGCCTGCCGGATCGAGGTGGATCAGGGCAAGGGTACTCGCGCGAATGGCCGGAACCGGCTGCGGCCTGTAAGGGCTGCCACCGGCGGCGTTTGATCCGCATCTCTGCTCCGGGCAGGCAGCTCGGCCAGGGCCATGCGGCGTCACCGCAAACGCCGGCCTGACACCTCCCTGCCGCGCCTGACGGACTATCTGTCGGGCACGGATGGGAAAAGGCGGGGTTCGGTCTCCAAAGGGCCGAACGATACGAAACCGCCCAGGGCTCGCGTCAAGCTTTGCAGGATGGAGGCCTACTTGCGCCCGGAAGGTGCAAAGTGTCCCTCACCGGTGGGGCGCGGGTGACCGCGCCTAGCCACTTCTTCCATCCACCACGGGCCTGTCGCCCGCGCCCCACAAGTCCGGATCGTGTCCGGACGAGGAAACTGCCCCCAAACCGCCGGCGAATTTTTCATTTCGCGCGCGGAGTTTTGGCGTGGCTGCCCTTCACCAAGAAAATCTGCGACTTAGCTGCGCCAAGACCGCGATTTTGTATCCTCTCCCACCAGGGTAGAGGAGAGGATGCCGCGCTTTCCCCGATTCGGCCTCTCCCCCTTGTGGGAGAGGAAGCTATTTCAGCATCTTAGCGCAAGCCAAGTGCTGGAAATTGCAGGTGAGGGGGACGAGCGGACCGCATCATCCGGCCCCCCTACCGCTTGGGCCGCTCCAAGAGCGCCACCACTTCCACATGGCTGGACCACAGGAACTGGTCGATCGGCGTCACCGAGGTGATCTTGTAACCGCCCTTGATCAGGATCTCGAGATCGCGGGCCAGCGTTGTCGGGTTGCAGGAGACCGCGGCAATGTGTTTCACGGTCGAGCGGGCGATGTCGGCCACCTGCACTTCGGCGCCGGCGCGCGGCGGGTCGAACACAAGGCCCTGATAGGTTTTCAGTTCCGCCAGCATCAGCGGCCGTCGGAACAGGTCGCGCTTTTCCACGCTTACCGGCTTCAGGCCCTGCGCGCGCCGGGCCGCCTTGTCCAGCGCTGCGAGTGAAGGCCCGTCGGCTTCCACCGCATGCACGTGGCTTTGCTTGGCCAGCCTGAGCGCAAAAGTGCCCGAACCGGAGAACAGGTCAATCACCCGCTTGGATTTCTTCAGATGATCGGTGACCAGATCGCCCATCAGGACTTCGGCTGCCTCATTGGCCTGCACAAATCCGCCTGGTGGCGGGTTGACGGTCACCGTGCCGAAGTTGAGTTCGGGCGGCTGCTTTTCGATCAGGATTTCGCCGTTGAAGCTGAGCCGGATGACACCTGGCTCGGCGCGCACCGCATTGATGATCCTGAGCCGGTCTGGTTCCGTGAGCTTGAATGGCGCATCGACTGCAATATCAAGACCTGGTACCGCATCGAGCACCGAGAAGCGAAAGGCTTCCTTGCCGACAGCCACGGCAGTGGCCAGCTTGCGAAGCGCCGGCAGCGCCTGATTGATCCGTGCCGTGGCGACAATGCAGGTGTCGACCTTGACGATCTGGTGGCTGGAAGCGCGGTTGAAGCCGAGGATCGCGCCCTTGTCGGTGCGCCGGGCGGCAAACACCACCCGCCGCCGCGTGCCCGGTGCACAGGCCACAAGCGGTGCCACCTCAGTCGTGATGTTGCGGCTTTCGAGTGCGGCAACCACCAGATCGCGTTTCCAGTCCCGGTAAACATCGTCGGCCACATGCTGCAGTGCGCAGCCGCCACATCCGGCGTTTTCGTCATCCGGTCCGAAATGCGGGCAGGGCGGCGTCACCCGGTCGGGCGAAGGCTCAAGCACGGCGATCAGCGACGCGCGGCTTTTCTCGACGCCGGCGTTGATGACATCGCCGGGCACGGTGAAGGGGACGAAGATCTGGCCCGAAGGCGTTTCGGCAATGCCGTCGCCCTGTCCGCCGAGCCGGCTGATTTCAAGTTTTTGAGCGCTCATGATTTGACGCCTCCGATGAGAAATTCGTGGTTGCCGTCGCTGCCTTCAATCGGCGAGGGTATCGGCCCGACTGCCTGCCATCCCGGCTGCCCGTTGAGCCATGCGGCGAGTTCATTGGCAATGACCGGTCCTTGGGCAGGGTCCTTGAGAAGCCCGCCCTTGCCGATGGCCGTCCGCCCGGCTTCGAACTGTGGCTTGACCAAGAGCACGGCGAAAGCTCCGGGCGCGGCTAGCTCCAGCGCCGGCGGCAGCGCCAGCTTCAGCGATATGAAACTGACGTCGGAGACAACGGCGCCGATCTCGTGGCCGCCCAGATGCTCGCGGTTCAGTTCGCGTGCGTTGAGGCTTTCCAGGTTGCTGACACGGGGATCAGCAGCAAGGTTCGCATGCAGTTGATCATGGCCGACATCGACTGCAAGCACATGGTCAGCACCGCGCTCTAGCAGCACCTGGGTGAAGCCGCCGGTCGAAGCGCCGATATCAAGCGCCACACGGCCTGCCGGATCATAGCCGAATGCATCGAGACCAGTTTTCAGTTTCAGCGCCGCCCGGGAGACATAGTCACGCGCAGGATCGGACAGGTTGATGTCAGCGGTCTCCGTGACCAGTGCGCCCGGCTTCAAGACCGCCTTGCCATCAACCTGCACCGCGCCGCGGGAAATTGCGTCGCGCGCCCGTGACCGGCTTTCGTAAAGGCCACGCCGGACCAGTACCTGGTCAAGCCGATCCCTTTCGGGCCCGGTCGGGAAGGGAATGCGGGGAGAAGGGTCTGCCATGAAAGCCGTCTTGGCCCGGAAGGGCCGCGAGGGCAAGTGCTTTGTGCGTACACAGCCTTTAAGCGTCATGGATTAAAAGAACAGGAAACTGCCTTTGCTGCGGTTGTCCAGCAACGGGGCGGGCATTTCTGCCGCCTTGTTTTCGATAACCCGCTGGTTGGCAAGCGGCCGCAGATATTCATCCGATTTGAGATCCAGCGATCCGCGCATGTCGCCAAGCTTGGGGATCAGCATCCGGATTGCCGCTTCCTCGATGCGTTTGTCATAGGTCGGCTGGGTGTCGGCGGTGGCCGATGAGACCAGCCCGGCCACGACAAGCACAGTTGTCGCGATTCTACGCGGTTGGCGTTTTCTCGCCTTTTCCATCGTCATTGCCAAAACGTCCCGAAGTCCCCTGTTGCTGTCAAAAGACTAGCAGGGTGACCTTTCAGAACGCCCAAGGGACGTGGTTAGGATCCGGAAAATTCTTATGGTTTCAGAATGGTAACCTGAGCGCCAGAGCGGTTTTCAGCGTTCAGCGCCTTGAAAACCGTGTCGATAATGCCTTTGCGGTCAAGCCCGGCGCGCGCATACATCGCGTCGGGCGAGGCGTGGTCCATGAAGATATCCGGCATTACCAGCGAGCGCACCCGCAAGCCGCCGTCGAGCAGGCCATCGGTCGAAAGGAACTGCAGCACATGACTGCCGAAACCACCGACGGAGCCTTCCTCGATGGTGACCAGTACTTCGTGATGACGCGCCAACTGCCGGATCAGGTCATGGTCGAGCGGCTTGGCGAAACGGGCATCGGCCACTGTCGTTGAAAGCCCGGCGGCGTTGAGATCCTCAGCTGCAACAAGGCACTCGGCAAGCCGCGTACCGAACGACAAAAGCGCCACCTTGGTGCCTTCGCGCACGATCCGGCCCTTGCCGATTTCGAGGATCTGGCCACGCTCGGGCATCTCGACGCCAACGCCTTCGCCGCGTGGATAGCGGAACGAGATCGGGCCTTCGTCATAAGCCACGGCAGTGCGCACCATATGCTTGAGTTCAGCCTCGTCGGATGCCGCCATCACCACGAAGCCCGGCAGGCAGGCCAGATAAGTCGTATCGAACGATCCCGCATGGGTGGCGCCGTCGGCACCGACAAAACCGGCCCGGTCGATCGGAAAACGCACAGGCAGTTTCTGGATCGCCACATCGTGGACAACCTGGTCATAGCCGCGCTGCAGGAAGGTGGAGTAGATCGTGCAAAACGGCTTCATGCCTTCGGTCGCCATGCCGGCGGCAAAGGTCACGGCATGCTGCTCGGCAATTCCGACATCAAAAGTGCGGGTTGGATGCACCTTGGCGAACTTGTCGACCCCGGTACCGCCCGGCATGGCGGCAGTGATCGCCACGATCTTGTCGTCAAAATTGGCCTCTTGCGCCAGCGCCTCACCGAAGACGGCTGTGTAGCTCGGCGCGTTCGGCTTGGCCTTGGCCTGGGTTCCTGTGACAACGTCGAATTTGGAGACGCCGTGATACTTGTCCGATGCCGCTTCGGCGGGCGCGTAGCCCTTGCCCTTCTGCGTTACCACATGAATGAGCACCGGCCCGTCACCATTATCGCGCACATTGCGCAGAACCGGCAGCAGATGCTCGAGGTTGTGTCCGTCGATCGGACCGATGTGATAAAACCCGAGCTCTTCGAACATGGTGCCGCCGGTGACATAGCCGCGGGCATGTTCGACGGCGCGGGTAATGGCACGGTCAACGTTTTTGCCGAGATAGGCCGTCAGTTTTTTGCCGAAATCACGGATGCCCATATAGGTTCGGCCTGACGCCATCCGCGCCAGGTAAGCGCTCATCGCACCGGTCGGCGGGGCAATCGACATGTCATTGTCGTTGAGGATCACGATCAGCCGCGCGTCCAGCGCCCCGGCATTGTTGAGTGCTTCAAACGCCATGCCTGCCGACATCGCGCCATCGCCGATCACCGAGATCACATTGCGCGGCGTGCCCTGCAACTGGCTTGCCACGGCCATGCCAAGGCCGGCGGAAATCGAAGTGGACGAATGACCTGCGCCAAAATCGTCATACTCGCTCTCAGTGCGCTTGGTGAAACCGGAAAGCCCACCTTCCTGACGCAGCGTGCGAATGCGGTCGCGGCGGCCTGTCAGGATCTTGTGCGGGTAGCATTGGTGCCCAACATCGAAAATAACCCGGTCATGCGGCGTGTTGAACACCTTGTGGATGGCAATCGTCAACTCGACCACGCCAAGACCGGCGCCCAGATGGCCACCGGTACGCGACACAGCGTCAATCATCTCGGCCCGCAACTCGGTTGCAAGCTGCGGCAACAGCTTGTCATCGATGTTCTTAAGGTCGGATGGGAACCGGACGGTGTCCAGAAGCGGAGTTACTGGTGGGTTTGTCACGTCATGCCTCACAGTCTCTGAGGGCGTAGCCCGGAAACTGGAACGTGTAAACCCGAAGCCACGGGTGAAAACAGCACCTGGGCGCAGATGCCACAGCTATTTGCCTGGAAACGATGGCGTGAGGGCGTAAATTGCGGAAAAGTGGCCACTATTCTTGGAGGAGAATAGGAAAACGGCCATCTGCGGAGGGCCGTTCTCCGGTTTCTATGGGACTATTTGTATCCTTGGTTTTTCAGCTTGGTCCGCCATGCCTTGAAATTGCTTGTGCCGCCCGGTCCAAGTTTCTTTCTGGGCCCCGACTTGAAAAGGGAAATTTTCTCCGTAAGGAAGCATCCCCCATCGGTGCATTTCAGAGAATAGGATTTGCCGTCTTTCTTCAGCGTCGCGTTTCCGGCTGCAGCCGGTCCAGCCATTGCGAGAATAAGAAGGGCCGAAATTGCTATTTTATTCATGAATTCCATCCTTGATTGAAAAGTGCCAGATTGAGGTACAACATTTCCGCGCATTTTCAATGGCGTATGAATCGTAAAGTTAACCGCTATTGATATTTCCCGGGCGAAACCTTTCGCATCTCTTCCCATTTTATAGGTTTGGGCAAAGCGGGCAAGCATTGGACTTTCAGCCCACTGTTATCTACCCGGCAGCGGGATGAACTCTTCCGCGTCGCCGGGCACGATGTCGAACCGGCCGGAGCGCCATTCTGCCTTGGCCTGCTCGATGCGGTCCTTGGACGAAGAGACGAAGTTCCACCAGATATGCCGCTTGGTCGGGATGCTGTCGCCGCCAAACAGCATCATTCGCGCACCCGTTGGTCCGGCGGTGACGGTGATGGCATCTCCGGGGCGGAAAACCAGCAATTGATCCGGACCAAACCGATCCCCAGCGATCTCGATCTCACCTTCCAGCAGATACAGCGCCCGCTCTTCCCAATGGGCGTCAAACGGCGCCGAGGCCGCTGGCGAGAGCGCCAGGTCGACATAGAGCGTGCCGGTGTGCTGCGGCACTGGAGAGATAAGCCCGCCAAAGCTCCCCATCACGATGCGGGCATGAATTCCCTTGTCAGTGATCTCGGGTAATGCGGTGGTGGCTGTATGTGAAAAAACCGGATCGGTTTCCTCCAGATGGTCGGGCAGCGCCAGCCAGGTCTGCAATCCGGATATCGGCATCTCGCCACCGCGCATCTCTTCCGGAGAGCGCTCGGAATGGACAATACCGCGGCCCGCGGTCATCAGGTTCACATCGCCGGGTCTGATCACCATTTCGGTTCCCAGACTGTCGCGGTGCCGGATAGCCCCGTCAAACAGATAGGTAACGGTGGAGAGGCCGATATGCGGGTGAGGGCGCACATCCATGGCCGTATCAGCCCGCAGAATGGCTGGCCCCATGCGATCAAAGAAGATGAAAGGGCCAACCATGCGGCGCCGCGCGGTTGGCAGCGCTCGCTTGACCGAAAACCCGCCAATGTCACGCGACGACGGAACAATCAGATGTTCGATTGCATCACAGGCGAAAGCGTCGCCGGGGTTCGGGTCGCCTCCGGGAAAGAAGCTCATGCCATCCTCCTGTGATTTCGGGTTTACTCCGCGTCGAGCGGTTCGGTACCGGCCGCTTGGCCTTGACGGTCAAGCCGGATTTTCTCGATGCGCTTCTCGGCGGCTGACAGCAGTTTTTCGCAATGCGCCTTCAGGGCCTCACCGCGTTCATAGATTTCAATCGACTTGTCGAGAGGCACGTCGCCGCGTTCGAGCTGCTCGACAATGCGTTCCAGTTCAGCCACGGCCAGCTCGAAACTCATGGCCGGAATGTCATTGGCTTCGCTCATCAATCAACCCTCTTGCAGACGTATCACATGGGCTGCCGCCGATTCGGCGAGGCCCACAAGATCATAACCGCCTTCCAGCAGACTGACGACCCGGTTGCCGGAATGACGTCCGGCGATTTCCATGATCTTGCCCGTCGCCCAGTCGAAGTCGTCGGCCACCAGATTGATCTCGGCCAGCGGATCGCGGTGATGCGCATCAAATCCGGCAGAGATGATGATCAAATCCGCATGCGCCTCTTCAAGCGCGGGCAGGATGCGGGTGCGGAAGGCTTCGCGGAAATGATCGCTGCCGTCATTGGCGGACAGCGGCGCATTGATGATGTTGCCCTTGCCGGTTTCCGAAAGCGCGCCGGTGCCGGGATAAAGCGGCATCTGGTGTGTCGAGCAATAAATCACGCTGTCATCGTCAAAGAAGATGTCCTGGGTGCCGTTGCCGTGGTGAACGTCCCAATCCATGATTGCCACCCGCTCGGCGCCGTAAACCTTCTGGGCGTGCCGTGCTGCAATCGCTGCCTGATTGAACAGGCAAAACCCCATAGAGGTATTTTTCTCGGCATGGTGGCCAGGCGGGCGGGTCGCGACAAAGGCGTTGTCGGCCTCTTTCCTGAAGACAGCATCAACGGCCGCCATTGCACCGCCGACCGAGATCAGCGCCGCTTCCATTGAGCGCGGGCTGGCGGTGGTGTCGGAATCAATCTTTGCGAAGCCGGTTTCCGGAATGGCCGCGCGGATCCGCTCGAGATAACTCTCGGGATGAGCCAGCAGCACAGCCTCGGCCGCAGCTTCAGGCGCCAGATGCCGCACAAGCGAGTTGAAGTGTTCGTGTTCAAACACAGCCTCAAGCGCTTTCATCCGGTCCGGCCGTTCCGGATGACCGGGAGGCGTCAGATGTTCGAGGCAGATGGGATTGGAGTAGTAAAATGTTGTCATGATCAGGTTTTAGCAGGAAACAGATGGCTTTCCAGTGGCAATTTGGCGCGGTCCAGGGTTTGCAGGGCCGTGGTCGCCTTGCACCGGCGGGCCTTGCTGGATAGTCGCGCGGTCACGGTTTCCAATGGCGGTGATGCAGCCCCCCCTTGTTGCCGCGGCAAGACACCTGCCCATCTTGGTGGCGTTTCCGTTTCTTTCATCTCGATGGTGAAATATGGATCAGAATTGGATTTGGTACGGAAGTTGTGTTGAGAACCTCAGCAGGAGGACGATCATTTCGCCGCCCACTACGATCACCCATGGTATTTCAGACGGAAGACAGCAGATTGCGAACGATGATATCCCAGGCAAGAAGAATTAGCTCGACAGCAACAACGGGTAGATACGCAAACGAGATCAAGCGCTGGAGGGATGGACCTGAAAAATCCATCGCGCGCTTGATCGCCCTGTCGGCCATTGTCTGGCTTGCCCTGGCAGGCGCAGTGACGGCTCAGGATGCGCCGGTTGCGCCGCGCGCCGACAAGAATGTCGTTGTTGGTTATCACATCAGCCCTCCGTTCGTGATGCGTGATTCTGACGGAAACCTTCACGGAATGGCGATCGAGCTATGGAACAAGGTTGCCGGCGAACTGGGCTACATCGCGTCTTATCGCGATTACCCGACAGTCTCCGGCTTGCTCGATGCGACACGAACAGGTGATATTGATATCGCTGTCGGCAACGTCTCCATCACCGAAGACCGGGCAACGCATGTCGACTTTACGCAGCCCTGGTTTGACGCCGGTCTGCGCATCATGATCGACAAGGAAGGTACGACCGGCCTGAGTGACGTATGGGACGGATTGTGGGAGGCTGGCTATATAGAAGTCTATGGATGGATTGTCTTTCTCATCCTCTCGGCAACGATCGGCCTGACCTTTTTCGACCGGCACTTCGACAAGAACTTCCCCGACCGCTGGCGCGATGGATTCTCCGAAAGTTTCTATGCTGTCATGCTGGTCGCAACCAAGGGAACCTTGCCGAGCCGGACAAAACTGTTCGGCTGGGTTGGAAGGCTGTTTGCGGCTTTCTGGCTGATCATCGGGGTTGCCGTGCTTGCCTATGTCACTTCATCGGTCACCAGCGTCATGACAAGTCTTGCAATCCGGGGCGACATCCGGGGGCCTGAGGATTTGCCAGGTCGTACAGTCGGCGTCTTTACCGGAAGCATCAGCGAAAATGTCATGGCCAGTGACGGGATCGATATCCGCTCGTTTGAGGGGGTCGACAATGCTGTAACAGCACTCAAGGAAAACGAAATCGACGCCATCGTCGCCGATGCTCCGGTGCTGGAATACTACAAGCACGAACACCCGGATTTCGGACTTGATGTCGTCGGCCGGATTTTCCATCCGGGCAAATATGGCTTCGCGCTACCCTACAAGGAAGATGCACGCACGCAGGAAGTAACAATCAAACTGCTGGCCCTGCAGGAAAGCGGAGACCTGGACACGCTCGAGAAGCAATATTTTGGTGATGAACGCTGAACTGAGAGTGCCGCGATTGTGCCCTTTGGCGGAGACCAGAACGTACCGGCTTGTCGATGAAAGTCTCGCACGGAACAGACAGTCGAGATAGTGGCTGGATACCGGCAGGTTGATCAAAGCCTCATAGACCACTGCGTCAGCGAAATTCGATACCTCAATAGCCATCTGCCGCAACAGCAAGACGTTGGACGTAGCCCGGCGGAGGGTGCCGAGCCATTTGGCAGCGGCGACTTTAATGGCTTGAGCCTAATGCATGTCGCGTTCAAATGGATTCATTTGAACGATAACGTACATGCATCAATTCAAAGTGTTACAGCGCCGCGCATCCAATTGGATGCGCGGCGCTGTAAGTGCGTTTTTGTTGATCCAGATCAAAATTGGGCATTTTGCTTGTGTTACTTCCAAAATTGCAGCCGGCCCAATCCATAATGGACTTGTCGCGGTTTTGCGAAGGGTGGCGAGATGCTGCGAGAGACAAGCCGAATCGCACATGAGGCGTCTGGGCAGTCCGCTTTTGCATCCGAAAAACTGCCGAAAATAATAGGTATTCTGACGGCGCCGCTGCCGCTGTTTCCGGTTCAGCCGATCCTGCGCCGCATGGTTCGGGAAGTGACACGGAAAAGGCCTGAGCTTTTTGAACGGCTTGGACCACATATACATTCCACCTATGTCATTGATGTCACCGAGTTGCCTTTCGTGCTGCGTTTGCGCCCGGATCCGGAGGCTCCCGGCCTGACGGCACACAGGCGCACTGAGCGACTGGACCCGGATGCCAAAATTGCCGGGCCTTTTTCGGCTCTGTTCGATGTCATGGATGGGGCGGCAGACTCCGATGCGCTGTTTTTCTCCCGCGACATTTCCATCAGCGGCAACACCGAGGCGGCCGTATGCCTGCGCAGCGCGCTGGACGATCTCGATGGATCCATTGTCGAGGATCTCATTCAGATGAGCGGCCCGCTTTATGCGCCGCTGCGCTTCGCGTTGACCCGTCTGCGCAAGTCAAAACCCGGAGAACACAAATGATGCAATCTGGTATTCCGCGCAAACCGGAGCTGGTCTGTCCGGCAGGCACTCCGGCGGCATTGCGAACTGCAGTCGATGCAGGCGCGGATGCAGTTTACTGCGGCCTTGCCAACGAAACCAACGCCAGAAATTTTGCCGGCCTGAATTTCTCGCCCGAATCTCTGGCGCAATCGATCGGCTACGCCCATCAACGCAATGCCCAGGTTTTGCTGGCCGTGAACTCTTTCGCCACCGCACCGCGCACCCAGATGTGGAAGGACTCGGTCGACATCGCCGCACGTGCTGGCGCAGATGCCGTCATAGTCGCCGACATTGGCGTGGCAGCCTATGTGGCGTCGAAATATCCGGACCTCAGGCTCCACCTTTCGGTGCAGGCGGGAGCCTCGTCGCCGGAGGCAATCCGCTATTACTGTGAGCAGTTCGGCGTCAAGCGGGTGGTGCTGCCGCGCATCTTGACCGTCGCGGAAATCAGCGCGATCCACCGGCAGATCCCCTGTGAAATCGAGGCTTTTGTCTTCGGCAACATTGGCATGATGTCAGAGGGCCGCTGCAGTCTGACCAATTATGCAACCGGGATCTCCACCAACATGCACGGGGTCTGTTCTCCGGCCAGTGCGGTTCAGTATGTCAACAAGCCCGATGGCAGTACGTCTGCCGAGTTGGGGCCGTTCGACATCGATTGTTATTCCGCCGAAGAAAGCACCGGATATCCGACGATCTGCAAGGGGCGCTACACCAGTTCCGGCAGACCTGATCCGTATTACGCCTTTGAGGAACCCGTCACACTCAACCTTTCCTCGCTGCTCCCCGATCTCATGGACGCGGGCGTCACCGCCTTGAAAATCGAGGGCAGACAACGCTCGCGGTCCTATGTGCAAATGGTGGTCTCGGCTTTTCGGCGCGCCGTTGACGATATTGTCGGAGGACAAAGCCCCGACCTGAGCGGACTTGCGCAACTTTCCGAAGGCGGAAAGGAAACCCAAGGCGCCTTCAAGACCAAGAAATGGAGATGAAATTGGGAACGGTAAACCTGACGATGGGGCCGGTGCTGTTTCATTGGCCGGAGCAGCAGAAACGTGATTTCTGGTTCAAAATTGCCGATGAGGCGCCGGTCGATACGGTCTATCTGGGTGAAGTCGTGTGTTCCAAGCGCACGCCGTTTTTTGATCACAGTCTCGAGGAAGTCGCGGCGCGTTTGCAGCGCGGAGGAAAGCGGGTTGTCTGGTCAACGCTTGCCGAGGTTGTCAGCAAGCTTGATCGCAAGGTGATCGAATCCTTCTGCAATTTCGATGATGTCGAGGCCAATGATGTCTCGGCCCTGCATTATCTCGACGGCAAGCCGCACCGGATTGGCCAGTATCTCAACACCTACAATGAAGAAACGATCCGCCATCTGGCGAAGAACGGTGCCACTCATTTCTCTCTGCCTGTAGAATTGCCGATAGGCACCATCCGAGAGCTGGCGAAAGCTGCAACTGAAGTTGGTGCAGGCGTTGAAGTGCAAGTGTTCGGCAAGGTTTCACTGGCTCTGTCGGCACGCTGCTACCATGCCCGTGCCCATGGCCGGACCAAAGACAACTGCATGTTCGTGTGCGAAAAAGATCCCGACGGGATGGATCTTAAAACCCACTCCGGCAAGCCTTTCCTGTCGGTAAACGGCATTCAGACCTTGTCGGAAAAATACCTCAACCTGTCCTCGGAAATAGATGCCCTGCAAGAAGCGGGAGTTACTGCCTTCAGACTGTCGCCGCACACTTGTGACATGCCGGGAATTGCCACGGCTTACCGGCAACTGCTTGATGGCGCGATTTCTGTCGGCGAACTGGATGGGAAACTCGACGGTCTCGGTGTTCCGGCGCAAAGAATGAACGGTTTCCTGCACGGCCGTCCAGGGTTTGAAAATGTACCTCATGTTCAGTGATCGGAGATGAGGCTTGTTACGAATGCGGGCGAACCGGAAAATTGTTGAGGCTGGAAAAGGTCTGCCGGTGCGACCCGGCAGAGCAATCACGTCACCAGGACAGTGTCGTGATATTGGGATCAAACAGAATGCCCTCAACCACAGGCCAGGTGCCCATTTCAACGCCGTCAATGTAGTCATCCTTGGTCAATCCGGCAGCTTTGGAACATGCAGAGCACATGATCACCTTGCCGCCATCTGCCATGAACGCAGCGAGCATATCCTGGATTGACTTGTTGTCTTCGCGCATCAGGCCGTGAACATGGGACAGCCGTTTTTTGTCGGCCAGGTAAACCGCGCGGACATTGAGCCAGATTGCCACCGGCGTGTGGCCGTTCTTGAGGGCCTTCTCGTGAGCAAAGCTGATTGCCTTGGCCGAGGATCAGGTGTCGTCAGTCGTCAGGTTGACAAACAGGCCGCGCGATTTCACGTTTGCATCCTGTGCAGCAACGGAAGTCACGGACAGGGCGAAAACGGCCATCAAGGCAACGAGCAGGTATTTGAACGGATTCATTTTCTCTCTCTTTCAAAAGGAGGTCGGAAGCAGCGGCAGCGGATCGACACCGCAGTTGTTTTCTATGGATACTGCCGCAGCAATTCCTCGTAACATTGCAAATAGCGCATATATTGAAATGGAGATTCGTGGTTCGGGCGGCATTGATTGAAATCAAGAATCTGGATTGAGGACGGGGTGAAATGCTGGCCACTAGACCAGATTCGATATCCTTGATGCAAAATCCGGGCTCGTCTTTTCAAGAGACCGGTGACGTTAAAATGAAAAGATATGAAACATCTGATTTCGACCAATACGGACAGAGCGGTGCGGTGCATCTGCCCCATTTCAGGCAATTTATATTCATAAAACAAAATTTATTGGAGAAGAGATTTGAAGAGCACGATTCGAAATCTGATCATTTTTCTTGCCGCCATTTCAGGCTTCGCCGGTCCGGCTGTTGCCGGCACGCTGGAGGTTGAGAAGGTAACTGACGGTGTCTGGGCCTTGGTCGGCCCGTTCGAACAACGCAATGTTGAAAATCTGGGGAACAATGCCACCTTCGGCCTGGTCGAGACCGCTGAAGGGCTCGTGTTGATTGACCCCGGTGGCAGTGCCCTTGGCGCTGCGATGATCGATGCCGAAATCCGCAAAATCACCGATCAGCAAGTGGTATTTGTGATTGATACGGGAGGCCAGGATCACCGCTGGCTTGGCAACAGCTACTGGCGCAAAAAAGGCGCCAGGATCATTGCCGCAAATGCTGCTGTTGCAGATCAACAGAGCCGGGGCTCGATGCAGATGACCGTGCTTACACAACTGGTCGGAAAAGAGGGAATGGCCGGCACCGAACCGGTGACCGCCGATATTACCTTTGATGAGGCCTATGTGCTGGAACTTGGCGGCGTCACCTTTGATATCCGCCATCCTGCGGCCGCGCACACCCCCGGAGACAGTTTCGTCTGGCTTCCCAATAAGAAGACTGTCTTTGCCGGCGATATTGTCTTTGTCGGCCGGATGCTGGGTGTGCTGGCCTTTTCCAATACGCTCGAATGGCTCAATGCGTTCGACGCAATCGCTGACCTTGAACCTGAACATCTCGTGCCCGGGCATGGGCCAGCGACAACACTGGCGGTCGCGCGTACGGACACGCACGACTATCTCGCAAATCTAAGAGAGCAGATGCGAGCGCATATCGATGGCGGCGGCGATATTATTCGCTCAGTTGAAGTGGATCAGTCGAAGTTCGAATACCTCGAACTCTCCGATGGATTGGCCCGTCGAAATGCCCAAACTGTATTTGAACATATGGAGTGGGAGTAAAACCGGGTCAGTGTGATCAGGCAGAAACCGGTTGCGCATCATCATCCACGCTTTTGTATTTGAACAAAAAGCGAACATGTGTAGGCTCGGGGGATGGTGATTCAACTTTCAAACAAGGTCGCGCGACGGATTTTCCTGGCCAAGCAGGGGCTGTCCGCCTCGCCGTCGCGGGCGCTGAGCAAGCCGGATCTGCTGCAGCTCATTCTTGATCTCGGTTTTGTGCAGGTCGACAGCATTGCAACGGTCGAGCGCGCTCACAACCAGATCATTTTCTCCCGTAACCAGACTTTCCGGCAGGAGCACCTCAGGCAATTGCTGGAGGAGGACCGGGCGCTGTTCGAGCACTGGACCCATGATGCCTCGATCCTGCCTTGCGCCTTCTATCCCTACTGGAAACACCGCTTCGCGCTCAAGGAACCGGGACTGCGCGAGCGCTGGGCGAAATGGCACGGGGAGGGTTTCGACAAGGCGTTTGACGAAACCTATGCCAGAATTTCAGACAACGGAGCCATTCTCACTCGGGAGATCCAGAAGGCCGATCACAAGTCTGGCGGCTGGTGGGAATGGCATCCTTCCAAGACGGCGCTCGAATTTCTCTGGCACACCGGCAAGCTTGCCATCAGCGGACGGAAGAATTTCCAGAAGATCTACGATCTGAGCGAGCGCGTGATTCCCGGCCATCATCTTGAGGCAGAGGTTTCACACGCTGACTTTGTCGACTGGGCCTGCCGCAGCGCGATTGAGCGTTTGGGCTTTGCCACCCATGGCGAGATTGCCGCCTTCTGGAACCTGGTGTCGCCGGAGGAGGCCAAGGACTGGGTCAGCTCCAACCGGGAGGTGCTTGATGAAGTCGAAATCGAGTGCATCGGCGCGGCCAAGCCGCGGGCATCCTATGCCTTGAAGGGCTTGTGTCCAAATATCGAAGACTGGCCGGAACCACCGGGCCGCATCCGGGTACTCAGTCCGTTCGATCCATTGTTGCGTGACAGGAACCGCGCCGAACGCCTGTTCGGCTTCCGCTATCGCATCGAGGTCTTCGTGCCGGAAGCCAAGCGGGAGTACGGTTATTACGTATTTCCATTGCTCGAAGGCGACAGGATGATCGGCCGCATCGACATGAAGGCCGACCGTAAGGCAGGCACGTTGAATGTCACCAGGCTCTGGCTGGAACCAAAGGTCCGCACATCAACAGGACGCATGGCCAAACTCGACGCCGAACTCGCCCGCGTCGCCCGTTTTGCCGGCGTCAGTGATATCGTCTATGCGGAGGGGTGGAACCAGGGTTTGTAAAAATGCTGGGCGCCAATCCGGGGAGACGAATCATTGGTGGTGATGGCCGGATATTTTAAGGGCCGGGAGTTGTTGATTGCTATCTTGTGTGAAAAACATTGAATATGCGGACGCCAGATTGTGCTATCCGGATTCGAACGCGAGACATACTCATGACCCGGCCTGTCATTGGCATCATCGGCAATAACTACAATCTGGAAAACAGGTTTTCAGTGCAATTGGCCGGGGAAAACAACCTGCAGGCGGTCGCCGGCGTCTTGGACGCTTTGCCGTTGATCTTTGCCGGCAACCCGCAAATAACGGACATATCGGATTTGCTGGAGGTCGTGGACGGCATTCTGCTGACCGGAGCTAGAGCAAATGTTCACCCGAGCAGGTTTGGCGCCGAACCCGATCCCAGACATGAGCCCTACGATGAGGCGCGGGATGCCGTTGCTTTGCCGCTGGTTGAGGCCTGTGTCGCGAGGGGTGTCCCGCTGTTTGGAATTTGCCGCGGCTTTCAGGAGATGAATGTGGCGGGAGGCGGTTCGCTGCACCCTGAAATTCGTGATTTGCCGGGCCGGATGAACCATCGCATGCCTCGCCTAGAGACGGGCGAGATCCATCCCGATCCGGCAGTCGTCTTTGCTGATCGCCATGATGTCCGGTTGTCGCCGGATGGTGTTTTCGCGCGCATTCTGGGGAGCGATCTGATCCGGGTGAATTCGCTGCACGGGCAGGGCGTTCTCGAAGTCGGAGAAAGGATCGTGGCCGAGGGAGTGGCCGAAGACGGCACCGTCGAAGCTATCCGCTTCAAGGATGCCACTGGCTTTGCGCTTGGCGTGCAATGGCATGCCGAATACGACCCGCAGGACAACCCGGTGAACAAATCGCTGTTTCAGGCCTTCGGTGAGGCGGTCAAGCTCTACAAGCGCTCTAGATGATCTCGGTGTCCATGAGGTCGTCTATGTGGATGGATGGAGCGATGGCTAACGCCGTGCGTCTACCGGTGATGACGGGGCAGTGGTATTTGCCTCATGCCAAACGAACCGAATTGCAACCCGATATCAGGGGCTGACTGCGATCAGCGCGCCATCGTCGGTGGATGTCAGGATGACGCCGTCGACAATTGCGATGGCCTTGTCGATCACGCCTGGCAGCACAATGTCGGCGCGGCCGGAGAGCGGAAACCGCAAGCGCTGATGGTTCTGTGACGGCAAAATCAAGTCCAGTTCGCCGCCGAAGTCGCCGACAACGGAGAGACCGAGTTCCCTCGAGCCGATCATGTGGTTGGAGACATCCGCTGCAATGTCGTTGCTTTCAACCAGTGTGCCACCACGCAATGCCAGTGAGAACAGCCGTCCGTTTATGTGCGGCGTGCGAACCCCGTAGACAGTCAGGCCGCCATCTGGACGAGGCACAAACCCGGCAATGTTGAGCCAGCGATTGGCCCGTCCGTTTTCCGAACTGGCCGCCAGTTCGACAAGCCTCCCGGTCGCAATCCCATAAAGCGCGATCGCGGCGCCTCCGGACTTCGACGAGCGGATGGCAATGACTTCGTTGGTTCCGTCACCATCAAGGTCGGCAATCCTTGGGGTGAGATCTTCAAACACCATACTGTCGGGCAACACCAATTCCGACTGCCGGCCTTCCGCGCTAACGATGATCAGCGATCCGCCTTCTATGGCGTCTCCGAGAACACCGTGAGCATAACGATCGGTTGGTCTGGCGTACCATGCGCGGCGGATGTCGCCGGTTTCTGCGACGGCAACTTGGCCATCAGGCAGCCCGCTGGCAGGAGCGGATTCCATCTCTGTAGGCGCGTGTTGCGCAGGTGTCAGGCAAAGTCCTGGCTGCATGTCGCAGGCACCCACGGCGTAATAGCGCCCTCCGGCCTGCACATAGGCGCCGCCGGCCTCGGATTGGATGATCCGCTCGACCGGTGCTTCGGTGTTCAGGACACCAACCGATTGGGCAAAGCCTTGTTCTGCCGGGAAGAGGGCGCAAACAGCCAAGCCCAGCAGCGCCGGCAAGCCCGGCCTCATCAGATGATCTCGGTCGAGGAAATCTGGATACCGAACCCTTCAAGCCCGACATAATGCCGTTCGCGCGATGCATAGAGCTTGATCGAGGTGATCCCGAGATCCTTGAGGATCTGCGCGCCCAGGCCGATTTCCAGCCATTCGTCTTCGCGCGCCTGCGCTTCAGCGTGGTCTTCGCGCTCTTCGCTCACCATACGGCGCGATTCCTGACGGCCGACGCCGACCGAGCCTTCGCGCAGGTAAACCACGGCGCCACGGCCTTCCGCTGCCATTCGTTTCATGATGCCGGTCATCGGCTCGTGCTTGGAAAACACATCATCGACCACGGATTCCAGATGCAGCCGGACCGGCACATCAACGCCATCGCGAATATCGCCGAAGACCACGGCGAGATGGTGCATCGGATCCCAAGGCAGCTTGTAGGAATAGGCCTTCGCCGGACCGGCAACCGTTTCCACATCAAAGCTGCCGACATGCTCGATCAGCGTTTCCTTGCGCTGACGGTAGGCGATCAGATCCGCCACCGAGACCTGCTTGAGCTTGTGCTTGTCGGCGAAATCGCTGACCTGGTCTCCGCGCGTCACCGTGCCGTCATCATTGACCAGTTCACAAATCACGCCGATCGGCGGCAGATTGGCAAGCTTGCACAGATCAACCGCAGCCTCGGTGTGGCCCGACCGCATCAGGACGCCGCCTTCCCGTGCGATCAGCGGAAAGATATGGCCGGGGCGAGTAAAGTCATTGGCGCCTGCATTGGGATTGGCCAGATTGCGCGCCGTCAGCGTCCGGTCATCGGCGGAGATGCCGGTCGTGGTGCCGTGCTTGTAATCCACCGAGACAGTGAAGGCCGTCGTATGAGCGGAATCATTGTCGGCCACCATAGCCGAGAGGTTCAACCGCTTGGCTTCCTCGCGCGGCATCGGTGTGCAGACAATGCCGGAGGTGTGGCGCACGATGAACGCCATCTTTTCCGGCGTGCAGTGGACTGCGGCGACAATCAGATCACCTTCGTTTTCGCGTCCGCCGTCATCAGTGACGACAACAATTTCACCGGCTTCAAAAGCGCGAATGGCTTCAACAACGCGGGCTTGATCATAGCTCATAAGGCAGTCTCTCAATCGAGGCGGCCGGTCTGGCCGCGGTCTCTCAGGTAATGGTCGGCAAGCGCGCACGCCACCATGGCTTCGCCGATCGGTACGGCGCGGATCCCGACACAGGGGTCGTGCCGACCCTTGGTTCTCACATCAACCTCATTGCCATCGGAGTCAATCGAACGCCGGTCATTGAGGATGGAGGATGTCGGCTTGACGGCGAACCGCGCGACAACCGGCTCTCCGGTAGAAATGCCGCCGAGGATGCCACCGGCATTGTTGGACAGAAACACCGGTTTGCCATCGTCTCCAATGCGCATTTCGTCGGCATTTTCTTCTCCGGTGATGCACGCCGCTTCAAAGCCATTGCCGATTTCGACACCCTTGACGGCGTTGATCGACATCAGATTGGAGGCGATGTCCTGATCGAGCTTGGCATAGATCGGTGCACCGAGGCCGGCCGGCACATTGTCGGCCACCACCTCGATGACCGCGCCCACCGATGATCCGGCTTTGCGGATGCTGTCGAGATACTCTTCCCACACCGGAACAATTTCGGGATCGGGACAAAAGAACGGATTGTTGCCGACTTCCGCCCAGTCCCAGTTGTCGCGGTTGATCTTGTGCTTACCGATCTGCACCAGTGCTGCGCGGACAATCACACCCGGCACGACCAGCCGCGCCAGCCCGCCAGCGGCGACCCGTGCCGCTGTTTCGCGTGCAGATGAGCGTCCGCCGCCGCGATAGTCGCGCACGCCATATTTGACATCGTAGGTGTAGTCCGCGTGGCCGGGCCGGTAACGCTTGGCAATCTCGGAGTAGTCTTTCGAGCGCTGGTCGGTATTTTCAATCAGCATTGAGACCGGCGTCCCGGTGGTGATCAGGCTGCCATCTTCCTGTGGCATCACACCGGATAGCACCTTGACCAGATCGTCTTCGCGCCGCTGGGTGACAAAGCGGGATTGGCCCGGTTTGCGCTTGTCCATCCACTGCTGCAATTCCGCCTCGGTGAATCGCAGCCCGGGCGGGCAGCCGTCAACGACGCAGCCAAGGGCTGGCCCATGGCTTTCGCCCCAGGTGGTCACGCGGAACAGGTGGCCGAAAGTGTTGTGCGACATGCTGTGCAACCAATAAATATCGCGGAACAGGCCCGCATTTGAGGGTTCAACGTGACTTCTAGAGGAAGTCAGGCCCTTGGGGGAAGCCTTTTTGTTGATCGGGCCGCAAAGTGACGCTGTTTCGTTGACAACACAATTGTTTACAGCTCACATGCCGCCATCAATTTTGCCACATTCAGCCCCTTGAAAGGGGCAACTCAAAACATTGCTCAAGGACCGCCCGATGCGTATTGCCATTTCCGCCCTTTTGGCTGTTTCCGCCCTGCTTGCACCGCTTTCTGCCTGGGCTCAAAGCGCCGACGCTACCGGCATGATTGCCGAGGTTTCCACGGTCGAACAGACGATCAAACTTGATGATGGCAAGGTCTATCAGGCCCCCGCCGAATTCAATTTCGAGGGGCTGGACAAGAACGTCGAAGTTGTCATTTTCTACACTGTTGTCGACGGCAAGCGGATGATCAACGATCTGGAACTGATCCAGTAGCGGCTAATGCCGGTTGCGTTCAGACAGGTGCATTCGCGCGATAACCTGCCTGGTTACTTCGAAGCGTCATTTGCGTATCCGACCAGATGCGCGGTGCGGTAGTAAATTGACCGGCGTATAATGTCGTGAACTTGCATCGGTTGACTGTTCAGATCCAGCCGATCGTATCGCCGTCGATTTTGAGCACTCGATCCTGCGGAATGTCGATGACAGCGGCATCATCCCCGTCGATCTTGCCGATCCGGTTGAAAAGGGTGCGAATCACGCCGCCATGGGCGACGCATATGGTCGGCCGGTCAATTTTGGATAAGAACTTTTCGGTGCGTTCGGCCAGTATGGCGTAACTCTCTGCGTGCTCGCCGGGCGGTCTGAAACGCCATTTGCCGTTGTTGCGCTGCTCGATGAGTTGGGGTGAATGCGCCTCGACCTCCAACAGGGTTTGCCCTTCCCAGTCACCGAACGAGAGTTCGATGACAAGCGGATCAATGCTGTACGCCAGAGGATCCAGCCCTGCGGCCTTGCGAACAAGTTCCATGGTTTCCCGTGTTCGCCCAAGCGGGCTCGAAACCCAGTCAAAACCGTCAAGTGGTAACTCCAGAGAGGGCAGGCTGGCCAGGGTTCGGCCATTGCCTGTCGCCTGACCGCGTCCGGTGTCATTGAGCGGGATATCGCGCGAACCCTGCAGCCGCTCCTCCCTGTTGTAGTCCGTCTGTCCATGGCGGATCACGTAGAGAAGCATGCACTATTCCTCTTTGGAGAGTGTTGACCTGAAGCGTGGCGCTACCTTGAACGCGCAGGAGACGCTTGTCACTTTGAATAGATGCAAAGCGCGCTCAAGTGAAGCCACCTGAGCGCAATAGCGTTAGACAACGCTGATGTCGGGAGCGTCCACGGCCTTCATGCCGATCGTGTGGTAGCCCGAATCGACATGCAGGATTTCTCCCGTCACGCCGCGTGACAGATCGGACACAAGATAGAGCGCGGAATCTCCGACCTCATCAATCGTCACTGTGCGCTTGAGCGGTGAATTGTACTCGTTCCACTTGAGAATGTAGCGGAAGTCGCCGATTCCGGAGGCAGCGAGCGTCTTGATCGGGCCGGCGGAGATTGCGTTGACGCGAATGTTGGAGCCACCCAGATCAACAGCAAGATAGCGCACACTGGCTTCAAGAGCCGCCTTTGCAACGCCCATGACGTTGTAATGCGGCATCACCTTCTCGGCGCCGTAATAGGTCAGCGTGATGATCGAACCGCCGTCGGTCATCAGGGGTTCAGCCCGCTTGGCGACCGCAGTCAGCGAATAGACCGATATGTCCATGGTGCGGTTGAAGTTTTCACGGGTGGTCTCGACGTAGCGGCCGGTGAGTTCGTCCTTGTCGGAGAACGCAATGGCATGAACGACGAAATCGAGCTTGCCCCAGCGCGATTCCAGTTCGGCAAACACCGCATCAATGGTGTCGAGATCGGTGACATCGCAATGCCCCGCGACAATCGCGCCGAGTTCTTTGGCCAGCGGCTCGACGCGCTTCTTCAGCGCATCGCCCTGATAGGTCAACGCCAGCTCCGCGCCCGCATCGGCGCACGCCTTGGCAATTCCCCAGGCAATCGACCGATTGTTCGCCACGCCCATGATCAGGCCGCGTTTGCCTTTCATCAGGCCGGAAGTGTCAGCCATTGCATTCTCCCTCGAAATTATCGCGCAGGCTATGGCACACAGGGCGTGCGGCCGCAAGTCAAGGCAATCGATTGGGTTAACTGCCAAACATACGGTTTTTGCATGGCAGGATGCCTAGAGATACCAGGCCTTCTTGCTGGATCGCATCAATTCCTTCAGATGCGGATCCTGTTTTTCAGGCAGCATCAAGCGCAAATGAACATGCAACGATCCGCGTTTGCCGAATCTGGTTGGAAGTCCCTTGTCCTTGATCTTGAGCACAGTGTCAGATCCCGACCACTCCGGAACTTCTATACGCAGAGGTCCGTCAAGGCCTTGATATACAAAGGAACCACCCAGAACGGCTTCAGCAAGTTCGATCGGATGATCGCCGTGAAGGTCGCTGCCTGATGACCGCAATCGTGCGTGCTCCTCGTGGCGCACGGTCACGATTGCATCACCGTAAACCTCGGGTTTGGGCGAAGGGACAACAACTTCGGCCCCGTCAACCGTTCCGGCGGGGATGTCGTAGGCTACCGTTACGGTTTCAGTTTCGCCAAACACGACTTCGTCTTCATGACCCGCAAGAGCTGTCTCGAGACTGATCTTGACCTGGTGATGGGTTGCCGGCAACACGGTCTTCGGCTTGTGCCGTGATTTCCATTTCTTGAACAGATTATCCAGCGTGGTCAGCGGATCTTCGTCCATCCCCGGAGCGTCCGTTTTGGTCCGCTGGCTGGTCTGGTCTTTGTCCTGTGCGGCTTGTTCTTTTGTTTTCTTGGCAGCAGCATCGCCAAAAATATGGACCACCATGTCCTCGAACTTCGCTTCGTCCTGGGCGTCGGCAGATTGACTTGCCGCTCCTGGCCGAGGGCCAGGTGCATTGCCCATTGACTCCGTGAACGTCTTGAAGGGATTAGCCGAGAAACCGCGGGTGGGCCGCGTCTGGCGACGCCCCCGGGCATCGATATGGCCATGGTCAAACTTCAGACGTATTTCGGGATCGATTAGCATCTTATAGGCGTGAGCAATCTCCGCAAACCGGCTCCCGGCTTGCGGATCATCCGGATTCTGATCCGGGTGCCAAATCTTTGCGAGCTGCCTGTAGGCGCTCTTGATATCTCCAGCCTTCGCCGTCGTATTGACGCCGAGTACTGTGTACGGACTACGCATGTTACATCCCCGTATGGGCCTAATAGGGGTACCCTAGCGAAGATTTGCTAACCATCCGTGTATGAAAAATGGGATTCCGACCACAAATTCGGAATAATATTCCGCTCAGCTATTGGCCCGGTCGAGGCTGACCAGATCCCATCCGCCATCGGGACGGCGGCAGACCTTGCCATTGAGAAGCACGACTCCGTCAAAGCTGTGCCGCGTGGTCTGAAACAGGCGGCAGGTCTTGGCACCGTCGGTTAGTGTCATGAAATTTGAAATCACTCCGGCAGATCCGGTCAATGAATTGGACCAGGGCTGGGAGGTTGCAAGCTCCTCCTGGCTCAGCGCGCCGACAAGATCCCGAATGACGGTCTCATCAGACATGATTTCGCTTTCGGCTGACAACGGGGAGATCGCGGCGGTGGTTATCTTGTCGATGGCGAGGGCCGAAACCGCGGAGGAGCCGCCACCCATGCAGGCCGATAGGCCGAGGCAGGCCGGCAACGCCAGCGCCAAAAACGCCATGCGAACCTTCCTGCTCTTTTCCCGATTGATCGCGTCTGCTAGGTCAAGTTCCAACATACTGCCACTCCAGCCTGGAGGCATGAAAGAAGACTATGACAGAAACAGGGTTAACGACTGGTGACTTTACCGAAGAAGCTGAACCTTACAGGCTTTTTGCGCGATGGCTTGAAGATGCGACAGCATCCGAACCCAATGATCCCAATGCACTGGCTTTGGCGACAGTTGACAGCGACGGATTGCCCGACGTCCGCATGGTTCTGCTCAAGGATTTTGATGAGCGCGGCTTCGTCTTCTACACCAATTTTGAAAGTGCCAAGGGTACGGAAATACTCTCGTCAATGAAGGCCGCCATGTGCTTTCACTGGAAGACCTTGCGCCGCCAGGTACGGATACGCGGACCGGTTGAGCAGGTCAGCGACGCAGAAGCCGATGAATATTACGCCTCGCGCGCCCGCGGCAGCCGGATCGGAGCCTGGGCGTCAAAGCAATCACGGCCGCTGGAAAGCCGTTTCGCGCTTGAAAAGGCAGTGGCTGAATACACCGCCAAGCATGCGATCGGTAACATCCCGCGCCCGCCGCACTGGTCCGGTTTTCGCATTGTTCCGCAATCCATCGAGTTTTGGCATGACCGCCCGTTCCGTCTCCACGACCGGATGGTGTTCACCCGCTCGGAAGGCACCTGGGACAAAACCCGGCTCTACCCCTGATCGGATCTGGACAGCGCGAAGGGAATGCCTGACGCAAGAGCTCCGACATAGCGGCATTTCTGGTAATAGCCGTTGAGAGATATCCGGGGCAGCGAAAAACGGTTCTGCAAGCTCTTGGCCTGCAGCGTCCCGGGGTTGGTTGTCACTGCGAGATCAAATCCAAGATCCTGTGCAGCCTGATATTCCCTGAGTTCAGCCGCACACCTGTCCCCGTAGGGATAGGCAAGCGTTCGCGGCGTATCGCCAGTGATCGTGGCAACGCGTTCCGCTGAACGGCTGATTTCAGCGCGCATCTTGTCCGCCGGCAAATGAGCCAGGTTCGAGTGTGAGATGGTATGAGCACCCAGATGCGCCAGCGGAGTGGCTGCGAGCGCGCGAAGTTCTGCATCGTCCATGACTTCGCGGTCGACAATGCCGGCCGGGCAGATCCCTGCAGCACGCGCTTGTGCGTCAAGCCGGGAGATAATCGCCGCCTGTTCCGCGCAAACCAGAGCTTTGTTCAAGCGGTCAAAGGCAGCGTATTTCTCAATCAGGCTACGGGTTGGAAGGGTGATCTCACCGTTTCCGAAATCAAAGGTGAATTCGTCGATCTGGTTGATCAGTTGTTCGGCCGTCTCCCACCAGATTGAATGGGTGCGGTCGACGAACCCTCCGGCAATGAAAATCGTATAGGGCACGCCGTGTTTTTCGAACACTGGTCGGGCAAACTGATCATTGTCCCTGTATCCGTCGTCCAGCGTTAACACCATGGCGGGACCCGGTTGATCCGGTCGTGCCAGAAAATCCGGAAGGTCTTCCAGAGCCACCGGAACGTGGCCTTCGGCCTTCAGACGGGTAATGCTTGCATCAAGAAATTCAGGTGTGATCGACAGGTGTGCCACCGGGTCGAATGCTTTGGGAACGGCTGGCCGGACGTGATGCAGAGTGAAGATTGCGCCCATACCGCGCGCACCGGACATAAGGCCAGTCTTCGACAACAGCGACACCGCCTCAAGCCCGCTCTGAATCGCAGTGCGCTTGAGAATTCGACGCGCGGCAACTGTACTGGGTCCGAACATATTCCTGATCCGTAAGGCGTAAAAAAGCGCCGTGTGTCAGACCTAGGTATCAAACTCGGCTTAACCGATGTTGAATCATGCCCGAAAACATATCTTCTTCTGGTCTTATGGCTTCGGTTCGATGCCGCATCACAAGATGTATGTGCTGACGAACCATAGAACTGCGCTGAGCGTGAAGAAGGAGAGCACGGTCGCCATCAGCATGGCGACGACACTTGTCCGTTCGCGCCCGAAACGCTGCGCCAGGATCGGATAGATTCCCATCATCGGAACAGCGGCCAGGATAACGGCCGCTGCCTGCATCTCGGGGGACAGCGGAGCCAGGCCGGCAAGCGGAAGCGCTCCGGTGGCGGCAAACACTGCCAGCGGATGGAACACCAGCTTGCCTGCGACAGTAGGTGCAATTTCACCGCTTAAGCCCCGCACTGAAACACTCGCCAACGTACCGCCGATGACCAGCAGCGACACAGCCGCACTGGATGCGGCAAGCATGTCGATGGGTTTCATCAGCGGAGCAGGAATCTGCAATTCGACAAGCGATGCGGCGAGCCCTGCGACCAGACCGATAATGATCGGATTGCGCATCAATCCGCGGGCTGTCCGCAATAGCATTTTTCCGACAGGCGAAGGGCCGCCGTGACCTGCTTCAGCGATTGCCAGAAGCAGAGGGATCAGCACGATGTTTTCCACGATCATGTTCAATGCCAGACCTACACCGGCGATTGACGGCAGCATCAGAAGCAGGATCGGATAACCGATAAACCCGGTGTTGGAGCAGACCATGCCCATGGCGCTGAACGCCGCTGCCGTCATGTCAGCCTTCTGGATGCGCCGCGCATAAAAATACCCGGCAGTCAGAACCACCAGCGACCCGCAAAGATAGGCCGCCATATAACTCCAGTTGACCACTTCAGCGATTGGCCGCTGCGAAATCGCCTTGAACAGCAGCGCGGGCAGGGCAAGGTAGACGACATAACTGCCCAGAACACGCATCGCTGCGGCTTCGAACACGCCGGAATAGACCGCGGCGTATCCGATCGCGATCATGATGAAAACGGGAGCTGTGATGGAGATGATATCGAGCATGACGGAAGAACTGATTTATCTTCAGTCGCTTAGACACCGCGCTGGCTGGTTTGGCAACGTGTCAGCGCGGTGTTTGTTATCTCGGCATGAGATTGCAAAAATTTCCAGCTCGCTCAGGTCTGGGTGCCACCGACCGTCATGGCGTTCATCAGAAGATGCGGCTGGCCGACGCCGACCGGAACGCTTTGTCCGGCCTTGCCGCACATGCCGATGCCTGTATCGAGAGCGGAATCATTGCCGACCATCGAGATCCGCTGCATCGCTTCCGGGCCGTTTCCGATCAGCATGGCGCCCGTAACAGGCGCGCCGATCTTGCCGTCCTCGATCATGTAGGCTTCGGTGCAGCCGAAAACGAACTTGCCGGAAGTGATGTCCACCTGGCCGCCGCCAAAGGAGACGGCGTAAAGGCCTTTCTTGACCGATGAAATCATCTCTTCGGGGCTTTTGTCGCTGGAAAGCATGTAGGTGTTGGTCATCCGCGGCATCGGCTGATGCGCGTAGGACTGACGCCGCCCGTTGCCGGTGGCTTTCATCCCCATTAGCCGGGCGTTCTGCCGGTCCTGCATGTAGCCGACGAGGATGCCGTCCTCGATCAGCACATTGTAGCCCGAAGGCGTGCCCTCATCATCGACCGACAGCGAGCCGCGTCGCCCTTCAAGAGTGCCGTCATCGACCACGGTGACACCCTTCGATGCCACGCGTTCGCCCAGAAGCCCGGCAAAGGCCGAAGTCTTCTTGCGGTTGAAATCACCTTCCAGGCCGTGGCCGACGGCTTCGTGTAGCATGACACCGGGCCAGCCCGCGCCAAGCACCACGTCCATCGTGCCTGCCGGCGCGGGGACGGCATCGAGATTGACCAGTGCCTGCCGCAGGGCTTCATCAGCTCCGTGCCGCCAGCTTTCATCCGTGAGGAACTCGCCGAACAGCTTGCGTCCACCCATACCGTAGGAGCCGTTTTCCTGCCGGTCGCCAACGCCTGCCACGACCGATATGTTGAGCCGGGTGAGGGGGCGAACGTCGCGCACCCGGTGACCGTCGGCCCGCATGATTTCCACCACCTGCCAGTTGGCGGCAATTGAAACCGTGACCTGACGTACACGCTCGTCCTTGTTGCGCAGGTAGTGATCGATGGTCTGCAGCAGCTTGACCTTGTCTTCAAACCCCGGTGTGGCAAGCGGGTTTTCAGCAGTATAAAGCAGCTTGTTGGTGCGTTGCGGTGCGGCTGAATAGCTGCCGCTGGCGCCGCGCGTGACCGCGGAAACGGCATCTGCGGCCCGCATCAGCGCGGCTTCCGACAATTCGCCCGCATGTGCATAACCGGATGTTTCGCCCAGCACCGAACGAAGCCCGAAACCCCGGTCGGTCGCATAGGCCCCGGATTTCAGCTTGCCATTGTCGAACACAAGCGATTCGGTTTCTTCGTATTCGAGATACAGCTCGCCGTCGTCGGCGTTTTTGAGCGCATCGGCGACGATTCTCTCCACCTTGGCTTCAGAGATGTCGAACTGGCTGGCGAGCGGGTCTTGCATGGTTTTGTCCGTTTTTGCTGCTAACATGACCGTACATATAAGTGATCGATCAGCGATTGAAACACAGAGGCACTGACCGATGGACAAAATCACCGTCGAGAACGTCAACCAGCCCGGTCAGACGACACGGGTAAACGCCGAAAAATACCATGCCATGCGCGATGCCATGGCAGCGGTTCTGGGCGGTCAGGGCGAGGCTCTGGATTACGCCACCATCAAGGAGGGCGTCAAACCGTTACTGTCCCAGGATCTTTTTCCAGGTGGGGCTACAGCCGGTTGGTGGATCAAATGTGTACAACTCGACCTTGAGGCCAAGGGGCAGCTTGTGCGCACAAAGGACAAGCCTTTGCGGTTCATTCTCACGGGCAATTGACCACCCCGGGGGGCAGGGTTCCGGTAACCTTTACGGCAGGGCTGCGTAGCCTTCGGTGAAACCAGCCAGATCAACCGGGATGCCGATACCTTCTTCTGGCGTCTGGAACACGATGAAGGTTGCCGTTGTGCCGCCGCGCAGTGTGGTCAGCAGCGTTTCATCAAGGATCACTTCGGCGTAACAGCCGTCAGAGAAGCAGCGCACGAAATAGGCACGGCCGATATCCTTGCCATCGACATTGAGACCAAGACCCGAGGGCAGCAACACGCCCAGAGGCGCCAGCACACGCAAGATGCGCGCTTGCTGATCCGCAGTTTTCAAGACCACTACCGAAAGCCCGACCTCGGGGCGGTCATCAGCGATGACGTTTTGCATCAGCGCGCATTGCTCCCCCGGCGCACCCGCAGGCGTGTCGCAGACGATCGACCAGGATCCATGCGATGACTTGACCTTGCCTGCCTGCTGGGCGGCTGCCGGCGTGGCAAGGCTCAAGGGGGTGGCGAGCATCAGACACGCCAAAACAGCGCCAATACTCGGGTTCGATTTTGGTGCAAATGCCATTTCAACTCCATGGAACGGCCGAATCATCGCTCAATTTGTAGATAGGCGGGGGCAAATTGGAACCCTTCGCCGGCAAACTCTGCTGTTTTGTACGGCAAAAATACGGCTATGAGGCAATGTCGGTTGATCTTTGTGACGTGAAGAATGCGCAAACACCAAAGGCGATTGTGCCGTTGGGTGCCAAATACCATTAAAATTCGTCATAGGGCGCACATTTCGACGTTCAAATCCGTCGCTTCTGGAGGTCCGCGCAAAAATGCCGCATCATCAACAGGTGACGGCAGTTGCGGGCGATGTCATTCTGTGGTTTGAAGCGCCAATCAAATTGAGGGATTCCGTCTGGTCACGCAGGCGGTACGATACTCGAGGGAGACATAACGTGACCAACAAGCTTTCTGCAGGGCTTGCCGCGCTCGTTTCGCTGGGCGCGAGCCCCGCTTTGGCAGCGCAGCCGGTTGAATGGCAAATGGGCTTCCAGCCTGCTGCCACTGAAATCATGACGCAAATCCGCGGTTTTGAGAGCTATACGCTCTGGTTCATCGTGCCTGTCACACTCTTAGTGCTGGCCCTTTTGATCTATGTGATGGTGAGGTTCCGCGCCGGAGCCAATCCCAATCCCTCGAAAACCAGCCACAATTCGCTCATTGAAGTGATCTGGACGCTCGGTCCCGTGGTGATCCTTCTGGCTCTGGCCATTCCGTCCTTCAACCTTCTGACCGCGCAATATTCGCCGCCAGAAGCCGATTACACGGTCAAGGCGACCGGATATCAGTGGTATTGGGGTTACGAGTACCAGACAGAAAACGAAGTCTCGTTCGACTCGTTGTTGTTGCAGGATGGCGAACGCGCTGATGCCGGCAAGGAAGACCGTGCTGTCTATCCACGTCTGCTGACTGTCGACAATGAATTTGTTGTTCCCGTCGGCAAGACTGTCCGCGTGCTGGTAACAGCCGCTGACGTTCTGCACTCCTTCGCGATGCCTGCATTCGGCATCAAGATTGATGCGGTTCCCGGTCGCCTCAACGAGACCTGGTTCAAGGCTGAAGCGGAAGGTCTTTATTACGGTCAGTGCTCCGAGCTTTGCGGCAAGGATCACGCCTACATGCCGATCGCTATCCGTGTGGTTGCCCAGGACAAGTTCGACGCCTGGCTTGCTGCCGCGGCTGACGATGTTGAAGCTGCCAATCGCAATTTGCTTGCCGCCATCGAAACCGACGCCAAGTCGGTCGATGTCGCTGCCAACGTCAAGAATTAAGAGAGGGGACTGAGACCAATGGCCGGTTCAACTGTCGCTCACGACGATCACGACCACAAACCAAAGGGTTTTGTGCGTCGCTGGATGTATTCCACCAACCACAAGGACATCGGGACGCTCTACCTGATCTTCGCGATCATCGCGGGCATCATTGGTGGCGCTCTCTCCATTGCGATGCGCATGGAGCTGCAGGAGCCCGGCATTCAGATTTTCCACGGCCTGGCTTCCATGGTCTATGGGTTTGAGGGTGATGCGGCCATCGACGGCGGCAAGCACATGTACAATGTGTTCACCACGGCCCATGGCCTGATCATGATCTTCTTCATGGTCATGCCTGCGCTGATCGGCGGTTTTGCCAACTGGATGGTTCCGATCATGATCGGTGCGCCTGATATGGCGTTCCCGCGCATGAACAACATCTCGTTCTGGCTGCTGCCACCAGCATTCCTCCTGCTGCTTCTGTCGATGTTCGTCGAAGGCCCGGCAGGCGGGTACGGAACCGGCGGCGGTTGGACCATCTATCCGCCTCTCTCCACAACCGGCCAGCCTGGTCCGGCGATGGATTTCGCGATTCTGTCGCTGCATATTGCTGGCGCGTCGTCTATCCTTGGCGCGATCAACTTTATCACCACCATCTTCAACATGCGTGCGCCGGGCATGACCCTGCACAAGATGCCGTTGTTTGCCTGGTCGGTGTTGATCACTGCGTTCCTGCTGCTTCTGTCCCTGCCGGTTCTGGCTGGTGGCATCACCATGCTTCTGACAGACCGCAACTTCGGAACCGCGTTCTTCGCACCTGAAGGCGGCGGCGATCCGATCCTGTTCCAGCACCTGTTCTGGTTCTTCGGTCACCCGGAAGTCTACATTCTGATCCTGCCGGCCTTCGGCATTGTCAGCCACATCATCTCGACCTTCTCGCGCAAACCGGTGTTCGGTTACCTCGGTATGGCCTATGCGATGGTTGCAATTGGCGCGGTCGGCTTCATCGTGTGGGCTCACCACATGTACACCGTCGGCCTGTCGCTCAACACGCAGCGCTACTTTGTCTTCGCCACAATGGTGATCGCTGTTCCGACCGGTGTGAAGATCTTCTCCTGGATTGCAACGATGTGGGGCGGCTCGATTTCCTTCCGCGCACCGATGCTCTGGGCGATCGGCTTCATCTTCCTGTTCACCCTTGGTGGTGTGACCGGTGTGCAGCTCGCCAATGCCGGTCTCGACCGGGCCATGCATGACACCTACTATGTGGTTGCCCACTTCCACTACGTGCTGTCTCTCGGCGCCGTGTTCGCGATTTTCGCCGGCTGGTACTACTGGTTCCCGAAAATGACCGGTTACATGTACAACTCGTTTGTTGCCCGTCTCCACTTCTGGGTCACTTTCATCGGCGTCAATCTGGTGTTCTTCCCGCAGCATTTCCTTGGTCTGGCCGGCATGCCGCGCCGCTACATCGACTATCCTGATGCATTTGCGGGCTGGAACCTTGTGTCCTCCTACGGCTCCTATATCTCCGGCGTCGGTGTGCTGATCTTCCTCTACGGTGTCTGGGAAGCCTTCTCCAAAAAGCGCATTGCCGGTGACAATCCATGGGGCGAGGGTGCGACCACTCTCGAATGGCAGCTGACATCGCCTCCGCCATACCACCAGTGGGAAAAGCTGCCGCGCATCAAGTAAATCTGCGCAGTCAGCATACAATCCAGGCCGCCGGGTTCATCCGGCGGTCTGCTGCATGCAACCGGACAGCATTGTCCGGCCCCGATGACGGGGCCCGGTAAACCGGGAGATGAAAGAAAGGCAAGTTGCCCATGGCAATGACCAATGAACATGATGCTCTGATTGCACCGGCCTCGGTGGCTGTTTCGGACGGCGATGCGGGCGATTTTTTCGCGCTGCTCAAGCCGCGCGTTATGTCTCTGGTTGTCTTCACCGCGCTGGTCGGCCTGTTGATGGCACCCGGCCAGATCCACCCGGTAATCGGCTTCATTGCAATATTGTCGATAGCTGTTGGTGCTGGCGCATCTGGCGCGCTCAACATGTGGTACGATGCCGATATCGATATCCTGATGGGACGCACTGCAAAGCGGCCGATACCCGCCGGTCGGATTTCTGCTGAAACCACACTGGCTTTCGGTCTTTTCCTGTCGGTGTTTTCTGTGGCGACCCTCGGTCTGATGGTCAATTGGCTCTCGGCCGGTCTGCTCGCCTTCACGATTTTCTTCTACGCCGTTGTCTATACGATGTGGCTCAAGCGCTCGACGCCGCAAAACATCGTCATCGGCGGCGCAGCTGGAGCGTTTCCGCCGATCATCGGCTGGGCCTGCGTAACCAATTCAGTTTCGCTCGAGAGCATCGCGCTTTTCGCCATCATCTTTCTCTGGACCCCTGCGCATTTCTGGGCGCTGGCGCTGTTCAAGTCGGAGGATTACGGCCGCGCCGGCATTCCGATGCTGCCCAATGTTGCGGGTGAGCGGACGACCAAGAACCAGATTGTTCTTTATGCCGTGCTGACCGCCATTGCTGGCGTCGTGCCGACCATCATGGGCTTTGCGGGCATCATCTATGGCGTGGTCGCAGCAGTGCTGGGAGCCGCCTTCATCTGGTATTCCGTGCAGGTCTGGCGCATGCCGGACGGGGATCAGAAAATGGTCCCGGCCAAGAAGATGTTTGCCTATTCGCTGGTCTATCTGTTCGTCATTTTCACGTCGCTGCTGGTTGATGCGCTGGTGGTGAAATACTTCGGTCTGGTGGCATAATCATGGACAAGGTCGAACTCACCGAACAACAGAAAAAGGCGCGGCGCTCACGTTCGGTAGCACTTGGGGTGGTCTTGGCTGTCCTTGCCGTTCTGTTCTATGTGGTGACGATCATCAAGGTCGGCCCGGGCATCTTCAACCGGCCGATGTGAGGACGAGGTCATGAGCGAACAACACAGCGGAAATGACAAGAAAAAATCCAGCGCAAACATGCGGATTGTCGCGATCTGTGCGGCGTTTGTTGTTTCAATGGTTGGTGTCAGTTACGCTGCGGTTCCTCTCTACCAGCTGTTTTGCCAGGTCACCGGTTATGGCGGCACCACACAGCGTGTCGAGCAGGCGTCCGACGTCATTCTCGATCGCAAGATCAGGGTCCATTTCGATTCCAATGTGGCCAATGGCCTGCCGTGGGATTTCAAACCGGTCGAGCGCGAAGTCGAACTCAAGATCGGCGAAACCATTCAGATTGCCTATACGGCCGAAAATACGTCTGATGAAATCACCTACGGGCAGGCGACGTTCAACGTCACGCCAATGTCCGCGGGTGCCTATTTCAACAAGATCCAGTGTTTCTGCTTCACCGAGAATGAACTCAAGCCCGGTGAAACCATGAACATGCCCGTCGTCTTTTTCGTCGATCCGGCAATTGTCGATGATCCTGACGCTAAAGACGTAACCACAATCACGCTGTCTTATACGTTCTTCCCTCACGCTTCGGAAAAACCCGTTGCAGCGGTGGCAGAGCCAGTGCAAGACAGGAATACCTTGTAAGACCAACACTGCGCCGGACGGGTGGTCCGGGGCGAGAATGATGACCATCGGGGAAAAACTGACATGGCCGACGCACATCAAACACACCACGACTATCACATCCTCCCGCCGAGCCCTTGGCCGCTGACCGGTTCCATCGGCGCGTTCGTCATGGCGCTGGGCGCCATCGGCTGGATGCAGGGCATGAAGGGGGCGGATTCGCTTCTTTGGATGCCGATCACCAATCCTGTGCTGTTCCTCGTGGGCCTGGCAATCGTTCTCTACACCATGTTCGGCTGGTGGGGCGCGACCATCAAGGAAGCCCATGAGGGGCATCACACCCGCGTGGTCGGTCTACATCTGCGCTACGGCATGATCATGTTCATCGCCTCGGAAGTGATGTTCTTCGTTGCATGGTTCTGGGCGTTCTTCGACGCAAGTCTGTTTCCCGATGAGGTCCATCAGGTCGCCCGTGCCGCCTTTACCGGTGGTCAGTGGCCGCCGGTAGGCATCGAGGTTCTCGATCCGATGCACCTGCCGCTTTACAATACCCTCATTCTGTTGCTGTCAGGCACTACAGTCACTTGGGCGCATCATGCCTTGCTGCATGGTGATCGCAAGGGTCTCGTCAACGGCCTGGCACTCACTGTTGTGCTCGGTATCCTGTTCTCCGGCGTGCAGGCTTACGAATACGCGCATGCGCCGTTCGCCTTCAAGGATTCGATCTACGGTGCGACTTTCTTCATGGCCACCGGTTTCCACGGTTTCCACGTTCTGGTCGGCACGATCTTCCTGATCGTTTGCCTGATCCGCGCGATGAAGGGCGATTTCACTCCCAAGCAGCACTTCGGCTTCGAAGCGGCAGCCTGGTACTGGCACTTCGTTGACGTGGTCTGGCTGTTCCTGTTCTTCACGATCTACGTCTGGGCATCCTGGGGTGCGCCGATCTACCACGGCTGATCAAGACCTGGATCCGGTTATTCTATGCGGCGGCGGGGAGACCTGCCGCCGCAAGCGTTTGAGCCCCGTGAATTATCTCGATTGAAAAAGGAATGCGCGCCGTGACAAAGGATGAGGCCCATTACCCGCCGGTCGATGCGGTATCTGTCGGCTTGCGTGGCCGTTGCCCGCGATGCGGGGAGGGGGCGCTGTTTGATGGATTGCTCAGCGTGAAGCCAAAATGTGGCGTTTGCGGACTCGACAATTCCTTCGCTGATGCCGGAGACGGTCCTGCTGTCTTTGTCATCATGATCATCGGCTTCATCGTCGTGGGTCTGGCGCTTTGGCTTGAGGTCAATTACAGCCCGGCCCTTTGGGTGCATCTGATCATGTGGATTCCGCTCTCAACCGTCCTGACGCTTGTGTTGTTGCGTGTTCTCAAGGGCCTGATGATCGCACTTCAGTATCGAAACAACGCGGCCGAGGGACAGATTGATCGTGACTGAGACCGAGGGTAGCAAGCAACCGCAGCGCACCAGTAAATTCTGGTTCGCGCTTGTGGTGTTGCCGATTGCACTGGCGATCCTTATTTCTTTGGGGACCTGGCAAGTCAAACGGCTCTACTGGAAAGAAAATTTGCTTGCCGCGATCGAGCAGCGCAGCCATGCAGAACCGGCTGACCTGAGCACACTCGAGACAGCGATTGGTTCCGGCGAACCGATAGATTACCGCACGGCCCATGCTGCTGGACGTTTTCTCAATGACAAAGAACGTCACTTTTTCGCAACCTTTAATGGCCAGTCCGGGTATTATGTCTACACCCCGCTTGAAATCGGCGATGGCCGCTACCTGTTCGTCAATCGTGGTTTTGTTCCCTACGACCAGAAAGAGCCGTCCACCCGTCCGCAAAGTCTGATTGCCGGAAGTCAGCAGGTTAACGGACTTGCACGCGCCAAACTGACTGAAAAGCCGTCCTCAATGGTTCCCGAGAATGACGAAGCGGCGAACATTTTCTACTGGAAGGATCTGGACCGGATGGCTGCGTCCGTGGGTCTGCCGGCGGAAAAGGTGCTGCCTTTCTTCCTTGATGCGGATTCGACCCCGGTGCCGGGTGGTTTGCCGAGAGGCGGCGTGACGGTTATTGATCTGCCCAACAGTCACCTGCAATATGCGATAACATGGTACGGATTGGCGCTGGCCTTGGTGGGCGTCACTGGCTTCGCATGGCTCAAACGAAAATCCTGATCGTGGCTGGCGCACAGCTGCGCTGGCATGGTAGCCCCACAAGGGACATGAAACGGAAGGGACGTTCAGATGGAAATTCTGGCATTGATTCTGGTGGCGCTGATCGCCCTCGAACACATCTATATTCTCGTGCTGGAGATGTTTCTCTGGACCTCGCCACGCGGCATGAAGGCCTTCGGCATGAAGCCAGAGCAGGCTGCCCAGACGACTGTGATGGCCGCCAACCAGGGCCTCTACAATGGCTTTCTCGCAGCAGGTCTGATCTGGTCATTGCTCCATCCGGATGCAGGCGTTGCCTTCCAGCTCAAGCTGTTTTTCCTTGGCTGCGTTCTGGCCGCTGGCCTATATGGTGGCGCAAGCGCGTCGCGCAAGATCTTCTTGGTCCAGGCGCTACCCGCTGCAATTGCGCTGATGGTTGTCCTGATTGCCGGTTGAAACTGTGCTGACCAAAACTGTTGATGAAACAATGACCCGAACTCCCCTGACAATCAGGCTATGCGGCCCGCGTGGATTTTGCGCCGGTGTTGATCGCGCCATCCAGATCGTCGTGTTGGCGCTGAAGAAATACGGCGCGCCGGTCTATGTCCGTCATGAGATCGTCCACAACCGTTTCGTGGTCGAAGGGCTGGAGACGCTTGGAGCTATCTTCGTTGAGGAACTCGATGAGATTCCGTTGGAGCATCACGCCCAACCGGTAATCTTTTCGGCCCATGGCGTCGCCAAATCGGTGCCGGCAGATGCGGAAGCCCGCAAACTGTTTTATCTCGACGCCACCTGTCCGCTCGTCTCCAAGGTCCACAAGCAGGCCATGCGGCATGAACGGCTGGGCCGGCATGTCGTGCTGATTGGCCACAAGGGTCATCCCGAGGTCATCGGCACCATGGGGCAATTGCTGCCCGGCGCAGTTACACTGGTTGAAACCGTGGCAGATGTCGATGCTTTTGAACCGGATGATCCTACCGCTCTCGGCTTTGTCACTCAGACGACGCTGTCGGTGGATGACACGGCAGACGTGATCGCGCGGCTTCACTCGAAGTTCCCGCAGATCACGGCTCCCGCAGCGGAATCAATTTGCTACGCCACCACCAACCGTCAGGATGCGGTCAAGCAGGCGGCTCCGGGCTGTGATCTGTTCGTGGTCGTCGGTGCCCCCAATTCATCCAACTCCAAGCGTCTCGTTGAAGTGGCGCTGAAGGCCGGCGCGAAAAAGTCGATCCTGCTTCAGCGTGCCCACGAAATTGACTGGGATGCTATCGGTGATATCGGCCTGCTCGGGTTGTCAGCGGGAGCCTCGGCTCCGGAAGTCGTCGTCGCCGAGATTATCGATGCTTTCAAGGCCCGTTTTGATGCCACCATTGAGTTGGCAGAGACGGTGCAGGAAACCGAGAATTTTCTGGTCAACCGCGAACTTCGCGACGTGGAACTGACCACCGCCGATATGGCGTTTGTCAACGGAGAGCGCTGAGAATGGCTGTCTACACGGATGTGAATGAGGAACAGCTCAGGGCATTTCTCTTGGACTATGACGTCGGCACGCTGTTGTCCTACAAGGGCATTGCCGAAGGGGTGGAGAATACCAACTTCCTGCTCCGCACCAGCGGCGACACGTTCATTCTCACGCTCTATGAAAAACGGGTCAATCGTGACGATCTGCCGTTTTTCATTGGGTTGATGGATCACCTCGCGCTCAAGGGATTGAGCTGCCCGCTGCCCATCGAGCGCCGGGATGGCGGTCATCTCGGTGAACTGGCCGGCCGTCCGGCGGCGATGGTCTCGTTTCTTGATGGCGCCTGGTTGCGCAAGCCGCAAGCCCAGCATTGCCGTGAAGTCGGCCGCGCGCTCGCCACAATGCATGTGGCCGGTAGCGATTTCCCCATTCGCCGCGTCAACGGGCTCACCGTGGCCAATTGGCGGCCATTGTGGGAGGATTCGCGGGACCGTGCCGATGAGGTTCAGCCGGGATTGAAGGATGAAATAGATCAGGAATTGGCCAGCCTTGAAAAAGACTGGCCCGGCAATCTGCCCGAAGGGGTGATCCATGCCGACCTGTTCCCCGACAATGTGTTTTTCATCGAGGACCGGTTGTCGGGGCTGATCGATTTCTATTTCGCCTGCAATGATTTCTTCGCCTATGACGTGGCCATCTGCCTCAATGCCTGGTGCTTTGAAGCTGACGGCTCATTCAACCACACCAAAGGCATGGCACTGATTGACGGTTACGTCTCCGTGCGCCCGCTAGGCAGCCGCGAGGCGGAAGCCCTGCCGCTGCTTGCTCGCGGCGCAGCCTTGCGCTTTTTTCTCACCCGCCTGCATGATTGGCTGACCACGCCCGAAGGCGCGCTGGTGGTCAAGAAGGATCCGCTGGAGTATCTGCGCAAGCTGCGCTTCCATCGCCAGGTTGCCTCGGGCTCCGAATATGGTCTCCGCACCAGGGATTTGTCATCTTGAAACATGTAGAGATTTTCACCGACGGTGCTTGCTCAGGCAATCCCGGTCCCGGAGGCTGGGGTGCGATCCTGCGGCATGGCGCGACCCAGAAGGAACTGTCGGGCGGCGAGGCGGAAACGACCAACAACCGCATGGAACTGCTGGCGGCAATCTCGGGGCTGAATGCGCTGAAGAGTGCTTGTGAAGTCGAGCTTTATACAGACAGCAAATATGTCATGGACGGCATTTCAAAGTGGATTTTCGGCTGGAAGAAGAACGGCTGGAAAACGGCCGCCAAAAAGCCGGTGAAGAATGCCGAGCTCTGGCAGGCACTGGATCTGGCCAATCAGCGCCACAAGGTCAAATGGAACTGGGTCAAGGGCCACAACGGGCACCCGGAAAATGAACGTGCTGATGAACTGGCGCGTGAGGGCATGGCGCCGTTCAAAAAATAAACGGCGCGCCGTAAGAGCGCCGTTTGAATCTTCAGTATTTCCTGAAAATCAGAGCTGCTCGAGTAGTGCAGCCGCTCCGGAAGTGACCGCCGTTCCGGGTGTGTCCTCGATGTTGAGCGCAGTCACGGTGCCGTCCTCGACGATCATCGAATAACGCTTCGAGCGAATGCCGAGCGTCCCGGCCGAAAGATCGGCTTCCATGCCGACCGCCTTGGTGAAGCTTGCATCCCAGTCCGACAGGTAACGCAGTTTTCCTGTGCCGTTGGTGGCCTTTTCCCAAGCGCCCATGACGAAAGCGTCATTAACGGAAACCACGGCGATATCGTCGACGCCTTTCGCCAGAATGGCGTCACGGTTTTCGATATAGCCGGGTACGTGATTGAGGTGGCAAGTCGGGGTAAAGGCCCCGGGCACAGCAAACAACACGATCTTCTTGCCGGCAAACAGATCGCTGACCTTTGTTTCTGTCATGCCGTCGGCCGTTTTTTCCTTGAAGGTGGCTTCGGGCAGTTTGTCCCCAATTGCAATTGTCACGTCGGCGCTCCCTTGTGTGCCGTTGATGTCAGTTGCAATCTAGGGAATGCAACGGAAATTTCGGGTCTTTCGTTCAAGAAATACAGGATCGCATCAATTGTCAGTCGTGACATTGACGGAAACGCTTTGCCCGATGGAGCGCGGCCCCAGCGTCACGACAATGTCGAGCGGGACGGCATCGCTATCAACGGCCATCCCGGAAGGTGGTTCGACACGAACTGACCACTCGACGAGACCGTCTTGGTCACGTGTCAGTTTCGGCGGTGCAAATGCAAACCCTTGTGGTCCGGCCACAAACAGTTCGGGAGCCACGTCCGTGGGCCGGAATACGGGCAGATTGGCCGATATTGTCAGCTGCTTGCCGTTCATCTCCAGAATTGCTGTCTCAAGGCTGAAATCAGGACCCGGCGTTTCGGGCAAGCGGGAAAATGCATCCTCGACAGCCGGCTTGTCTGGATCTCCTGCGGTCAGGGCGGCAGGCAGGTCGACAACCAGTTCAGCCTGGAATGGAACACAGATCTTTTCGCAGATGCCGATAAAAGCCAGCGCGTGGATTTGAGCATCGCCGGATGCCGTGCGATGGAATGTCAGCGGAAACTGGACCGGCGCTGTGTATCCGGCCCAGATCGCGTAACCATCATCAACGCGCACCGGGGGCGGGTATTTCATCTTCTCGAAGGCGATGCCCCTGCTTTGCGAAAAGTCCAGCATCGGTGGAATGCCGGCACTGCCGGGATCTCGCCAATAGGTCTTCCAACCGGGATCCAGCGCGATATCCAGAAAGCCCGCGATAGTGCCGTCGTCACGCGGTGCGGGATCAACAACCAAGCGCATGCGCCCGCCTTCAGTTTCAGCCCAGGCGCTATCGAGCGACCAGGCCGGAACCAGGCACGATGCGAGGGCAACAGACTGGCCAACGAGGGCAAGCAACAACTGACGGGAAATGGACATCAGACGGAGTTTGGACATGTCATCATTCTAGCTGAACCAGAGCTTCAAAATCCATTCAATATAGAGACCCTTTTTGTCATTTTTCCGTGAGCGCCTCTCGCGTGCCGGTCGTCGGGCATTCATATGTCTGTAGGGTCTTTCCAAAACGCTGAAACTTGTTAGGCTTGGTGCATGTTCGGGATTGATAAACAAATGTCCCAGGGTGAACGGGGATGCCTGGATGGGCATTTCCTGATTGCCATGCCGGGAATGGACGACGAGCGCTTCGAGCGCACGGTTATCTTTGTCTGTGCCCATTCCAAAGATGGCGCCATGGGCTTCATTCTCAACCGGCCGCAACCTGTCCAGTTTCAGGATTTACTCGACAGTCTGGACCTTGATGAGGCTGAGAAAGCCACGGTTTCTTCCGGTTTGAGTGCAGACGTGAATGATTCTGCCTCCAATTTCCCCATTCAGCTCGGTGGTCCGGTTGAAACCGGCCGTGGCTTCGTTCTTCATTCCGATGATTACCAGAGCCAGGCGACGATACCGGTGAACGACGATCTGTGCCTCACAGCGACCGTGGATATCCTGCGGGCTATAAAGGCGGGCCATGGTCCTCAACGCGGCATCATGCTGCTTGGATATGCAGGCTGGGCGCCCGGCCAACTCGAGAGCGAAATTGCGGCTAACACCTGGCTAAGTTGCCCCGGGCAGGATGATATCGTCTTTGATCAGGACCATTCCGGAAAATATGACCGGGTTCTGGCACATATGGGTATCCAGCCGGCGATGCTGTCCAATCAGGCCGGCCACGCCTGAAGCTGATCTCTTGGCACCGTGATCAAACGGAACGGCGCTCCATCCGGGACATGCATCATTTCAAAGGACGCTGTAGAAATCCTCGTGCCCAAATGTTCAGTTCTGCTTGGCCACCGGAAAGCGTTCCTTGAGAAGCTTCTGAACTGAATCCGAACCAATCGGCGGGCCAAACAGAAAGCTTTGGCCAAAGTCGCAGCCGATTTCAGAAAGCTTCGCCGCATCGGCTTCGGAAGCAACGCCCTCGGCAACAACCTGCATCTCCAGTTGTTTCGCAAGGTTGACGATGGAGCGGATCAGAATGCCGCCCTTCTCTGATTGGTCTACCACCAACGCCCTGTCGATCTTGATGGTCTTGAACGGAAAGCGCGTCAGATACGACAGCGATGAGTGTCCGGTTCCGAAATCGTCAAGTGTCAAACCGATGCCGGCATCGGCCAGCCGTGACAGCGTCATCAGCGCCTGCTGCGGATTGTGCATGACCAGTGTTTCGGTCAACTCGAGCCGGAAATGCGTCGGGTCGTTCTGGGTAGCCGATATGACCTTGATCACGTCATTGCACAAATCGCTTTTGAGCAACTGCGCGCTCGACAGGTTGACCGACATGAAAACCGGCATATCACCAATGGCTGCCTGCCATTGCGCCAGATCTTCCGCGGCCTTCTTGAGCGAATACATCCCGAGTTCAAGGATCAGGTCAGAAGCCTCAGCCACCGGAATGAACTCCGATGGCGGCACCGTGCCGCGCTTCGGGTCTTCCCAGCGAAGCAGGGCTTCAAAGCCTGCGATTTCCGCATCCTTCAACTCGACGATCGGCTGGTAAACCAGTGTCAGTTCGTTCCGTTCCAGCGCGCGCCGCAGATCGCTTTCGAGCCGCTGCCGGTCTGATCCCACCGTCCTGAAGGCTGGACGGAAAGGCTCGATCCGGTTGCCGCCGAAGCGCTTGGCCTGGTACATGGCAAGTTCCGCGTCCTTCATCAGGTCGTCGGGAACGGCATTGTTCTCGACCCACGTGACCAGACCGATCGAAGCGGTGAGCCTTATATCCTGCCCGGCAAAGTCGATGGGGGCAGAAATCGCCTTGGAGATTGCTTCGGCGAGGGCTGCGACCTTGACTGCCTCCTGTTCGGAAACAAGAACCAGTCCGAATTGGTCGCCTGAAATCCGCGCCAGCGTATCTTGTGGTTTGAGCAGCCGTTTGAGGCGGCGCGTCAACGCCAGCAATATCGTGTCGCCAACCGACATTCCGAGCCGGTCATTGACCTGTTTGAAACGGTCGAGGTCGATCATGAAGACGCTCGGGCGCACATTCGGATTGAGTTCGGCCAGACTGATCACGGTCTGCAGGCGGTCGAGAAACAATTGCCGGTTTGGCAAGCCAGTCAGATTGTCGTGCACCGCATTGTGCAACAAGCGGTCTTCCGAGGTTTTCTGCTCGGTCACATCAATGATGGTGCCGACACAGCGGATGACTTCGCTGTTGGAGCCAAGCACGGGCCGCGCTCTCAGTGACATCCAGTGATAATGTCCGTCTTCGGCGCGCATTCGGAATTGATGGTTGAGCCGGCCCTTGCGGTGCTCCAGCAGCACATCAAGCGTTGTGCGGAACCGGTCGCGGTCATCGGCGTGTATACGTGGTAACCAAGTGCGCGCCGGACCTGCAAGTGCCCCCGGAGACAATCCCAGTTGCGGCGACATGTCGGGCGAGGTGACAACCCGGTCACGGGCAACGTCCCAGTCCCAGACCGTATCGCCGGAACCCGCCAGCGCCATCGCCTGGCGCTCCATGTCGGAGAACAGGCCCTGATGATAGGCGCCGCCGGCAAATGCGTGCTGCATGACCGTAAAGCCCATCAGCAGAACGATCAGAACCAGACCGCCGCCAAGCGCGGGCTGCACGATGTCATTGGCCAGTTGTCCGGTCACAGTCATCCATGCACCGAATAGCCAACATAATATCAACGCCCATGTCGGGATCAGCATCACCGCTCGGTCATAGCGGTTGAAGCCGAGATAGGCGATCAGCGCCACACCGGCCAGAGCCGTGGCAGCAAAGGAAATGCGGGCAATGCCCGACGCCACCGGCGGGTCATAAATCGCCACCGCGAAAAGTCCGCCCAGTCCCAGGATCCATGCCACCGTCACATAGGACAGATTGGTGTGCCAGCGATTGAGATTGAGATAGGTGAACAGGAAAACCACAAGTCCTGTCGCCAGCAGCACCTCGGTTCCAGATCGCCAAATTCTCTCGTCTCCGGGCGTCACGCTGATAAGTTTGGAGAGAAAGCCGAAATCAACAGATACGTAAGCCAGCACTGCCCATGCAAGTGCCGCCGTAGCCGGAAGCATCGACGTCCCCTTGACCACAAAAAGGATGGTCAGGAAAACAGCCAGAAGACCGGCAATCCCCAGAACAATACCGCGATAGAGCGTGTAGGCGTTGACCGTGTCCTTGTAGGCTTCGGGCTCCCACAGATAAATTTGAGGCAGGTCCGGCGCCGCCATTTCGGCAACGAAAGTGATGACCGTGCCCGGGTTCAGGGTGATGCGGAAGACATCGTCTTCGCTGTTTTCAACCTTGTCGAGCGCAAATCCTTCACTCGGCGTTATGCTGAGAATTCGGGTCGAGCCCAGGTCCGGCCACAACAGGCCAGATCCGACCAGCCGGAAATGTGGCGCCACAATCAACCGGTCGATTTGTTCATCCGTCACATTGGCGAGCGCAAACACCGCCCAGTCGCCGGAGTGCTCGGGCGAACTGGAGCGGACTTCAATCCGGCGGACAATACCGTCAGCGCCCGCCGCGGTGGATACCTGAAAGGCTTCGCCGCGCCGCTTGTAGATCTCGGTTGTTGCCGTCAGGTCGAGCGCGGTGTCATCACGGCTGATCTTGACCGGCTCGATCGCCTGCGCAGCCGGGACAAATCCCAGAACGATGCATACAGCAAGCAAGCCAAATGCCGCCCGGGCGCAAGTGTCTGCCAAAGCGCCAAGACGCCTGATTGGATTTAAACAGGAATTGTATTTCATTCGCCGGAACCGGGTCCTTTCGCGCGTATGGACTGCCAATCCTCGGCAATCAGCGCGTACAGCAGGTGATCACGCCAGGCGCCGTTGATTTTCAGGTAGCCGTTCAAGTATCCCTCGCGTCGAAACCCGACCTTTTCAAGGAGGCGCTGGCTCCTTGCATTATCCGGAATACAGGCCGCCTCTATCCGGTGCAACTGCATCCTGTCAAACACATGGGGAAGGAGTGCATTAAGCGCATCACCCATCAGGCCCTTGCCGGCATGCTGTTCGCCCATCCAGTAGCCGAGCGAGCAGCATTGCGCCACGCCGCGCCTGATTGAACCCAGCGTCGCGCCGCCGACAATACGCCCATTGGCCTTCTGGCAAACGAACAAGGGCAGCGCCATGCCGGATTCTCTGTCGGACTCATATCGGCGGATCCGGTACCGGAATGCCGCGCGGGTCAAATCATCTTCCGGCCAGCGCGGCTCCCAGGGCTCCAGAAATTCCCGGCTTGCTGCGCGCAACCGGCTCCATTCGGCAAAATCGCCGATCACCGGATTGCGCAGAAAGGTCTTGTGCCCTTCGATCCGGAATTCTTCCTGGGTCCGGCTGCGGAATCGAAAAACCGGAGGCGCCATGGCAGGGACAATCCTTAGGGCTTTATTCGGCCGCGGCTGTTCGCCCGCCGTGCTGACCAAGCGTTTGAGCCATATTGGAAACCGACAGCAGATTGTCCACCGGTCCGATCGCCGACACTGTAATAGGTGTATCGAAGAACAGTTTTCCGGCAAGATCGGACAGCCGTTGCGGCGTGAGATTGGCCAGCCGCTCCATCAATTCGTCATTGCTGACTGGCCGGCCGAACAACAGCATCTGGCGTGCGATCTGGCTGGCCCGTGCGGCCGGGCTTTCCTGCGCCATCAGCAGGCCGGAACGAACTTGCGCCCGCGACCGGTTGATTTCCTGCTCTTCAACACCGTCGGCAGTTTTGGCCAGTTCAGACAGGATAACCGGAACAAGCTCCGCCAGATCGTCTGCGCCGGTTGCGGCATGAACGCCAAACAGACCTGAATCCGAAAAGCCCCAGTGAAACGCGTAGACCGAATAGCACAGGCCTCTTTTTTCACGCACTTCCTGAAACAGCCGCGACGACATGCCGCCGCCGAGAATATTTGCAAGCAGCTGCGAGCAATAGAAATCCCGGACCTGATAGGCGCGGCCTTCAAACCCGATCAGTACCTGCGCGTCCATAAGGTCGCGCTTTTCACGGTAGTCGCCGCCGGTGTAGCTGGCGGTGGGAATGGTGCGCAGCAGGGTGCCGGTCGGTTTGATGCTTTGACCGAAGCTGTCGTCAACAAGTTTGACAAACACATCGTGATCAACCGCGCCGGCTGCCACGACAACGATGCGGTCGCCGGTATAGTGGCGCGCAAGGTAGGCACGGATCTGGTCCGGGGTGAAGGCATTGACCGTTTCCGGCGTGCCCAGAATCGGCCGTCCGATGGTCTGATCACGGAACGCCGCTTCGGTGAACTTGTCATAGACCACATCGTCGGGCGTATCGTTGGCGGCGCCGATTTCCTGAAGGATGACGTGCTTTTCGCGCGTCAGTTCACCCTCGTCGAAAACCGAATTGGTCAGAATGTCGTGCAGGATGTCGACAGCAAGCGCCACATGGTCCTTGAGAACTCGGGCGTAGTAGGCGGTGGTTTCCGTCGATGTCGCGGCATTGACTTCACCGCCGACATTTTCAATTTCTTCGGCAATCTGCCGCGCGGTGCGTTTGTGGGTTCCCTTGAACGCCATGTGTTCGAGCAGATGCGCGATGCCGTGTTCTTCAGCGGTTTCGTCGCGGGACCCGGATTTCACCCAGACACCAAGAGCCACGCTCTCAAGATGGGACATTGTCTCTGTGACAACGGTGACGCCGTTACTCAGGCGCGTTGTTTTGACTTTCATACTTGTCACTTTCCCCGGCTCATCGTGAGGCCCTTGTCAGTGACAGGATATGGGTTTCCACCGCGTCCTGGTCATTGGGCACTACGCTGAACCGTTCCTCCCGTTTCATCAGGTCAGAGAGCCACGACGGGAGCGCGGGGTCAATACCACAGGCTTGTTTTACGGCATCCGGAAACTTGGCCGGGTGCGCGGTTGCGAGTGTAATCATCGGTGCCGATGTTTTTTCCATCCGGGCCGCGACATGTACGCCAACCGCAGTGTGAGGATCGAGCACGTAACCGGTTTCGGCCTGGACATCTCGAATGATTGCCTTGACCTGACGCTCGCTGGCCCGGCCGGCGCGGAATTCCTTGCGGATCGCCTTTAGCGCAGGTTCGGCAATATCAAAAGCGCCGGATTGTTTCAACCCGGACATCGCCCGGCGGACCGCTTCAGGATCGCGGTCATTAGCGTCAAACAGCAATCGCTCGAAATTCGACGAAATCTGGATATCCATCGATGGCGACGTGGTCGGGCTGACGCCGCGCATTTCGTAGCGGCCAGTCCTCAGCGTCCGTGCCAGAATATCGTTTTCATTGGTGGCGATCACCAGCTTGGCGATCGGCACACCCATGCGCTTGGCGCAATAGCCCGCGAAAATGTCACCGAAATTGCCGGTAGGCACTGTAAACGAGACCTTCCGGTCCGGTGCGCCGAGTGAAACCGCGGCGGTGAAATAATAGACGATCTGGGCCATGATCCGGGCCCAGTTGATCGAATTGACGCCGGACAAACGTACCTGATCGCGGAACGAGGCATGATTGAACAAGCCTTTGACCAGATCCTGACAGTCGTCGAAATTGCCCTTGAGCGCCAGCGCGTGCACGTTGGTGGCCGTTGACGTGGTCATCTGGCGCTGCTGCACCGGTGACACACGGCCTTCCGGGAACAAAATGAAAATGTCAGTCCGGTCACGTCCGGCAAAGGCGTCGATTGCAGCTCCACCGGTGTCGCCGGAGGTGGCGCCAACGATTGTCGCCCGCTCGCCGCGCTTGGCCAGCACATGGTCCATCAGCCGCGCGATGAGTTGCATCGCCACATCCTTGAAGGCCAGCGTCGGCCCGTGGAACAGCTCAAGCACGAATGAGTTTGCGCCGCTTTGCACCAGTGGTGCGACTGCCGGGTGACGGAAGCTCGCATAGGCCTCGTCAATCATTGCGCGCAGCGCTTCGGGCTCGATTTCGCCTGCGGTGAAGGGTTCGATCACGCGGAAGGCTATCTCCTGATAGCTCTGTCCGCGCATTGCCCGGATATCCTTGCGGGTGAATTGTGGCCACTCGCGCGGAACATAAAGACCGCCGTCGCGGGCAAGGCCAGCCAGAAGCGCATCGCTGAACCCCAGTGCGGGCGCTTCGCCCCGTGTCGAAATATAGTCCACAGACATGTTCTCCGGTGGTGGACGCGGAACGCGCAAGATGAGATAACGCCGGTCGATTTTCCGCCGCGCGGCTGATATAGACCATGGGCGGTCGTCATGCAAAGGCCACACACCTGTTCCAGGAGGTGTCTTTAGCATTGGGTGAATTAAGGTAGGTTTATCGTGTCACAAAGTATGTTGCGTTTCGCCCCGGTTTTAATCAGTGCAGCCCTGATTGCCGGGTGTACCTCTGCCGATCCCCGTTCGGTGCTTAGTCCCGGCAGCGCCAATCAGCAGGCGGTGACGGATCCGGCCGTCATTCAGGGCGCGTGCCCGGCTGTATCGCTGCGTGAAGGCACCGCTTACTACACCAGCTATGCCAAGGGTGGTGATGGTGATCCGGCCAAGATAATCCATCAGGCGTCGATTACCGATACGACACGGCAATGCCGGATCAGTGGTGATCAGATGATCATCACGGTTGTGGTGTCCGGCCGCGTGGTCGGCGGCCCGCAGGCCAAGACAGGCGATGTCAATCTGCCGCTTCGCGTTGTTGCGCTCGATGGCGAGACGGTTCTCTATTCGGAGCTGCAAAAGCACCCTGTTGCCATCGTTGAAGGCGGGCCCGCAGAGCAGTTCATCTACACCAACGCCAGTGTCGCTTTCCCGGCCACCGCATCCCGCTCGGCCAAGCTCTATGCAGGCTTTGATCCGGGGCCGTACAACACGCCTTGATTGGACATTGCACAGGTTGCTTGGATGTGAAGGCCGAAAGCAGGCTCAGAGCAATTCGGACCAGCCCGAAAGAGCTTCCACTGTCGCAGGCAGGTCAACCATCCGGCTGATCACGGTTTCCGCTCCGGCTTCTGTCAGCTTGTCTGCGTGACCGGGATAACTGTGTGAGCCGCCGGTAAACCCGATGACACGCATGCCTGCAGCGCATGCCGCATGAACGCCGTGCACCGAATCCTCGATCACCAGTACATTGGCAGGCTTCGCATGAAACTGCCCGGCGCCGTAAAGAAACACATCCGGTGCCGGCTTGGTCCTGCCTTCGCCAACTTCCTTGGCCGAATAGACATGTTCGCCAAACAGACGGTCGAGACCGGTGCGCGCGAGCATGGCTTTCAGCCGGTGTGCGGAGGAATTCGAGCAAATGCAGCGTGGGCCTTTAAGGCGTGAGATCGCTGCTGCAACTCCGTCAATGGCCTGCACGTCTGCCGCCAGCTTTTTATCAAGCAGTGCTTCGGAAGCATCGAGCAGGCTAGCTGAGAAAGGGATGCTGGCTTCGCGCTCAACCTCGAACAGGATGTCTTTCCAGGTCAGTCCGGCAAATCGCTCGGCCAGTTCCTCGGCGCTGATCGGAAACCCGGCGTCGGTCAGAAGTTTGGATTCCACCTTCGCTGCGATGATTTCGCTGTCGACCAGCACGCCGTCGCAATCAAAAATGATGAGGTCGAAACCGGCCATGGAAATATTCCTGTCGTGGGGAGGCGGGGAGGATGGAAGATGCGGAGGCACCTATAGCAAGCCATGATGACAGGCAAGCAAAGGTTGCTCATCAGCAGTGTTACAGCGGGGGAGATCAGCCGCGTGGGTCGGTATCGCTGCCAGCGTTCGATGGGGGACGACTAGGGTCAAAAGGAGACATGCAACCAGAAAAGGACGCCATTTTTATCTGCCTGACCGGATTGAAATCAAACGATGTCGCAGTCATTCACCAGATGTTTACCCTGTTCGGTAACCATGATGCCCAGTTGTTGCGTTTTGTAATGTGAGTATCAAATGGCCCGATCTGTTTCGCTTTCCGGAATTTCCGCCGTCAACGACACGCGTCAATCCTGGCTAGACACCATCATCAAGGGTGATTGTGTAGCAGCCCTTGAAGCGCTTCCCTCGAACTCCGTCGATGTCATTTTCGCAGACCCGCCCTACAATCTGCAGCTGGGTGGCGACCTCGCCCGCCCGGATCAGTCGATGGTTGACGCCGTCAACGATCATTGGGATCAGTTCGAAAGTTTTGCCGCTTACGATGCTTTTACCCGCGCCTGGCTGATGGCCTGCCGCCGGGTGCTCAAGCCCAACGGCACCATCTGGGTGATCGGCTCCTATCACAATATTTTCCGCGTCGGCACGCAGCTCCAGGACATCGGTTTCTGGCTGCTCAATGACGTCGTCTGGCGCAAGACAAATCCGATGCCGAATTTCCGCGGCCGCCGCTTCCAGAATGCCCATGAAACCATGATCTGGGCATCACGCGACCAGAACGCAAAGAGCTACACCTTTAATTACGAAGCCATGAAGGCATCCAACGACGATGTACAGATGCGATCGGACTGGCTGTTTCCGATCTGCACCGGGGGAGAGCGCCTCAAGGGTGCGGATGGCAAGAAAGTCCATCCGACCCAGAAGCCTGAAGCGCTTCTGGCCCGTGTGTTGATGGCCTCGTCCAAGCCGGGCGATGTCGTGCTCGATCCGTTCTTCGGTTCCGGGACCACTGGTGCTGTCGCCCGTCGTCTTGGCCGCCACTTCGTCGGCATCGAGCGCGAGCAGGACTATATTGATGCGGCCCGCGCCCGGATTGATGCAGTCGAACCGCTCGGCAAAAACGAACTCACAGTTCTGACCGGCAAACGCGCCGAACCACGGGTGGCTTTCAACGTGCTGATCGAGGCAGGTCACGTCAAACCCGGTGATGTGCTGCACGACGCCAAGCGCAAGCATCAGGCGATCGTCCGTGCCGACGGGACGCTGGTCGCCAATGGACAGGCCGGTTCGATCCACAAGGTCGGAGCGGCAGTGCAGGGCTTTGATGCCTGCAATGGCTGGACTTTCTGGCATGTCGAGACGCCAGACGGCCTGAAGCTGATTGATGATTTCCGCGCAACCATCCGCAAGGAGATGGCGCGCGCCGGCTAGCAAGCCGGACACCAGATCCGGCGGGCGTCAAGTACCTTCAGTCCCCGCCGGCCATGCAGCGCCCGGGATGTGTTTCACATCCCGGGCGCTCGTCGTTGGTGAGGACGCTACAGCGTCGCGCATCCAATTGGATGCGCAAATGACGCTTGTCTCATGATTTTGGGGCAGATCCGGCAAGAATGGTTCCGCGGACGAGAGGTAGCAAGCTCTCCCGTCAGCGGCGAGGTGAATGGCAAGCCCGACCCGGACATTGCTTTTTCTAAAATTCCGGACTGAGCGCGGCCAGGCTGTCCCGGTGAATTATGATTTGAACCAAAACCGTTCCCGAACGTTTTCACAGGCAAGCCTCAATTGCACAAACAGCTCCGCAGAGACTGCGGAATCAAAAGGAGATTTTTGATATGGGCGAAATGATCGATAAGACCAAGGCGGCCGGTAACAGGGTTGCCGGAGCGACCAAAGATTCTGTCGGCAAGGCAACCGGCAACAAAAAGCTGCAGGCTGAAGGCAAGGCGCAAAAAGCAAAGGGCGCTGTTCAGGACGCGGCAGGCTCCGTAAAAGGTGCTTTGGGCAACAAGGTTTGACTTTCAAACTTGAATCCTTGCCAACTGGCTGCGCCCCAAATGGGGCGTGGCCTTTTTCTCTTTTTCGGTGAGGTTGATCATGAAATCGCAGACGGCGCTCGCCAATCCGGACATCGCGACGATCAAGCGCGTCCTGATCGGAATCTTCATTGTCATAGTTGCCCAGGTGTTGTTCGTCGCTCAGGATGTAGTGATGCCAATGGTCTTGGGCGTTTTGATTGCTTTGACGTTGAGGCCCGTTGTGCGGTTCGCCGAAAAACGCGGCATCCCTTCAGGCCTTTCCGCAATTTTGATTATCTTGTTTCTCGCAGGTGGTGTCGGGTTTGGCGCTTACTCGCTGTCGGGACCGATAACAGACCTGATTGCGTCCGCGCCTGAAACGGGTGTCAAGATCCGGGCGAAATTTGCCGAATACCGCGATGAGATCGAAGCCGTTAAGGAAGCGAGCGAGCAGGTCGAGACATTGGCGCAAGGCACGGGCACAGCTGCAACCCAAAAGGTTGTTGTCCAGCAGCCGGCCTTGCTCGCCGCCGCTGCATCCAATGCATTCAGTGGCCTCACCACTTTTGCGGTTGCCTTGATCCTTGCATTGTTTCTGCTTTCAACCGGCACGCTTTTTTACGAAAAAGTCGTCGGTATCATGCCGTTGATGAGCGAGAAAAAACGGGCATTGCGAGTGATCTATGACGTTGAGCGGCAGGTGTCGCGCTATCTGTTTACGATAACCCTCATCAATGCGGGGCTGGGCGCGGCAATCGGGACCTGTTTATGGCTTTACGGCATGCCAAACCCCATCATGTGGGGCTGCATCGCGGCGATTTTGAATTTCCTGCCGTTTATTGGGGCATGGGCGGGTGCCGTAGCGGTTGCCGCCACAGCGATGGTTGTCTATCCGACGCTTGGAGCGGCATTGATCGCGCCAGCCATTTACTTTGGTCTCACGACCCTTGAAGGCAATTTCCTGACTCCGATGATCGTAGGTCGCAGGCTTGAACTCAACATAGTTGCCGTGTTTTTGACCGTCACTGTTTGGGGTTGGCTTTGGGGGCTCGTTGGTGCGTTGATGGCTGTGCCCATATTGGTCGGCGTCAAGGTGTTGTGCGACAACTTTGAATCGATGAATGCTTTCGGTCAATTCCTGTCTGGACGACGGGCCATTGAGGGCGCCGAAGCTCCTGAAGAGGGCAGTGCGGGCTGACCTGCAAATGCTCGATGGAACCAATTGGCGGCTCGTGCGTTAATCCGACGAACAATAGCAACGCAGGACATATTTGCCATGGCGATCTCTACTCTACTCATCGTTATCCTGGTCGTTCTTCTGATCGGCGCGGTGCCGTCTTGGCCGCATGCGCGCAGCTGGGGTTACGGCCCGTCCGGTCTGTTGGGGGTTGGCGCTTCTGATCGTCGTGGTGCTTGCACTCATGGGTCGCTTTTAATCGGCAAGCGGCGGCATGTGGGCAGGCATCAAGGCTATCCTTATTACCTGATCAGAGACAGGCTAAGCGCGTCAGATCTTCACGCAGTTTCTCGGCGCCGGTGAAATGCACCGCCTGCCAGCCCGCGGCAATCGCCCCGTCGACATTCTTCTGGCTGTCATCGATGAACAGGCAGGCTGCCGGCTCCAGATCGAAACTCGCCGCATGGGTGTCGTAGATTTCCCGGTCCGGTTTGATCATCCCGATCTCACCTGACACGGTCACTCCGCGAGGAACCTTCAGGAACGGAAACTTCTCCTGCGCTTCCTTGAAAGTGTCGGCGGCAAAGTTGGTCAACATGGTCACGTCGCGGCCTTGCTGGATCAGATCAAGCATGAGATCGACGCTGTCATCATAGGAATGGCTGACCATTTCATTCCAGTGAATGCGGAAGGCGCGGATCAGATCGGCCTTGCCGGGGAATTGTTCAATCAGCAACGCCTCGGCCTCGGCCCAATCGCGTCCCCGATCCTGCTCCAGATTCCATTCATGCGTGCAGACATTCTCGAAGAACGCAGTGCGCTCGGCCTCATCCGGGATCAGCCGGCTGAAGGGAATATTCGGATCGTAATGGATCAGCACCTTGCCGATGTCGAACACGATGTGGCGGACTGGTTGGCCCACGGGCTGGTTTGTCTCGATCATGTCTTGCCTTTTCTGAACAATGCGGGGAAGGCGGCACTCAGCGCCTTTTTCATCACGGTTGGAAGCGCTTCGCCGGGCAGCGAATCGCCATCACTCCACCAGCCTTCATGATCGGGCGTCTGGGTAACAACCGCATGAAAAACCTCGAGCCGCAATTCAAAATGTGTAAACACATGTGTAATGACGCCTTTGCTGTGCCAGTCGGCTGCAAAAGGCGCAGATTTCGCTCCCGTCTCGCCATCGGCGCGCACGGTCCAGTTCGTGGTCGGCACCCCGCTCATGCCGCCGAGCAAGCCCTTTTCGGGCCGTTTGACCAGAAGCACCGAGCCATCGCTGCATTCGGCCACGAATGCCGCGCCAAGGCGAACCGGTTTTTGCTTTTTCGCCGGCTTGACGGGAAACTGCTCTTGAGTGCCGGCCCGGCGGGCCTGGCAATTCTCGGAGAGCGGACACAGCGCACAGGCAGGACGTTTTGGGGAGCACAGTGTCGCGCCAAGATCCATCAGCGCCTGGGCGAAGTCCCCGGGCCGCTCAGTGGGCGTCGCCTCAGCCACGACGGCGCGGATTTCAGTCTTGGCTGAGGGCAGGGGCGTGGCGATCTTGAATAGCCGTGTAAACACCCGCTCAATATTGCCATCGACAACCGCTGCCGGCTGGTCAAACGCAATGGCTGCAATCGCTGCCGCCGTATAGGGGCCAATGCCGGGCAGGGTCAGCAAGCCTTGTTCGGTGTCGGGAAATCGCCCGCCATGATCCGCCGCAACCAGATCGGCGCAACGTTTGAGATTGCGGGCGCGGGAATAGTATCCGAGACCGGCCCACGCCTTCATCACGTCTTCCGTATCAGCCGAGGCCAGGTGTTCGACAGTGGGCCAGCGGTCTATAAAAGCTGTGAAATAGGGTTTGACCGTCTGCACGGTGGTTTGCTGTAGCATGATCTCTGACAGCCAGACCCGGTAGGGATCCGCCACAATGCCATGTGCCTGCTCAGCCGGGCTCACCCGCCAGGGCAGGGCGCGCGCATGGCGGTCGTACCAGGCAAGCAGCGGGATCGCGATACCGGGTTCGGTCTTGGAGGGCATGGCAGACGACATTGAACTCATGCTGCGGTGAAAAAGGCGGGAACAACAGGGCGGGAATAACAAAAATGAGTGCGTTTGTTAGCGAACACAAGTCGAGATCATGTCGTGCCGGTTACACGGGCGCAATCCGCAGCACAGGTTTTCCCGTCATTATGGTGCTTCTGCCTGCGTTGGCAGAGATTTGAGTCTGGTGATTGACGCCCGCACTCGTAAAGATAACACGGTAGCATTCCAACAAAGCAAGACTGGCATCCCGCGAGGGATGCCAGTGGTTTTTGCTGCAGGCTGGAAACTAGATCCTGCCCCGGCCAGCCACGAGCCAGATCAACAGGCCGATCACCGGCAGCAACAGAATGACCAGGATCCACAGCAGCTTTCTGCCGGTCGAACCGCCACCCTTGATGATTTGCAGGATCGCCCAGATGTCGAGAACCAAAATAATGATGCCCAGAATTCCGCTGTATTCAAAACCCATGTCAATATCTCCAAATATGTTCGCGCCGAAATGATGCGTTCCATTGTACAAACGATTTTGCCCCGCAATGGTTCCATCAAAGCGATCCACGGCGCCCCGTTTTGCGCTTTTGCCCCAGAGGATAGGCAAGCACGACGCTTTCCATGAACACATTTTCGCGCTATTCCGGTCATCAGACAGAGGCTGGCTGGGCGTTGCGCTGGTCGGCACATGAGCAGAGGCAGAGCTGTGGCCAAGCCAAGCCATTATCGCAAGGGCGGCGTTCAGATCGCCGAAATCGCCAATGGCCTGATCGATCCGATCCTGGCCAAGCGCGCAGGCATCAATACGCTGTTGCTTGCGTCCTGGGATGAAATTGCCGGGGAGCAGTTTGCCGGGTGTTCCAGGCCCGAGCGCATCCGCTGGCCGCGTCAGGACGGACCCGATGAGACCGGTGGCGGTTTCACTCCGGGCCTGCTGACCATCGCCTGCGAGGGCGCACGCGCCTTGTTCCTGATGCATCAGGAAGCCGAGCTGATCTCCAGGCTCAACAGTTTCTTCGGTTTCCGCGCCATTTCCCAGATCCGTATCGTCCAGAAGGCGATCCACCTCCCGGAGCGTAAACCCAAGGCCCGGCCTCTTGATGCCAAGGAAAAGAGCCGCCTTGCTGGAATGCTGGCTGACGTCGAAGATCCGCGGCTGCGAGAAGTGCTGGAGCGGCTGGGTACGGGCGTGATCAGCCGCAGACCAAAGCGTCAGGATTGAGCCGGTTTGCACTCTTGGCGCCAATGATCACGTGTCAGTGATCATGTTGCGCTTGTTTGGCCACATTTCTCGTTATAGGAAATGGGGAAGGAGTGGCGTCTGCTGAAATGCACAGGGCGCCAGGCGCGCGCAGGACTTTGAACCGGTTTTGAGTGCGGTGATATCGATATTTCCAGAGAATGGGTGATTTGCATGTTCCGTTTGACGTCCCGACTGACCGCCGCTGCGAGTGTTTCGCTGCTCGCTCTGACCCTGACGGCCTGTTCGGACTCGTCTGACCAGACACCGCAGGCATCGGATACCTCCGCGACCGCGACCACCGAAACCGCCGCAGTTGCTCCGGTTTCCCAGGAAATCACCGGGTCCACCGAAAATGCCGTCGAAGCGCCCAAGCCTGATGGTGAGGTTGATGTGGCAAAGCTGATGGCAGCGGGCCCACTCAAGGAAATGACGATCGGCGATGAAAACGCCCCGATCACCATCGTCGAATACATGTCGATGACCTGTCCGCATTGCGCTTCCTTCCACGACGACAATTTCAAACCGCTTCAGGAAAAATATATCGATACCGGCAAGGTGCGTTTTGTCCTGCGCGAGTTTCCGTTCGATCCACGCGCCGCCGCGGCCATTATGCTGGCCCGTTGCGCACCAGAAAACCAGTTTTTCCCGATGGTTGATGTCCTGTTCAAACAGCAACGGACCTGGGCTACTGCGCCCGACGGCCGCGAAGCACTGCTGCAAATCGCCCGTTTGGCTGGTTTTACACAGGAGTCCTTTGAGGCTTGCTTGACGAACCAGAAGCTTCTGGATGATGTGAATGCTGTAAGAACCAAGGCCGGAAACGAGTTTGGGGTGCAATCCACACCAACCTTCTTTGTCAACGGCAAGCGGTACCCGGGGAATATGTCGATTGACATCATGTCGGCGATCATCGACCCGCTGCTCTGAGTGGGTAATACGCATCAATCCCTTGCGAGTGCTTCGCAAGGGATGCTTTGGTGCGCCGATGAATGCTCATGACCGGGAGGCCCGGTCATGAAGTTTACCAAGCTGCGGGTTCTGGGTTTCAAGTCTTTCGTCGAACCGACTGAATTTGTCATCGAGCGCGGTCTGACAGGTGTGGTTGGGCCCAATGGATGCGGCAAGTCCAATCTTGTTGAAGCCATGCGCTGGGTGATGGGCGAGAATTCCTACAAGAACATGCGCGCCTCGGGCATGGACGATGTGATTTTTTCGGGTTCCGGCAATCGGCCGGCCCGCAACACCGCTGAAGTCGGTCTTTATCTCGATAATTCCGATCGCACCGCACCGGCGGCGTTCAACAATTCCGACGAAATCCAGGTCACACGCCGAATCGAGCGCGAATCCGGCTCGGTCTACCGCATCAACGGCAAGGAAGCCCGCGCCAAGGATGTGCAGCTGCTCTTTGCCGATGCCTCGACTGGTGCACGCTCGCCCTCGATGGTTGGGCAGGGCCGTATTGGCGAACTGATCCAGGCCAAGCCGCAGGCACGGCGGCAACTGCTGGAAGAAGCGGCCGGTATTTCCGGTCTGCATTCGCGCCGTCATGAGGCCGAACTCAGGCTGCGCGCCGCCGAAACCAATCTTGAACGTCTTGATGACGTCACCTCCGAGCTTGAGGCCCAGGTCGAAAGCCTCAAGCGTCAGGCTCGGCAGGCCAACCGCTTCAAGATCCTCTCCGCCGAAGTGCGTCAGGCTGAAGCCACGCTTCTGCATTTGCGTTGGTCACTTGCCAAGAGCCAGGAAGGTGAAGCTGAAAGCACGCTCGCTCAGGCCACGTCGCATGTCGCCGAACTGGCGCAGGCGCAGATGAATGCTGCCAGGAACCAGGCTATAGCGGCGCAAAAATTGCCGGAATTGCGCGATGCCGAAGCCGCTGCGGCAGCTGCCTTGCAGCGTCTGCAGATTGCCCGCACCCAGATTGACGAGGAAGCCGACCGCATTGCCCGCCGCCGTGAGGAACTCGACCGCCGCATGGCGCAGCTCAAGGCCGATATTGAACGCGAGCAACGCCTGATCGCCGACAATGCCGGGATCATGCAGCGGCTTTCAGACGAGGAAGCCGAACTGAAGACAGCGCTCGAGGGCAGCGGCGAACGGTCGGCGATCTTGAAAGCAGCCTTCGATGCGGCGCAGGCCAAGCTCGTCGAAAGCGAGACCTCGCTCGGGGTTGTCACCGCCGAACGCGCCGAAGCCGCCGCCGAGCGCACCCAGCTTGACCGGGTCATCCGCGAGACGGGCGAGCGCAAGGCCCGGCTTGACCGGCAAATTGCCAGCCAGGACGCTGATCTCTCAGGGATTGCTCAGCGGATAGCCGGACTTCCCGATCCCGCCACAAAACGCCGTGACAGCGAGATCGCCGAAAAGACGCTTGGCGATGCCGAAAGTGCGCTTGCAAAAATCGAGACCGCGCTCGAAGCTGCACGTGAGGCGGAAGCCGCCGCGCGCCAGCCGGTAACCGAGGCCAAGGCCCGGCTTAATGCCATCGAGACCGAAGCCAAGACCATCGCCCGGATGCTCAATGCAGGGCAGGGATCGGATTTGTTTCCGCCGGTGGTCGAGCAGATCAAGGTGGATCGCGGCTACGAGACTGCCCTTGGCGCTGCACTCGGTGATGATCTGGATTTGCCGCTCGATCCTGCGGCCCCTGCGCATTGGGCGAAGATGCAAATCAGCGCTCAGGATGCAGCTCTGCCCGAAGGCGTGACGCCGCTGTCGACCCATGTGCGCGCGCCCGACGAACTCGCCCGCCGTCTGGCCCATATTGGACTGGTCGCCGACGCCGAGCATGGCAAGTCCCTGCACGGATCACTGAAGCCCGGCCAACGGCTGGTCACCCGCGATGGCGCCGTCTTCCGCTGGGATGGCTATGTGGCGTCTGCCGATGCCCCCACTCCAGCGGCTTTGAGACTGGGGCAGAAAAACCGTCTTGCAGAACTCAATGATGAAGTCGTCGAAGCCACCAAGGCACTGCGTCACGTCGAAGAAGCGCTGACCCGGAGCGAGGCCGCAGTCGTGGCGCGTGTCAACGAAAGCCGCGCCGCACGCGATCTGATCCGCGACGCCAGCAAGAATGTCACCCGCGCCCGCGATGAACTGGCGAGCGCCGAGCGGGCGTCCGGCGAATTGTCCAACCGCAGGGCGGTGCTCACCGAATCCCGCGCGCAAGTGGGTGCGCAATTGGCCGAAACAATGGAAGCGCTGGAACAGGCTCAGCAATCGCTCAAGGCCTGTCCTGATCTGGCGGGACTTGATGCAGCACTCACCCAGGTCAATGCCCAGGTGGCGACCGATCGCGGCGGCCTTGCCGAAGCCCGCGCCGTCCATGAAGGGCTGGAACGTGAGAATGCCGCCCGCGCCCGCAGACTTGAAGCCATTGCCTCTGAGCGCGCGAGCTGGCTTGACCGCGCCGCCAACGCCGAAAGCCATCTTGCCGCACTGCGCACCCGTTCGGAGGAAGCCGCGGCGGAAGTCGCCGGCATCGCCGAAGCACCGGACGAAATTGCCGCCCGCCGCAGGCAACTGATGCATCAGCTCAGCGAGGCCGAAAAGCGCCGCCAGGAAGCCGCCGACAGCTTGGCGCTAGCGGAGACCAAATCACGCGAGGCTGACAAGATCGCCACCGAAGCCATCGGCGCGCTGTCGCAGGGCCGCGAGGCGCGTGGCCGTGCCGAAGAACGGCTGATGGCCGCCAAAGAGCGCCGCGAGGAGGGCGAGGCCCGCATTCGCGAGGCGCTCAATTGCGAACCACACGAAGCCTTGCGTCATTCCGGATTGACTGTTGATGCGGCATTGCCCGACCCGGCTCAGGTCGAGCGCAATCTCGAACGTCTCAAGATCGAGCGCGAACGTCTGGGTGCGGTCAATCTGCGCGCCGAGGAAGAGCAAACCGAACTGTCTGACCGTCTCAATCTGATCATCACCGAGCGTGAAGACATCATCGATGCGATCAAGAAACTGCGAGCCGGGATCCAGAGCCTCAACAAGGAAGGCCGCGAGCGCCTGCTGGTTGCCTTCGACATCGTCAACGCCCAGTTCCAGCGGCTATTCACTCACCTCTTCGGCGGCGGCACGGCTGAATTGCAGCTTATTGAATCCGATGATCCACTCGAAGCCGGGCTTGAAATCCTCGCCCGTCCACCCGGTAAAAAACCGCAAACCATGACGCTGCTGTCAGGCGGCGAGCAGGCGTTGACGGCAATGGCGCTGATCTTTGCGGTGTTCCTGACCAATCCTGCACCGATCTGTGTGCTTGACGAGGTGGATGCGCCGCTGGACGATCACAATGTCGAGCGCTACTGCAACCTGATGGACGAAATGGCGGCTTCCACCGAGACCCGCTTCGTCATCATCACCCACAACCCGATCACCATGGCCCGCATGAACCGCCTGTTCGGCGTCACCATGGCCGAGCAGGGCGTCAGCCAGCTGGTTTCCGTTGACCTGCAGACCGCCGAGGAATTGCGCGAAGCGGTTTGACAGCAACGGTGGCGCCTGTCAGCCGGGTCGAGTCCGTCGCTGCCAATCTGATTGACGCTTGTGGTGTTGCAACGGATACTCTGCCACCTGATCTGAGGTGTTGCAGCCTGTAAAGGTTGTGAAGGGGGGATTTCACGGTGTCTATCTTGATATCACTGGTGAGTGTTGTTCTGCTTGCGCTGGCCATGTGCTGGCTGTGGACGCTCCGGCTTGCCGCAAATGCAGAGAAAGCCGTACCGCAAGCAGGTGAAATCCTGCCGGTGAGCGGAGGAGCAATCCATTACACCGATATTGGGCCGCATGATGCTCAGCCTTTGGTGCTGATCCACGGCCTCGCAGGCAATATGCACAATTGCACCTATGCTCTGGCAGATCAGTTGGTGTCAGACTTTCGGGTCATCACGATCGACCGTCCCGGTTCCGGCTATTCTACTCGAACCGATGATGATCTGGCGCAATTGCCTGCACAGGCCAGCATGATCTGGGAATTTCTGGACAAACTGGGTGTCGAAAAGCCTGTTCTGGTCGGTCATTCGTTGGGTGGAGCCTTGGCACTTGCTATGGCCCTACAGCGCAAGCAGCGGATTGGCGCGCTGGCTCTTCTGTGCCCGCTCACGGCTGTCATTCCCGCGCCGCCGGCAGTGTTCAGGCCGTTGGTGATCAAATCCGCGTTCTTGCGTCGATTGATCGGATACACGGTAGCGGCACCGATCGCCAAACTGACAAGTGACACGGTTGTTGCTCAGGTCTTCGCACCGGAAAAAGGGCCTGTCGATTTCATGGTAAGGGGTGGCGGCATTCTCGGATTGCGACCGTCATCCTTCATCGGCGCTTCGACCGATTTGCACGGCGTGACACTGTCGATGCCGGATCAGGCGGCGCGCTATGCAGCTGAGCTTGATGTCCCCGGCGGCATTCTTTTTGGCGCCGATGACAGGCTGCTGTCACCCGATCTACACGGTCGCGCAATGCAGGCTCATGGCCTTGTCTACGAGACGTTGCCCGGTCGCGGACATATGATTCCTGTCACAGAACCTGAAGCGTGTGCCGCTTTCATCCGCCGCATGGCCGCAATGACCCGCTGAGTGGTTCCCGAAAAGCCTGTATTGCCGAGGAGCTACAAAGCCCCGATCAGCGCTGCAACCACCCGGTCCTGGGTTTCTTCATCAAGATAGGGGTGCATCGGCAGGCTGAGCACGCATTCTGACAGCATGTCGGTGACCGGCAGTTTGCCGCCAGCGATACCATGATGGCTGTAGGCGTCCTGACGGTGCAAAGGCTTGGCGTAATAAACCGCGCTCGGTACGCCTTCTTGCTTCATCTTCGCCTGAATCGCGGCACGGTCGGCGCCTGCGGGCAGCTTGACGGTGTATTGCGCCCACACTGATTGCAGCCCATCGGGCACTTTTGGTGTCCCCACATGGCCGCCAAGCAGCGATGTGTAGCGTGCGGCAATCCGGTTGCGGGCTTCGATCTCGTCGTCAAAGATCGCCAGCTTCTCAAGCAGCACCGCCGCCTGCATGGTGTCGATCCGGCCGGTCATGCCGACCCGTACATTGTCATACTGGTTGGCACCCTTGCCGTGAAACAGGATCGAGCGCAGCGTGTCGGCGAGTTCGGAATCATCGGTGAAGATCGCGCCGCCATCGCCATAGGCGCCCAGCGGCTTGGCCGGAAAGAAGCTGGTGGCCGTCGCCATGGCCAGCGTGCCGACCCGGCGGTTGTGATAGCGCGCGCCATAGGCCTGCGCACCATCGCCCAGGACCCACAATTCTTCACGGGCGGCGATTTTCGATACGGCATCATAATCGGCCGGAATGCCGAAGAGATCGACCGGAATCACGCCAACCGGCTCATGTCCTGCGTCGCGGGCGTTGACGATAGCAGTCTCGAGTGAGGCCGGATCCATGTTGAACGTATCCGCGTCAACATCGACAAACCAGATATGCGCGCCAAGCCAGGCCACCACTTCCGCCGTGGCGACGAAGGTGAATGCCGGACAGAAGATCGCCTGTCCCGGTTTCACGTTCTTGGCCATCAGCACCATCGCCAGTGCATCCGTGCCCGAGGAGCAGGCGACGGTATGCCGGGCTCCGCAATGGGCCGACAACTGTGCTTCCAGCTCGGCAACCTCGGGCCCCATGATATACTGCCCGTGATCAAGAACCCGGGCGATTGCGGCATCGACGCGGTCGCGGATGCGCGCCTGCTGCGCGGCTAGATCAACAAAACGGACAGGTTCGCGGGTTGCGGATGACATGGTGCTGGTGGCCCCCGGGCTCAATCATCGTGTTGTTTCCCGCCGCGAGCCCAAAATGCGGCAGGATTTGATGCCCCTGTTAAAGCGCTGGGCCATCCGGGTCCATATCTTAGTGCGATTGTCGATGCCGATTATTTCATTGCAACCATCACTTTGCGTTGCTTTTGGTGATGCGCCGTGACAGCCGGGTGGACCGGCGATCTGGCATTATCCTTCATAGCGCACGGACTGGCCTGCAATCCGGAAGCCAAATCCCGCACCGGTAAGTCTGTTTGGCGGCTGAAAGCAATACGCTGGAGATGTGGCAATCCGACGGCTCGCGATGCTGTGCCGCCGCTTTCAATCGATATAGAACAAGTTGCTGCCAAGGCCGGGGTTGACCTTTCAACCGCGCACCGCATAAGCCATGCGCATGGCCGGTCAGGTTCATTCTTTCCGGCGCGACGCGGAGACTAACGGCATGACGAAGTGGGTCTACACTTTTGGAGACGGGCAGGCGGAAGGTTCCGCTGCCGATCGCAATCTGTTGGGCGGCAAGGGCGCAAACCTTGCCGAAATGTGCAATCTCGGCCTGCCGGTGCCCCCGGGCCTGACGATTACCACCGATGCCTGCGTCTGGTATTATGACAATGGCCGCAAGATGCCTGACGGGCTTGAAGCCGCTGTCACAGATGCGCTGGTCAATGTCGGTGCCATCGCCGGACGCGCATTCGGCGATCGGGAAAAGCCGCTTCTGTTGTCGGTTCGCTCCGGCGCCCGCGCTTCGATGCCTGGTATGATGGACACGGTGCTCAATCTCGGCCTCAACGACGACACGGTTTTGGCTGTGGCGCGTGATTCCGGCGACGAGCGTTTCGCCTTCGACAGCTACCGTCGTTTCATCCAGATGTATGCCGACGTGGTCATGGGGCTCGACCATGAAGTTTTTGAGGATATCCTTGAGGACGAGAAGGCTCGCCTCGGTCACGAACTCGACACCGATGTGTCAGCCGCCGAATGGCGCGAGATCATTGCTCGCTACATGGCGATTATCGAGGAAGAGCTCGGCATTCCGTTCCCGCAGGATCCGCATCAGCAGCTCTGGGGTGCCATCGGTGCTGTTTTTTCCAGCTGGATGAACGCCCGTGCCATCACCTACCGGCAACTGCATGATATCCCTGCCTCCTGGGGCACTGCGGTTAATGTCCAGGCCATGGTGTTCGGCAATCTTGGTGACCAGTCGGCCACCGGTGTTGCCTTTACCCGCAATCCCTCAACCGGCGCCAATGAGCTCTATGGCGAGTTCCTCGTCAATGCCCAGGGCGAGGATGTTGTTGCCGGCATCCGGACGCCGCAATCAATCACTGAAGCGGCCCGCATCGAGTCGGGCTCCGACCGGCCATCGCTCGAAAAGCTGATGCCCGAGGCTTTTGCCGAATTTCTCGCAATCTGTGACCGGCTCGAGCGCCATTATCGCGACATGCAGGATCTTGAATTCACTATCCAGAGCGGCAAGCTTTGGATGCTGCAGACCCGATCCGGAAAGCGGACTGCCAAGGCAGCGTTGAAAATTGCTGTCGATATGGCCGGCGAAGAGCTGATCACTCGCGAGGAAGCGGTTATGCGCATTGATCCCGCATCGCTTGACCAGCTATTGCACCCGACCATCGATCCGCATGCAAGCCGCGATATCATCGGCTCCGGCCTGCCTGCTTCACCTGGTGCCGCGACCGGCGAGATCGTCTTCACCTCTGAAGAGGCAGTCGAAGCTGCAAAGACCGGCCGCAAGGTCATTCTGGTGCGCGTCGAGACCAGTCCGGAAGACATTCATGGAATGCATGCCGCCGAAGGAATTCTCACCTCGCGTGGCGGCATGACCAGCCATGCTGCTGTGGTCGCACGCGGCATGGGAACGCCTTGCGTCTCAGGCGCTGGCGGATTGCGTATCGATGCCCGTAACGGCACGCTTGTGTCGCTTGGCACCACGCTGAAGGCAGGCGATGTCATTACGCTGGACGGCTCGTCCGGCCAGGTGCTCAAGGGCTCGGTTGCCATGTTGCAGCCTGAACTCTCCGGTGATTTTGGCCTGATCATGGAGTGGGCCGATGCCACCCGCCGCATGAAGGTCCGCACCAACGCTGAAACCCCGGCAGATGCCCGCGCCGCGCGCTCCTTCGGTGCCGAAGGCATCGGCCTGTGCCGCACGGAACACATGTTCTTTGATGGCGACCGTATCACCGCCATGCGCGAGATGATTCTCGCCGGCTCCGAGGGCGGACGCCGCACGGCGCTGGCCAAGCTGCTGCCAATGCAGCGCTCGGATTTCATCGAACTTTTCGAAATCATGAAGGGTCTGCCGGTCACCATCCGCCTGCTCGATCCCCCGCTGCACGAGTTCCTGCCCAAGACCGATGAAGAAATCGCCGAAGTGGCGGGCGTCATCGGGGTATCGGTCGAAAAGCTCAGCCAGCGCGTTGATGAGCTGCACGAATTCAACCCGATGCTCGGCCATCGCGGCTGCCGTCTGGCGATTTCCTATCCGGAAATCGCCGAAATGCAGGCCCGCGCCATCTTTGAAGCTGCCGTTGAGGCCGCCAAATCCACCGGCGCTCCGGTTGTGCCTGAAATCATGGTGCCGCTGGTCGGCCTTCGCGAGGAGCTTGATTTCGTCAAGGCCCGGATCGACGCCGTGGCGCGTGAGGTCATGGGTGAAGCTGGAGTCGATATCGCCTATCTCGTTGGCACCATGATCGAATTGCCGCGCGCTGCCATTCGGGCCCATGCCATTGCCGAGGTCGCCGAGTTCTTCTCGTTCGGCACCAATGACCTGACCCAGACCACCTTCGGGATTTCGCGCGACGATGCCTCCTCGTTCCTTTTGACCTATCAGCAAAAGGGCATCATCGAGCAGGATCCGTTTGTCACACTTGATATCGACGGCGTCGGCGAACTGGTTCGCATCGCGACCGACAAGGGCAGGGCGACGCGTCCCGACATCAAGCTGGGTATCTGTGGTGAACACGGTGGTGACCCAGCCTCGGTGCGGTTCTGCGATTCGCTAGGTCTGGATTATGTCAGCTGCTCGCCGTTCCGCGTGCCGATCGCCCGGTTGGCAGCAGCTCAGGCGGCGATTGAGAAAACCCGTAGCACCTGACGCGAACATCACGGTCTCTCGGGTTCCAATAATTCCGCCTCGAGGATTGTCATTCCAATATTCTGCGCTTTGCGAGAAGAAAAAACCACGCAAGGCCTTGGCGCTGTAAGTCCAGCCCCTCTCAATGGGTTCGATGGATTGTATTTTGCCTATGCAATTCATGGAGACTATTGCGATGGATCTCGTACCCCTCATCGACCTTATCGGCGAGCCGCACACAGCACTTGTTGGCGGCCTCATTCTTGGCCTTGCATTTGGCGTGTTTGCGCAGCGCAGCCGCTATTGCACCCGCTCGGCGGTTCTCTCCGCCATGGGCGAGAGCGATCTCAAGCCGTTTGCGACCTGGGCAGCAGGTTTCGCCGCCGCCATTCTGGCCGTGCAGATGTTGCTCGGCGCTGGCATGATAGATGTCGCGGAAACCCGCTTCTTCTCGACCGCGCAGAGCCTTTCCGGCGCAATCATCGGTGGTCTCGTGTTTGGCGCCGGCATGGTGCTGGCGCGCGGTTGCGTGTCCCGGCTTCTGGTGCTCAGCGCCTCGGGCAATCTTCGCGGCGTCTTTTCCATCGCCGTCATCGCGGTAACCGCGCTTGCGACCTACAGCGGCATGCTTGTGCCATTGCGCGATGGCATTGGTGGTTTTTGGAACACGGCGGCAATCGGCGGCAATGATCTTCTCGCCCACACCGGTCTTGAACGTTGGGCCGGCATTGTGCTTGGCGTGGTTCTGGCAGTCGTAGCACTCGGCTTTGCGCTCAAGGCGAGGCTGTCGTTCTGGCGGCTTTTCGGCGGCGTCATGATTGGTCTGACGGTTGCTGCGGGTTGGTATTTCACCTGGCAGCTTTCAACCCAGGTGTTTGAACCGATCCAGGCGGAAAGCCTGTCCTTCATCCGTCCGCTCGCCACCACCGGCGAATTGGCGTTGGAGAGTGGATTTGCCGGGCTTGATCAAGGCGTTTTGTTGGGCGCCATCATCGGGGCATTTGCCGCCGCACTGCTTTCGGGTGAATTCCGCGTCTCGACATTTTCCGAGCCGGGCGTGCCGTCAATCTGGCGTTATGCTGCCGGTTCGGTACTGATGGGCTTTGGCGGCATTCTTGCTGTCGGCTGCACCATCGGTGCCGGCCTTACAGGCGGTTCGGTGCTGGCAGTTTCATCACTGCTTGGCCTGACGTCGATGATCACCGGCGCGGCGCTGACCCAGCTTGTGCTGCGATCCGTTGCAAGCCAGCAGACAGCGTCTGCCGCGATCATGGCTGCGGAGTAATGACAACCGACCCTGCGCCGGCTTCAACCACAAGCCGGGGCAGGGCCGAAAGCCTCTGCCACTCGGCCTGATCCCTGATCGCGACAACCGGACAATCAATCCCGTAAAGCATCTGCGCAACCAGCGCGCCTGTGGCGATGATGGCATCTTCATCAAGCAGGATGATCGCCGCAGGGGCGGTGCCAAGCCGGATTGCCTCCGCCAGCACCGACGCACCGGATGATGATCCGCGGCCCCGCTCGATAAACAGGATTGCCCCGCTGAGGCAGGCGCCGTGCTGCGGGTGAAACCGGTCGATGACCTTGCCGCTGGCGCTGTCGAACCCGCCCCAGAAGCTCAACGGATCATCAAGTTTCAAACAGGCCGCTTCAGCCTTGCCGTGAACCAGACTGCGCGCGCTCATGCCCGTACCACCCGTCCGGCCTTGGCCGACATCAGCGTATCTGCAAGCGTCCCGAAGGCGACATCTATGCCGAGATTGCCCGGCGCGTAATAGGCCCATTTGCCCGAATTGCTCATCACTGCACCCGACAAATCCCGGATGATTGATGTCACATAGGTGCAAGTGTCGACCACGACGGTAACTCCAGCCGCTTCCAGCCTCTGAACGCGCCCGTCGGCGCTCAGCCTTTCCCACTCATGCCGCCCGGTGTTGACATAGATCGGGACTGCGAATGGCGCGAGGTCGAGCATCGGCATCAGCCGGTCGAATTCAGTCAGCGAGAAATGCGGTGTTCCAAGCGCCACGGCGGTCAGCGGCGTGTCATCCGTGACCGTGCTGAGACTGGCCAGAATGCCGGAGATATCCTCCGGTCCCAACCGCGCCACCACCGGTCCATCCTCTCCGCCAGTTGCAGTTTCAAGATCAGGCGCTTCAGGCGTCAGGCCGACAGCGTGAAACATGGCGACACTGCCCGAGGATGCCGCCGCAGCTCCGAGCGCCTTGAGATCATCCTCGCTGGTGCATTCCGGCAGGCCGGTGATCGCGGCAATCGTGTCGCCGCATTCCCGTCCGACGACAAGGCCCGCCGCGACCGCAATTCCCCCGGCCTGATCCGCGCTTGCGTCGGCGAGCCCCGTTATCTCGACAATCACACGCGCCCGCCGGTTCTCAGTTCTGTGCAGCCCGTAATCGGGAACCCGGCCGGTCAGGGCACAAGCCAGATCAATGAAATCGCCATAGCGGTTGGTTCGCGCCCCGATGACAGAATTGGCAAACACGATAGCGTTGGATTCAGCCCAGGCCAGCTGATCGCCAAGCCGGGGCCTGAACAATGTCTGGTAGGGCGCGCAGGTAAAGCTTGGTGTGCAGCCGAGTTCGATATGCGCTTCCATCAGCCGCTTGCCCGCCGCGCCAAGTGCGGGGTCGCCGATAAAAAGCTCCGGATGAATGAGGTCGACCGAGCCGACATTGAGCGTCGTGGGGACTTTGACGTGGCCTTCGAGGGCGACAAATCGCTCGACAAAATCAAGGCTCGCCTGACCGTGATACAGGCATCCGTCAACATGGGCGCTGGTGCAGGGCAATAATCGTTGAGCTCCAACGGCCTCGGCGAATTTCAGCACAAGCTGCAACGCATCCGCTGCTGCGCGGCCATGCCGACCGTCGATGATTTCGCGATCTGTTGAACTCAATTCCACTGCTCATCCCCGCCGCTTGCATTTTGGCGCGGAGACTAGCGTTTAAGGTCGGCCCATAAAAGGCTTCAAGTCACCGGTCATAGCTTTTCAAGCACGGACACAAAAGCCTTGGCAAATTGCACCAGACCATCGGTCGCCTCGTCAGCTTCCATAGTTCGAACCCGGTCGCCATCTGCGCTGAGCAACACCAGGCCATAGCGCCCGCCATTGTTCCGCGAGAGGCAGACAAGTGCGATCCGCTGCGCGTCGTCGATAAGTCCAGAAGCGGGCAGGTCGAACAGGAATTCGCCGCCGATTTTCTTGGCTGCATCGCGCACGGCATCGCTGAACCCGCGATCAGTGATATCGCTGAGATCAAGTGCCAGATCAAGTTCAACCAGATCCAGCGCCAGCAGAGCCGTTTGCTGTGGCAATTGAGGACGGGCGATATCGCCTGAACGGCGGAAAGAGGTGGAGGCGTGCCCCGTAGTCTGTGCGGATGCAGGTATGATTGGGCCGTACATCGGCGGTGTCTGGGCGTCTGCCGTCATGGTGGATCTCCTTCGGTACGTAAAACCAGTCCGGTTTGATCAGCTCCCCAATATAAACATTGCGTTCAAGCATGGCTGAAGTGAGGCGCTTGCCGCGGCAGCCATGAACGGCTAATGAATTCAACCACAACCAGACGCGCATCCCGCGCTCCACCTGTCCCGGAGACCTGGCCGCGCCATGCCCTACCGACCGGAACGACCTCAATCAATTGCTGCCACCTGGTCGCGCAGACTGGGACGGTTCGCGTTGATGCTGGCTCTGATAACGCTGGTGCTGCATCGGCTTGAAATGCTCACCTTGCCGAATGCAGCCGCCGCAGTTTTGCTGGCCTCGGCGCTGGCTGCCTTCGTGCTGGGGCTGGCGATGATCGGTTTTTTCATGCTCTGGCAGATCGGCGCGAAGGGCGGTCACGCCTCGTTCAGCGGCATGGTCATGGCGCTGATGGTGTTGATCCCGGTTGGCCTCGCCGCGGGTCGCTTCGTGTCGCTGCCGCGGATTCATGACATCTCTACTGATATCCAGAATGCTCCGCAGTGGCTTGAACCGCCTCAGATTGCAATGTCCTGGCTGCCGCGGCGAGACGGGGACGACCCGTCTTTGAGGGAACTGCAGGCGATGGCCTATCCGCAAATCACCGGCCGTCGTTACGAGGGCGCGATCGACCGGGTTCTGCTTGCTGTGCGGGCTGTGGCCGAGGCGAACAAGTGGACGCCTGTGGCAAATGTCGGTCTGGATGTGCTGGTGGACGGACTCGAACCTGCGGATGAGAAAGCGGCAGCTTCAAACGCGGAAAAGACACTCAATGGCGAAGCGGATCCAACGCGGGCGCCGCTGCCGGCACCGCGTCCGGATATTGAGAACCTGCCGCTTGAGCCGCTTCCAACATTCGCGGTGCTTCAGTTCCGGACCAAGAGCCTCATTCTCGGTGTCCCTGAGGACATTCTCGTCCGGCTCTCCGAGGAAGAGGAAACAACCTTTGTCGATATGCGCGCTGCCACCCGCGACGGTGATCACGACCTCGGGCTCAACGCCGCAGTGGTACGGGATTTCCTGCGTGATCTTGATGTCCGGCTGCTCGGTATAGCCGGCGGCTGACTACAGCCTCAGGCGGGGCGGTATTCGCCATGAATCGCCGGCGGACCATCAGTGACGACTTCGCCGCGGCCAACCAGATCTTCCAGATGTGCCAGCACCGACAACGCTGCAGCTCCATGCAGCCGCGGATCGGTGTCGCGGTAAATCGCCTTGACCATATCGCTGATCAACCGATCACCCTTTTGAATCCGGCCGAGAACGGCGCGTTCACGCATGATCCGGTGGGTCTTCAGTGCTCTGACGAATTGACGGGGTTTGGTCACAGCCCCGCCGTGACCGGGAAGATAGGCACGGTCGTCGCGCGCGGCCAGCATGTCGAGCGAGGCCATGAAATCGCTCATCGCACCATCCGGCGGAGCGATGATCGATGTCGCCCAGGCCATCACATGGTCGGCGGAAAACACCAGGCCGGTGGCGGCAAGCGCGAATGCCGCGTGATTGGCAGTGTGTCCGGGCGTATGAAGGGTTTCAATCGCCCAGCCGTCGCCCGAAATCACATGTCCATGACCTGCCGCGATGTCCGGGACAAAGTCCATGTCCGCACTTTCCTTGAGCGGATTGACCTCGCCTGTATAGAGCGCACGCGCAGCCCGATGCGGGCCTTCAGCAACCGTGATCGCACCGGTTTCGGCCTTCAGACGTGCGGCCAGCGGCGAATGATCCCGGTGGGTGTGGCTCACGAAAATATGGCTGACCGGACGGCCCGCGATTGCCGCCACCAGTGTTTGCCAATGGCTCTCGTCTTCCGGGCCCGGGTCAATGACCGCAAGTGTATCCTGCCCGACTATGTAACTGTTTGTGCCATGAAAAGTCAGCGGTCCGGCATTGGGCGCCGTCACCCGCAGGATGTCCTTGGCAACAGGCACAGCCTCGCCATGCGCGGGTTCAAAGGCTTTGTCGAATTTGGGTTGGCTCACAAATGTCTCCGATTTTTGCCCGCGTCCGGCAGGCCAGGACGGTTGGGGGCGGCTGACCAATTGTGGACGGCCATGGATTTGGGCCGGACTGTCTTGCTGTCAGGCGGCTAAGTCAATATACCGCTCTTAATGAGTGGCTGCTTTGGTCCGCTCTTGCGAAATTTCTGGAGATCGATCCATGGCTACTGTTTCCGCCCGTTCCTTCGTACAATCCTTCGCCCCTGAAGGCGTTGCCGCGCGTTACGCCACCTATGGTGCGCTTGTTCTGTCAGGCAGCCTCCTGATCGCGATTGCGGGCAAGGTCACCGTTCCGTTCTGGCCGGTTCCGGCAACGCTTCAGACGCTGGCCATTTTTGTCATTGCCGCCACGTTCGGCCGCAAGCTCGCGCTGGCGACACTGGTTGCCTACCTCGTTGAAGGTGCCGCCGGCCTTCCTGTCTTCACCAACGGTGGCGGTCTTGCCTATTTTGCAGGTCCCACCACTGGTTATCTCGCCGGTTTTGTCGTTGCCGCCGGGTTGACCGGATGGGCCGCGGATCGCGGTCTTGACCGCAACGCCTTCAAGCTTTTCGCCGTCAATCTGGCCGGCACCGCAATCATCCTGCTGCTTGGTGCTGCCTGGATTGCGCTTGCCTTCGGACCCGAGAAGGCACTTGCCTGGGGCGTCGGCCCGTTCATCGCAACCGATGTGATCAAGGCAGCCTTGGCGGCAGCAGTGGTTCCCGCTGGCTGGCAGATCGCCAACCTGTTCCGTCGGTAATAACCGAATTACGCCTGAAGGCCTGAGAGGCCCGGCGAATCATGAATTCGAAACCCGTGCGGCAGACATGCCGTGCGGGTTTCTTTTTAAAGGTGGATAATCCTTGATGCGGAACGGTTTCGGTGCTTGTGATCGGACGCGTCTTTTGCTATCCCCGCGAGGCTTCCGGACGTTACCGGTTTGCACCGGGTGAATGAATTTCTTGCCCGGGTCAGTGTTGGGGCGTAGCCAAGCGGTAAGGCACCGGTTTTTGGTATCGGCATCCCTGGTTCGAATCCAGGCGCCCCAGCCAACTCTCCCTTTCAAGCCCTTGAATCCAGGTTTTCTGGCATGTCCGGCTTAGCTGGGACTCAAAAGTCAGACATTGTCTGACTTGACTGTCTCACCCGACTGTCTGACCTGAAGACTGCGCAATCCTGCTCACCCCATCGTGAAAGGGACGAGTATTTGAGAACGCCGGTGAGAAAGTGCACCACGGAAGCGGCCTGATTTTCGGGTCGCGGGCGGTCGTTGATCGGCGGTCCGTGGTTTAGTCTTCTGCTTTTTGCAGAGGGCGAGGATGAAGCAATTGGAGC
>Ga0163216_100413_pt1 | contig 73140 bp, 63 predicted proteins | sample SynspAceP_FD_167610 | JGI IMG/M metagenome (GOLD analysis project Ga0163216, IMG submission 167610) | Saline lake microbial communities from Ace Lake in Antarctica - Synechococcus sp. Ace-P (Illumina Assembly) | ecosystem: Environmental > Aquatic > Non-marine Saline and Alkaline > Saline ...
GGTTGAATTTTCACAGCACGATAAGCGGGATATAGGCTCGCCATAAAACACAAACCTAAGGACGTAGAAACTAAAATAACAACCTGCTGCCAATCCAGTTGAATCGGTAAACCCTGCCCGTTTGGTCCTAAATAAATAGGTAAATTAAATAACTCAATCATATTATTTAATTGATAAACCAGCAGTAATCCACCAAATAATCCCCACAATGTACCTTTAACCCCATTGTACAAACCGTTAAACAGAAATATTTGCATTACCTTAAAGCGAGTCATTCCTTGAGTCAGTAGTATGGCAATGTCTCCTTGTTTCTCAGTCACCACCATTACCAAAGCAGAAACAATGTTAAAGGCTGCCACTGCAATGATCAGTAGGAGCATCAATGACATCATATTCTTTTCCATCTTGACGGCATCAAATAATGCGCCTTGTTGAGTGCGCCAATCCGTGGTGTTAAGTCCCTCAGCATTGAGCTGCTGCACAATAGGCAGGTAATTAAAGGCATCGTTTAAAAACAAGCGAGTTTCACTGACTTCGGGCGCGGTGGTACGAATTAACTTTGCAGCATCATCAATATTAAGTAAGACCACCTTATCATCGAGGGCTGAGGCCATGTTAAAAATACCCACCACAGTGAACAAGCGCTGATTATAAGTACGGCCAAAGGGACCAAAGAAACTATTTTTTGCAGCAAATAAACGGGTTTTTTCGCCAATAGTTAAATTCAGTTTACGCGCTAAGGCATGCCCAATAATCACCCCATACTGCCCTGCTGCTAAGTTATTCAAACTACCTACCAGTAGATTCTCGGCAATCACTGAATGTTGGTTCATTATCTTAGGATCGACACCTTGGATCATCACACCTTGCAAGGCAGAGGGCGATTGCACCAAACCTTCATAGTCTATTTGTTCTGCCTGCGCGCTTACCTCAGGGATTAATGTATAATCCCGCTGCTTGGCAGATGTCTTATCTGAGTGTTGCACCAGTATATGGGGCGTAATACCTAAATTGCGTAGCTTCAATTCTGCTTCAAAGCCGTTCATAACAGCTAACACAGTAAGCAAGGCCATCAGTCCAAGAGCGATACCAATAACTGAAAACAAATTAATAAAGGCAATAAAGTGACTACCTTTGGCCGCTTTTGCGTAACGTAATCCTATAAAGGCTGATAAAGGGTAGTACATTCAGTTTGAAACTCGAATTAACAAAAAATAAAACATAATTGGTGGTTTACTGTTGGTATAGAAGCAATGTTAATGAATAATACGTGCTTGTTTTGACTCCCACAAGGGACTAAAGCAATTGCCTGTCCCTAACCTGTTGTTAATAGGAGCATAAATGCGAAATCTGAGCTTGACACAAAAACATCAGCAATTTGAAGAGTTTTTCATGATCAGCCATGATCTTCACGTCAATATGCGAGTATTAGATAGTCGTTTTGTCTTACCCGAGCCAGATGATTTGCCGCAGCATATGCCTTATGCCTTTAAAATTGCCAGTGAGTTGGCCGCAATTGATAATAAAAGTCTACGCCATTTGCGCGGTTTGTCTGAGCATGCCAGTGAATTGGTTGAATTTTTAAACCACCAAAGTCGAAAAATTGACCTGATGATGTCAATGATTTTAAAACATGAAGATGATCCAAGTCTGAATTATAGTAGCGTGAAGTTTGGTGGGGGTGGAATAATAATAAAATGCCCACAGGCCATCGATATAGGCGCACAAGTTGAATTAAAAATATTTATTCCGGAAGAATCAGCAGCGATTTTTTGTTTTGCGGAAGTAATAGCCTGTAAGGATATTGACGACAACCATCATATTTCGTTGATTTACAGCTGTATTCGAGAAGAAGATCAAGATTTACTGGTGCGAGCCAGTCTGCATTTACAAGCCGCGAATTTGCGTAAACTCAAGCAACAAAAGAATGAACAACATTAATGACTTTAAGTATTTTCTCCCCTGCACTGCCGGCCAATAAACTCAAACAGAAAAATGATATTATTCATTGGCACAATCTGCAGGGCAGCAGTTTAGCCCTATCCATAGCGAATGCCGCTCAGCAAATCAGTGGCTCACTGCTGTTAGTGACTGCAGATACGCCAACGGCGATTAAGTTAGAAAAAGAATTAGATTATTTTTTACATCAATCAGAGATTGATGTGCAGCTTTTTCCCGACTGGGAAACCTTACCCTACGACAGTTTTTCGCCTCATCAAGACATTGTCTCCCAGCGGCTCGAAACCCTATACCGACTGACCCAAAATGAACGCTGCATTTTCATCGTACCCATCAATACCTTAATGATGCGTATGGCCCCTGTGGATTATATTGGCAAATATTTGTTACTGCTGAAAACAGGGCAAACTCTTGATATTAGCCAATTTCGCTCTGGCTTAGAGCGCGCTGGTTACTTGCATGTTAATCAGGTTATGAGTCACAGTGAATTTTCTATTCGTGGCAGTATTATTGATCTTTATCCTATGGGTAGTCGGCAGCCTTATCGAATCGACCTATTTGATAATGAAGTGGATAGCATTCGTTACTTTGATCCTGAAACCCAGCGCTCTGGTGATAAAGTGCCAGAAATTCGCTTACTTCCCGCCCGTGAATTTCCTACCGATAAAGATGCGAATTTATTATTTAGGCAGCAATATTTAGAAAAGTTTGACGCCAACAACAGCAAAGAATCTATTTACTATCAGGTGGGTAAAAACTCGATGCCCGGTGGCATAGAGTACTACTTACCGCTGTTTTTTAAGCAAACCGCCACCCTGTTTGATTATTTGCACGGGGATACCCTAGTGGTAATGCTCGGCGATTTAAGCGCTGCCTGTGAGTTTTATTGGGCCGATGCACACAAGCGTTATGAGCAATTGCGCTATAATTTAGCTCGCCCCTTGCTGCCTCCAAGCGATCTATTTATGCGCCAAGAAGAGTTATTTGCCGCTTTTAAAGTGTGGCCGCGTATCAGTATCGAGCAACTCAGTGATAAACCCACTGCTGAGCAGGATAAAAAAAGTGGTCAATATTATTTCAATACCAGTGTTATTGGTGATATTTCACTCAATCCGCAACTTAAAGAGCCTTGGACTACCTTAAAAGACCGGATGGCGAAGTGGAAAAGCCAAAAACTGCGAGTATTATTTAGCGCTGAATCCGCCGGGCGCCGTGAGGGTTTATTAGAGATTCTCGCCAAAGCCAATATTAAACCGAGTAATTTTAAGCATTTTAACGATTTCATCACGGATAATGCCCCTCTAGGGATCACCGTTGGGGCGATTGAACACAGTTTTATCTTGCAAGAAGGCAAGCAGTCTGTGGTATTTATTACCGAAACTGAATTACTCGGTCATAAAATCAGCCAACGTCGTTTACGGGATAAACGCCACGCAACGGATGAAACGGCCATCATTCGTAATTTGGCTGAATTAGCCATTGGTCAACCTGTGGTGCATCTTGATCACGGTGTGGGTCGGTATCTGGGTCTACAAACCCTCGATGCCGGTGGCATTACCACTGAATACCTAACTATCCAATACGCTAAAGAAGCCAAACTGTATGTGCCAGTTGCTTCATTGCACTTAATTAGCCGCTACAGTGGGGGTGATCTTGAGCACGCTCCCTTGCACCATTTAGGTAATGATACGTGGAGCAAAGCCAAGAAAAAAGCCGCCGAAAAAGTCCGTGACGTAGCGGCTCAATTACTTGATGTTTATGCTCAACGAGCGGCTAAACCTGGCTTTGCATATAAAATTGCCTGGGACGAATATCAAGCCTTTAGTGATAGTTTTCCCTTTGAAGAAACCCTCGATCAACAAAAAGCCATTAATGCGGTTATTCAAGATATGGGTTCAACGAACGCCATGGACCGCCTAGTGTGTGGTGATGTTGGCTTTGGCAAAACTGAAGTAGCCATGCGAGCGGCATTTTTAGCGGCTAACCAAGGCAAACAAGTGGCGATATTAGTGCCTACAACCCTACTCGCTCAACAACATTTTGAAAACTTTAAAGACCGATTTGTTAACTGGCCCTTCAGAATTGAAGTGTTGTCCCGTTTTGTCAGTGCCAAAGACAGTAAACAAACGGTAGAAGCGATTAAAGAGGGTAAGGTAGATATCGTGGTGGGCACCCACAAACTATTGCAAGATGATATTAAATTTAAGGACTTAGGTTTAGTTATTATCGACGAAGAGCACAGATTTGGTGTGCGTCAAAAAGAGAAATTTAAAGCCTTACGCGCTGATGTTGATATCTTGACGCTGACGGCAACACCAATACCGCGTACTTTGAATATGGCTTTAAGTGGCATGCGCGATCTGTCAATTATCGCCACGCCACCGGCTAAACGTTTAGCGATTAAGACATTTGTGCAACAGCGTGATAATGACATTATTCGTGAAGCGATCATGCGTGAAATTCTGCGCGGAGGACAAGTCTACTTCTTACATAATGAAGTTGAAACCATCGAAAAAGTCGCTGCAGAAATTGCAGAGATTGTACCTGAAGCTCGAATTGCGATTGGTCATGGCCAAATGCGTGAGCGGGAATTGGAAAAAGTCATGAGTGACTTTTATCACCAACGCTCTAACGTGCTGTTGTGCACTACTATTATCGAAACCGGCATTGATGTGCCGTCGGCCAATACCATCGTCATGGACAGAGCCGATCATTTAGGTTTAGCACAATTGCATCAATTACGCGGACGCGTGGGCCGTTCACATCATCAAGCTTACGCTTATTTATTGACGCCCCACCCTAAACGGATCACCAAAGATGCGGCTAAACGTTTAGATGCTATCTCTTCTTTGGAAACCTTAGGAGCCGGTTTTGCACTAGCCACCCATGACTTAGAAATTCGTGGTGCCGGTGAACTCTTGGGTGACGACCAATCTGGGCAAATATCCACTATTGGTTTTACCTTATATATGGAAATGTTAGAGCAAGCGGTTGAAGCCCTTAAAGAAGGTCGCGAGCCGTCCTTAGATTATGCCCTATCAAACCAGACTGACATTGACTTGCGTATTCCTGCGCTGTTTCCAGATAATTACATTGGTGACGTAAATACTCGCTTGTCTCTTTATAAAAAGTTAGCGGGCTGCAAAGATGAGCGGGCGATTAATGAATTACAAATAGAATTAATAGACCGCTTTGGTTTATTACCCGAGGCAGCTAAAAACCTGTTAAGCATTGCTCACTTAAAACTGCAAGCCAAAGTCATTGGGATCACCAAAGTAGAGGGTTATGCAACAGGTGGTGTGGTGGAATTCTCACCGCAAACTAAGATTGATCCCAGTTTTATCATTCGCTTGATTCAATCGCAGCCGCGCATTTATAAATTAGACGGTGCGCAAAAATTGAAATTTAACGTGCCTACTGAATCTGGGGCAGATAGACTGAAGTTAGTCACTGATATACTTACGCAATTTAGCCAACAATTAAGAGTCGCTTGATGTCTGAAGTTAATAACACTCCATCCGTTTCTGCCCGTATGTGCGGATGGCGAGCAGCAAAAAAACTATGCTTAGTGCTTATCTTAGGCTCTAGTCCAACGGCCCTAATAGCCGCTGAACAAACGTGGTGGTTTGATGTTGAGGTCATCATTTTTAAACGGGATTCGAATTTCAACGAATTGTCTGAGAAATTTGCTCATCAAACAATCGACACCACCCCATCGAAGGCACTTGATCTGCTTAGCGCTTATTTACGTCCTGACTTAAGTTATTTGCGTGCAGGACTGCCTTTTTGTGAAGCCTCGAGCCGTGCTGAAAAACAGCGTCAGTTTGAACAAGATTTTGCTTTTCCTGCACCAATTGCAGAGCCTAAACCCTCAGTTGAGCCACGAATAGGCCAAGGGATTGCCGCTGTGCAACAAACGAGCAGCCAAGTAGTTTCAGCAAAAGTGACTCAGCCAATACCTGAGCAAGGGCTTGCTGCTAGCAAGCTAGCTAGCCCTCAATCTGAGCCTACTGCACCAGTCGCCATGTCCCCTCATCCTCAGGCTGATAAAGCGTCTAACTATGTTCCTCGGGATATTTCGGTAAAGTGGCTTGAATGGCAAATTCCCAAACAATTGCCCTGTGTTTATAGTGAACAACTTACCTTATTGACCAACCCTTTTAGTGCGCCACAAGAAGAGCAAGACTCACTAAAAGATATCGCAAGTGTACCGATTAAAATTAATGGTCTTGACTGGGCTCGCAAGGGCCAAGCATTTTTACTGCCGCAAGATCAATTGAATTTGCGTTCTTTGTTTACCAGTATCAACCGACAACGTGACTTACAAACCATGCTGTATGCAGGATGGCGTCAGGAAGTGAAGTTTGGCCGAGAAAAAGCCCAAGCACTGCGCTTGTTCGCGGGTCAAAACTACGCCAGTACTTTTTCAAGCAATGGCCACTTAAAGCAGGCAGTAGACAGCAAGCAAGAGCTAGGCTTAAGCCCTTATATACCTCTTGCAGAACACGCCCAATTTAATGCACAACAACAAGCCGATAATCAATATAATGTTGCACAATTAGCCAACTCAGAACTGTTTAACGCGATATATGCAAGCCTTGATGATGCTAACGCCCCCTTAGATATAGATAACTTTTTTGTTAGCCCTAAGACTCAAACAGGCCCGCAAAATACCTTTAGTCCCTTACGCACTCAGGACACAGAAATTTGGCAATTGGAGGGCGAACTAAAAGTCTATTTACAAAATGTTGGCAGAACCCCTTATTTGCACATTGATAGCAACTTTGACTATAGGCAACCTGTGTATGATGCCAGCCTGCAAAATCCATCATCCCAACAACAGGAAGCGATAGTAGTGGGGGCCCACAATACCCAGCCAAATAAATTAGAGAGTATTAATGTTAAACATTTCAAACGGGTGATCAGTAAACAATTACACTATTTTGATCATCCACTTTTTGGCATGGTCGTCTATATTTCACGTTACCAATGGCCTGAAGAACCACAACAAGCAGACGATATTAACTAAGGGTTAATATCGTTTAATAGCTACGCTTTCAATAAGGAGCCACATGAAGATTTACACCAAAGGCGGCGATAAAGGCCAAACTCAAATTTATGCCGATAAGGTGATCAGACTAAATAAAGATGATCAGGTACTTGAATGTTACGGCACCCTTGACGAACTGAATGCCCATATAGGTTTACTAAGCAGTTATATTGAGCAAGCTCATGCTCAGTCTAGTATCGGGGCTCAGCTAGCGCCCATTCAACAAGCCTTATTTCAAATAGGCTTTGCCGTCTCTGCCAGCACTAAATTGAATCAGCAAGACGTTGCGAATCTTGAACAACAAATAGATCTGTTGCAACTAACCCTGCCAGAACAAGTCTCGTTTATTCTACCAGGTGGTTGTATTGCTGCATCACAAGCCCATGTATGCCGCACGGTTGCAAGGCGCGCAGAGCGAGAGCTAGTAGCATTGCTTGAACACCATCCAGTTCCAGAGGTGTGTTTACAGTATATTAACCGCCTGTCTGACTATTTATTTGTAGTGGCTCGCACGCTTAATCATGAACTTGGCCTGTCAGATATTAAAGTTTAAGACAGGATGAACACTTTTTTATAAGTGCTCACTTTGCCGAGAATGGGTTTTAAATCCATCAAAAAAGCCTGACAAGCAAAACTTGACAGGCTTTTTATTTTTAAGGCAAGGCCTTACTAGGTTTAGAATGTGTAATTTAAGCGAGCGTAATAGTAACCACCTTGCCAATCAACAATGTTGCTAGACCAATAGGTGACGCCACAACAATCATCTCTGTTTGCTTTATCGCCATTGCCATCGGCGTCAGGATACTGATCAAAGATATTACGTGCACCGGCGGAAATACTTAAATCGTCGCTGACTTGGTATTTCGCTTCCAAATCAAAGAATACCGTGGACCCATATTCTTGAATGGTAGTTGCGGCCGAATTAATCGCATTTTCATAAGAGCCATATATATTGGCGCGAACTAAGATGCTGAGTAAATCAAAGTCATGTTTGGCCGACACCACACCACGCCAATCTGGCACTGCATTTTCCAAATCATACTGGTCTTCTGCATTCAAAAAAGCGGATGCGTCTGAATCGATTTTGGTTTTGTTATAGTTCAACGAAGTAGTCAGTAAGGTATCACCTAAGCTGTAGGTTGCAACAAAATCAAAGCCTTGCGTGGTTGTATCGAAAGCATTTTGGAAGTAATTAACGCCACCAATTGAATTAGCACCAGCAACCCCAGCTGCATCTAACTTCAGGAAGTTATTATATGCCGCCAAAGCGTCAGCGTAACCCGAAGCCGTCGGATCAGTTGGCTCTGTTGATGATACATCAAGAGTTGATACCGCATAAAAACGGTCCGTCAATTCAATACGATAGAAGTCGAGAGTTAAATTGATCCCATCAATCGCACCTGTCATGCCTAAGGTATAGTTCATTGATTTTTCAGGCGTTAAAGGATTTGCACCTAAGGCCTGACCCACTGGGCTGATGGCCGGGAACAAGCCCGTTGCAACCGGGAAACCATTTGGCAAGCGAGTCGATACGTTAGTGGTACCTTGCTGACCAGGCGTAGGCGCACGGAAACCGGTACCGATTGAACCACGCAAATTAAAGTCATCGTTTAGGGTGTATTTAAAGGCGACTTTACCTACCAGTTCGGAACCAAAGTCAGAATAATCCTCATAACGCATTGCACCTTGCAAGTATAATACATCAGTCACATCTGAACTCACGTCAACATAAATACCTTTCATGTCACGGTCGTATTTACCTGAAAACTCTGGTGAATAACCTGGAAAACCATTAGAGCCAACCCCTACTGCTCGATAAACCGGATCATCGCTATTCGAACAATCCAAGGTCGAACCATTACCAATAACCGCTAAACCAGCTGCAGTAGCGGTATCGCCGTCACAAAAACCCCATGGATCAGGCAAGGCATAAGGACCTTGTGAATACGAATCAGGATCGCCGCCTTTAAGCTCATAACTTTCTTTCATATAAGTTGCACCAAAGGCAACTAATACATCAGCATAAAGGCCCATATCGAAGTATTTAGTGAAATCAGCTGAGAGTTGTGTTTCTTCGTTGATCAAGTCGCCAGGGCGGAATGAGGTAGGTGAATCAGGTCCCATTGACGGGTTGACGGTATTTTTAAGGGTATATGCAATTTCGTTAGAACCAAAACGAGCACTGAAGTCATAGCTTATTTCATTAGCAAATTCGCCTTCGATACCACCTAAAATTGACATATCAGTAATATCACCGAAGAAGCGAGGTGTGAAACCACCTGGGAATTTTTCCAACGGACTATACAAAGAGCCATCTTCCTTGCGCAAATTTTCGATAGTACCGTTGCCAGGGTAACGATAATAGAAACTGCCATCACCTTCCGTTTTAGCATAGTTACCGAAGGCGTAGAGTTTCATTTTATCGCTAATTTCATAACCGCTGTTAAAAAACACTTTAGAGCCTGAGTAGTTAGGTTGGCCCCAAGGTTGCACAACATCTTCACCACCTAGATTAGCGGCGCTTAAACCTGCGGCAAAGCTTTCATCAGAATAACCTGATAGAGTCTTGTCGAAAGATCCACCGCCTAAGTAATTTGGATCAGTCGAATCCATACATGCCCAACTTTCACAATACTGCTCAGAGCGCGAAGTTGAACCAACGTCAGTGTACTCACCCGACAAACTGAAAAAGCCTTTGTCGCCTAGGGCGAAACCAATATTACCAGAAACAGTAACTTGGCCACCGTCACCTTCATAATATTGCCCGGTTTCTGCTGATAAAGTGCCGCCCTCGTCATTATCTTTTAGTACAAAGTTAATAACGCCGGCAATAGCGTCTGAACCATACTGAGCGGCTGCACCGTCACGCAATACCTCAACCGCTTTTAGAGCAGCCGAGGGGATAGTCGCAATATCGGGCCCTTGGGTACCAGACCCACCGATTTGCACTAAGGCTGAGCGGTGGCGACGTTTAGAGTTAACAAGTACCAAGGTTTTATCCGTCGGCATACCACGCAAGGTTGCAGGTCTGATAAACGACGCGCCGTCAGAAATAGGCTGACGTTGCAGTGAATAAGAAGGTACCAATGTTTTCAAAATATCGTTGGTATCAGTAAATGGCACCCCTGCCATATCATCTGCACTTAACACATCCACAGGAACGGGAGAGTCAGCAAGAGAGCGAGGCGCACCACGTGAGCCAGTAATGACGACTTTTTCATATGAATCGGCTTCAGCGGCCGCATCAGGTGTTTCTTGTGCCATAGCTGATGACAGGACAACAGTACTGAGTGCCCACGTCATTAAGCTGGTTTTTATCGCTGTATTGAGCTTACTTTGCTTAAGCATAGTGTGTTCCCCTAATTTTTATAATGTGCTTGGTAGTATGTGTTTTTGACTAGTTTTATTTTTTTATTGACGCACCACTGGCTAGCCATCAGTAATGCGCAGTTCTCACTTCGGTTTAGCAATGACCATTTCAATTTCAATAAGCATATTGGGACCGCCCGCTAAACCGGCGATTTGAAACGCTGAACGAGATGGTTTATTGGGCTGCGCCTCTGTACCGAAATACTGGGTGTAAGCCTTCATAAAACCACTGAAATCCATTTTCCCTTCCATGCTTGGATCACCTACCAAAAAGACTTGCATTTTGATGACATCACCAAAGCCCACACCGAGTTCTTTAAACGACTCTTCAGCCCGTTTAAACACACTGATAGCCTGTGTTTCAGTATCCCCGTAATATTCGCGACTCCCCCTTTCAGCTTCAGGATTAACCGGCCCAGGGGTTAAACCACTGTGGTAAATAATGGTAGTGTCTGGGCTCACTTCTACTGCTCGAGAAATGGGAAAGGTACTATTGTTAAATAACGCATGGCGTGTGACATCAGCCATCGTTGCTGCGCTAAATAAACCACTCATTGCAAATAAGGCTGATGTGGCAATTACCGTTTTATTTTTCATAAATACACTGCTCCTAATATGAATTAATTTAGTTGGGTGATGTAGCTTGCAAGGTTTGCTGCGTCTTCTTCTGATGTGATGACCACACTCCCTGCTTTCATTTGTTGGCCGTAAGAATCGGCCTTGTTATCACCTCTTAGGTTGAGACGAAAATGGTTGAGCTGCGTGGCGAGATACCAGTCATTTAAGCCCGTCAGTTTGGGCGCGCCAAGTATTTCATTGCCCTCACCTTTCGAACCGTGGCATGCAGCACAGCTTTGGTATAAGGACTTACCGGCAGCAATATCGCCCTTTAATGATGGTAAGGGTAAGGACGATTCAGTTTTAGCCACCCACGCGGCTATCGCGATGAGTTCTTGTTCACTTAAATTGGCCACCATTGGACGCATCTCAGCACCTCGTTCATCTTCAACGTGGCTGCCGCGCAGTCCGGACTTAAAGTTGAGTAATTGGCGCTCGATATACCATTGCGGCAGGCCACTCAGTCTTGGTGCGCCAATATTGGCATTGCCTTTCAATTGGCTACCATGGCAAACCGTACAATATTCAAGACCTACGGGGGTTGGTGACTCTTCAGCCACGGCGAAAAATGCCGTGCTGGCGATGGCAATTAATAAGATCAATGACTTAACTGACATGGCTAAGATCCCCATGTTGCAATTTTGCACCCAGCACTTTATTAAGTTGTTGTAGCGCCTGTTCACTTGATGCAAGCGCGCCTTCTTGCCAACCGCTATGGTGGCTAATTTGGTCACCTATCATAAAATGACGCCCTTCTGGCTTTTGTAAAAGTGGGTAATACTTGTCAAAATCGTCGGGACTCATTCGCATGCCACAGCCCATTTGATGGTTCATCCGCGCCCATGGAATACTGATCCCGTTTTCGATATATTTGCTGTAACCCGGATGGATTTTTTCACCCGACTTAGCACCTGCGATTAAACGTTCTGCTGGCGTCATGGCTTCAAATGCAGCACTGGCTTTTCCATCCCACGTGTAAGCACCGAGTAGGATCCCTTTAGGCGCATGAATATCATGGGAGGGATACCAAAGCTGATTGACAGCATCTGAGGTATAAGAAATGCCACCGTAAATCCCTTCTTTTTCCCAAAATCGCTCTTTCATTTGGTAGGCAATTTTAAATAGGTGGCCCCGCTTAATGCTGTCGAGACCGGATTGATACAGAGGAGAGAAGTTGTTTTCTATACCAGCCATAAAATAGGCAGGGATATTGTTAAAACAGTAATCAGCTTGCACGGTATGAAATTTGCCGTTTTGCTCGTAAGTAACCTCAACCCCTGTTTCTTGGTTATAGATTTTTTTTACTTGCGCCTTGAGCAAGGGCTTAGCTTGTAAATGCCTTAAGAAGCCTTTAACCACGCCATCCATGCCACCTGTGGGCTCCATTAAGGGTTCACACCAGTCATACAACTCTGCGCCCAATAGTCCGCCATACCAAAAGCTGCTATCCAACATGGCTTTTAATTCGATGGGAGTATGTGACTTTGGAAATTCCAACATGCGGTCTGTGCTTGAGCCTGCGCGCTCAGTACCTGCGTATTTGCCTGTGTCACTGAGATCACCGTGTAAACGGGCAAATTTCATTAATTTAGCTACATCGTCTTCACTCAATAGCTGATCATATTGATGTGAATCAGCTGATTTCCACAGTAATTCAGCCATCAAGCCGCGCACGTCTGCATGATAGTCAATTTGTCTTACTGGCTTACCACCAAAGGCTTTATCATCTTGAAAATATGCAAGCTTGCAGCTGTTGGCTTTGATCTGTAATGGCACACCCAGCGCTCTACAATAGTGCAATATGCGACGGTGATGCCCAGGAATACGTGCCGGTCCGCAGTTAAAATATAGATTTTCTGCCTTATCAAACTGACAAATTTGTGGTTGGCCCATCTCGTCAATTTTATCACCATGACGTACGGTTAGATTTCGTCCTCCAGCTCGATGTGAGGCTTCAAGAATAGTGACCTGAAAACCGGCTCGCTCTAATTCAAGCGCAGTTGCTAAACCTGCAATACCGGCACCTAAGATAAGGGCACTGGGTCGGCTGCCTCGGGTAGCAGGTTTAACCGTGACAGGTCCAGCATAAGAATCGTCTGGCATCATACCCAGAGCCAGATTGGCTTTGAGCAGGGCTGAAGAGCCTCCAGCGGCGCCGACATAAGTCAGAAATTGTCTACGAGTTATATTTAGCATAGGTATTTAAACGACATCCTAATGTTGAGTTGATTATAAAAAGACTCTGCAAATCAGGACTTTATGCTAGCCATACTCCACACAAGACAGAACGCAATATAATGTGGTAGGGCCCTACATTTTTTTTATACCCCCTTATTTAATAGTGGCTGGACCTTAGATAATTATTTGAATTGCGGACTTCTATGCCCCCTCGTTTGCTGTGTTTTTTTGTCTTATTCAGCCCAATTTATTTTGTGGCATTTATTTTGCTTTAGTTAAGCTTTCAAGTGTATCTAAGGAGGGGTTACAACATGCACAGGGCGCTTGATAGCGGCACTAATTGAAGACGAACAACTCATTCAAACTAGGTAGGCAATGAACAGCAAACAGTTGCAGTATTTTTTAGCGACAGCCGAACAAGGCAGTATTACCGCCGCGGCTAGAGAACTTGATGTAGCACAGCCAGCCATCAGCCTGCAGTTAGCTAATCTTGAACATGAATTAAAAACAAAATTATTTGAACGAGACTTTCGCGGGGTGCAATTAACGGAAGCGGGTCAGTGTTTCGAACAACATGCACGTATAATATTAAACCAAATTAATACCGCAAAAGCCGACTTAACAGGCAGTAAAAAGGAATGTAAGGGCAAGGTTGTGGTGGGTATCAGCCAAACCAGCTGCAACGTTCTATCGGTAGAGTTGCTAAGCGAATTAGAGCATCGATTTGCCAACATAGAATTGAGTTTTAAAATTGGCCCATCGCATTCCGTTGAGCAATGGTTCATTGATGAACAAATCGATATTGCTTTAAGTTTCAATTCTGCTTCACACAATACTGGCCCGCGTTCTATTCCGTTGATCCGTGAAAATCTGTATTTGTATATCTCTAATCATCCCAAAAACCCCGCTTACAGTGAATTAGCCCTCTATGGCACCATACCTTTTAAGGACTTACAGCACTACGATATCTTTATGCCTGAAGAACAAGAGGCGATGTATCAGTTGCTGAGTAATCAGGCTAGAAAGAGTGGCATCAAGCTCAAACCCAAAAGTGCGTTTGGTCAACTAATGACCACCTTGCACTATGTTTCGCAGGGTTTTGGTCTAGTAGTCCTGCCCTCTTCTGGTGCTTTTCATCTAGAAACGAGCAATCAAATACGCGCAATTAATATTGTACAGCCCAATCTGCAACGTGATGTTTTTTTACAAATTTGTGAAAAGAAATGCCAGGATGCCGCGGTTAATTCAGTGTTTGAATTAATCCGCGAAGTCGCGGCTAACATGCACGCACAGCAACTTTGGCGGGGTAACTTGCTGGATAAAAAGTATATCCGACCTGAAAGACTGCAGCTCGAAGCCTGATAATTACCGGATAAGCGCGAGGGCTTGTGCCCCCGACATCCCCAGTTCAATACCGAGTTCTTTAGCCGCCGGAGATAAGGCAACAATAGGTTTTAACAGCATCTCTTCATGATTATTAACGCCGCTAACTATGGCACATGCTTCGCCGGTTTTCTCACAAGTATTGGCATTAATATAGCCACAAGCCAAAATGCCTTTACTGCCCTGAACCGTTAATAAAGGCAGTTTTAAATCAATTTTTTCGCGCTTTAATTCGCCCCAATTAAAACTCTCAGCATTGACCGTTGATACAAATAATAAATAGGCACTTACCCAATATGACACTTTCATGTGCATTCAATCCTTCACCATGTTGATTAATGTTAGAGATACTAGGAACTATCGCTGAACCTTTATACTCGACTCTTGCAACATGATTAAGCAGGAAAAGTGCCAATTTAAAAACGCCTCTATACATTTTTAAATGTGAACATCAATTCCCTGTTAGTTCGACATAATAAGATTAAAATCATCAAGGCTGCGCTGAGCGTTTTGATAATCACTGGACTGTTGTAATTGTTTGAAGCCCAAACTGTGACTTTTTTTCAGGCTAGCGGGCCGTTGACTTACTTCCAAATTGCTCGGTAGACCGTCAATGGCGGCCATGGCACTTGCGGGATCATTGCAGACTAAGGCCATATCACAACCCGCTTCCAAGGCTGCTTTTACTCGGTCAATGATGTCACCCATATGCTTAGCGCCTTGCATCGACAAGTCATCTGAAAATACTACGCCATCAAAACCTAATTCCTTACGCAGAATTTCACCAATCCACTGCTTGGAGAAGCCCGCAGGTAGTGCATCAACGGCAGGATAAATAACATGGGCTGGCATAACCGCAGACAATAAACCTTGCTGATGAATTTCTTTAAAAATTTGCATATCCAGACTCATAATTTGTTGACGACTTCGCCTATCAATAGGCATGGCAATATGCGAGTCCTCTTTGACATTGCCGTGACCTGGAAAATGTTTACCCGTTGCTTTCATTCCAGCCCGATGCATCCCCCGAATAAACTGACTTGCCAGTCGAACTATCTGCTGCGGTTGTTGATGAAAACTTCGATCACCAATCACTTGAGAATTACCATTAATATCAAGTACCGGGGCAAAACTAATATCAATATCAAAAGCCAATAACTCAGCGGCCATTAACCAACCAAATTGTTCAGTCCACACATCGCTTTGTGCTAAGGATACAGGCGCCTTATCCCTGTGCTCAGTCTGCAAAGGATACAAGCTTCCCATGGCAGGAATACGGCTAAAACCTTGCTTAAAGCGTTGCACCCTGCCCCCTTCATGGTCAACGGCAATAATGAGCTCGTTGCGTGAAGATTGCCTTATATGTTTGATGAGATCTGTTAGCTGTGCCTGATCATAAAAATTCCGCGTAAATAAAATCAATCCGCCAATCAGAGGATGATCCAACATCTCAATTTCTTCATGTGTCAGTTCATATCCTGACACATCAATCATTAATGGACCCATGTATATTTCTTGTGGTTAATTCAATTGAGACACTATAAAAACATCCCAGCTAGCGAGTCAATCGAATCCTGAAATAAACCAAGCAATGAGTTTTTTAGGCTGGCTTAAGATAAAATTATGACAATACATTACAGCCATGCTTATACTAGCGAATGGTATTTTTTGATGTTGATCTATGGAATTTGCAACCGTTGGCTTAATCGGCAAACAAGCGCATCAAGGCGCAAACCTCAGCTTTAAAGCACTTATTGTTTATCTTAAAAAACGTGGTTGCCGTATTTTAGTGGAAGAAAATACGGCGAATAAACTGGACTCTAATGGTTTTGAGTCAGCCAGTATTAAAGAGATTGGCAAACAAGCTGATCTGGCCATTGTTGTTGGTGGTGATGGCAATATGCTTGGTGCCGCGCGGGTGTTAGCGGAATACAATGTCTCGGTTGTAGGCATAAACCGTGGTAACTTGGGGTTTTTAACCGATATTAATCCTGAGGATTTTGAGCAGCAATTAGACAGTATTTTTAATGGCGAATGTGTCACTGAGCAGCGTTTTTTACTTGAAGTTGAGGTATTCAGACACGGTAGAATGCAAAGTAAAGATTCGGCTGTCAATGAAGTGGTATTGCACCACGGTAAAGTGGCGCACATGTTGGAATTTGAAGTCTACCTCGATGATATCTTTGTATATAGCCAACGCTCAGACGGTTTAATTGTCGCTACACCTACTGGTTCTACTGCCTATTCCTTATCGGGCGGTGGTCCAATACTCACCCCCAACCTTGACGCATTGACCTTAGTTCCCATGTTTCCCCACACTTTAAGTAGCCGTCCCATTGTAGTCGATGCAAACAGTACGGTTAAAATGAAAATCTCGCCTGAGAACCGCGACAACTTACAAGTTAGCTGTGACAGTCATATCGTGCTTACCGTGCTGCCAGGTGATGAAGTTATCATCCGCAAAAATCCAAATCGATTAAGCCTAGTTCACCCTAAAGACTACAATTATTTCAATGTCTTACGGACAAAATTAAATTGGGGTACTAAGCTCTACTAAGGCTCAGCAGTAAAATTAACAAACTATATTTTCGGTTTATACTGGACAGTGAACAAACACATGGTTATATTTACAGTTACTGTATATATAACCACCTATGAGAATTATGTTAACTCACTTGTCCATTCGAAATTTTGCCGTGGTAAAATCCCTAGACGTTGATTTTTCAAACGGAATGACTGCTGTTACCGGTGAAACAGGCGCAGGTAAATCAATTTCGGTTGATGCTCTTGGTTTATGCTTAGGTGAACGAGCGGATGTCGGCATGGTAAGAACCGGAGCCGACAAGGCTGAGGTCAGTGCCTTTTTTGATATTAAGCTATTAAAATCGGCGCAAGCATGGTTAGAAAAAAATGAGTTAACTGACGACTTAGAATGTTTAATTCGTCGAGTTATTTCTGCTGAAGGTCGCTCTAAGGCCTTTGTAAATGGTATTCCAGTATCCTTACAACAGTTGAAAGACTTAGGCTCTCATCTTCTCAGTATTCATGGTCAACATGCCCATCAACTTATTCTTAAAGGTGAGCATCAACGCAATTTACTCGATAGTGTGGCTGATCATCAAAATTTACTGCAAAACGTCGCACAAACCTATCAAAAACTGCGTGAGCAACAAAAACGCTTCCAACAACTACAAGAAGGCCAGCAGCAGCGCGCAGACCGCTGCCAACTGCTAGCCTATCAAATTCAAGAATTAGAAGAATTTGCTTTAGCAGAAGGCGAATTTATAGAATTAGAAATTGATCATAAAAAATTAAGCCATAGCCAAACCTTATTGGAACAAACACAAATCAGTTTTCATCAGTTGTATGAAGCCGACGAATTTAATGCTTTGTCAGCGGTGCAAAATAGTCTCGACAGATTAGCTGAATTACAAGAACATGATTCAAGTTTGGCTCCTATTGTCAGTATGTTAAGTGAAGCAGCCATTCAAATTGAGGAAGCCGCTAAGGAACTACGCGCTTACACAGATCAATTAGAAATTGACCCAATGAGAATGCAAACTGTCGAAGCCCGTTTTTCACAAGCCCTTGATCTAGCGAGAAAACATCAAGTGCCCGCGGAAAATTTGTATGCTTTTCACCAGCAATTAAGCGCTGAATATCAAGAGCTGGTAAAAGATGATGATTTATTGGATGAGTTAGCCGTACATTTAAGAACAAGTGAACAAGCCTATTATTTAGCCGCCAAAAAACTCAGTGATTCTCGACAAAAAGCGGCCCTCAGCTTTGCTAAACAGGTACAACAACATATTCAAAAGATGAATATGAAAGATGCAGAATTTGCCATTGATGTGCAGCACCTTACTGATAATACCCCGCATAAATTAGGCTTAGACACAGTTCGGTTTAAAGTATCGACCAATAAAGGTCAGGCCATGGATGACTTGGATAGAGTTGTGTCTGGTGGTGAATTATCTCGCATAGGATTAGCGATTCAAGTGATTGGTTCAGGTAGTAATCAAATTGCCACGATGATATTTGATGAGGTCGACAGCGGCATCAGTGGCGCAACAGCATCAATTGTTGGCCAATTATTACGAAAATTGGGCGAGCATACTCAGGTTATTTGTGTGACTCACTTACCTCAAGTCGCTGCCAGAGCTCACCACCAAATGTTTGTCACAAAATTCAGTGACGATAAAACGACAGAAACTCACATGATTTGTTTAGAAGAAAATGAACGAATTGAAGAGTTAGCACGTCTATTAGCGGGAGACACTTTAACTGAGTCGGCGATCGCTAATGCAAAAGAATTACTACAAATCAGTAATTCCTAGTAATTAAGCATTGATTGCTAGAACTCGGCTGGGTTAGGATGCGACGCTTATTTTAAATAGGTGACGCCGATAGGTCATTTTTTAAACGCCGAGATACTAAATAATAATGAAGTTCAGAAATTTATTGGTGGTGTTATGCGCCACATTGATGTTGTCAGCTTGTGCTGATTGGATTTTTCGTATTGATGTTCCACAAGGTAATTTTTTAGATGAAAAAGACGTCAAAAAATTACGCATTGATATGACAAAAGAACAGGTTACCTATGTATTAGGTAAGCCTGTAGTAGAGGATTCTTTTGACCATGATACTTGGTACTACTTGTACCAAATGAAAAGAGGAATGAAAAAACGTGGGGAAGATTTTCGTAAAGAATTAACCATTACTTTTGTTGATGATAAAGTGAGTCAGATTGTTGGAGATTTTGAACTATCTGAAGACTTTAACACGCCCTTAGATCAATAGAGTCGTAAGACGCCAGTTTGTTGTCTAAAGTCAGCAAATTGGCAAACTACGATGCTGTCATAATCGTCTTATTTAGTGCCTCAGGTCGCTGTTACTTATGTGCTGTTTGGGCGAAAAGTCGTTAACGATAGATAGCGAGTTAGCGCTTAAATTCCGCTTTTAATGCAGTGTGTTGCATATTTAACTAGGTTCGACGGGCAGTAACGGTTGATTTACCACTAACGCGGGGGGATTACAATGGCAAGAATGTCATGCTTATCATGCCCTAATCACTGCAGTTCATATCAAATATATTGATAACTAATATAAAAGAATATATCGAGTCACTAATGAAACAATCTTTTTTACTTTTATTACTATTATTAAATGTCAGCTCCTGTGTCGCGCCGCCTACTTCCCCTAAATCGAGCCTAAAGGTTCAAGAGACTGACTCTTTCACTGATGTGGTGAAAACCATAGATGACAAAACGCAGTTATATGGCCATAACAAAGTACTGGTGGTAGTTGACATCGACAATACCTTACTAACCAGTGAAAGCGATCTTGGTGGCGATATTTGGTATCAGTGGCAGCGTGGCAACTTAGAGGTCAAACCACGTGAAGATCAAAAAGTAGCATGTTTATTTGAAGACACCATCAGTTTGTTATATGAACTTGGGCCAATGACCTTAACTGAGCCTACGCTACCCCAAATCATTACTACCTGGCAAAATAAGGGCTTAACCGTCTTTGCCCTTACCTCTCGTTCACCTAAAAGCCGTTCAGCCACTGAGCGTGAATTGCTTCGAGCAGGTATTGATTTAAGCGCAAGTGCTTTGCGTCCAGAAGGTCAAGCGGCGCCTATTTTGCGTGAAGCCATCCCCAGAGAAATGTCGTACATGCAAGGAATAATGATGACTTCAGGCATGAACAAGGGGCTGATGCTCAACTACATGCTTGAAAAAATGCAGCGACACTTTGATGCCATTATATTTGTCGACGATTCGCAAAAAAATATTGATAATTTATATACAGAGTTTCAAGCAGATACGAGTGTAGATATGACCTTGTTTCACTACACCAAGATTGAAGAGCAACGACTTGCACAACACGGCAAAGTATTAACCCAAAGCCAAGCTGATCTTATGGCACAACAATGGTCAGAATTAAGCCAGTTGATAAGCTCAATTTTCCCTAGCAGACAACCAGGTGTTTGTTTAAGTATCAATTAATCTGCTGCTCATTCCTTCCTTGTCTTAATAAGCGATCCTATTGTTTAGCAGGGTGGCTTATTATGTGGCATAATACGCGCCGAATTTTATGGTAGCGTTGATGGGACAATTCATCGCTAGACCACTGTCCATTTTAATAACATTGGAACTACTACCTTGCTCAGCACTGCAAATATCACTATGCAATTTGGCGAAAAGCCACTTTTTGAAAATGTCTCTGTTAAATTTGGCAACAATAATAGTTATGGCTTAATTGGCGCAAATGGCTCTGGTAAGTCTACCTTCATGAAAATCTTGGGTGGCGATTTAGAGCCCTCTGCAGGCAATGTGTCGGCAGATTCAGGGGAGCGTATTGGTAAACTAAAACAAGATCAGTTTGCCTACGAACAATTCAGCGTTATCGATGCCGTGGTGATGGGACATACTGAATTATGGACGGTAAAATCAGAACGAGACAGCATCTACGCAAACCCTGATATGACCGAAGCAGATGGTATCAGAGTGGCTGAGCTAGAGTCTGAGTTTGCTGAAATGGATGGTTATACTGCAGAAGCACGCGCAGGAGAATTACTCATAGCGGTGGGTATTCCTGTCGAACAGCATTACGGTTTAATGAGCGAAATAGCTCCAGGCTGGAAATTACGAGTACTCCTTGCACAAGTTCTGTTTTCTGATCCAGACATCATGTTATTAGATGAACCAACCAATAACTTGGATATTAATACTATTCGTTGGTTGGAATCGGTATTAAATGAACGTAATTGCACCATGATCATTATTTCCCATGATCGACATTTCTTAAACTCAGTTTGCAGTCATATGGCTGATTTAGATTATGGTGAGATCCGCTTGTTTGCGGGTAATTACGATGAGTATATGATGGCCTCAACCCAAGCTCGTGAGCGATTGTTAGCCGACAACGCCAAGAAAAAAGCCCAGATTGCTGAACTTCGTACCTTCGTTAGCCGCTTCTCAGCTAATGCTTCGAAATCAAAACAAGCAACCAGTCGAGCAAAACAAATTGATAAGATCAAACTAGATGACGTTAAACCTTCTAGTCGCCAAAATCCCTTTATTCGCTTTGAAGAAACTAAAAAGTTGCATCGCTTAGCCTTAGAAGTCACTGACTTATCTAAGAAGTTTGATGAACAATTATTTAAAAATCTTAACCTAATGGTTGAAGTTGGAGAAAGGGTTGCGGTTATTGGTGCCAACGGCGTGGGTAAGACTACTTTATTAAATTGTCTGATGTCTAAAGTTGCACCTTCAACAGGCCAAATTAAATGGTCTGAAAATTCTAATCTTGGTTATTATGCACAGGATCATGCCGACGACTTTGAACAAGATATGTCATTGGTTGAATGGATGTATCAGTGGGCCCAAGAAGGTGATGACGAACAAGTTATTAGAGGCACGCTTGGCCGTTTATTATTCTCTCAAAGTGAGATTAATAAATCAGTTAAGGTGATTTCAGGTGGTGAGCAAGGTCGTATGCTATTTGGCAAACTCATGCTACAGAAACCTAATATACTCGTGATGGACGAGCCCACCAATCACTTGGATATGGAATCGATTGAATCCCTTAACTTAGCCTTAGAAAATTACGCAGGTACCTTGATCTTTGTTAGCCATGACCGTGAGTTTGTTTCCTCTATTGCCACCCGTATTATTGAGATAACCCCCACTAAAGTCATCGACTTTAAGGGTGATTACGACAGTTATTTAGCTAGTCAGGTATAAAGTTAAAAAAGACACAATAAAAAACCGGATTAGTTCCGGTTTTTTATTGTCTGATTATCACCCTCTTTTAATGGATGGTTAACAACCAAGATACAAAGGCTTTAGCCTCTTGAGCAGAGGTGAAAATGTTTAACTTTTGACCGAACTGATCAGCAAAAGCTACTTTGTGTTTGTTGACAGATATAGCATGCACTGGGCACGCCACACGGATGTCAGTACCGTGATATGTTGTAAATGACATAATAAAACTCTATTTTGCAGATAAACAACTGTCTTGTATTAATCAATACAAACAATGTTCATCAAGAACTAAAAAGAAGCTTCACTATAGTGTTGACGATAACGCTATTAAGTTTTATCTAGATGAGAGCCACATGGAAGTTACACCGCCAGTTTCACGCTCACGAGTTCGCCGTACAATAATTCAGCTTTGTTATTTTTTTAATGTTGGCCGACCGGATCAGAGAGAGACTATACATTGAAGATTTGTTTGGTGAGAGGAATAAACAAATCAAACGGATAGTATATGTAATACTCCAGGTTAGCAAGTATAATATTCGCAAAAACAATAAATTAAAGTATCTAAACCCTGCGTGTTACCATCCAATCACTTAAACATTACTCACTGTCTCAAGCATGCTTAAAATTGCGGTATTGGTAGATGTACAAAATATTTATTACACAACGCGAGATGCCTTCGCCAAACAATTTAATTATCGTCAGTTTTGGCAACAACTTAGCCAACGTGGTGAAATTGTCATCGCCAATGCCTATGCTATAGATAAGGGCGATGCGCAACAGGCTAAGTTTCAGAGTGCCTTAAAACACATTGGTTTTAATGTCAAACTCAAGCCTTTTATTCAACGCAGTGACGGATCAGCAAAAGGCGATTGGGACGTGGGTATTACCATTGATGCCCTAGAGGCAGCAAATGACATAGATTGCTTAGTTTTGCTTTCTGGGGATGGTGACTTTGATTTATTGTTATTGACCCTCAAGCATAAGTACCAGTGCAAGACAGTGGTTTATGGGGTGGCACAATTGACCGCAACATCCTTGGTAAACGCTGCCGACGAATTTGTTAAGATTGAAGAAAGTTTGTTGCTCTAATTACATCGTTTAGGCACATTCTTACACCTTAATAGTTGAACGTGTATGCGCCATAATAGGCGCATACATAGAGCTTTAAATAAAGGTTGCGGCCAACCACGCCAAACAATAAGCAAGTAATCCGTAGCCAACAAACAGTCCCCACGCTATTTTTCTACTGCCCGTCTCCCCCCTTATGGTAGCAACGGTTGCAACACATTGGAGGGCAACAACATAAAATAACATTAAACCAATACCTGCCCCTAATGCTAAGCCATCCTGTTCAATGTTAGCTGCCAGTCCGGCAATATTTTCATCAGCACCTTCAATACCAAACAGCGTACCTAAAGCGCCAACAAACACTTCTCTAGCCAAGAAAGAGACCAATATAGCCACACCATAACGCCAATCCAAACCAAGTGGTGCAAAGATCGGTTCAATCCAATGGCCTAACATAGCAAGGTATGAGGATTGTAGTTCGCCATTTTGTGGAAAATAACCTAAAAACCAAATGACTACAGATACCATAAAAATCACTGGAGCAGCGCGCCTGATAAATTGTTTCGCACTGGTAAATACCCGATGAATTAGGGGTTTCCAATGGGGTAAACGATAAGTCGGCAACTCAAGAATAAATGGCATTTCTGCTTTTTCTTTGTCTATATCGGTCAGTTTATTTAATAAAGTACTCACCAATAATGCCGTCAAAATACCGATAAAATACAGAATGAAAAAGGTTATTCCCTGCAAATTTAATAAACCGCCAAGGTATTCAGTATCGGGAATTAACACCGCAATAAGTAAAGCATAAACGGGTAATCGGGCAGAACAAGACATTAAGGGGATGGTCATCATCGTAATTAAACGTTTACGCGGAGACTCTATGGTTCTTGCAGCAAAAATAGCCGGAATAGCGCAAGCGTGACCAGATAAATAAGGAATAAAACTACGGCCTGACAAACCAAAATAACTCAGCGGTTTGTGGCATATTAACGCGGCACGCGCCAAATAACCGGTGTCTTCCAGAAGGCCAATCACGAAGGTTAAGACCATAATCTGTGGTACAAAGACTAAAAATGAACCAACACCACCAAATAAGGCATCAGTGACAAAATCATTCACAGCCCCATCAGGTAATATACCGGTCACCACGATAGCAAGCTCAGCAATCACGGTTTCTACTGCATCCATTAAGGGGCTAGCCCAAGTGAAAATACTTTGGAACAACAAAAACATAATGACTAAAAATATCAAACCACCAAACACACTGTTTAATAAAAAGTCGTCTATCTTATTTTGTCTTTTAAGCACTACATCAGCTTGAATACCATACTGACGAGAGAGTTTTCTGCTAATTTCAAGCACTGGTTGCTCAGCATCAACCGTTTTGAGCGGGATAAAATCTTGGGGGCGACCTGCGGCGTCAATCAAGGCCAATTTGAATTCATGCAAACCAATCAAAGTTTTAGCCGATAAGGCATAGATTGCACAACCTAGATCTTTGGCCAATTGTTCCGTATCAATATGATGACCAAAGCGCTGCACTTCATCAATCATATTAAGCGCAAAGATCACGCCCTTGTTGTGCTGCAAGGCTAAATCTCTTACTTGTAGTCCAAACACTAAACTGCGCTCTAAACGTGTTGCATCCAAGTTACATATTATTAAGGCAGTTTCGTCACTATGCATGGCTTCATGCAGCTTGGCGATAGCAAGTTCTTCGTCGCGAGATAAACTGTTGAGCGAATAGGTCCCAGGGAAATCGATCAACTGGTAATTATTAAACTTGCCACTTTTGAGCTCAACCGTTACACCGGGAAAATTAGCCACTTTTTGGCGCATCCCAGTTAACTGATTGAATAATAAGCTCTTGCCTGAGTTGGGTTTGCCAACCAAGATAATATTTTTCATAACGGCCTTAAATACGTGTGTCTAGGCGCAATATTGTCACTGCACCAACACTAAGAGAAATGATGTAAGGATTTCTTTTCATTTAATAAATTAATATTGCTGATGATTGCTTACCATCACACGCCTTATCTGCAGTTAAGCTGCTCTGATATTGATGCGACTGGCAATGCTCTGTTCTAAAGAATAAACACAATCACCTAATTGTAAGACAAGAGGGCCTCTTAAAGGACTGCGACGTAGACACTGAATAATTTGCCCTGCTGCAAAGCCCATTTCATTTAAACGTTGGTCAATCGCAGGTAATAAAGTTGGGTCAAGACCATCAATCATGGCTGACTGTTTATTTTTTATTTCCCAAAGAGTCATACAATCACCTCAATAAGTACTACAAATGCAAACCATTCGCATTTATAACATTAAAGAGGGTAAGAGTGCAATCAAAGCGACAGCACTCTTGGCCTTAAAGCGGATTATTTATTTTACACGTAAGTGATCAGCGACCAAAAATGCCATCTCGAGCACTTGATCAGCGTTTAACCTTGGATCACATTGGGTTTTATAGGCTTGAGCCAAATCATCATCGCTTATTTGATACGCACCACCGGTACATTCAGTGACGTGTTGACCTGTCATTTCTAAGTGAATACCACCAGCATGTGTTCCTTCGGCTTTATGTGCGGCAAAAAACTGCTGAATTTCACGCAAAATAGCGTCAAAATTACGGGTTTTAAAGCCACTTGATGCTTTTATGGTATTGCCATGCATAGGATCAGAGCTCCACACAACTTTGCGCCCTTCTTGTTTTACGCGGCGCAATAACCTCGGTAGATTTTTCTCTAGATTGTCGGCACCCATGCGAGTAATTAAGGTTAAACGCCCCGCTGTGTTCTCTGGGTTTAAGGCATCAATTAATTGAATTAATTCATCCTCCCCCATACTCGGTCCTACTTTCACACCAATTGGATTATGTATGCCGCGGAAAAATTCAAGATGAGCATGGTCAAGTTGACGAGTACGCTCACCAATCCATAACATATGAGCAGAGCAGTTGTACCAATTGCCGGTTAATGTATCTACCCGCGTCAATGCCTGTTCATAATTCAGCAACAAAGCTTCATGAGAGGTGAAAAGCATCGTTTCATGTAAGGTTGGAGTATTGGTCGGGTTGATACCCATCACACCCATAAATTCTAATGATTCTTGGATGCGCTGGGCGATATCCTGATAACGTTCTTTTAATGGATTATTATCCACAAAAGCCATATTCCAACGATTCACTTCATTTAAATCAGCCAATCCACCTTGCGCAAACGCCCGTAGCAAATTTAAGGTGGCCGCCGATTGATTATAGGCTTCTACCATTCGTTGAGGGTCAGGACGGCGGGCCGCTTCAGTAAATTCAAAACTATTGATGATGTCGCCGCGATAACTAGGCAAAGATACACCATTAATGGTTTCTAAATCCCCGGAACGAGGTTTTGCATATTGACCAGCCATACGTGCCACCTTTGTGACGGGGCAACGACCCGCAAAGGTCAATACAATGGCCATTTGTAAAATCACTTTAAAAGTATCACGAATTTTTGGTGCATTAAATTCATTAAACGATTCGGCGCAATCGCCACCTTGTAATAAAAAACCTTTGCCCTCAGCCACATTACCTAACTGTTTAAACAATTGGCGGGTTTCAGCGGCAAAAACCAAAGGAGGATAACTCTTTAATTTTTGTTCAACGGCACTTAATTGCTGTTTATCATCATATGTAGGTTGCTGCAAAATTGGTTTTGCACGCCAACTATCGGGTTGCCACTGGCTCACAATATTTCCTTTTTGGGTTTTCAATAATAATTAAGTTTGATTAATCAATGAAAAATCGACTGGGATGAAACGTTAGAGGGAATGATAAACTAAAGCAATAAAAACAGGTACTACGCTAGATAAGTTTGAAATATCTTATTGCCAGTTGCATCAACCGCAGATTGAATACTGCATGCGAATATCGCCGCCAGTTCCTGATTAGAAATTTGCTCTAAGGAGCTCAAGCTTTTGACAATCTGTCCAGCTTGCATTAACCAGATTTTATCAGCGTATTGTTGACACAAATTTAAGTCATGATGATTCACAATAACCAAGTTACCAGCATGACATAGTTTGCGTAATAAACTGAATAACAAATGTTGATGTTTAAAATCGAGTCCTTGATTAGGCTCATCCAATAAAATGAGCGCAGTCCCCCGTTTGATCGTTGGCCATACTTGCAACAAGGTACGGGCGATATGCACCCGTCTGGCTTCGCCTCCGGAAAGTTGGTTGAGGGGTTTCGCCATTAAATGTTGCAATTCGAGAGCCCCATCTAATTCAACAGGAAAGTCTTTATTTTCGCTGAAAAAATATAGCACTTCAGCCACAGTCAAGGCGAAGGCGCTATTTTGTTGCTGTTCTTGCAAGCAGCGCAAAGCTGCAAGTTGAGGCAAGCTATAATCTTGTAGGTTTTTTTGTGCAAACCAGATTTGCCCTTGTTCAAGGGGCAATAATCCAGCGATTGCACTTAACAACGATGATTTACCGGAGCCGTTGGTGCCCAATACATGTACAAACTCGCCACTAGCAACCTGTCCACTAACCTCGTTTAAACGTCCAGCCACACTAATTTGCTCAAACTTTAGCATTTCAACTGTTTTTCCTACCTAAACGTGCCACAGAGTATAGAAATATAGGGCCACCTAAGGTTGCGGTAATCATGGAGACCGGTAAGCTTATTGCCATAAATCCGCGGGTAAACAGCTCAACCCAAAGCAGCAAACAGGCCCCTAATATCGCCGATGCTGGCAATATAAATCGATTATCATGACCACAAAAATTACGTAACAAATGAGGGACCAATAAGCCAACAAAGGCTATAGAGCCGGCTAATGACACAGCCGCTCCCACACTAAAGGCACACACTAATAACATTTTACTTTGAAATTTATTGACATCGAGGCCTGCTAACTGCGCGCTATTTTCGCCAAAATAGTACCAATTCAAGGCCTTTCCTTGCTTAACTAAATAGCCAATTAGTGCCGCAAGAAATGGTGTGGCAATAAATAATATAGGCCAATCGGTTTGATGCAAACTACCCATTAACCAAAAGGTCAGATTACGCATTGACTGAGCATCAGAAAAAAAATGCAACCACGCGATGATTGCGCCACTGATCGTTGAAATAGCAATGCCGGCCAATATTACTGAAGCATTATTCGCCGCCATACTTCGCGCTACTGTAAAAATTAAGATAGTCGATAAAATAGCCCCCATAAAACAACTTAAGGGCAGTAAATATTGAATAATATCAGGAGACAGCCCTGCGCCCAGTAGCAAAAACAAAGCCGCGCACAAACTAGCACCACTGGTAATACCAATAATGCCAGGATCCGCTAAAGGGTTATGTAACAGAACTTGCAAACTTGCGGAACTAACTGACAAGGCGGCGCCAACCAAACAGGCAGTTAATACCAAAGGCAAACGTAACTGGAGGATAATCTGCTGTTCAATGCTATTATTCAGAGGATCAACTAGGCCACTAAACAAGACCAATAAACTACTACAAAATAAAATAAGCATCATGCCAATTAAATAAATTTTATGCTTATTTTGAGTATGATTAACGGATTTCAAATTGTGATGCTAATTTAACTAATAGACCTTCGCTGGCCAATTCGATTAAATCGAGCACATACTCAAAACCTCGTTTCCCGCCATAATAAGGATCCGGCACTTCCTCAACATCAGAATCAGCAAAATGCATAAATAAACTCACTTTATGTTGGTGTTCTGCTGGGCACATTTCTAGTAAATGCCGTAAATTTTCTTTATCCATGGCAAGAATATATTCGAATCTTTCAAAATCTTCAAACACAACTCTACGACTTTTGATCCCCTTAAAGTTATAACCGCGCATCTCACCCACGGCTTTAGCTCGCTCATCAGCGGTGATCCCAGCATGATGACCCATTGTTCCCGCTGAATCGATATCAACGGTGAGATGACTATTTTTAATTTTTTCCCGAAATACCGCTTCTGCAGTTGGAGATCGGCAAATATTACCTAAACACACAAACAATACTGAGGTATCACTATTTGCCATATCAACAATTCCCATAGTCCTATTTTCTAGATCTTATTGTATTGTTAGCATTTTATCGGCCAATTTCGCCCATCTGTTAGCAGCTAACAACCGCCTTCTCTCTACCTTACAACACATTATAAGGGTCAAACCACCGTTTTCATTTAATCATGCTGGGTTTATCGCCCTAAACAAGACAAATCAATAAAGCTGGGCGCTTCTTGCGGATTATTAAGGCGCGGTAATATGGCCATAAGCGGTGCATTCAACAAACTTTTTAATGATTCAATATTTTCAGCTAAAAATGGCATATCTGGCTCGAGGGTATTGGCAACCCAACCGACTAACTTTAAACCATGTTGACGAATACTATCAGCGGTTAACATAGCATGATTCAAACAACCTAAACGCATGCCTACCACCAAGATAACGGCTAGATTTTGTGTGGCGACAAAGTCAGACATAAAGACCTGTTGACCCTGTTCATCTTGACCCAATGGTAAGCGCCATCCACCTGCCCCCTCAACAATCAACACATCCGGCTGTTTTTGTAATAATAAAGTAAAGCCCGTTTTAATCCGCTCGAGTGACAAATCAATAGTCTCTCCTTTTTGCCCAGCAATTTGCGCGGCTAAATGCGGCGCTATAGGTTCAGCCAAGGCAATAGGATTAACCTCACTATAAGCTAAATCAATACTACTGGCCTGCTGTAAGGCAAGAGCATCTTCATTTTTTAAACCGCTTTCACTGTCTTCACAACCCGCAGCGATGGGTTTATAGGCTGCGGTTTTCAATTGAAGCTGATTTAAAGCGTTTAATAAAGCCACTGAAAAAAACGTTTTTCCTACTTCAGTATCAGTGCCGGTAATAAAATAAGCCCGACTGCTGGCGACTAATTGTCCCATGATATTTTCCTTTTTATTTTACGCAGCGCAAAAAAGTTACGTGGTATGACAACGGTAATTGTTGATCTGCGCCAAATTGACAAAAATAAACTTTTTCAAGTGCACTTAAGATATGACGATTTAAGCTAGAGCTCGCACTTGACCGCAGTTGTGTATCGAGCAAAATATTCGCCCCTATCCCTTTAATTGAAGCAAACATATGGCGAATATTGGGATGCCAAGTTTGGTAACAATGGCTTTTAATATCGACTTGCAAGCCAACTTTTAGTGCTGCTTGCAACCAAGTTTGACTACTATGAAATTCATTTACATGACGATTTTTATCAATCTTGGCCCAACTTTGGCTTAGTTCAGTAAAAGACCCTGCTGTCATTATCGCTAATACTGCCTGCCCTTTGGGCACCAAGACTCTGCTTAGCTCACTTAGTACCCGTTCTGGGTGAGCGCACCATTGCAATACCATGGAAGAAAAGATGGTATCCACCGAATGACTTTTTAAGGGCAGTTGCTCGGCATCACCTTGCAGCCATGTTATCGGCTTATCAAGATATACGTGGGTATTAGTCGAGGCGTGTTGCAACATGCCAAAAGCCAAATCCATGGCTAATAGTTGTTCACTGCGTATTTTGAGTTGCTGAGTGATCCTGCCAGTACCACATCCAATATCCAGCAATAGAGTACTATAAGCTGGCAACATTACTTGAGCATCCAGGGCAATATCGAGTTGTACCTTTGCTAAAGCATCATACTCCCTAGCGGCGCGACTAAACTGTTTGGCAATCCGTTTTTTATTTTGCTTGATGATAAGAGCCTGAGGACTATTCATGGTGCTTATTCAAGGTTTGCCTAAGGGCAATTTGCAAGGCATCAACTAAGGCTGCAACGTCTTGCTCTTCGTGCATCGCACTTAGCGTCACTCGTAATCTATCCGTACCTTTTGGCACAGTGGGATAACGAATAGCCGACACCCAAATGCCTAGCCTTTTCAATTTTTCACTTAACAGCAGAGCCTGTTGTGGATTACCTATAAACACCGGCTGAATGGCCGTATCAGAGGGAATTAACGGAATATTGGCTGCCAAGGCCAATTGCTTAAATTGCGCAATTCTAGTCTGCAATTGCCCTCGCCGTTTTGGATTTTGATTAGCTTTTATACTGGCCAAAGTGGCATGAGCTTGAGCCGCTGGCATGGAAGTACTGTAGATATAATGGCGAGCAAAGTTAATTAAATAATCAATAAGTTGTTCACTGCCTGCAATGAAGGCACCTGCCGTACCTATCGCTTTGCCAAAGGTAGCCATCAATATCGGAACTTGCTTTTGGCTTAATTCAAGCTGCTCAACAATACCTAAGCCTTGCTGACCTAATATGCCAAAACCATGGGCGTCATCCACCATTAACCAGGCATTATGCTGATCAGCAATATTGGCGAGTTCTAGTATCGGAGCTTGGTCACCGTCCATACTAAACACACTTTCGGTCGCAATCAGGGTATCAGTTGATACATGATTGCTGGTCAGTATTTGGCTTAAATGTTGGCGATCGTTATGTTTAAAACGTTTAAAATTCGCCGAACAAGATTGAGCGCCATCAACAAAAGAGGCATGCATCAACTTATCTGCCACGATAAGTTTGTTTGCTGCATCTTTTGTATGAGGAAATAGAGCCTGACAAATCGCTTGATTGGCGGCAAAGCCCGAATTAAACAACAGGGCTCTGTCCCGATTCAATGCCTTAGCTAAGTGGTTTTCAAGGCTTTGATGAGCTTGAGTGTAGCCAGTAACCAAGGGGGATGCCCCACTGCCGCTGCCATATTCACTCAAGCCATCTACCCAAGCCTGAGCGACCAACTGCGAAGCCCCTAGCCCTAGATAGTCATTACTAGAAAAATTCAAATAATGACGGGCATCAATCTCAATAAGAGGCGCGGTGCTTGGCGCTAAAGTATGACGCTTGCGCCATAAACCGTCTTGGTGGCGAGCACGTAAAGCCTCATCGATAAAATCAAAAGCCATTAATTAGCGGAGACAACGGTAGACGCTGGCGCCGCATCATAAAATAATTCGACTTGTTGATTTTGTTTTATTTCATCTAATAAAGCGGCTTGATGGGCTTCATCGGAATACTCACGAGTTTGTGCTGAATTGATCCCCAATTTTTTAAATAACATCACATCTTCATGGGTATCTGGATTAGATGTAGTCAGCAATTTACATCCATAAAAAATAGAGTTTGCGCCGGCCATAAAACATAAAGCTTGCATCTGTTCGTTCATGGCTTCACGTCCAGCTGACAAACGCACATAAGACTTCGGCATCATGATTCGAGCGATGGCAATGGTGCGAATAAATTCGAATTTATCCAAGTCTTCAACGTCGGCTAAGGGCGTGCCTTTAACCTTAACGAGCATGTTAATAGGAACACTTTCAGGATGATGATCTAGGTTCGCCAGTTGCACTAACAAACCGGAGCGATCAGATCCACTTTCGCCCATACCCACAATACCACCAGAGCATACATTCATGCCCGCAGCCCTGACGTTAGACAAAGTATCCAAACGGTCTTGATAGGTCCGAGTAGTAATAACATCACCATAAAACTCAGGGGAGGTGTCTAAGTTATGATTGTAATAATCCAAGCCCGCTTGTTGTAAAGCAAGGGCTTGATCACGGGTCAACATACCCAAGGTCATACAGGTTTCCATGCCTAACTTTTTTACTTCTTTGACCATCTCAGTGACATAGGGCATATCCCGTTCTTTCGGATTACGCCATGCTGCACCCATACAAAAACGTGTTGAACCTGCTTGTTTAGCCTCTTTGGCCCGTTGGATGACTTTTTCTATTTCCATCAAACGTTCTTTTTCTAATCCGGTATCATAACGGGCACTTTGTGGGCAGTATTTGCAATCTTCCGGGCAAGCCCCAGTTTTAATCGACAGCAAGGTGCTAACCTGTACTTTATTAGGATCGAAATATTGGCGATGAATAGTTTGCGCCTGAAACAATAAATCATTAAATGGCATCAAAAACAGAGAGTTGACTTCAGCAACCGTCCAATCATGGCGTAATGAAGTTGAATAATCAGATGTGGAATTAGCCTGAACAGAAGATGGAGTCATATTAGTGCCTTTTAGGAGAGCAAACTTTACTTAATTATCTAGCGCGCTTAGTCTATGTAGCAACGGCACATTGTCAACTAAATATCACCAAAAAACTTTACATGTGAGCAAAAATTGAACACAAACTCTGATAATCTACAATTCGATCAACAACACATATGGCATCCTTATACATCAGCTATCAATCCCCTCCCCTGTTATCAAGTGGTCGGCGCACATGGGGCTGAAATAGAATTAGCCAGCGGGGAAAAACTGGTGGATGGTGTGGCGTCATGGTGGACAGCCATCCATGGATACAATCACCCAGAACTGAATAAAGCGATTAACACCCAAGTTAATCAATTCTCACACGTTATGTTTGGTGGTCTCACCCACCAACCGGCCATTGATTTGTGCAGAACCTTGTTAGACATAGTGCCGCAAGGTTTAAACCGTGTTTTCTTAGCTGATTCAGGCTCTGTGTCGGTTGAAGTCGCAATGAAAATGGCGCTGCAGTATTGGGTTTGCCAAGGTAATGGTGCTAAGCATAGGTTTATTACCCCGCGCTTTGGCTATCATGGCGATACCTTTGCTGCGATGTCGGTGTGTGATCCTGTCAATGGCATGCACAGTTTATTCAGCCATTCACTCAATCAACAAATATTTGCCCCTGCCCCACAAACTCGTTTTGACAAGCACTGGAATGAAGATGATATCAAACCTTTACAGGATCTTATTGAGCAACATCATCATGAATTAGCGGCATTAATTATCGAACCCATAGTGCAAAATGCCGGTGGAATGCGTATTTATCACCCTGAGTATCTCAAGCGCTGTCGCCAACTTTGTGACGATTACAATATTTTGCTTATTTGTGACGAAATTGCCACTGGCTTTGGCCGTACTGGTAAATTGTTTGCTTGTGAACATGCTGACATCAGCCCAGACATACTCTGTTTAGGTAAAGCCTTGACTGGGGGGTATCTCACACTTGCGGCAACACTTTGTACAGAAGATGTTGCACAAGGTGTGTGTCAAGGTGAGCCAGGGGTCTTTATGCACGGCCCAACCTTTATGGGCAACGCATTAGCCTGTGCCGTCGCTAATGCAAGTTTACGTTTATTAATGCAAGGCGACTGGCAACTACAAGTCGCGAATATTGAACAACAATTACAACAAGAACTCGCTCCTTGCCTTGACTTAGCCAGCGTGGCGGATGTGCGTATTTTAGGCGCTATTGGGGTGGTAGAATGCAAAAAATCAGTCAACGTAGCACAGTTACAAAAGCAATTTGTGGACCTCGGGGTATGGATACGCCCCTTTGGAAAACTGATTTATATTATGCCACCTTACATTATAAGTAGCGCTCAACTGAGCAAGTTAACTAAGGCGATATATGCAGTATTAAGCTGAAAATACCTTAGTGAAAAACCGCAGGGGGTTCGGATACCAGTTGTTTGACTTGAGCCGCCAGTAGCACACTTGCTGGGTCTTTAGGACAGTGTTGAATAAAATAACGATAATCAGCAATAGCAACTTGTGAACATTCTAATTGATGCAATAAAAACCCTCTATCACGCCGCTCATAGGGGTCATTTGGGCAAAGCTGGACCAATAAGTTAACTGCCGTCAAAGCCAAGGGAAATTGTTGGCCATTGATATAACTGGCTTTTAAGTTATGCAGTAGCCGCACAATAATTTCTTCACAGTTTGCGCCAAACAGGGCTTCGGGTGGCATTTTTTCTTGTTCAATCTCACCAATGATATTGAAATATAGTTGCTCAATATCGACCTTAGACAGTTTTTTACCATTGCTGGGATCAAGATAAACCAAGTCCTCGTTGGCAAGCTCAATACTCAATAAAAAATGCCCAGGAAAGTTCACGCCATGGCTAACAAAGCCCAATTTTTCAGCTAAGGCGCGAAAAACAATGGCCAAGGTAATGGGAATACCGGTTCGATATTCAAGCACCTTATCAAGTAGACTATATTGTTTAGCAAAATACTGTTTTTCATCCACGCTAAACGCCAGTTCAACATAGAAAAAATGCAGTAGATTATCTAAATTAGCTAAATCTGCCTGACCAATATCAAGCTGAGCTTTCGCTTGCTTAGCCCAGTCGTTAAGTTGCTGCTCGTAACACGAAACAGTCTGATTAGTTGAATGGAAATATTGCGCTAACAACAAGCTCGCTCTAAAACAATCTTGATTAGCGATACTCTGTTTTAATTCCTGCAAAATATTTCCCGATCTATAATATGTGACCACACTATACTATCGGGCATATATGAATATTCTTGATACTGAGACCCACATTAAAAAACAAAAAGTTTAATTTAGCCCAGCAAATAAGGATGTTTTGTGACGGCAACCATTCCAGCATAGGCTAACCAACTTAAGGCACCAACCACACCAATTAAGCGCATAAGATGAGTTTTTGCTAGTTTTAAGGCAAAGGTTACCATAAAGAAGTACATCACGAAGGCCAGTAATTTTTCTGTCACCCAAGGATTAACAAAAGGGTATTGCTGCACCATCAAGCATAGTCCGATAGCAGTAATAATCCACAATGTATCAATAATATGTGGAGCAATTTTCAAGGCTTTTTTTTGCAATATAGGGGACGCGTTTAAGGTTAATACAAAGCGGGTAAGAAAAAGCAAGACACTTAACAGCATAAAGGTTAAATGCAAATGTTTGGTCATTTCATACATAATTATTAATCATCATTATTATTATTTTTGAGTGGTATTAAAGTATTCAAAACCAATGATCGTTTAAATAAACTGACTTTATATTTCTTCATGGGTTTTATTCTGGATCTGGATTGTCAGCAATAATCAGCTCAATTGCCTCAATATTTTGCACAAGAACATCAACTAACATTGGATCAAATTGCTGTCCTTTTTGTTGACTGATATTTTTTAACACCTTGTCTAAAGACCAAGCGTCTTTATAATTACGCCGGTGACGCAAGGCATCGTAAGCATCCACTAAAGCTGTGATCCTGCAAAATATATGAATATCTTCGCCAGATTTACCCCGCGGATAACCTTTGCCGTTCCAATACTCATGATGATCTCTGGCAATCAACGCAGCCGTTTTGATTAGGGGACGTTTTGAATTTTTTAACACTGAATAACCAAATTCCGCATGATTTTGCACAAGTTTGCGCTCATCGTCATTCAATTTGTCGGCTTTATGTAGAATAAGCTCTGGAATTTTAAATTTACCAATATCGTGTAATGGCACAGCCAAACACAATAATTTCACCTCATCCTCACTCAAGCCTATTTTACGCGCGAGCAACTCACACATTTTGACGACACGACTAATATGCTTACCCTCGCCAAAATGAAACTCTAGTGCTTGACCAATTCGCTCAATAATCTCTCGTTGAGTATCTTCAATATCTTTATTGAGCAACACATTATCAAAAGCAATTTGTACATTTTGCGCAAATATTTCCACTAAGCGTTTATCTATTTTAGTCAGTTTACGGGGTAATCCTGACATATACAGCAAGGAACCGCGCATTGACTTGCTTTTACAATAAGCCACCAGATATTCATCTTCATATACCAAGCTTTTGTTTCTCAGGGCCGTCTGACAAGAGAGCAACTGCTTACCTGATAGCACATTTTCCAAACGTTCACCCTCTCGATGTTGGTATTCTCCCTTACCGGTGAATACAAACAATTCGCTAGAATCTACATTCTCTATGGGTCTCGGACACGCAACAGCAGACGTTAGATAGGCACAGTCCTTACTTCCCCCCAACAAGGAGGCAAGTTGCTGCACAATCCCTTCGATAAAATGCTCCAGAGAGTGAATACTAAATAAGTCGGCAGAAGCGGAGATGATTTTTTCTAAACCTATACGGTTTTCTTCAATAGCCATAATGTCGCGATAAGAACGCAAGGCTGCTATTACCACAGTAAATAGTTTTTGTGCTGTCAGCTCTGTTTTAGATTTATAATCGTTGATATCGTAATTAGTAATGACATCACGCTCAGGTGCCTGGCCGGGCTGCCCTGTGCGCAAAATAATACGGGTGAAATGATTCATCGCCTCATTTCGCACAAATTCAGCCACTTCTAAGCCTGCATCGTCAGTTTCCATGACGACATCTAGTAATACCACAGCGATATCTTTGTGATCTAAGAAAAATTGTTTGGCTTCTTTACCGTTATAAGCACTGATAAATTCAAGTCTTTTGTCTTGAAAAACAAAATCACTTAAGGCCAATTTAGTTACTGCGTGTATTTCTGGCTCGTCATCAACAATTAGTACTTTCCAAGTACCCTGATATTCCCTTACTTCTTCTTCAATATCTTCTGCGAATAATATTTCATCAGACATTTATCACTTCCCAATTTATGATGCTTAGACCAGTTGTCCACATAAGTGACTAACAATATTTTAACTTTAGATGATTAAAGTAAAACGAAATCTATTTTGCTACAAGTCATTTCCCGCTTTCTTTGCCATCGTCACTCGAGCTAAGCCGTTAAAGTCTGTTTTTGTCTTAATATTGACGTAAGCATTTGATTCAAATAAATATCTTATTTCATTATCTTGCTCAAAACCATGTTCTATTATTAGCCAACCTGATTCAGCTAAATAGTTTCTTGCTTGAGCAATAATAAAACGAATATCGTCCAAGCCATCTAACCCTGAAGTTAAGGCGCTGCTTGGCTCAAATCTCACATCACCCTGATTTAAATAGGGACTGTGTTGCTCCACATAAGGGGGATTTGTCACAATCAAATCGAACTGCTGCTGAGCAACATCGCTAAACCAATCACTTTGACTAAATTGCACAGAATTAACTTGATTCAGAATCGCATTACTTGCCGCCAAAACTACGGCATCAGCACTTTTATCAATACCAATGACTTGCCAGTTGGCTTTTTCACTTGCAAGTGCTAGGGCAATGGCGCCGGTACCGGTGCCTAAATCTAGGACCTTGGCATGGGCAGGTAAATCGAGAACTAGGGCTGATTCAACAATAAGCTCAGTCTCTGGACGCGGTATTAACGTGGCATTTGATACCTGCAATCGAAGTGTCCAAAAATCTCGATAGCCAATCAAGTGAGCAACAGGATGACCTATACATCGTTGTTTTACTAAGTCTTTAAATTGAATTAATTGGCTGCTCGACACGGCTTTTTCTGGCCAGGTATGCAAGTAAGTAGTACTGCAGTTTAGACAATGGCTCAATAAGATTTTTGCATCCAGTACAAAACTAGTATTAGAAGGGTCACCAGATTGAATCGATGTTGCCGCCCAATGGAGTTGGGCGGCAATACTATTATCTTCGCAAGGGAAGGAAGTGGCTTTAGTCATCCGACAAGGAAGCGAGCAAATCAGCTTGGTGCTCTTGGCGAATCGGTTCAATTAGCACATCTAACTCACCGGCGATAATCTCATCCAATCGATACAAGGTCAGGTTAATACGATGATCCGTAACGCGTCCTTGTGGGAAATTGTAGGTGCGAATTCGTTCAGAGCGATCACCACTGGCAACTAAACTACGTCGTGTTGATGTTTCTTCCGCTTTGCGTTTTTCCTCTTCCAATTGATTTAAACGCGACTGCAATACTGCCATCGCCTTGGCGCGGTTTTTATGTTGTGAGCGCTCGTCCTGACATTCAACCACTAAACCACTAGGAATATGGCTTATACGAATGGCTGAATCTGTTTTGTTGACGTGCTGACCACCTGCACCAGAGGCTCGAAAAGTATCGATTTTCAAATCGGCTTTGTTTATCTCAATGGCTTCAGACTCAGGCACTTCAGGCATTACTACCACAGTGCAGGCCGAGGTATGAATACGGCCTTGCGACTCAGTTTCCGGCACTCGTTGCACACGGTGACCGCCAGATTCAAATTTTAGTATGCCGTAGACGCCTTCACCCATGACATTAACGATCATTTCTTTATATCCGCCATGATCACCTTCGTTGCAGGTGACCAATTCGACTTTCCAACGCTGCGATTCAGCATAACGGGAATACATACGAAACAAGTCACCAGCAAAAATAGCTGCTTCGTCGCCACCTGCCCCCGCTCTTATTTCTAAGAAACAGTTTTTGTCATCATTGGGATCTTTAGGTAATAACAGTATCTGCAAGGTTTGCGTGAGCTCTTCTATACGTTTTTTAGACGATTTATATTCTTCTTGAGCCATTTCACGCATTTCAGGGTCGTTTTCTTCTAACATTTCTTGCGCAGCAAGCAGATCTTTTTGCGCCACTTGAAATTCACGAAAACACTTAACGACGTCTTCTAACTGCGAATACTCCTTGGTTAGAGCGCGATATTTATCCTGATCTGACGTGACCGAAGGTTGACTCAATAGAGCTTGAACCTCTTCCAAGCGCTCAGCCAAAGTTTCTAATTTGCGTTGTACCGATACTTTCATGTTGTTCCTGTTTGCATGCCTATGTGGCTGGCGATTGTGCTATTTGTTTAGCTTAAATCAGTCGATGACTGCAAGGCTAAGCTTTATTTATTGGATCCAAGCCCAAGGGCATCTTGTAAAATTGCTAAGGTGTTTTCATCTTGTTCATGTGCTGCTTTTTTCAAGGCCTTGGTCGGAGCGTGAATAAGGCTATTAGTTAATTTATTTGCCAATTCAACCAGCACCATGGACGCGTCTTTTCCATCAGCTAACTGGTTAAGAGCGCGACCCACTAATTGCTCCTTTTGCGCGCGACTTTGCTCTCTGAAGGTCTTCAATACATCAATAGATTGCTGACTTTGTTTCCATTGTAAGTACTGCTGCGCCTGAAATTGAATCATAACATCTGCTTGCTGGGCAGCATCATGACGGTTGGCGAGGTTTTTCTCTACTATTTGTTGCAGATCATCAACCGTATAAAGATAAGCATCATCCAACTGCCCAACTTCTGGCTCTATATCTCGTGGTACGGCTAGATCCACTAAAAACATTGGTTTATACCGACGCTCTTTAAGGGCTCTTTCCACTAAGCCCTTGCCCAATATAGGCAGTTGACTGGCTGTCGAACTGATCACGATATCCGCGTCTTTAAGATGCTGCGGTATTTGCGCCAATGTCAGTACACTTGCCCCTAAAGGTTTAGCAATACTCTCGGCTCGGGCTAAGGTGCGATTGGCGACAGTTAAAGACTTTACATTTTGTTCTGACAAATGTTTAGCCACCAATTCTATGGTCTCACCGGCACCAATCAATAGCACTCTACTATTCGTTAATGACGAAAAAATGTGTTTTGCCAGTTGCACGGATGCATAAGCAACGGAAATAGCATTGGCACCAATATCAGTTTCAGTGCGCACTTTTTTTGCCACAGCAAAGGTATGTTGAAACAGGCGTTCAAAGTTACTTCGGATCACCCCAGAATTTTTTGCATCAATGTAAGCTTGTTTCACTTGACCTAATATTTGCGGCTCCCCCAGCATCAAAGAATCTAAACCACTGGCCACTCGCATAATATGGATTACTGCATCTTGCTGTTCATAATGATAGCTGTTGTCTCTTAAAAATGAGGCATCAACGCCATGAAAATCAGCTAACCAAGCAATAAGTCTTTGTTTATCACTGTGGTCAATTTTTGCGTAAATTTCTGTTCTGTTGCAGGTAGATACAATCACTGCTTCTTGCGCCCCAGTATTTGCTGTCAGTGAGGCTAAGGCAGTAACAATAGCATCGGGAGAAAAAGCAATTTTTTCTCGCAACTCTACTGGAGCAGTTTTGTGATTGATACCAAAGGCAATTAAGGTCATGCAGAGTTAGTTTTGCTTACAACATAGGTTAAAACAGTCAGAGGGCGGCATTGTACGCAAAAGGTAAAACTATTGAAAGTAAACTCAGTTTTATGTTCCCATAGCCTCACTTATTATTAGCTAGAGTTCACTTGTGACTCGGATTTATTGTTGTTTGCCTATTTATTTAAAATTTTTTTCACTCATTTTAATAAGCATAGTGATGGTGGGTTGTGCGAGCTCTCCCCGAACGAAGATCGAATTAGACAGTGCGCAACATCAGCAAAAATTGGCTGCATTGCAGCACTGGCAAATCAAAGGAAAGTTTGGCTTTAGAAGTCCAGAGCAAAAACAAAGTGCGAATCTATCGTGGTTACAAAACAGCGATGACTATCAATTATCCCTGAGTACCATATTGGGTACTTCTATCTTATCCTTGCAAGGCAACCCTCAATGGGCAAGCCTTAAAGCAGATGATGAGACCTACAATGGCGCCAGTGCCAGTGAATTAATATGGCAAATGACAGGATGGACCATACCGGTTGAACAATTACCGACGTGGATAAAAGGACAAAGTCTTAAATCTGATAAAGTAGTATTGAGTGAACAAGGTTGGATAGAAGAATTACAACCCACTTGTATAAACTGCCGCGGCTGGACCTTACGTTTTACAGATTATCAAGCAGTGGAAAACTATTGGTTACCCCATAAAATAAAATTGACGCACAAAAAAAATAGTGTTGATGTCACAATCAAGATTAATTCATGGGAAACAAACTGATGTCTAGTGCTGATTTTTGGTGGCCTAGTCCGGCTAAACTTAATTTATTTTTGCATATTAATGGCCGCTATCCCAACGGCTATCATCAATTGCAAAGTATTTTTCAATTGCTTGATTTTGGTGATGAACTGGCCTTTGAAATAGAACAAGATCAACAGATTACTCTATGCACAGAATTAGATGGTGTTGCACATGACGATAATTTAATTGTCAAAGCCGCTAAGTTATTGCGTAAAGAAATATTAACAAAAGACCCCACACACACTAAATCATCCTTGGGCTGTAACATTTTTCTACGTAAACGCTTACCCATGGGAGGTGGGATTGGTGGCGGTTCGTCTAATGCAGCCACCACCTTAGTCGTGCTCAATTATCTGTGGGAGGGTAAATTCACGCTGGGGGAACTTGCCAGCCTAGGCTTGAGTTTGGGAGCTGACATTCCTATTTTTGTTCATGGGTTTACCGCTTTTGCTGAAGGCGTAGGTGAACAATTAGAACCCAGTAGCACCAAACCAGCTAACTACCTTATAGTATTTCCTGATTGTCATGTATCTACCCAAGAAATATTTAATCATCCGGACCTACCCAGAAATACGCCTAAAATTAGTCCACTTGATTACCATTTCGACAATACTCACAATGATTGCCAACAATTGGTCTGTGAACTCTACCCGAATGTTGCAAATACATTACGCTGGTTGTTAGAATACGCGCCGTCGAGAATGACGGGGACAGGCTCTTGTGTTTTTGCGGTGTTTCAAGATCCATCAGAAGCACTCAGAGTGCAAAACTTGTTACCTCAAGGGTCGGTCAGTTTTATTGCGACTGGTGTTAACCAGTCTCCATTACATAAACTGTTAACGACCTTAACGGACAAACAAATTTTGTCTTAGTAGTAGAAAATAAAGTACAAATGTAACTGTTCAGTTAATTGGGGTATAGCCAAGTGGTAAGGCAGCGGGTTTTGATCCCGCCATTCGGTGGTTCAAGTCCATCTACCCCAGCCACCTTCAAAAGTAATGCACTGAGGATTTTATCGTGCCCGATATGAAGATTTTCGCCGGAAACGCCGTTCCAGATCTTGCTCAAAAAGTCGCCAATAGACTTTATACCAAGTTAGGCCATGCTAGCGTAGGACGTTTCAGTGATGGTGAGATAAGCGTAGAAATCCATGAAAATGTTCGTGGTGCAGACGTATTTATTATCCAATCAACTTGTGCGCCAACCAATGACAACCTTATGGAATTGATCGTCATGATTGATGCCTTTCGACGAGCTTCTGCTGGTCGTATAACGGCAGTCATCCCTTATTTCGGTTACGCTCGTCAAGATCGTCGAGTACGTTCGGCACGTGTCCCCATTACGGCTAAGGTTGTTGCTGACTTTTTGTCGAATGTGGGTGTGGATCGAGTACTAACCATTGATTTGCACGCAGAACAAATCCAAGGATTTTTTGACGTGCCAGTTGATAATGCCTTCGGCACACCTATTTTGTTGGATCACATGCGCCAACGTAAAATGGATAATCCGGTTGTTGTTTCACCTGATATTGGTGGTGTGGTTCGAGCTCGTGCTGTTGCCAAACTATTGAACGACTCTGATCTGGCCATTATTGACAAACGTCGTCCAAAAGCAAACGTAGCGCAAGTTATGCATATTATTGGTGATGTTCAAGACCGCGACTGTATTATTGTGGATGACATGATTGATACCGGCGGTACCTTAGCCAAAGCGGCAGAAGCCTTAAAAGCCCATGGGGCTAAAAATGTTTATGCCTATGCGACACATGCCATTTTCTCTGGTAATGCAGCGCAGAACTTACGTGATTCAATGATTGATGAAATTGTCGTTACTGACAGTATTCCCCTCAGTGAAGAAATGAAAGCTGTAGGTAAAGTGAAACTGCTTACTTTGTCTAATATGTTGGCAGAAGCAATTCGTCGAGTAAGCAACGAAGAATCAATTTCTGCGATGTTTGAATATTAATAACACCTCCCTACTAATGTTCTTTGCTTGTTCAAAGAACATTAGTCTTTTTTATACACTTTTCAAACCCGTATTACGCAGATAAATCATCGTTTGCTTGTGTGCAAGATACAGCGATGGTAACATTCGCCGCCCTTTTTTAGGGGCATCCGCTTATTTAACCGCAATTGCAGGGTAAATACGGACTAATAGTAGGTTTTGGTCGCAAGAATCTACACACTTTTACTTAATTGGAGTTACCTCAATGTCTGATGGAATTTTTACACTAGACGCAGAAATCCGCAACGACCTAGGGAAAGGTGCGAGCCGCCGCCTTCGTCATGCGGGAAAAGTACCTGCTGTTTTATACGGAGCTGGCCAAAAAGCCGTTTCTCTAACCCTGACTCATAACAAAGTATTTCAAGCTCAAGAGTTTGAAGCATTTTATTCACACGTGTTGACCTTAAACATCGCCGGTGAAAGTGTTGAAGTGTTAGTAAAAGATATGCAACGTCATGCGTTTAGACAAATCGTTAACCATATTGACTTTTTACGTGTTGATGCTAATAAGCCCGTTACTACAAACGTGCCTTTACACTTCATTAATGAAAAAGAATGTGAAGCTATTAAGTTTCAAGGCGGTCATGCTGAACACAATATGGCTGACGTTGAAATAAGCTGTTTACCTGCTGATTTACCTGAGTTCATTGAAGTTGATTTAACCAATGTTGAATTGGGTCAAACCTTACATTTAACTGACTTAGTAATGCCTAAAGGCGTGACTTTGGTTGAGTTAAACAAAGGCGAATCACACGACTTAGCAGTTGTAAGTGTTAAAACAGCAAAAGGCCCTAAGGTCGATGATGCTGTTGAAGAAGAAGCTCCAGAGGCTTAATCTTCTTGACTGATATTCAGTTAATTGTGGGCCTGGGTAATCCAGGCCCCGAATATCAAAATACTCGTCACAATGCAGGTGCCTGGTTTGTTGAACAACTGGCTAAAAGTTATAACTGCAGTCTAAAGTTAGAAAATAAATTTTATGGTTACACGGGTCGTATTACGATCGCTAACCAAGAGATAAAGTTGCTTATCCCCACGACTTTTATGAACAAAAGTGGACAAGCGGTTGCCGCCATGGCGAATTTTTATCGCATTCCCCTGTCTAGCCTGCTCGTTGCCTTTGATGAATTAGATCTTCCTCCAGGTGTCGCAAAATTTAAAGTAGGTGGCAGTTCGAGTCAAAATGGCATAAAAGATATTGTAAGCCAATTGGCTAATCAAAAAGATTTTTTGCGTCTACGCATTGGCATTGGCCATCCGGGTGATAGAAATCGGGTAACCGGCCATGTATTAGGCAAAGCATCGTTGACTGAGCAACAACAAATTGACGCTGCAATCGATGAAGCACAACGATGCACTGAAATATTAATCAAAGACGAATTAAAAATGGCTATGAATCGCTTACATGCATTCAAGGCTGACTAACTAAACACGTTTCAATACAACAAGATTGTTGCACCACCATGCAATCGTATTAATGAACAATGAGGATATTCACATGGGTTTTAAGTGCGGCATAGTTGGCCTTCCTAACGTAGGCAAATCAACCTTATTTAACGCGTTAACCAAAGCGGGAATCGAAGCAGCAAACTTTCCTTTTTGTACCATTGAACCTAATACTGGTGTGGTCCCTGTTCCAGATTTACGTCTTGATAAGTTAGCAGAAATTGTTAAACCTCAACGGGTTATCCCAACTACGATGGAATTTGTAGATATTGCCGGCTTAGTTGAAGGCGCATCCAAAGGTGAAGGTTTAGGTAACAAGTTCTTAGCTAATATTCGTGAAACTGATGCTATTGGCCATGTGGTGCGTTGTTTTGAAAATGATAATATTGTGCACGTATCGGGTAAAGTTAACCCACAAGACGATATCGATATTATCAACACTGAATTAGCCCTTGCTGACCTTGAAACGGCGGAAAAAGCCATACACCGTGTGGCAAAGCGGGCCAAAGGCGGCGATCAAGACGCGAAGTTTGAATTAAGCGTATTAGAAAAAATAAAACCACATTTAGACGAAGGTCATTTGCTACGCTCATTTTCTCTTGATAAAGAAGAACTCAAAGCCATCAGCTATATGAACTTTCTTACACTGAAACCCACTATGTACATCGCCAATGTTAGTGATGATGGTTTTGAAAATAATCCATTTCTAGATCAAGTACGTCTCATTGCCGCCAAAGAAAATGCCGTAGTCGTGGCAGTATGTGCGGAAATGGAATCTGAGATAGGCAGTTTAGATGACGACGAACGTGCTGAATTTATGGCAGATATGGGCCTTGAAGAGCCTGGTTTAAATCGAGTTATTCGCTGCGGTTACGAACTATTGGCCTTACATACCTACTTCACTGCCGGCGTAAAAGAAGTACGTGCTTGGACCTTTCCTGCTGGCTCTACCGCGCCACAAACAGCGGGGGTTATTCACTCGGATTTTGAAAAAGGATTTATCCGCGCTGAGACCATTGCCTACGAAGACTTCGTACAATACAAAGGTGAACAAGGCGCAAAAAACGCCGGAAAAGCCCGCAAAGAAGGTAAAGAATATATCGTTAAAGATGGCGATGTGATGCACTTTTTGTTTAACGTTTAACGTTTAACGTTTAACGTTAAAAAATAATAAAGCTCGCTAATTCAGCGGGCTTTTTTTTTACAAGCCTATTCGTTTTTTTCACTGAGCAAGTGTACTGGATAATCAGCTAAGAGCTGGTTATCGCCCCTCAAACCGTACCTTTGATAAATTGCTTGCAGCATATCTTCCTCAAGCATGGCGAGCCAGGCCTGATTGAGAGCCTGTCTTAGCGTAATTGAAACATGACGATAACTCACCCCCCAATAAACCGGACTCCCTTGCAGAGTAAATCTAACAGCGTATTTATTTTTTAAGCGGGGCTCAGAGGCCAATAAATATTGGGCCGACATTTCGTCATAGAAAATACCATCCAGTCTGCCAATGAGCAGCATAGCAACCCGGTCACGGTTATTGCGAATATCCACTAACTTAGTATTAACTAGCTCATTATGTAATACATATTGATCGAACTGTTGACCAAATACATCTCCTCTGGTTATGCCTATTTTACCGTTAAATTGCGGCAATAACGCAGGTAAATCTGCGGCTGGGCTGATACTACTATTGGCAATAAATGCGACTTTCTCAATATGATGTGGCCCTAAAAATTGCGTGTATTTTGCTCTTTCGAGAGTAGGGGTGAAATGCGAGATCAATTGTATATCACCAGACTCAAGTAATTTTATCGATCTGGCCCAGGGAAGTTCAATTATATTAAGACGACAGCCCGCTTTTTCTGCCAAAATTAGTGCTAAATCGACGGTAATCCCCTCCCAGTCTTTCCCCATACTTTTGGAATGATAAGGTGGAAAGTCACTCGACAGACCAATACTCAAACTGCAGGCAATGCTTAAGCGACTAATAAATAACAAGCAAAGTAAAATTATCGCCGCTGCATTTTTATTAATAAAGATAGTCATTAAAATTAATTAGTTCCCTAATTAACTATTCCAGTTTTTGAGAATAGGTCTAAACCCCCTAAATACCAAGAGATATAAGTATTGCTTTACTCAACTTAGAATGAGTTTGTGCTGTGCTCATAACATGTTGAGTCTCAATTCTGCTTAATTTACTCTTATCCAACCCAATTTAGGGGAAAAATTGGTAAGTTTGATTAGTAACTAATCAATCAATTACGATCTTCCAAAAAAACGGTTGACGACCTTAAATCAGATGGCATAATACGCGCCACTTCGGGAACGGGGTGAGATAGTTGGCTACATAGCTCAGTTGGTTAGAGCACATCACTCATAATGATGGGGTCGCAGGTTCGAATCCCGCTGTAGCCACCAACTTTTAAAGTTGGGTTGTAACAACTACCAAGTTGCAACAAATTTGCGGGAGTGGTGGAATTGGTAGACACGCTGGATTTAGGTTCCAGTGCTTCACGGCGTGAGAGTTCGAGTCTCTCCTTCCGCACCAATATGTAGGGGTATAGCCAAGTGGTAAGGCAGCGGGTTTTGATCCCGCCATTCGGTGGTTCAAGTCCATCTACCCCTGCCAATTTTTGAAAGTGATTGACTGTTGGTCATTCAGCTCTAGGGGTATAGCCAAGTGGTAAGGCAGCGGGTTTTGATCCCGCCATTCGGTGGTTCAAGTCCATCTACCCCTGCCATTTTACAGTGTGAAATGCACAAAAAAAGCCAGACAATGTCTGGCTTTTTTTGTTTCTGCCCCCTCATCCTATAAAATCCATAATTCTACCTAGACATAATTAACATAGTTCGGCAGACTTCTACCAGAATTTCAATTACTTGTGGACTCTATTTTGATTAATGAAATCGTCTCAGTCATCAACAACGTGTTATGGGGAAATGGTCAGGTACTAATTTACATGTTGCTGGCAGCAGGCGTTTGGTTCACTGCTCGTTTGGGTTTTGTACAAATACGCCATTTTGGCCACATGTTTTCAATAATGAAAGGTAGTACCAAAAGCGACAAAGCGGGCATTAGCTCGTTTGGCGCATTGTGTACCAGTTTATCTGCCCGAGTAGGCACAGGTAACTTAGCCGGTGTGGCAGTTGCGATCTCTTTAGGCGGCCCTGGTGCCATTTTTTGGATGTGGGTAATAGCCATCCTTGGCATGGCCACAGGATTTGCTGAAAGCGTGTTAGGACAGCTGTATAAAGTCAAAGATGCAAACGGCGAATATCGTGGCGGTCCTGCTTACTACATTCAACAAGGCTTAAATAAACGCTGGTTGGCCATTGCCTTTTCTTTGTGTTTATTCTTGGGTTACGGCTTTATTTTTAGTGCTGTGCAAGCCAATACCATTACCGACGCCTTAAACAATGCTTATGACATCCCCACTAATTATTCTGGTTTAGCTATTATCTTTGTAGCCGGTTTGATCGTTATCGGTGGCTTGCGCGCTATCGCTCGATTCGCTGAATGGGTCGTACCTTTTATGGCAGTGACTTATGTAAGTGTCACTATTGTGATTACGATAATGAATATCGATTTGGTACCCGACATGTTACTTAATATTGTCTACTCAGCATTTGGCTTACAAGAAGCTGGCGCAGGTGCCATGGGAGCTGCCTTCAAAAATGGCGTGCAACGAGGGCTTTATTCTAATGAAGCCGGTTCTGGTAGTGTGCCCCATGCTGCTGCTGCCGCAACACCCAATCCAAATCACCCAGTTTCACAAGGTTATGTGCAAATGCTTGGGGTTTTTATCGACACTATGGTGCTGTGTACCTGCAGCGCTATTGTCATCCTACTAGCAGGTGGCTCGAGCAATGAAGGAATGGAAGGCATCAGATTGACCCAAAGTGCCATGACATCACATTTAGGTTCGGGGGGGGCTGATTTTGTAGCCGCGGCTATTACCTTATTTGCCTTTACCTCAGTGGTAGCTAATTATGCCTATGGTGAAAGTAACCTGCACATGTTTAAGCTAGACAATAAAATAGGTAAGGCGGCCTATACCATAGGCTACTTAGCCATGATTTATTGGGGTGCAAGCGCCAACCTGCCAGAAGTATGGGCCGCGGCGGATATGGCACTCGGTTTAATGACCGTTATTAACATCAGTGCCTTGGTATGGATGACACCTACGATTGTATCAATCAGTCAGGATTACTTTAAAAAACGTAAAGCGGGTGAAAAGATAGAATACAAAGCTGGAGACTGTGAAATTCAGGGCAAAAGCGAAGATGGAATTTGGGACTAGGCTTCGAGCTTCGAGCTTCGAGCTTCGAGCTTCGAGCTTCGAGCTTATAAAATAACAAGATAAAGGATGCTAATGAGCATCCTTTTTTTGTGATTAAGTCCAACTTCGCTTTGGTGGCAGACGATATGATTTCAGTTGAACTCCAATACTTACTTGCTTTGGATTAATCTTTAAAACATCAACTTGAACGCAAATAGACGGGTATATATTTAACCATAATCAAATTAATGGCTTTCCCCGTATTAATTCTTGGTGTAAGTTGTGCTTTGCATAATATTTCTAGGAATATTAATTAAATGTCGTTTTTAAATATTCGTACCAAAATTGCTGATCTTAGCTAGGGCAATAGGGAATTAACACTGTAATTAAGAAAAACCAAGAGATGATTGTCATGGATATAGATGTTATTGATGATGAAGTTGGATTAAGGGAATTGTATCAAGCCGTTATTGAAGACGCTGGCTTCAGTGTAAAGGGCTTTGCTTGCGCCGAAGATTATCTTGCTCATACAAAAAATCAAATCTACTCACCACCGAAAATTGCGATTATTACTGATGTTAAAATGCCAGGGAAATCTGGTTATGATTTAATTGAAGAAGTTAAAAAAACTAATCCTAAACAAAAATTTGTGGTCATTACTGGGACACCTCGAGAAGGATACAATAAAGATGCAAGAGCGTGTTTTTATATTCAAAAACCGGCGAGTGTGGATAAATTACTCGCAGTGATCAAATTGCTTTCATCCTGCACTTTGGCTGGCGATCATAGTCTGGCACCGGTCTGCAAGCTAATAAGTGACCTTGATAGTTTTGCCATACATGATTGGAAATGTCCCAAGCTAAATTGAATATCTCCGTTTTGTAAATTAACAATACACCATAATAAAAAGAGTCAAATTCCAAGGAGTATTTAATAGAATTATTAGGCGGGTCTGCGTCTTTTGGCTAAACCTTTTTGTTTGGGGTTTTTAGCTATAATAGAAGTACACAAGACTTCTTCTTGGCCAAGCCTAATTTCGGCTATTGCTAGCCGACCAATAAGAAAAATAAGTGATATCATTACCCTTTAAATAATCCAGTTGGCACAAATTGAAGCCCTTAGTCATTGATAATTTTATCGCGCCAGTTTGCCATGAGAGCATCGAGGTACTCTTTGCGGATGAACATATTCTGCTTATCAATAAACCTAGCGGATTATTGAGTTTGTCTGGTAAGAACCCGCAAAACAAAGACTCGGTGCATCATCGTTTAGTGCAAGATTTTCCAAACATTACCCTTATTCATCGTTTAGACTTTGGTACCTCTGGCATTATGTTATTGGCGATGAACAAAGCCACTAATGCCAAGCTAAGTAAACAGTTCCAAGCGCGCACGGTGATTAAACACTACGAAAGCATGGTAGCGGATTATGTGGTAGATGATAGCGGCTGCATTGATTTACCTATCAGTAAAGACAAATCCGATTTTCCAAGACTAAAGGTCTGCAATGAACATGGCCAAATAGCGATAAGCCATTATAAAGTATTAGAACGCCTAACCGCCCCAAACCGCACTCGACTATTATTTACACCGACAACAGGCAGAACTCACCAACTGCGAATCCATAGCCAAGCAATTGGTCATCCTATATTAGGATGCGACCTGTACGGCACAGCTGCAAGCCAAGCTCTGGCACCCAGATTATTGCTGCATGCCGTCGGACTTGAATTTGACCACCCACAAAGTCAAAAGAGAATGATAATTAACTGCCCCAGTCCCTTTTAGTAAAACAATATGGGCTAACTTGTTTCCAGCTTTATTTATATACAAAAATTTAATCTAATTCACTGACTTAGTCGAAGCTAGAGGCCCGCAGCCCCTCACTCGCCGCTATCTTTTCTTCTTAGCATTATCTGCCTTCATTTTGGCAGACATTTCACGGCGGTCTTGCTCACGTTTTTCTTTGCGATCTTTTTTGTCTGGGGTAAGTGAGCCGGTTTTAAATTTTTCTTTACGTTGTAATTTCTCATCGGCTTTTTTGGCGATAGCCTCGGCCATTAATATTTCTTCTGCCGCCACCATATCCGGTGATTCAAGGCTAATACGCCCTAGCTTGGCTGAGCGGAATTCATTGATTAAGACTTCACATATTTTATGTAAATTAACCCTTCCTCCTGCCATTAATGCACCGCGCCGTGCGGCAGCTAGTTCTAAAAATTCGATTTCAGTATTGGGTATTTCACTTAATTGAAAGCGCTCTTTGAGATAGTCAGGGTAGGCTTTAATCAAATAGTCAGCAGTGAAAAAGCCCACATCATCATACTCCATGGCGGTGTCCTTAATCGAGCCACAGGCGGCTAATCGATAACCACTGTTCGGATTTTCTAACTTGGGCCATAAGATCCCTGGGGTATCAAATAAGGTGATGCCATTGCCTAAACTAATACGTTGCTGATTTTTGGTTACCGCCGCTTCATTCCCAGTTTTGGCAATCACGCGGTCAGCTAGAATATTGATTAAGGTAGATTTACCGACATTAGGTATGCCCACTATCATGGTATGAATGGACTTAATACTGGCGTCCTTTGCAGGTAACATTTGGCGAACCAGTGTCAAAAGTTGTTTAATATTGGCAGGATCTTGCGTACTGGCAGCGAAAGTTTTCACGCCTCTTTCCTGTTCAAAATATGCCTGCCATTTTGCCGTCATTTCAGGATCAGCAAGGTCCGTTTTGGTCATTACTTTAATACAGGGTTTATCACCACGCATCTCTGCTATAGCAGGGTTTTCACTGGAGTAAGGAATACGTGCATCAAGCACTTCAATTAAGAGATCAACGTGGGGTAATGCTTCTTTTATCTCTTTTTGGGCCTTGTGCATATGCCCTGGATACCAATGAACTGCCATTAAAATCGCCTAACCTTGTAAAATTGGGCGTATTGTACTGCATTAATTGCCTGAAGGTTAAGGCTGGAACTGAATTAGTTCAATTCCAGCCTTTTTTCAAAAGATTTAATCATCCCTTAGTTCAGCATATGCCTAACTAATTGTATCAAGGCAAGTACGATAACAAGAGGTAATACCCAACGGCCGATCTTATTCATTTGTGTATCTGACATTCTAAAACTAGAGCGCTCTAGTAATGGCACTACCACCAGTAATGCCACTAATAATACACCTAGTATAATGACAACTGTCATCTATGCTCCCTAATTCATTGCTTACTTTTGAGTGGCAATCCAAGCCATCACATCCTCTCTAACCACTGACATTGGGCGTGCACCGGGTAATAACACCAAATCGTGAAAAGCTTTGATATCAAATTTATCACCTAAGGCTTGAGTGGCAAGCTTACGTAATTCAACAAACTGCAACATACCGAGTTTGTAACCCAAAGCCTGACCTGGCCACGCCATATAACGCTCAACTTCGGCAACCACGTCAGTCATCGAAGTACCGGTGGTCGTATGGAAATATTCAATCGCTTGCTCACGTGTCCACTTTTTACGGTGTAAACCGGTATCAACCACTAAGCGCACGGCACGATATAGCTCAGCCTGTAAACGGCCTAAATCACCAAAGGGATCGTTTTCGTACATGCCCATCTCTGTAGCAACCAACTCTGAATACAAGGCCCAGCCTTCAACATAAGCGTTAAAAGGTGCATTTTGTCTCAATAAACCGATGTCTTGCTGCGCCATATTAAGGGCTATTTGAAAATGATGTCCCGGCACGGCTTCGTGATAGGTTAAGGTTTTAAGTGAAAACTTAGGAACAGCACTCATATCCCGGAGATTTATCCAATAGATTCCATCACGCTTACCATCCAATGAAGGGGGAGTATAAAAACCGCCAGCTTCACCGGCTTCTGATATTTTTGGAATGCGTTTAACTAATACATTTTGGCTTGGAATGGAATTAAAATACTGGGGGGCTTTATCCATCACCGCTTGCACTTGTGTATTTAAGTCATCTAAAAGAGCTTGACGACCTTCATCTGAATCTTGGTACAAAAATTCTGGCTGTTGTGCCAGCGCGACCATGCGTTCGCCTACTGTTCCATCGCTATAACCATTGGCAACTAAAATCCCATCCATTTCGCCACTAATACGCTCAACTTCTTTAAGCCCTAGTTCATGAATTTGATCAGCAGATAAGTCAGAATCACCTAAATATTGAATAGCGTGTAAATAGAAATTATCGCCATCGGGTTGAGACCAAATACCATCATCCGACTTTGCAATTTCCTCACTGGCTAACACTGCCCCTTTGGCACGCTGATAAGCCGGATAAACTACGTTTTGCACCAGTTCAATCGCCTTAGCTACCATTTTTTCTTGGCTTGCTTGGTCAATCTCAGTGGCCTGCAGTTTCTTCACAAAGCTGGTCACTAAACCATGATCTTTAGGCTCAGCAGCAAGAAATCCATCAAAAAAAGCGAGAGTTTTAGGATGTAATTTTTTCGGTAGGACAATACCAAGGCGTTGATCATCTTCATATTTATTAAGTACGTTAACCACAAAACCATCAAAGTTTGATAAACGCGCGAGGTAGTCTCTTGCATCTTGTAATGAGTTAATCCCTTGCTGCTCTTGCATGAGTTTTGGTACGTCAATTAAGGGGCCGGAAATTTGGTTAATGATATAGGGTAAATGCCCGCCCCACGTATCTATATACCCCCCACTAAAAGCAGTATCTCCGGCATAATATTTAAGGATATCTGTTACGACTTTTTGCTGCAGCTTGTTGGCTTTAATTAGTAGTTTCGTATCAACTGAATTGAGTTCATTAACGCCAAACTTCATTTCATTTTGTAAATTTTGCATACTAGCAATAGAATAATCCGGCAAACGATCGTTATAGGTTCCGCCCACTTGACTAGCGTCAATAGCTAACATGGTTGATAAGGTGGGTTGTTGCTGGAAAAATGTGACAGTACTGTTGTCTACCATCGCAGTTAATTGTTGATTGGCCACAGTTTCATCTGATTTAGGCGAGCACGCTACACATAAAAGCGAAAACACAAATGGAGCTGTATATTTTAGTTTCATTTTATTCCCTTTATTAATTAATTGTTATTGAATTAAAAACCCATGGCATATTTCATCGCCTTGGTTTTGAGTGGCCCCGCCCGGTCAGCTAAAGTTAAACCAATATTTCTTAATAGCTTGATTGGTGCCAGGTCATTTCCAAAGGCCATGTAGAGTGAATCCATCACACTCATCATTAGCAAATTATCTGCTCTTCTACGTTTTTCGTATTCCTGCAACCAAGCACCGCTTTGCCCCGCAGTTTGTTGGGTATTCTTTATTTTTTCAAACTGCTTGGCAAACACTTCGACTAAGGCTTCTACATCTTTAAAACCCAAGTTAACCCCCTGCCCTGCCAAGGGATTTATACTATGGGCAGCATCACCAATTAATACCACATTATTTTTGACATATTGATTGGCATGCATCCTAGTTAGAGGAAAACTAGCAAAGTCTATAATCTCAAAATCCATTAAGTCCGGCGGAAAATGCGCAATAATCTGCTGTTTTAGTTGAGCGTTGGACAGACTTTTGAGTTGGTTAATTTTATTCGGATGGTTGTACCATACTAGAGCTGCGTGTTGACCATAAAGCGGTAAAAAAGCTAAGGGCCCCTGAGCCGTGAATTGTTGCCATGTTATATCCTGTTGCTCAGCGGCAATTTTAATATTGATACCCATTGCATGTTGAGTGTATTGCCAACCTTGTACGCCGATATTAGCGGATAAACGCACCTGAGAATTAAGCCCATCTGCGCCAATAATAATTTTAGCCTCAATAATCTGTTGGTTAGTCAACACGACTTTAACCCAAGGCTGTAATTCAAGAGACTGGATATCTTGCTGCCAAAAACAATGAATATTGGGCAGCTTTGAACAGGCATTGTGCAAAGCCAACTGAATTATACGATTTTCAACAATATGACCTAAGTGACTTACGCCGATGTCGACACAGTTGAAATCGGTTCGTGCTTTGGGATTTTCCCACACGGATAAACGTCGATAGGGACACAGACGCATTTGCTCAATATCAGACCAAACTCCAAGTTCTTGAAAATAGTGCTCAGAATTATAGCTAATCGCTGACACACGTAAATCAGGGGCTTGCTCTGGCGAATAAGCAGCAGGCTTGTAACGTTCTATCAGCGCCACCGATAATCCGAGCTGGGCCAGACCAAGGGCACAAGCCGAGCCCACCATCCCTCCACCGACAATGCAAACATCAAACAAAAGTTTCACCACCTAATCAATTTTGATCTAGTCTAACTAGACAAACCGCGGTAAACAATTACCATTTCAAGGGTATTTGTATTTGCAGCGTTTTTTTGCACAACTTTGCAATAAAACATTGCCTAGCTTGTAAATAAAATTACCGTTGTTGCCTTGATGCTTGTTGCTTTACTGACACTAATAATGAATCATCAACGATATGAAGTTAGCGCCCTATTGAAAATTAAAATTATAGTGAACAAAGTCAATTTTTCTCAACAACACATGTTAATCGTCGATGATCAGCGACCCTTTCTAACCTTACTGAAAGGTGTATTGAGTAGTGCCGGAGTTAGGTCCATTGTGACAGCACGTACTTCAGAGGCTGCCCTGAGTAGTTGTCGCAAAGAAAAGTTTGATTTTATCATTTGCGACTTACATCTCGGTTCAAATAAAAAAAATGGCTTTGAATTGCTCGAAGAACTGCGCGAAAAGTCACTCCTTAAGCCTGAAACGGTATTTGTCATCGTGAGTGCAGATGCTCAGCGCCCTATGGTACTGGGCAGTATAGAAAAACAGCCCGATGAATATGTAGTTAAACCATTTTCACAAGTCCAACTGGTTAAACGCTTAGAAAAAGCTTATCTAAGACGTCAAGCCATGGCGCCAATTTACAAAAATGCCTATGCCAAAAATTTACCTGCAGCTATCGACCTGTGTAAACAAGTCATGGCAACAGATAGCCGCTACAAAGAGACAACAGGGCGTTTTTTAGCTGAGTTATATTGGCAGAATGGTCAATACAAAGAAGCCCAAACCTGGTTAAAAAGTTATCCTGATAGTCATCAACAAACGTGGCTAAATATTTCTAAAGCTCATACAGAACTGCTGCTTAAAAATTATAAGCTCGCCATCGACATTGCTAAAAAGGCCATACAAAAAAATAACTTACTGGTTGAAGCACACGATATTGTGGCCCAAAGTTGGTATTATTTAGGCAATTTAGCTGAGGCTGAGGCGGCTATAACTCTCGCATTACGTTTATCGCCCTATTCAATTTCTCGTCATATAAAAGCCAGCGCCATTGCTCGAAAAAGTGGCAACCATGAAAAAATAATCGGTCACAGCCAATCTATTTGGGAATGCTCTAAAAAATCCGTACACCGTGACCTGGCTTTTTTGTGTGGCCATGTTAGAAGCTATTTAGATGTTGCTGACCATCTTGACGATCACAAAGCGAAAGGACGTTTTCAACAAGAGGCCTTGTACACCTTAAAACGCTACCGTCACAATGAATTAATATCGAGAAGCGATGACGACTTTGATTTTGATATTTTTGAAAACATCATCACAGCACGAATTGAAAATCAAAATGGCAAATTTTTTAACTCAAAGCAAATTATTACTCAAGCTCAAAACAGTCTGCTTGAAAAATTTGCACAACACCCTATTACTTTGATGCCAGATTCCATTGTTAGTTTGCTTGATTTAGGCGAATTTGAGGAGGCACAAGATTTAATAAAACAACTTACTGCTAGTGAAAAACCGATAGACGACAATACCCAAGCCTCAATGACCAGTGCGCAAACGCGTAATGAAGGTAAAAAAGCCCACTACAATAAATATAATCAAATGGGTATATCATTATACTCAGAGGGTAAGTTTGAAGGTGCCTATAGTGCCTTTACTGAAGCACAGACTGCCGTACCATTTAACATTGGTATCACCCTCAACCTTTTGCAATGCAGCCTACGTTTATTACAGAAAACCACGACAGCGGATCCATCCCTGCTTACTTCTACCAGAAAAATATTCAAACAACTTCAAAGCACTACCCTGCTTGATAAACATAAACATAAATTCGACTTGTTGAAGACTGACCTTGCACTATTTTTGGACAAGAAATAAGACATATTCAAATTTTTGGTTTGTTTGCTCTGCCCATAGAGGTTAGCGCTGAGCCCATAATAACCACTCCACCACCAATGTATGCCCATATATCAAGATCACTGGCCTTAACGTATTCAGGGAACAGATGCACGGCGATAAACATACTAATAAAGGTGAATAAAGGGGATAAGGAAATAACTGCACTTACTTTTGACGCTTGCCAAACAAACATCGCCTCTGTAAAAGCGCCATAAGCAATAATGGTGTTTAAACAGCAAAAGAGTAAAGCAAAAAGCTGTAGGCTACTCATGCTAAACAACTGCATTAAGTTGGCAAAAGGTAATAACATTAATGCCCCTAACATATAAATGAGCAGGGTTAATTGTTTGGCAGTTAGGACCCGCAAGAGTGGTTTTTGCATAAGGGCATAAGCAGCCCAAAACGTGGCTGCAAAAACAACAATGGCTACCCCTACAGTAAACTGATCTAAGGATATAAAAAGACCTTTAAGACGATCATTAAAAAACAACATCAATCCGGCAAAAATGAGAATTGCGCCGGCTATTTCAATTTTTTTCAGACGTTCGCCAAAAAACAATACACCGCCTAACATTAATAAAAACGGAGCTACTTGCATCACAACCTGAGACGTTTCCGGTGACAGGTATTCTAAACCTTTGACATTAGCAACGTAATTCAACACTAAACATAGGGTTGCGATAACCAGTAGCAGACTTTTGTTTAAACCTAAGGCCTTCAATCTTGGTACTGATTTTTTGCGCATTAAGACAAACAATACAAACAAGCCCGCTACCACAAAACGATAAAGAGTAATGGTCACTGCATCCATTGCTTCTAAACAGATCTTTAAAAAAATGGGCAAAATACCCCACAAAACTGCGGTAGTCAGGGATAAACCGAAACCATACCAATGCCTAATTGGATCCATTTATTGTCTGCTTATATGAGGTAAAAATACCAGATCACTCGATCAGTTGAATACTCAGAGTGATATGGTGTGAGTTACATAATAATCCAAAGTATTGTCAGTAAATGTTTAATTTAACTACAAATAATCTTGTCTACTCGCGGTGAGCATTCTACTCTTCTGTAAAGAAAAGCGAAGCAGGTAAATAAACTATATGCAAAAAATTGCCGTTTTAACCTCTGGTGGTGATGCCCCAGGTATGAATGCTTGTATTAGAGCGATAGTGCTGACCGCCGAACATTTTGGTATACAGGTGATTGGTTATAAACATGGTTATAACGGTTTACTGGATCAAGAATACCAGGTACTAAAAGCCAGTAATGTCTCTAATATTATTCAACGTGGTGGCACGATATTACGCAGTGCCCGCTGCCTACATTTTAAATCTGATGTATCGGCCAAACTCGCAGCAAAAAACCTAAACGCCTTGGGGATTGAGGCATTGTTAGTTATTGGCGGTGATGGCTCTTTTCATGGTGTGTGTCATTTAGCCGCCCACTGGCAAGGTCAAGTAATTGGTCTACCGGGTACGATTGACAACGACATATTCGGCACGGATGCGACCATTGGCTATTTTACGGCGATCGAAACGGCGTTAGAATCCATTGATAAAGTGAGAGATACGGCGGATGCTTTTGAACGTATCTTTTTAGTCGAAGTCATGGGCAGACATGCTGGTTTTATTGGCTTAAGCGCCGCTTTAGCCTCGGCTTCAGACCATGTTCTTGTGCCAGAACTGTGTGGTGACCTTAATGTAGAATTAAACAATATTGTAGTACGTTTAAATGCCTCCATGCAAAAAAGAGGCAACAGTAGTTTTATTATCATCGTGGCAGAAAATTTATGGCCCGGCGGCGTAACCAACCTCGCGCAAGTATTGCATGAAAAAACCAGCCTCGAATGCAGACCGGTTATTTTAGGACATGTGCAACGTGGTGGCTCACCGGTCAGTCAGGACCGAATATTGGCGACTAAACTCGGTGCTTTTGCCGTTGAACAAGCCATAGCCGGCAAAAGTCAAATTATGGTAGGAGAACAAAATAATGTGGTGGTGGCTTACCCTATCGAACTAACTTGGCAACAACAAAAGCCCCTTGATCCCTATTTAGTCAAAATTCAACAGGATTTTTTTGATATTAGTAAAATTTGTCAAACTTAAATTTTTATCATTTCTTTTACTTTGTCACGATGACTACGACTGACTTTTAATTCACTGCCATTACTTAAAATTAAATGATACTCGCCGCTAATGTGGCTGATCAGCTTTTGCACATAATTAATATTCACTATGGCCGAACGATGAACTCGAACAAACTTACGTGGATCAAGTTGTTGGTCCAACTCTTTCATTGTTTTGCGCATAATGTGAGTTTGATTGCTAGTATGCACGCACATATAGTCACCGGCGGCATCAATCCATTGAATTTCGCTGATATTGACTCGCGTTATTTCTGAACCATCTTTAATGGCGAGAATGTCAGGAAAACTATGGTTTGAAATGCTTTCGCCACTCGCCAGCTTACGCAGTATATCTTCGCAATCATCGCCGGTAAAATCAGCCACTAAACGCACTAACTTTTGGCTGTTATCCCCTTCAGTCTTCAAACTAATATAGTGTTCTACTTTTTCAACAGCTGCAGCAAGACGCTGACTATCTAGGGGCTTCAATATATAGTCAAGAGCGTGAATATCAAAGGCTTTGATAGCATAAGAATCAAAAGCAGTAACAAACACAATAATGGGAATAATTTGATTTAATTCCTGCAACTTATGGATTACCTGAAAACCATTTAAACCAGGCATTTGAATATCTAAAAACACCAAGTCAGGGCGTAGTTGTGGAATAAGTGCAACAGCATCTACCCCATTTTTACACTCGCCAACCAGCTCAATATTTTCAAAGTCCGCTAAGCGTAAACTCAGCCCCTTGCGCGCTAGTGGCTCGTCGTCAACAATAAGGGTTCTAATCTTCAATAGAAAGCTCACTCAATTCATGGGGGATCCGTATAGTTACTTTTATACCACTTGGTTTATTTTGAGCAATCACAAACGAAAAATTATCGGTATACAAGGATTGCAATCGCTCACGAATATTGGTCAAACCAACCCCATTAGTTCTAAAAAGCTCACCCGTACTAATATTACAAATAGGCCCATTGTCGCTCACTTCCAAAATCAAATCATCACCAAAGGTACTTGCCGAAATACTAATTTGTCCCCCTTCTTGCAGTTTTGAAATTGCGTATTTTATTGAATTTTCAATTAAGGGCTGCAAGATTAAACTCGGTACTAGGGCCTTACTGGCTTTAGATTGAATATCCCAATTGACTTGCAGACGGTCCTCAAAACGTACTTTCTCAATCTCCAAATAAAGCTCTAATGCTTGAATTTCTTGTTTCAGTGGCACCCGTTTAATGGGATCTTTATCTAAGGAATAACGTAAAAAATCGCTTAAACGCGAAACCATGGCCCCAGCCGTTTTGTTTTCTTTCATCAAAATTAAAGTAGAAATCGCATTGAGGGTATTAAAAAGAAAATGGGGATTAAGTTGATAACGTAACATCTTTATATGGGCTTGATGCGCCATAGAAGATGCTTTTAGCACGTTTTGTTTTTCTTTGAGCAACATTTGATAACTTTTGATACCAAAATAAGCACCTGTCCAACATCCCATTACAATTAAGGCATCAACCGTATTATAAAAATACATATACCAATCTTCAGGCTGGTAACCTTTCTTATAGATAGTCCAGTTATTAAAGTTTTTTACTACCGCCCACGCTAAGGCAATCACATACATACTGGTAATAACAATAGCGACCATTTTTATCGGACTCAATGTCATCGCCCAGCGATACAAGTAGCGTAATGGAATTGTTAATAACCACCCCGCATAGGCATTAAGAATAATAATAAATAGCCAGATACTGCGCATTTCAGCCAGAAATGAACCAATGTAATAAACAATGGCAAATCCACACCAACCCGCCGTTTGTAAGGTCCAAAACAAACGCTCTCGACTATCGACCCATTTTTCCCACTGATACACAGCTACCCTTATACCTAGACTATTTGCATGGATTATACAAAAAGACCGTCAAGCATTCTTTATCTTGGTCTGATGTAAACTGGGTTTGGTCGCAGAATCGACGAAGGTGCTGACATTTGATAAATGAGGGGCACTTAAGTTGAGCAACCCAAGATGTCACATTCAATTTGTGCTTGGCGTCTTTTTACCTGTAAAGAAGCTTAATAATTGATGTTCAAACGTTTTAACCAATGCCCCCACCACCATGCAGGACCGATTAACAGAAACTTAATATCTTTCATAAAGCTCGGTTTTTTACCCTCAACATGATGACCGACAAATTGTAGAATCCACATAATAACAAAAATGACCAAACAACTCTGCCAAACGGGTGTCGACAAAGTCTCAAGTAGTTTTATCCCAAAAAACGATAAAATTGACAACAATGTCATGGCCGCGCCAATGGGACCAGACAATCTAAAATAGTAATATAAAGTCGGAATGACAAAAACATGCGCCCAGGTTATATCAAAGTAAGCTAGAAAATTAGGGATTGGCAATGACCAAAGTAAACCAAGGGTGACAAAGTAAATAGCAGGAACCGCAATGGCATGAATGAGTATATTCGTTTTATTTTTGTGGCTTTCACCGTATTCATTTAGCAGAAATTCAATTTGACGCATGTTAACCTCTTATTCTTGTTATTAACGTTAATTTAACAACTTGACAACAATGCAGCAATAGATTTACCGCTTAATTTTGATTTAGTCAGTGCTTAACATTACTTTTTGCAACAATTGCCCCACTTCTTCTTCAGATGATTCAAATTTAATACCATAATAAAAAACCACCTCATCTGATTTAGCATTCATTACGGTTCCGCTTAACAAAACTTCACTACCAAAGGCATCCTTAAATGACATCAGCACATTTTGTTTCAGTGCTGGCCGCGATTTAACTGAACGTTCCACACTGATTCGACAACCTTTCAGGGAAATATCCCGCACCAGACAACTACAAATTTCGCGGCTCCCCTTAGCTTCAAATAAGCTAACCATCATACGGGTTTGTGCCCTGGTTTCTGAGCGTAAATCATGACTTTGAATCGCAAGAGGGAAAGTAGTAAAAATTAAATGACTCGGTTTAGTTAAAATTAGCGTCACTTTAACTTTAAAAGCAATAATTTCACCGGTTTCATCTTCTAGAATATAGCGGACAACAATATTGTTATCCGTAAAAATAAAGTCACGTAAACTACCCCATTTACTTTCGTCAGGAAAACGGATGATAATGCAACGAGTACCGTCCATACCAACAAACTCGCTTCTTACACGTTTAGTTGTGCTGACGGAAGTGATTTGTAAGTCAATGGGAGTGCCGGGACGCATCGAACGAATTTTACGCAAATCTTCATTGCTTAAAGCTTTTTGTTCGGGCAAGTTCGCCATCTTGTAGGGTATTCCTTCAGCAGAGTGAGGTTAATTTTTCAGGTGAATGGTAATTAAACTTTCAAAAAACAACAACCTAATACCACTCTATCTTAGTAAATGATCATTCACTATGCATTTAAAAAATCTTACTGCACGGGATGTGCTCAGAGATGCTTAAATAACTAAATAGTCTAATGCGCTTAGCGCTTCTTTTTTAGGTCGAGCAACATAAACTAAATAGCGACTGACTAAACACAAATTATCACTAGACTTGAAGTTAAGCACATTTATCCCGATCATAGACCCTTACTTGAGTATTTTAGGAAACTTCGTTTTGACTAATCACCCCCATTCTGTGCACTACGACCTGAGCGTGTCTTCAATAGCAGGTCATTTGATTGATGTCGTCTTGACCATTAATTCCTCCTCTAGAGCAGGCCAAACATTGCGCTTGCCAGCATGGATACCCGGCAGTTATATGATTCGCGACTTCGCCAAACATATCATAAAACTGCAAGCTCAAACCGATAGTGGAGTTGTGGTGCCGGTGACAAAAAGCGATAAACAAACATGGCATTTGCCCCCCTGTGAATCCACAATTATTGTCACTTACCAAATTTATGCCTACGACTTATCAGTCAGAGGTGCTTATATTAATGAACAATATGCTTTTTTTAATGGCTCAAATATTTTTTTAGAAGTAGTGGGGCAGTCTGATCTACCCTGCTCTCTCAGTCTAAACCATTGTAATTATCCCAAGTTGACAGCCGATAATGTTGCCACCACCATGCCTGTCTTTTTAGTTGGCACTGATGATCCGAGTATGCTGTACCATGCAGATAATTATGCAGAGTTAATTGATCACCCTGTGCTAATTGGCGAATTTGACAAGCAGTTATTCACCGCAGGTGAACTTGAATTTGAACTGGTGTTTGCTGGAGGGCATCAAAGTGATATGCAACGTATTGCTAATGATTTAGCCCAAATCTGTCAACAACATTTGAGCTTATTTACGGCACCAGCCCCCATTCAACGTTATTTATTCATTACCTTACTAACCGATGCGGCATTTGGCGGCTTAGAGCACCGCGCATCAACGGCATTAATGTTTGCTCGTAATGATCTAGCCCATGCTAATGAGCCTGCCATACCAAGTGAAGCTTATCGCAGCTTTCTCAGTTTATGCAGTCATGAGTTTTTTCATACCTGGCATGTCAAGCGGATTAGACCAGTTGAACTCGTTGAAGGCAGTTTAGCCACTGAAACCTATACTGAACAATTGTGGATTTATGAAGGGATAACAAGTTACTACGACGATTTATTAGTGCAGCGTAGCAAGGTCATCTCAATTGAAGACTATTTAGTCGTGATGGGGCAAAATCTCACAAGATTAGAACGTAATAAGGGACGCTTGAAACAATCTGTTGCGGCGTCGAGTTATGATGCGTGGACCAAATTTTATAAACAAGATGAGAGTGCCATCAATCATATTGTCAGCTATTATAATAAAGGGGCGGTTATTGCGATGTGCCTCGATTTATTGATCCGCCAACAATCCCAATACCAATATTCCTTAGATAATGTGATGCGCTATTTATGGGACACTTACGGTCGCACTGATACCCCGACTCACTCCAGTGTCATTCATGACATTTTAATTAAGCAATTTGGTCTAGATTTAAGTGAATTTTTGGCTGCGGCTGTGCATGGAACTCAAGAGTTACCCACCGCAGAATTGCTGGCTGAGTTTGGTGTTCGCCTTAACTACAGAACACGTAAAGACAATAACGATAAAGGCGGCACAGCAGAGAAACAAGGCATCAAACATGATTTTGGGGTGAGCTTTAAAGCTAAAGAAACCGGCATTGAAATAAGCCAAGTAGTTGAACAATCCAGTGCTTATGACGCGGGTATTTTAGTAGGTGATATTGTTATTGCCCTCGATAGTTGGCAGATAGGCGCGACCAACGTACTTACCATGCTTGACCGCTTAGATCTTAGTAGACCCTGCGTTGTTTCTCTTCTGCGTGATAAACGTTTTATACAAGTAATACTTGAGGTGCGTCCGGCCATACATGACACGATTTACCTGAGTATCGAAAATCCAGAAAAAATGCGAGCTTGGTTAAACTAGTTGATGTTTCAGTTTTAATCGAAACCATGGCTTGGAGGATACTCCAAGCCAAATCAAAGTGCTCGGGCCTTGGTTAACCTAATCAACCTAAGCTATTGCTATAAATAACCAAACCTCTGAATAGCCTTATTCAAATACACTGAACAAAATCAGATAGGTATAAGACAATACCCGCAATTGAAATTAACGGGCCTCATCAGGACCGTAATAACTTACCTTAACTAACTCCCTCACTTTGGGTACAGCAACTTAAACACAAGATATAAGCACTATTTATGGATTATTATTTAATAAAAATATGAAAACGTTTTTATTATGATTTTTATTTTTCATTTACATATTTCTTTCATTCATTGGTAAGAAGTCTACGTTGCAGTTACATTTAAATATCCACACGCCCCGAATATACGGGTTTTAAATAGCATTAAAATGAAAGTTAAAAATATAAATATTATTCAACAATCAACAAAAAACGTTAATGTATTGTTAATAAAATTCGCAAATTTAGGTTGACACTTCGTTAACATCACCTTACTTTATGAAAACGTTTACAGCACCTTATTCGTTGGATTTTAATGTGTTTTGTAAGCGATTGTATTTTGATTCAATAAACAGGAACACAAAAGGCCAGAACACTATGAAAACACAAAATAAATTTAATAAAACACTACTCGCCAAAAGCATAGGTTTAATGCTCGGCGCGTCAGTGATGACACCATTGATGGCACAAGAAGCAACTTCAGATGAAACTGAAGTTATTCAAGTACGCGGTATTCGCGGCAGTTTACAAGCATCAACATCAATCAAACGTGAATCAATGGGTGTGGTTGACGCCATTTCTGCGGAAGATATAGGTAAATTCCCAGATACTAACCTTGCTGAATCACTACAGCGTATTACTGGTGTTTCAATCAGTCGCTCTAACGGTGAAGGTTCTCAAGTCACCGTGCGTGGTTTTGGCGCTGAAAGCAATATGGTGACCTTAAATGGCCGTACCATGCCATCCGCATCAACCTATAATGGTGATGGCGGCGGTTCAAGAGCATTTGATTTTTCCAACCTAGCGTCTGAAAGCGTAAGGGCTGTAGAAGTCTACAAAACCGGTAAAGCTGCAATTACAACGGGTGGTATTGGTGCCACTATCAACATCATCACTGCCAAACCATTGAACAGTGAAGGTTTTGTTGCCAGTGTTGGTGCAAAAGCAGCCATGGATACCACTAACCGTGCGGGTGACGATGTTACGCCAGAAGTATCAGGTATATTCAGTTTCACTAATGATGATTCAACTTGGGGCGTGTCATTGTCTGCCAGTCACCAAGAACGTGATTCAGGCTCTGTGGGAGCCACGGTTAATGATTGGGGTATATACACTTGGGATGATGTTGTTGCCCCAAGTAGAGCATGGAATAACCCCGATACCGTAGTAACTAATGCGCCGGATCAAGGCCAGTTATATTCTCGTTTTTATGATTTGCGTTATGAATTTACCGATACTCAGCGTACACGGGATAATGCACAACTCACGATTCAATTCGCTCCAACTGACAATTTCACCGGTGAAGTAGACTACACCTTTGCTGAAAACCACATTCAAGAGCATTTAGGCCAAACCGGCAACTGGATGCAACAGGGTGACAAAATTCAAGCGGTTGAATTTGATAATTCAACTATTGCCACCATGATATATGCTCAAGAAGCTTATCCAAATGGCATTGATGAAGGTCATGAACAGCAAGACCGCGACCAAACAAATACCTTAAGCTCACTGGGTGTAAACTTCAAATATCAAATAAATGATGAATTATCAGTTAAATTTGATGCACATGATTCAGAAATGCACAGCCGTGGAACTGGCCCTTACGGTACAGGTTCTGTACGTATGGGACTGGGCAATCCTACCGTTGTCGCCAGAGAATGGTGGTTTGGCGGAGAATTCCCCACTTATTTAAACGCCTATGATGACACTAAAGGTGGTAACGCAGGTTATGAGTCTAATGGTAATGGCATCGTTGACAATGGTGATGTAAGTTCTTCCATGTTCAATTTGCGTCAAGCCGATCAAAAAGCGACCGTACAACAAATCAAAATTGATGGCACCTATGAGTTTGACGATGGTAAGTTTGATTTCGGTATCGAAACACGTGATATGGAATCTCGTTCAATCAATTATGCGGCTGAAAACATTGCTCTAGGTAACTGGAATTCGGGTTATCCAGGGGAGTTTGGCGATATAGTTAAACCCTTTGATATTCAGGGCGAGTTTGATGACTGGAGTCCACGTGCAGGTGGCTATGGTTTTAATGCCAGCGCTGTTGAAATGTACGAAGCAGCACAACAAATTCCACGTTATGCAAATATTTTACCCGCATCCATGAATCAAACCGCTGACAATACGGTAAAAGAAGAAACCCAAGCTGCATATTTCCAATTCACCGTAGACGGCGAATTGGGTGGAATGGACTTTAATGTTCTTGCTGGAGTACGTTATGAAACCACTGATGTTACCTCTAGTTCATTAGCCAGCGTTTATAAAACAGTATGGGAAGATAATAATGACGTTGCGATTCGTGTAGACGGCTCTAGACCATCTGAGCTTGCCAGCGCGAAAAACAGCTACGATAACTTATTACCTAGCATGGATTTTACCCTTAAGATTTCAGACGAGCTGGTCAGCCGTTTCTCGTTTAGTAAAACGATTGCCAGAGCAGGTTTAGGTAGTTTAGGCGTATCTGCTTCTGGTTTTGGTTCAGGCGGTGGCTCAACCTTATTGGGAGCTAAACCTACTGCATCAGCTTCAAACCCTGGTTTACTACCCTTAGAATCGACCAATTTCGACTTGTCATTAGAGTGGTACTACAACCCTTACAGTTACGTTTCAGCAGGTATATTTGAAAAAGACGTAATCAATTTTATCGGTTCACAGCAAGTTGATCGCCAATTACTAGGAATACGTGACTCTACTGGTGGACCTCGCGCTCAAGCAGCGGCAGCTGGACTAGCGGATCGTGGTTTGTCGTTAAATGACGATAATCTATACGGTATGTTGGTTTACTTTGAACACGCGCAAAATGACCCTGATTATATTGCACAATTTGGCAATGATTACACGGGTACTGACGACCAAAACTTCTACTTAGCCAACCGCACAGGCTGGGATATAGAATCTAATTCAACCGACCCTTTAACCACCTTCAGAACCTCTACACCCAACAACGGTAAAGAAGCGAAGATTTACGGTGCAGAATTTGCTGTACAGCACTTCTTTGGTGAAACTGGCTTTGGTGTGCAAGCCAACTACACTTTCGTCCGCGGAGATGTAGGTTTTGATAATCAAGGTAGTACCAGCGTGTCACAATTTGCTTTAGTAGGGCTAAGCGATACTGCTAACCTAGTTGGTATGTATGAAAAAGATGGTATTCAAGCACGTATTTCTTATAACTGGCGCGGTGAATATTTAAATGAAACAAGTAGAGGTGGATCTTCTAATCCTCGTTATATCGAAGCGTATTCACAAATTGACTTGAACGTAAGTTACGATGTGACTGAAGATCTAAGTGTGTCATTTGAAGGTCTGAACATAACGGGTGAAAATAGTCGTTCACACGGTCGTAATTACGCGATGATGTGGGACATGTATGACTTAGGTGCGCGTTACCAAGTTGGTGCACGTTACAAATTCTAGTATGCTTGTTATTTAACTAATACAAAAAGATGTAAATCAAAAGCCGCTGGATCCAGCGGCTTTTCTTTGCAATACATTCTAATCACCCGCCAATTATGGTTAAATAATTGCAACTTATACAATAAGTTAATTTACATTATGACAATTATTACAATTATTACAGCAGCAATATTACGGTACCCAAACAATGACTAAACATGTTTTGCTCAATAATATAAATCATCAACATACCCGCGTGATCACTCGGTTTTCCGATAAATTTGGTGACAATATTGCTAGTGTTATGGTTTATCCGACTGAATTTATGGAATTACAAAAAGAGTACCCTATCCTATTTCGGCAAAATCCAGACACTGAGAAATTTCATGCTACAGCGCTGTTAGGCTTGCAACAAAACGAAAATTTATTCTTAGATCCCAGCACTGATTCTGGATGGGCGGCGCGTTATATTCCCGCTAATATCGTACGAGGCCCATTTTTAATTGGATTTCAACAAAAGCAGAATGATACTGAACAAAAATCTGCGGTAATCCATATTGATACCGATCACCCTAAGGTCAATGTAGAGCAAGGGCAACCGCTTTTTCTAGAGCATGGTGGCAACAGTAATTATCTTGATTACATTTCTAAAGTATTAAACATAGCGCATCAAGGAACGGCATTAAATGATTTGATGTTTGGCGCTTTTAAAGAATTTGAATTGCTTGAACCCGTCAATATTGAATTTGAATTAGATAATGGTCAGAAACATCGCTTAACGGGTAATTTCTCAATTAACGAAAGTAAACTTCAGGCATTAAGCGCCGAGCAATTAGAAAAACTCAATAAAGCAGGTATATTACCTCTAGCTTTTGCTGTTATTTTTTCAATGACAAACATCAGAAAGTTGATCGAAATTAAAAACCGCAGAGAAAAAGCCTTTAAAGTGCAAACTAAGTACTCTCAATAAAAAAGACGATGATAGCCATAAAAACCCAAACAAAGGTTATAGAAAACTGCCCATTAGGTCAGATACCTGAAGAGATATTTGCTGCTAAAGAACCCGTTATTCTCAAAGGCATAGTGAATAATTGGAAGTTAGTCGAGCTCGGTTTGCAATCTACGCAGTCGACTATTGACTATTTAAAGCAACATTATAATGGCAAACCCTCATTCGGCTATTTTGGTGATGCGTCGTTAAAGGGCCATTTTTTTTATGATGAACACGTTACGCGCTTAAATTATGAGAACAAACAAACTCGTATTGATGAGTTTTTGGATCTTATTTTAGCCACCCTGAATGATTCGCTGCCTCCATCGCTATACATAGCCTCAAACCTCATTGATAGCCACTTTCCAGAACTTAGAGCGGAAAATGATATTCATATTCCTCGACCACACAGAGATGTTCCAGTTGAGGCTGTTCGTGCCGGTATTTGGATAGGTAATCGCACCACGGCGTGTTGTCATTATGATGTCTCAGATAATTTAGCTTGCTGTGTGGTGGGTAAAAGACGATTTACCTTATTTCCACCCGACCAAATCGCGAACTTATATCCGGGACCTTTAGATATTACACCTGGCGGGCAAGCTTTGAGTATGGTGGATTTTGCTAACCCTGACTTAAATGCCTATCCTAATTTCCCAGAGGCTGTGGCGAGCGGACAAATTGCCGAACTAGAAGCAGGTGATGCCTTGTACTTACCAAGCATGTGGTGGCATCAGGTTGAAGGATTAAATCCCTTCAACATATTAATTAATTATTGGTGGAGTGAAGCACCATTATATTCTGGTGCGTCAATGAATGTTCTGTATCACGCTATGTTGAGTTTACGCGAGAAACCTGCTCATGAAAAACAGGCTTGGAAACATATTTTTGATTACTACATTTTTGGTGATGGCGGGCAAGCAGCCCATCACCTGCCTGAACATGCCCAAGGTTTTTTGGGTGAACTGGATCCTCAAAAAGCGAGAGCATTACGTGCAATGTTGTTGAATAAACTAAACCGCTAAGCTCGAATAATACGTAGATGTAAATAGCGAAGTTGAATAAGAGAGAAGCATTTTGCAAAGTAATAAAGTAAAAAAAGTCGTTATCGCTGGAGGAGGCACCGCTGGTTGGGTTGCCGCAGCAGCCTTGGCTAAACAACTGGGTAAACTAGTTGAAGTTACACTAGTTGAATCTGACAGTATCGGTACTGTTGGTGTCGGTGAAGCGACCATCCCTCCCATGCGCGTTTTCCACTCAATGTTAGGTGTTGATGAACAGGAGTTCATGCGAGCGACAAATGCAACCTTTAAACTTGGCATTTCCTTTGAAAACTGGGGGGAAAAAGATAAAAAATATTTTCACCCTTTCGGCACGACTGGACAAAGCAGCTTTTTAGCGGATTTCCAACACTTTTGGCTGCATGGAAAATCTAAAGGTATTGATGCTGAGTTTGGCGAATACAGTTTCGAAACCCAAGTGGCTAAACAGAACAAATTTGCCACATCCAAAAATGCTGTCATTAATTACGCTTATCATCTTGATGCTACACGTTACGCTCACTTTCTGCGGAAATTCAGTGAAGAAAGAGGAGTAAAACGGTTAGAAGGATGCATTGAATTCGTACACCAACATGAAAATGGCGACATAAAGTCCATTGAACTGGCCGATGGACAAGTGATTGAAGGGGATTTGTTTATTGATTGCACCGGCTTCACTGGGCTATTAATTGAGAAGACCTTACATACGGGTTACGAAGACTGGTCCCACTGGCTACCTTGTGATAGTGCTGTAGCAGTGCAAACAGAATCTGTTGGAGAGCCCAAACCTTATACACGATCAATTGCCCATCAAAGTGGCTGGCAATGGCAAATACCACTGCAACACCGAACCGGCAATGGTTTTGTCTTTTGTAGCAAATACATGTCGGATGATGAGGCTAAAAAACTCTTGCTTGAAAACCTCGAAGGTAAACCAATAACCCAACCTAGAGTGTTAAAGTACCGCACAGGAAGACGAAAAAAAGTCTGGAATAAAAATTGTATTGCCCTTGGTCTATCCAGTGGTTTTGTTGAACCTTTGGAATCAACAAGCATTTATTTGTTTATGAATGGCATTGTCAGGTTGATGAAATTATTTCCGTTTGACGGAATTAGTACATCACATATTGATGAATACAATAAACAAACCTTAAATGAGATTGAGAATGTTCGTGACTTTATTATATTGCATTATCACGTTACAAAACGTAACGATAGCGCCTTCTGGCGCTACTGCAGTCAAATGGACATTCCCGCATCACTGGCTCATCGTATCGAACTGTTTAAAGACAATGCGGCTGCATTTCAGGGTGACAATGAATTGTTTAGATTAGAATCATGGACTCACGTCATGTTTGGTCAGGGCATTATGCCTAAAAGTTACCATAAAGTGTTTGCTACCATGTCAGACCAAGAATTAAATGCTCATTTACAATCTATTCGTTCCAAAATACTAGAAGTAGCCGCTAAGGTGCCTAATCACGATTTTTTCATTAGTCAATATTGTAAAGCGCAAATAAGTTGAAAACGGTTTAAGCCAGAGAATAAAATGAATTTAACCACACATGACAATATTAAAATTCAACATTTTAACTATGGCGAAGATTGTTCCCCCATAATTGCGGTTGACGATTTTGTTAACTCACCTAATTGGTTGATTGAACAAGCCTTACAACAGCCGTTTAACCAGCAACGCGCATTTTATCCAGGTAGTTGCGCAGATGCCCCTTCTCAATATAAAACGCTTTTTCTCAATAGCCTGCAAGACTTAATGATTTCTACATTTAACTTGCCATCCGCCTTATGCTTCTCGGCGTGTCAATATTCCGTGGTAACTACGCCACCAGAGCAACTCAAACTTTTACAACGAATTCCCCATTTTGATTCATTGAATAAAATTGGCTTAGCTGCAGTGCATTATTTATTTAAACAGGACTTGGGTGGCACGTCGTTTTATCGTCATCGCAAAACCGGTTTCGAATATATTGATGAATCGCGTAAAATAGAGTATTTCAGGTCACTGGAAGCAGAAAATGATGGACCC
>Ga0163216_100414_pt1 | contig 72937 bp, 56 predicted proteins | sample SynspAceP_FD_167610 | JGI IMG/M metagenome (GOLD analysis project Ga0163216, IMG submission 167610) | Saline lake microbial communities from Ace Lake in Antarctica - Synechococcus sp. Ace-P (Illumina Assembly) | ecosystem: Environmental > Aquatic > Non-marine Saline and Alkaline > Saline ...
AATTTAGCGCCTTATCAGCTAGTTAATGATTTACATGCGCAAATTATTAATATTGCTCTATAACTACAATGATGAGTTTTAGTGATAACAGTTACGACCTAATGTTAATTAATTGTTGACCTTTTTAAACATTTGATTTAATTTTATTGAAAGCGCTTACATTATGTGGGTGTCGTTCCATTTGTTTTACTTTTCTACTAGGAATTCAATGCATGAACACAATTAGTACACAAATTCGAAGACTTACCGTAGTTGCTGCTGCGGTAAGTTTATTTAGTTGTGGAGGAGGCTCTGAATCAAATACTAAATTTGATGTAGTCAATCCCACTGAGCCCGTTAGTGATTGGGTTATGGTCTGGGGCGATGAGTTTGATGGCTCCAAAATTGATTCCAACAATTGGACCCATGAAGTCAATTGCTCCGGCGGGGGTAATCAAGAGCAGCAATGTTATACCGATAGCCCCGATAACTCTTTTGTATCTGATGGTACTTTAAAAATTGTGGCCCTGCCTGCAGAAGAAGGCGCTCCGCTACCTTACACTTCAGCTCGTTTAAACACTAAGTACAAAGGAGACTGGACTTACGGTCGCTTCGAAATGCGGGCTAAACTGCCTCAGGGGCAGGGTACTTGGCCAGCATTTTGGATGTTATCCACTGACGAAGTCTATGGTGCTTGGCCAAAATCTGGTGAAATAGACATATTAGAGGCAGTCAATCTGAAAACGGTTAATACCGAAGGTGTTGTAGAATCAAGCATAGTTGGACAACTCTATTACGGTAAAGGAACTCCTCCTTTTGACAATTCAGGTCGCGAATTTGATTTGCCAAACGGTGTCAACCCAGCTGATGACTTTCATACTTATGCCATTGAATGGCAAGAGGGTGAGATCCGCTGGTATGTAGACGATTATTTATTTATGACTCAGATGCAATCTAAGGTACGCCTAAACAGCAAAGGTGAAGCAGTTGGCTTAAGACACCGTGGCTGGTACGCGGAATACTTCGACATTATTACCGGTAAACTCGAAACTTATTGGGACGCATCCCCATTTGACCAAGACTTTCATTTACTGTTAAACCTTGCTGTGGGTGGCGCATGGGCAGCAAACGTAAATAATGGTGGTATTGATCCTACAGCCTTTGAAAATGGCCAAACTTATGAAGTTGACTATGTCAGAGTCTACGAGTGCTCGGTAAATCCTATGGATGGTACGGGTTGTGAAACCGTGCGTGCTGGTTACAAAGACGAATTCACGGCTGCAAATCCGAATGGTGCTTTAGTGACTGGTGTAGCGCCTATTCCTGCTCCGCCTAGTACTGGCGTTGCAACACCCATTACTATTTTTGCCGATGGTTTTAACCCTGGCTGGCCTGCATGGGACTGCTGTGGTGGCACTACTCCAGAAATCGTGTTGGACGATGCGCCTTATGGCTCAGTGGTTGAATTCAAAGTGCTGGACAACAATGGCACTGTTCTAGGTTTTAATTCTCTAGAAGCTGATGTTCCTCAAGCCTTTAATGGCTCAGCGATGTTAACCACTGGTAGTGTCAAGTTTGACATGAAATTGGTTACAGCACCGACTAATGCTAATTCAGTGTTTAAATTTAAAATTGAAAGTGGCGGTGCTACCGGAGCTGTGGAGCTAGATTTAAGTGCCGGTAATGGCGGCAATGAGCCCGTTGTTGGACAATGGCAGAGCTATTCATTCAGTTTGCAAAGCCTAGCTGATGCAGGTCTGGATATCAGTAATATCGACGTTATTATGATTTTCCCCGTTTGGCAAACAGGTGAAGGCGCGGTTTATCGGGTTGATAATGTTGAAATTTCAGAAGACGGCAATGTGGTTTATCCTCAGTTAGTCCTGTTTGATGATGCGATTAATCCATCATGGCCATTGTGGGATTGTTGTGGTGGAACTACACCGGTAGAAGCCTTTGATGATGCCGAGCATGGTGCAACAGCAGAATTCAGTATATTTGGCAATGGCGGAACCGTATTAGGATTCTTTAGTCGCGACACCGGCGAGCCCTTTGATGCATCAGCTTTGCAAACCGACGGTGTTTTCCAGTTTGAAATGAAAGTGGTTAATGCACCTTCTGCAGCGACAACTTGGACTTTAAAAATTGAAGCCGGTGGTAACACCTCATTTGTAGAAGTACCGCTTAACGCAAGTAACGAAGGGCTTGATCCGGTTGCAGGCGAGTGGCAAACCTATACCTTTAATTTGTTGGACCTGTCTGATGCGGGTCTGGACTTATCAGCCATTGACGTGGTGATGATTTTCCCAACATGGGGTACCGGTGATGGTGCTGTATATCGTGTCGATAATGCTAAGTTCTATAATCCTAATGCTTCATCTGGTGGTCCAAGCGGTCCTTCACTTGTAGCCTTTGCTAATGCGGTAAATCCTGAATGGCCTTTATGGGATTGCTGTGGCGGTACGACACCTGCTGTAGTTACTGATGATGCAGCTCACGGCGCTGTAGCAGAGTTTAGTATTTTCGGTAACGGTGGAACGGTGCTTGGTTTCTACAGCCGAGATACAGGTTCACCCTTTGATGCATCTTCATTATTGACAACGGGGACTCTCAGCTTTGAAATGAAAGTAGTGAATGCCCCCAGTGCTGCAACAACCTGGACCCTTAAAATTGAAGCCGACGGTAACACTTCATTTGCGGAAGTGGCACTTAACACCAGTAACGAGGGTCTTGATCCAGTTACAGGTGAGTGGCAAACCTATACCTTTAATTTGTTGGACTTGTCTGACGCGGGCTTAGATATCAGTGCGATAGACGTCATTATGATATTCCCTACTTGGGGAACGGGTGATGGTGCTGTCTATCGTGTTGATAATCTTGTCATCGGCGGTCCAGCTTCATCAGGTGGTGGAAACCCTTCAACGAATACTGGATTCACCTTGTTCGCTGGTAATGTCGATACTGGTTGGCCATTGTGGGATTGTTGCGGCGGAACCACTCCAGCTGTCGTAACAGACACGGACGCAGCTTATGGTTCAGTAGCAGAATTTAGTATCTTTGGTAATGGAGGTACGGTGTTGGGTTTTTATAGTCGCGATACGGGTACCCCGTATGATGCTGAAAATAACACGACCTTCAGTTTTGACATGAAAGTCGTTAATGCACCGACTGCGGCAACGACTTGGCTGTTGAAAATAGAAGCCGACGGTAATACTTCGTTTGCAGAACTAGCGCTTAATACCAGTAATGAAGGTCTCGACCCAGTAACTGGGCAATGGCAGACCTATACCTTTGACATACTTGACTTAAGTGATGCGGGTCTTGATGTAACGGCGATAGATGTAATTATGATTTTCCCAACTTGGGGAACCGGTGACGGTGCTGTTTATCGTGTTGATAATGTGAAATTTAATTAATAAAGGCATAACAAATAGCATTAAAAATGCGGTTAGTCGCCAGCCTGACTTTATGTGAATTTAGAGGGAAAGTGAAGCGACTAGCTGCATATTGATAGGACAATTTAATTTGGATTTTCGTTTTTGAAGCCAAAATTGTTAAACCCCTAGGTTTAACGGATAAATCTGGCTTTTAATCCTAATTGATCAGAATTAATACGATATTAATAAGTAGGGCAATTATGAATCAGCAAACATTCAATAAAAAACGCTTAGCAGCATCCATCGCGATGTTGCTGGGTACTGCGATGACCATGCCGGTCTTCGCCCAAGAAGAAACGCCAGCCGAAGACGTGGAAGTGATTCAAGTCAAAGGTATTCGTGGCAGTTTAGCCCGTTCCATGGACATGAAACGTGAAGCCAGTGGTGTTGTAGATGCGATTTCTGCGGAAGATATGGGCAAATTTCCAGATACGAACTTAGCCGAATCTTTGCAGCGCATCACGGGAGTTACGGTGAGCCGCTCAAATGGTGAAGGTAGCCAGATTACAGTGCGAGGTTTTGGCCCAGAATTTAACTTAGTCACCTTAAACGGTCGTCAAATGCCGGGTACAGGTTACACTCGCTCGTATAATTTAGAGGATCTTGCGTCTGAGGGCGTCAGTGCTCTGGAAGTGTATAAAACGGGTCTTGCTGAAAACCCCAGTGGTGGTTTGGGTGCTACGGTTAATATCGTTACCGCTAAACCATTAAATTCTCCTGGTTTGAAGTATTCACTATCAGGTAAGGGTATTTACGATACATCTACGGTCACGGGTGATGAAATTACGCCACAAATTGCAGCTTTGTACAGTAATACCTTTGCAGATAATACCATAGGTGTAGCGATATCCCTGGCTATGCAACAACGGGATTTCCAACAACAAAGTGCTAATATTCCAGGTTGGCAAGCGGATCAAGGTTTAGGTAACGCAACGGGTGACAACGCCATCGATTTACGTGCAAGTGGCGCTGATGGCGAAAAATTGGGCCATACCTATTTTCCTCGTCAAATCTCTTACAACATTAATGATGTTGAACGTTCGCGATTAAACGGCCAGTTAACCTTGCAATATGCGCCGCGCGATGACATGACCTTCACTTTAGATTACGTTCGCTCTCAAGCAGAAACATCCGTCGATGGACGTGGTTTTGGCGTGTGGTTTAATTTTGGCGGTAACATTACATCGTATCAATTAGACGAAAATGGCACAGCGGTCAATTTTACTGAAACTGCTAACGATTTTGCTCACTCAGCCAATAAAAGTACTACTTTAGTCGAAGCTGAATCTATTGGGTTTAATTTTGAGTGGCAGGTAACGAATGATATCAATATTGAGTTTGATTATCACGATTCAAGTAACGCCTCTGATAACGGTGCCGATAAGGGCAGCCGTCATGCGGGTAATGTAATACTTGCACCAAATAATATCGTCGATAAAACCTACGATTACACTACTGGTGAAGTTCCGCAGTTTTCTATGAGATGGCCTAATGGTGCGACGGAAGCAAGTCCAGGTGACTTTGATCCACTATTTGCTCAGTTTGGCCGTGGGCAAGGTGAATCAATAGTGAAACAAGCTCAGATCGACTCTGAGTGGGTTAATCCTGACGACAGTTTCTTAACTAATGTCAAATTTGGTTTAGCCCATACTAAACAATCTTTTGGTGGTTATAGCGCCAATAACGGTAACGTTGGACCTAACGGTTACAATGGCAATATGGCGATTTTTCCAGACAGCATGTTTACCCGTCAAGATACCGGTAGCTTTCTTGATGCCCTTGATGGTGGTGGTAATAACTTAAGCACCAACTATTATTACACCTTTGATTATGCCGAAGCAGTGAGTCGTATGGCTGCTTATTTTGACAACTTTCCACTAGACCCTCTCAATCCAGACTTTGGTGTATATAACACCAGTGATGTAGAAGAGAAAACCTCTAGTGCCTATTTGTCAGCCAAAATGTTTTTTGAATTGGGCGATATGCCGGTAGACGTTAATGTCGGTTTGCGCTACGAACAATCGGATGTGGTCAGCAACGTGTTGCAAAACGTAGAGGACTTTATCGTGTGGTCAAACCCCACTGAATGGCAGACTCGATACAAGACAGGCGATCAAAACTTCTTAGAAGGTACGGGCAGTTACAACGTCACTTTACCTAACTTAGACTTTAAGATTGAGTTGATGGAAGATTTATATGGTCGTTTCTCTGTTGGTAAAACGATTACTCGTGCACCTCTTGGGGATTTGTTAGGCTCACGTTCTTTATCGGGCAGTCCTAAGCCAGGTAGTCGCAATGGTAGTTCGGGTAACCCGAGTTTGTTACCGTTTGAGTCTTCTAACTTTGACCTTTCATTTGAATACTATTATGGCGATGCAAGTTATGTGTCTCTAGGTTATTTTAGTAAAAATGTGAAGAACTTTATAACACGCACCACAACGACTATTGAAGTCGATGGTTTACGTGACCCATTAATTGGACCGCGCGCTACCGCAGCGATTCAAGACTTAAAAGATGCTGCTGGCGATCAAAGTTTTGTACCTGCTGATGGAGACATTTGGACGCAAATTATTGCTAACGGTGGTGGTGAGTTTGATGAGCTAACGGGCAATGTTATTGTTTTTCAAAACAGTAATGATCCTCTGATGAAGTGGTTAGTGACTCAACCCACCAATGGTGATACTAAAAAAGTGGATGGTATTGAATTTGCCGTACAACATATGTTTGGTGAGACTGGCTTTGGTGTTGGTCTGAATGGAACCTTGGTTGACGGGGACGTAAAATTTGATGTTGATAGTTTTGAAAGTCAATCGCCTCTTAATGGCTTGAGTGACTCTGCCAACTTCCAAGTTTTTTATGAAAAAGACGGTTTGTCGGTCAAAGTGACTTATGCTTGGCGTGATAACTACCTTATTGGCGTAGGGCAAGAGCAAGGTTCAGCAGAAGCTCCTCCGCAGTTCGGAAAGGAGTACGCCCAAACTGATATGAGCATTAACTATGATGTAAACGATAATCTAACGGTATTCTTTGAGGGTTTAAATATCACCAATGAAACCGAGCAGGGTTATGGTCGTTATGAAGAACAATTTTTGTTTGCTCGTCAGTACGGCCCGCGTTATACAGTCGGTGCGCGTTATACTTTCTAAGTAAGCGAGTGTGTTAGTATAAAAGCCGCTAATTTAGCGGCTTTTTACTTTTAGTAGACATGTTATATTGCAAAACTTTTTATTGTTTAATTGCGTATTTAGACTCGTAAAAACGTAAAAATAAGGTGGATTAACTTGGTAGATAACTCAATTCGCATCATTACTATCGTGGGTGGTGGCACAGCTGGGTGGTTAACAGCTGGAGTGATTGCCGCTGAACATATGGCCAATAGTGAACAAGGCATTGAAGTCAGATTGATTGAATCACCTGATGTCAGTCCGGTAGGTGTTGGTGAAGGAACGTGGCCAACCATGCGCGGTACGCTTAAAAAAATGGGCATCAGTGAAACGGATTTTTTCCGTGAGTGTGATGCTTCCTTCAAACAAGGGGCCAAGTTTGCTAAGTGGGTAACCGGCGCTGAAAATGACGCTTATTATCATCCTTTGGTTTTGCCACAAGGTTATAGCGACATAAATTTAGTGCCTTTTTGGCAGCAACATGCGGATAAAGTGTCATTCGCTGATGCGGTGAGTTTTCAAGGTTATTTATGCGAGCGAGGTCTTGCACCTAAGCAAAATACCACGCCTGAATATGCCCACGTCGCTAATTACGCCTATCATTTGGATGCGGGTAAATTTTCGCACTTTTTACAAAGACACTGTACTGAAAAATTAGGTGTTAAACACATTCTTGATCATGTTGTCGCAGTCAATAGTCATGAAAATGGCGACATCGCGTCAGTGACTACCAAAAAAAATGGCGAGGTTAGCGGTGACTTATTTATTGATTGCACTGGATTTCATGCCTTATTAATTGGCAAGCACTATCAAGTGCCCTTTGTCTGCAAAAAACACATCCTGTTTAACGACACAGCTTTGGCGTGTCATGTACCTTACCCAGATGAACAAAGCCCGATTGCTTCACATACGATTTCAACTGGGCAGTCGAGTGGTTGGATTTGGGATATTGGTTTGCCTTCGCGTCGCGGAGTAGGCCATGTCTTTTCAAGTAAACATACCAGCGTTGAAAAAGCTGAAGTAGAGCTACGTGACTACCTTAGGTTAAGTCGAGCCGATATTGCTGACACCTTGGCTATTCGTAAAATTGATATTAAGCCCGGACATCGTCAGGTGTTTTGGCAAAACAACTGTGTGGCCGTGGGTTTGGCAGCAGGTTTTTTGGAACCTCTTGAAGCGTCTGCTTTGGTGCTGGTGGAATTATCCGCGGCCATGATAAGTGAACAGTTACCGGTAAGTCGAAATGTTATGGATATTGTGGCTAAGCGTTTTAATGATAAATTTCTATATCGCTGGGACCGTATTATCGATTTTCTCAAGTTACATTATGTGCTGACTAAACGCACAGATACTGATTATTGGATAGATAATTGCCGCGAAGAAAGCATACCTAAAGGCCTGCAAGAATTACTGACACTATGGCGCTATGAGTCACCATGGCATCAAGATTTTACCCAAGTGGATGAGATCTTTCCGTCGGCCAGCTATCAATATGTCTTGTATGGAATGGGTTTTGAAACCCATAAAAGACCGACTATGCGCCGGTCGGAAAACGGCCCATTGGCTGATATGCAATTTCGTAAAAATAGTGAGCTGACCCAAAAACTGTTGGCGGGATTGCCGACAAATAGAGATTTAATCAATAAGATACGTCAATATGGGCTGCAAAAAATTTAATCCTTTGCTGCCATTAAATAAAATAATAAATATGTGGAAAACGTATGCCTAATCATCAACAGCTCGATAATATTACCCATAAAAATCTGAGAGTATTAACTCATCACGACCCTAAGTTCGGCGATACTAGCAGCTATAGTCGTTTATTCACCTCGGAGTTTCGTTATGCCCAAGGTGATTATCCTATTTTGTTCCGCAAACACAGTGAAACCGGACAATTTGAAGCTATCGCCTTATTTGGCTTTGCCATTGAAGAAAATTTATTTTTAGACAATGAAGGGTGGCACGCCAGCTATATCCCCTTGGCTATTCAACGTCGGCCCTTTTTGATTGGCTTTCAACAAGACTTACAAGCGGGGCAGGATGAGCCCAATGCGGTTGTCCATATTGATATGGACAGTCCTCGAATTAGTGACGTTGATGGTGAATTAGTATTTTTACCGCAAGGCGGCCAAAGTCCCTACTTGCAACAGATTAATTCGGTACTTAAGGCGATACATCAAGGAGATGCTGAAACGAAGCTGTTTATTGACGCTCTGTTAGCCAATGACTTAATTGAGTCAGTGTCTATAAAAGTAGAATTAAACGATGGCTCTAAGAATGAATTAAGTAGTTTATATACCATAAATGAGGAGAAACTAGCGGGTTTGTCTTCTGCAGTGCTCTTTAATTTCTACCAACAAGGCTACATGCAACACATTTATATGGTGATGGCGTCAATGGCTGCGATGTCGCATTTAATTGAATTAAAAAACAAGCAGTTATAAGCCGTTATGCTGACATCCTTGCCTGAAGTCAAAACCCTGTTGTGTGATGACTATACCGCACTCACTGATGATATTTTGAGTTCGACTGAACCTTTGATTCTCAAAGGCTTAATTAAGCACTGGCCATTAGTGCAACAGGGTAAAAAATCCACAGTTGATGCAGTGGCATACTTGCGCTCATTCTATAATCAAAAACCGGTGGTTGCTATGATCGCCGAGGCCCAAGAGCAGGGGCGTTTTTTTTATAATAGCGCCTTAACTGGCTTTAATTTCACTCGCCAACAAATGAGTTTGAATACCCTGCTTGATAGCCTTTGTGTTGATGGGCATGAACAAGGGAACTCTATGTATGTGGGCTCAACCTCTGTGAATCATATTTTGCCTGGCTTAAGGGCAGAACAAAATGATATACCTCAATTAGCAGACAAACCGCTGGTCAGTATTTGGATAGGCAATCAAAGCCGCATCGCTGCTCATTATGACGTTACCGATAATGTGGCTTGTGTCGCGGCCGGTAAAAGACGTTTTACTTTATTTCCACCTGAGCAATTAGATAATCTCTACATTGGTCCCCTCGATTTTACCCCAGCTGGCCAACCAGCTAGTTTAGTTGACTTTCATCATCCTGACTTTCTACTTTATCCCAAATTTAAAATGGCTTTGGCTCATGCACGAGTGGCTGAACTTGAAGCAGGTGACGCGATTTTTATTCCCAGTATGTGGTGGCATCATGTAGAAGCTTTAAGTGACTTTAATATTCTGCTCAATTACTGGTGGCGGCAAGTGCCGATGCACATGGGGGCGCCGGGCGATGCCCTTAATCATGCATTGCTAGCCATAAAAGAACTACCTAAAGCGCAACGAGATGCGTGGCGGCAGATATTTGAACAATATGTATTTTCACCGCAAGAGCAACAACATATCCCCGCACATGCTAGAGGTATCCTCGATACGATTGATGACAATATGGCCAGAAAATTACGGGCTAACTTGCTAAATAGTTTAAATCGATAAATCTAAAACATTACAAGCAATTCAATGTGTTTTGCACGTTTCATCGGTTGCCAATAAACGTTTTACTCTATATAATGCTGCATCTTTTGAGACGGGCTCCCTCTGATTTGGATAGTAACGTTTCGCAAAAAGGCGGAAGATTAACGAGTTATACTGTAGCAACTGCTTCACATACAACGACCTAACACTTCTGCAACCACTGTCTAAAATGCGCTTAGTTTACATTTTAGTGAAATAAGTGGACTAGGGTCCAGAATCAAATAGCCCCGCTTGAAAGGGGCTTTTTGTTATCCGTTTTGTCGTAATTTGTAAACACTCTCTGGGCATTAGCCCTTTTTTTGTTTTTGGAGCAAAAATTTGTCACAACTTGAAAAAAAATTGACCGACATGCTTGTCGCACCAGTTGAAGCACTTGGCTTCGAATTGGTTGGTATTGAATTTGTGCGTGCCGGCAAACACTCTACCTTACGTGTCTATATTGATCATCCAGATGGGATTACGGTAGAAAATTGCGCTGACGTAAGTCATCAGGTTAGTGCCATCATGGATATTGAAGATCCAATCAGCGTTGAATATAACCTAGAAGTGTCTTCACCAGGCATGGACCGTCCATTATTCAAAGAACAGCACTATTTAAGTTGTGTCGGTGAAGTCATTTCAGTGCGTCTTAGAATGCCACTAAACGACAGACGTAATTTTAAAGGTAAGCTACTTGCCTGCGAGAATGGCAATGTAACCGTACAAGTTGATAACCAAACTTTTGTGTTGGCTATTGTGAATATTGAGAAAGGAAACCTTGTCCCTACTTTTAAATAAGTTGGGAACAAGTCGTGCTCTGGTAAGAACATAATCAGTGAGGCAACAATGAATAAAGAAATTCTATTAGTGGCTGAAGCCGTATCTAATGAAAAACAAGTACCACGTGAAAAAATCTTCGAAGCGTTAGAGTTTGCTATCGCAAGTGCTACCAAAAAGAAAAATGAAGGCAACATCGAAGTGCGTGTCAATATTAACCGTGAAACAGGCGATTTTGATACTTTCCGTCGCTGGTTAGTGGTTGAAGATGATCACAAACAAGAAAATCCGATGGCTGAAATGTCAATTTCTGCTGCGCAAATAGATGAACCCGATATTCAATTGGGTGATTTTGTTGAAGACCAAATTGATTCGATTACCTTTGACCGTATTACCACGCAAACGGCGAAACAAGTTATCGTGCAAAAAGTCCGTGAAGCAGAACGTAACCAAGTCATCGCTGAATATGAAGACCGTGTCGGTGAATTAGTGACCGGTACTGTTAAAAAAGTCAACCGCGATAATATCTTGGTTGACTTAGGTAACAATGCAGAAGGCGTAATCTATCGCGATGACATGTTACCCCGTGAAACATTTCGCCCAGGCGATAGGGTACGTGGTTTATTGTATGTTATCCGTCCTGAAGCACGTGGTGCGCAGTTATTTATCAGCCGCACTCACCCTGATATGTTGGTTGAATTATTCCGCATTGAAGTGCCAGAAATCGCTGAAGAAACTTTAGAAATCAAAGCCGCAGCGCGCGATCCAGGTTCACGAGCAAAAATTGCCGTTAAAACCAACGATAAACGTCTTGATCCAATTGGTGCTTGTGTTGGTATGCGTGGTTCACGTGTGCAAGCAGTATCGGGCGAATTAAACGGTGAGCGTGTTGATATCGTGTTATGGGATGACAACCCCGCACAATTTGTTATCAACGCTATGGCACCTGCGGAAGTTGCCTCAATAGTGGTTGACGAAGACAGACATTCTATGGATGTTGCTGTACAAGCAGATAACTTGGCGCAAGCCATCGGTCGTAGTGGCCAGAACGTGCGTTTGGCTAGCCAGTTAACTGGCTGGGAATTAAACGTCATGACGGTTGAAGATCTTAATGCCAAACACGCTGAAGAAAATGCCAAAGTATTGGGCGTGTTCACCGCTGGATTGGATATTGATGAAGATTTTGCCAGCATTCTTGTTGATGAAGGTTTTACTACCTTAGAAGAAATTGCTTATGTGCCGATCAATGAATTGTTAGACATTGAAGGCCTAGATGAAGCCATGGTTGAAGAGTTGCGTAGCCGAGCGCGTGCAACCTTAACAACTCGCGCTTTAGCGAATGAAGAAACACTTGAAGCTGCTGAGCCCAAAGAAGAACTACTTAACTTGCCAGGAATGGACAGACACGTAGCGTATTTACTGGCGAGTCGTGGTGTTACCGATCTTGAAAGTCTTGCTGAACAAGGCGTAGATGAGATTGCAGATATAGAAGAATTAAGCGAAGAAAAAGCCGGTGAGCTGATTATGGCTGCCAGAAATATCGTTTGGTTTAATGAAGAATAGGTCACCAGGAGGAATACCATTATGGCAGACGTATCCATAGAAAAACTCGCCACCGATATAGGCACTTCGGTAGACCGATTAGTACAACAATTTAAAAGTGCAGGCATCGAAAAAGGTGCGACGTCTAACGTAACAGAAGATGAAAAACGCCAATTGCTCGATTTTTTAAGCAAACAACATGGTGGTTTTGGTTCTGGCGCACCGAATCGTATGACTTTGCAACGTAAAACGACTAGTACCTTGAGTGCGGGTAAATCTAAAGCGGTAACGGTTGAAGTGCGTAAAAAACGCACCTATGTCAAACGTACTGATTTAGAAGAGCAAACACTCGCTGAAGAAGAAGCTAAACGTTTGGCGGCAGAGCAAGAAGCAAAACTGCAAGCCGAACAGGAAGCTGTCGACCGCGCTAAAAAAGAAGCCGAAGAAAAAGCGCAAAAAGCTGCCGAAGCCAAAGCGAAGGCTGATGCTGAGCGCATTGCTCGAGCTGAAAAGTCAAAGAAAGAAGCGGAAGCCCGTCAGGCAGAAGAGTCTGCATTGAGCCCAGCTGAAAAAGCTGAGCAAGAGAAAGCCCGTGCTGATGCAGAGAAAATTCGCAAAGCACAAGAAGAAGAATCGCAACGCAAGCTAGAAGAAGATGCAAAACGCGCAGCTGATGAAGCTAGAGTGTTAGCTGAAGAAAACTCACGTCGTTGGAAAGAAGAAGAAGAACGTCGTAAGAAGCAAGAAACGGAAGAAGTGCATTTGCACTCTAATCGTTACGCGCAGGAAGCAGAAGATGCTGACGATATTAAGTCTGAGCGTAATTCTAAAAGGCGTAAAAAGTCTAAGAAAAATGCCGGTTCTGACTTGAAACACGCCTTTAATAAACCGGCTCAACCAGTGGAGCGAAGTGTGCGAATTGGTGAAAGCATTACCGTTAGTGAACTAGCGGGTAAAATGGCAGTTAAAGCCACAGAAGTAATAAAAACCCTAATGAAAATGGGTGAAATGGTTACGATTAACCATGTACTAGACCAAGAAACAGCTGTACTTGTTGTTGAAGAAATGGGTCATAAGTATGAACTAGTTAATGATAATGCCCTAGAAGATGAATTGTTGGCTGACAACGAAGTTCATTCTGAAGAGTCAAGAGCACCTGTTGTTACTATTATGGGTCATGTTGACCACGGTAAAACTTCATTATTGGATTATATCCGTCGCGCGAAAGTGGCTGATGGTGAAGCCGGTGGTATTACTCAACATATCGGTGCTTACAGTGTTGAAACTGACAAAGGTCGTATCGCATTCTTAGATACTCCTGGTCACGCTGCCTTTACTGCGATGCGTGCCCGCGGTGCAACTGCAACAGATATCGTTGTATTGGTTGTTGCTGCAGATGATGGTGTAATGCCTCAGACTAAAGAAGCCATTCAGCATGCGAAAGCAGCTGGCGTGCCTTTGATTGTTGCCGTTAACAAAATGGACAAAGAAGGCGTTGATATCGACCGAGTTAAGCAAGAGTTGTCACAACTTGAGGTTATTTCGGAAGAGTGGGGTGGTGAAAACCAGTTCCTTTACGTATCGGCTAAAACCGGTTTGGGTATTGATGATTTACTTGATGCCATTATCGTTCAAGCTGAAATGTTAGATTTAAAGGCCGCACCGTTTGGTCCCGCCAAAGGTATCGTTATTGAGTCACGTTTAGATAAAGGACGTGGCCCTGTTGCTTCTGTATTAGTGCAACATGGACAATTAAAAGCGGGTGATATCTTACTTTGCGGTATTGAATACGGTCGCGTAAAAGCGATGCGTGACGAAAATGGTAAAGAAGTATTAACTGCGGGTCCTTCTACTCCGGTTGAAGTGCTCGGTTTATCCGGCGTACCTCTTGCTGGTGAAGATGCCTTAGTTGTGCAAGACGAGCGTAAAGCCCGTGAAGTTGCCGCTAAACGTCATATGAAGCAACGTGAGCTTAAATTAGCTAAACAGCAAAAATCTAAACTGGAAAACATGTTTGCCAATATGGAAGCCGGTAAGTTTAGTGAATTGAACGTGGTACTTAAAGCTGATGTTCAAGGCTCGGTTGAAGCGATTTCAGAATCACTGATGCGTTTGTCTACTGATGAAGTGAAAGTCAATATCGTCGGCAGTGGTGTTGGTGGAATTACCGAAACTGATGCCAGTTTAGCAAATGCTTCAGGTGCTATTGTTATTGGTTTTAACGTCCGTGCCGATGCTTCAGCTCGTCGTATTATTGAAGCCGAAGAAATTGATCTACGTTATTACAGTATTATTTATAATTTGATTGATGAAGTTAAGTTTGCCATGACAGGTATGTTAGCGCCTGAATTCAAACAACAAATTATCGGTTTGGCTGAAGTACGTGATGTATTTAAATCGCCCAAAATGGGTGCGATTGCCGGTTGTATGGTAATCGAAGGTTCGGTTAAGCGCAGCAGTCCTATCCGTGTACTTCGTGATAACGTGGTTATTTATGAAGGCGAGTTAGAGTCATTGCGTCGCTTTAAAGACGATGTACAGGATGTACGTAACGGCATGGAATGTGGTATCGGCGTGAAAAACTACAACGACGTTAGACCTGGTGATCAGATCGAAGTGTTCGAGACTGTAGAAGTAAAACGCGAACTATAATGAGATAGTCACTCTCAAAAACTAGCTTTGGTTCGAGAGTAAAAATACAAACGGAGGCTTAGGCCTCCGTTTTAGTAACACACAGAGCACCTTTTGGGTGTTAGGAGAAATAATTATGGCTAGAGAATTTTCCCGCACCGACCGTGTCGGTCAACAAATTCACAAAGAAATCGCCAGCATATTGCAAAACGAATTCAAAAATCGTGATCCACGTTTAGGCATGGTCACTGTTTCGTCGGTCGAAGTTTCGCGCGATTTAGCCTATACCAAAATATACGTGACTTTTTTTGAGAATGATGAAGAGTTGATGGAAGAATATCTCAACATTCTACAAGAAAATAAAGGTTATATCCGTACCTTATTGGCCAGTCGTATGCGCATGCGTGCAGTGCCAGCGCTGAAGTTTTTGCGTGATGGTTCACTCACTGAAGGTATTCGTATTGCCAATTTAGTCAGTGAAACTCGCAACAAGGATGCTGAACGGGCACGTCTTGCTGGTCGTATCCCTGGTGAAGATGATACTGATAAGCCAAACGAGGAATAACTCTTGGGTAGAAAGCGCAAAGGTAGGCCGATCGATGGCATATTACTATTAAACAAACCCCTCGATATATCATCTAACCAAGCGATGCAAAAAGTTAGATGGGCCTTTGGTGCAGGAAAAGCTGGCCATACTGGTGCACTTGACCCGCTTGCCACTGGCATGTTGCCTATTTGTTTAGGCGAGGCGACCAAGTTTTCACAGTTTTTATTAGATACCGATAAAACCTATCAAGTTACCGCCAAGTTAGGTATTCGTACGACTACCTCGGATGCTGCCGGAGAAGTGGTGGAAACTAGAGACGTATCGGTAAGCGCCGAGCAGCTTGCTCGAGTGTGTGAGATGTTTCGTGGTCCAATAAAACAAATTCCTTCGATGTTTTCAGCACTGAAACACCAAGGCAAACCACTGTACAGCTATGCACGTCAAGGTATTGATATTCCTCGCGAAGCTAGGCCCATCACTATTTACAGTCTTAGTGTCGAGCGTTTTGAAGGTGATGAAGTGGATATGATCGTGCATTGCAGCAAAGGTACCTATATTCGCTCTTTAGTGGACGATATGGGCCAAGCCTTGGGTTGTGGTGCTTACGTGAGTAAACTACATCGTTCGCAAGTCACAGACTATCCTAGTGATAAGATGCTGACCTTTGAACAACTTGATGCCTTGATTGCTCAGGCAAAAGAGCAAGGAGTAGAGGTTTCTTGTTTATTAGATCCCTTGTTACTGCCTATGGATACTGCGGTTAAATGTCTCGGTGAAGTCTCCTTAAGCGCTGATCAGGTTATTTATTACAATAACGGTAATTCGGCAAGGTTGAGCGATAATACATCTTCAGCTCTTATTGAAGGTGAGCAGGTGAGAGTGTATTCACCTGATGAGCATCTATTTTTAGGTGTGGGAATCTTAGAAGAAGGCAACAGAGTACAACCTAAGCGTGTTGTCGTTAGGCTGCCTGCCTGAACTTAATAAAGTAATAGTGCGACGCTGTCGCACTATTAAAAACTGGCCTACTGCTGTGTAAAATGGCTCGCTTGTTTAATCAGTGCCCATCCGGCAAACACAAAATTAATCCCCACCATCATGCCTAGCACCCAACGAGCATTACCTGAGATATTAGACAGGATGATGAATCCAAGTGCGCAAGACAACACACCACTGACCAACAACCAAGGCCAAGTTGATTGAGGTCTAAGTTGCAATGCGAGGATGATCTTAAATAGGCCTTCAGCAATAAATAAAATAGTCAGCAATAAGGTGAGGGTTATAAGTCCTTGCATGGGATTAAAGAGCAACATTAATGCGACTAGAACGTAAAGTAAACCAACCCCAGTTTCCCACCAAAAGCGACTAGATCCTTTGCTTCTAAAGGCATGCAAGATTTGTGTTATGCCAGCAAGTAAGATTAACCAACCCAGAATTAATTCGATAGCGAGTGCCGCAGCCATCGGCAAAATAAGCGCTAGAGCGCCAATCGCAAGCATGATGATACCGGTATTGCGCACCGCCTTTGCGTGGAGCTGCATAAATTCATTAAAATTGATTTTCATTTGTACTTTTTTAGCACTCAAAACGACGTCCTTTAGCCAGAAGTAAAACTATGAATACCAAAATACCACGTTATGCAAAGCAATTTTGAGATTTAACTTTATTGTCAGTACTACCGCTATGATGACAGCTTTGGGTTAATATAATTTACGGGGCATTAAATGTTCACGACCTTTTTTGATTAAAATACCTTGCACACAGGTTTAATCTTGCTCTAGTTATGTTATTTATTTAGTCATAGCGCCATTCCCCGCATTACTTAGGTATCAAGGAAATATGAGATATCACATAAATTTAGCAGGCACACATTATGTGTTTTCTGATCTTAAAACATTGATGGCTAAAGCCACACCAATGCGTTCTGGAGATTGTTTGGCGGGACTTGCTGCAGACAATGCCACGCAGCGGGTTGCGGCACAAATGTGTTTAGCTGATGTGCCCTTAAAACGCTTTCTTGAAGAACTACTTATTCCCTATGAACAAGATGAGGTATCACGCTTAATTGTAGATGAACACAATGCCTTAGCCTTTGCTCCTATATCGCATTTAACAGTAGGCGATTTTCGTAATTGGTTATTATCAGATTTAGCCAACAGTTTGAGTTTAGCTCAGATAGCCCCGGGTTTGACGCCTGAAATGGTGGCGGCAGTATCGAAAATCATGCGCGTACAAGATTTGATTTTGGTGTCGCAAAAAATCGAAGTTGTCAGCCAATTTCGAAACACCCTTGGGCTGCGTGGCCATATGTCGACACGTTTGCAACCCAATCATCCCTTAGATGACCCGGCCGGTATTGCGGCTTCTCTACTGGATGGATTACTTTATGGCAGTGGTGATGCTGTGATTGGTATAAACCCTGCTACTGATAATTACCAAGCAGTAACAAGACTAATGTATCTGCTGGATGATGTTATTCAACGCTTTGAAATCCCCACCCAATCTTGCGTACTGACCCATATCACTACCCATCTTGAAGCAATGGAAAAAGGCGTACCGGTAGATTTGGTTTTCCAATCTATCGCTGGTACCCAAGCGGCCAATAGTAGTTTTGGGATTGATTTATCCATGTTAAGTGAGGCCCATCAAGCAGCCTTATCGTTAAAGCGGGGTACTGTGGGTCAGCAAGTGATGTATTTTGAAACGGGGCAGGGCAGTGCTCTATCAGCCAATGCCCATCACGGGCTTGACCAACAAACTTGTGAGGCCCGAGCTTACGCCGTTGCACGTAAATTTAATCCCTTATTAATTAATAGCGTCGTGGGCTTTATTGGTCCTGAATATTTATATGACGGTAAACAGATTATACGTGCGGGTCTGGAGGATCATTTTTGCGCCAAATTATTGGGATTGCCCATGGGCTGTGATGTTTGTTATACCAATCATGCTGAGGCTGACCAAGACGATATGGATAGTTTACTGACTCAATTAGGGGTGGCGGGGGTTAACTTTATTATGGGTGTACCCGGAGCAGATGACATTATGCTTAACTATCAAAGTACTTCCTTTCATGATGCTTTGTATCTTAGGCAAGTACTGAACAAAAAGCCTGCCCCAGAATTTGCGGCATGGTTAACTAAAATGGGTATTGCCGACCCACAAGGCCAACTGATTGCTGGTGACAGTTTACCGGCAGGCTTTGCTTTTTTAAATAATAGGTTATGAGGCATGAAAAAAGATAAGTCTTACAAGTCGCTACTCATCAGCGACGAGCCTTGGGCCAGCTTACGAAGTTTAACCGAAGCACGGATTGGATTGGGCCGCAGTGGCAGTAGTCAGACGACTCAGACGCAGCTGGCTTTTCAGTTAGCGCACGCCAGAGCTCGAGATGCGGTGCACATTCCTTTGGATTTTGCAGCACTGCAACAACAATTAGCACTGCAAGCCTTGCCCTTTTTAAGGTTACACAGTCAAGCTATTGATCGTACTGAATATTTACAGCGGCCCGACAAGGGACGCAGATTAGATAAGACTTCAATCGGCCTACTCAAAGCGCAGGCTGATGATGGACTGGTTTATGATGCGAGCATAGTCTTAGTCGATGGCCTCTCTTCAAGCGCAGTACAGCAGCACGGCGCTGTAATGGTTGAATTGATAGATGAGCAACTCAAGAGCATGGGACTGCGTTGTAGTCCGCTATGTTTGGTCGAACAAGGACGAGTTGCGATTGGAGATGAAGTGGCTGAGATACTCGCCAGTCGTTTACTGATCTTACTCATCGGTGAGCGGCCGGGTTTGAGTTCACCGGATAGCTTGGGCATTTACTATACCTACCAGGCTAGGGTTGGCTTAACAGATGAATCCCGTAATTGTATTTCTAATATCAGACCTGCTGGCCTCGTACCTGAAGATGCGGTGAAAAGATTAATGTGGTTAATCACAGAATCAGAACGCCTAATTTTATCCGGGGTTCGATTAAAAGATAAGTCAAATAAGGACTCAGCAGAATTAGTCAGAAAAAGTAACTTTTTACTCGAATAGTCAACTGCAGCAAGTCAAGCCATGCTTGTCTATTAGACTATATATGAAGGGCAATGGTGATGTTGCTATCTCGCCTAGATAAGTTTTATGTTATAGCAGACTTTGAGACACTCTACCGCAGGCAATTTGAAATTATCATCCTCATTCATAAAGGCATTCTCAGCATAAGGTGTGCTCCCTTGTACTGTCCGTGAAGTGGATCATCTGCCTCTATTAATGCCACAAACAGAATTGTTTGATTTGGATTTAGATTGCTTGTTTGGCTATGTGGCGCCTTCGCAAATTCGAACCATTGACTTATGGGCACAAAAGCCATGTTGCTGAGTGGCAGTGGGTGGGACTATATGCGAAAACACTTGGCGTAAAATGAACTTGTCAGCGGAGAACTGATTGAGCTTAATTTAGAAGATATCAATTTTTAAGCGAATGGGGAAAGTCGTATCGTCAAATGGGAGTCACCGGTTTAGCTTAATGGGAAACTCTCGTACGTTTATAACAGTAGGTTAAGTAAACCCCTAATTGGGTGCTTACCTAACCTAATTATTTAGTCTTTAATTTGTTAAGTCCATGCCCTGTATTATTTCATGGGCAATTTCAGGCGTAGTGCAGGTAGGTTTTTCATGTAACTTACCTTTTAGCTGACCTTTTCGGTGGCTTAAGGCAGCATCCAGTTTTTTTGCTGCCTTGGATAATGCGGGATACATTATTGGGTCACTATCAGAGGCAGAAATTTTACTACCTTCATAGTTAGTGCGAATTTCAACTTCATACTCGCCGTGCTCTTTTGCTACGATAATGTCGAGTGATATAAGAGTGGGGAAATGGCTGGCGATTTTGGAAAACTTTTCGTCAACGTATTGTTTGACGGGATCGGTAATATCAACATGGTGACCAGAAAGCTTTATTTTCATAGGTTTTCCTTTTACTTAAAATGAATACAATTTACTGTTTTGTCTCAACTACAAGCTTGGGGCAAAGTGGCAGAAAAGCAAGCGCACTTTGTCATAAGTTTGTCATTTAAATAGAGTAAGACAATTCAATTTAGTTCAGCTATTGAGTTAATCAAGGGTTTGTTTGCACGAAATATAATCAACTTGGGCTTACCGTGCTTACCAACTTATTTTTGGAAGTCCTGATATTCAGCATAAAGTGGTTTCATGGAACCGCAAAAAGCCAGTTTTTTGTATATTTCATTTGCCTGTGGTACTGCTGTAGAACTGGCAAATTCTGTTAAACAAGTCACATCGTCAAAGAGTAATATAATTTGAGCATAGCTCGGCGCAGTTTGGATTTGATGAACTAATAGACGTTGATTATTTTTTAATGGCACACTGTCATATTTTTGTCTGATGTGAGACTTTTCGGGCTCCTCAAGTTTTCTAAGGTAAAGTTGTTTATCGAATTCAATATCTACGTTTTGATAGGTCAGTAAGCCGCCTCGTTCAACGTTGCCCATATACACATCAGCCGTAATCGTGAGATTTTCTCCCCGTATTAGGTGTTCTAAGTTAAAGGGTTTTGGTTTGATTGTGACTAAATCAGCATCACGCACTAAATCTAACAGGGCGAGATTTCTATTGTCAATTTCATAGATGAGTTGGACCTTATGTATGCCCTCATACTTGCTAAGTAATGCAGCATAAACATAGGGGCCGTTACTGATTAATACCATGGGATGGTCGCCATTATATTTAGGATCCACAGGAGGGAGGGGAGCAGGTTCCTCTGACGCGATGGTTAAAAGACTAACAAAATAACAACACACTACGATCAACACTTTGTTCATATATTTCTTCTTAAAATAAAATGCCAACTTATGTGTGTGGAATATACTAAATTTTAGGTTTAATTGTTTGTTTTAGTGTTGATCTAAGGTTTTATGCAGCAGAATAATTTGGTTAAACGAGTTGGGGGTTATATCACTGATAATGCAGCTTAAGGATTGGCTTCTAAGGTTATTTAGCCCTTGCTATCTTTGTTTTCATCGCTATAATACGCCCTCTTTTTGGCTTGCTGAATTAGTGATTGGCAGGTCTGTTTAAATAATCCGGTTAGCGCCGGTCCTACTGTGGAGAAAAATATGTCACTAACTAATGTAGAAAGTGCAAAAATTCTAACTGATTTTGGTACTAAAGAGGGTGATACTGGTTCACCAGAAGTGCAAGTTGCGTTATTAACTAACAACATTAATAAGTTGCAAGGTCACTTTGCCAAGCATAAGAAAGATCACCACTCACGTCGTGGTTTGTTGCGCATGGTTAGCCAACGTCGTAAATTGCTTGATTATTTGAAAAGCAAAAACGTTGAACGTTATCAGACACTGATTGGACGTTTAGGCCTACGTCGCTAAGACAGGGCTTAAATAATAAAAAAAGACGCTTCGGCGTCTTTTTTTATGTCTGAAATAACACTGTATACGAATATTTTAGTGTATTTACTCCTTTTTGATGGCGACATATTGGCGGTAGTAAAATTTTACCGGCGGTTATTTTTATTCACATCAATCAAAGTTTTAGTTAGTATCCGAATTAAGCAAAAATAGGGGTATTTATTAATGAAGTACCTTCTTATTGCTGTAATGGTAATTGTTCCACAAACAACTTTTGCTAAAAATACGAATCCAGTTAATCAGTAAACATGCTATGGCATCGATCACAAAATTAACAAAAATAAAGAAAAACGAAGAGTCGGTTACAAAGCTAAAGAAGGCGAGAGACTGAGAACCGAGCTTAGCGAACTTAAAGGGTTAAAGACAGAGTAACATGCCAATTTTCAGGTGATTTTATATGAAAATAATAATGATTAAAATTGTATTTGTGGGAGTGTTTTTTTTAATATCGCGCCCCTCAAATGCCGATATATTCGCAAATTATTTCACTCCAGAATGTACCTATACTTCAGATCCCGTGTTGGAAAAAACGAAAACAGAATCACTTAGGTTAAGTAAAAAAATTTCTTTATATTCATCTAATAACTTACCTGTTTATCGTTTGTTATTAATTATGGATGAGCTGACAAATACTGAACAAGCGGTTATTAGTTGCTTGTCGAATACCTATTATTCACCATTAGAAGCATTATCCCGACAAGAATTGCTTAGCGTGACAACCAAGGCAGAATTGGTTGAATCTTATCTTAGAGCAGGCCCAGAACAATTACTTCATGCTATTGAACAAGGAATGATACTGCCAAACGAAAATTTTTCGTTTTTTGCACACCAAAAAATGTCGATTATAGGGTACTTACTATTGCGAAATAATGGCGATCTTGAGCTAGATTTTGCCAAACAAATCACGGCACTAGGTGTTGACATAGTTCCAACCGATTTGTTTTATACAGGATATGGGATGTTGGACAACCATGATCTTATAAAGTGGTTAATAGGCCAATTGGATAGCAGTGAAGCACAGTTTATGTGGGCCGAACCTGGTGAATTTTATTTGCCTTTTTCACTTTTAAGTAAAGCCGCTATATATGGAGATAAGGAAGTTCTGGAAATGATGCTCAATCAACATATTGGTAATAGTAGTTATGCTTTGCATCTTCTACTTTCTAAAATAAATGATGAAAATAAGGTAAGTCTCGAAAAAGACACTAATCTTGCTGGTAATATACAAGTGCTGCTTAATTATGGTGCTAGGGTATCATCAGTGACTATGGCAAAAACAAAATCGAGTTTGGAAAGAATGAACATTATGATCTTTAACGAACCTGTTGGATTTGACATCGATACTCTTTCTAAAGAAGAAAATAATTTTTTAATCGATATTATAAAACCAACAGAGAAAGATTAAGAATAGAAATATAAATCAATAGGGTAGAATTAGCTTAAACTTGGAATTAAAAGGGCCATAGATCTTAATTTTACTTAGTCTTCTTTAACGCCCTAAAACATCACTAAAGTGCAGCGTAGCCTCTGTGATGAGATCACTTTTTTTTAGCTTTCGCTTTCGGCCCTAAAGTGCCTCCTACAAAGGGGGATTTGAGGTTTTCCGGACATGTTCATCTCTGTGTAGCGTAGCCTCTGTGGTGAAATAGCTTTTTTTTTTGCTTTCGCTTTCGGCTCTAAAGGGCCTCCTACAAGGGGGGATTTGAGGTTTTCCGGACATGTTCATCTCTGTGTAGCGTAGCCTCTGTGGTGAAATAGCTTTTGTTTTTAGCTTTCGCTTTCGGCCCTAAAGGGCCTCCTACAAGGGGGGATTTGAGGTTTTCCGGACATGTTCATCTCTGTGTTCTCTGTGTAGCGAAGCCTCTGTGGTGAAATAGCTTTTGTTTTTAGCTTTCGCTTTCGGCCCTGAAGTGCCTCCTACAAGGGGGGATTTGAGGTTTTCAGGACATGTTCATCTCTGTGTTCTCTGAGCAGCGTAGCCTCTGTGGTGAGATCGCTTTTGTTTTTAGCTTTCGCCTTCGGCTCTAAAGGGCCGCCTACAAGGGGGGATTTGAGGTTTCAGGGTGTTGCTTAACTCTGTGTTCTCTGTGAAGCGTAGCCTCTGTGGTGAGATTGCTTTTGCTTTTAGTCTTAGCTCGATGCTCGATGTTAGTAACTAGCCGCTATCTTTAACTAATTCGTTTTTTTCCATAAATTTTGGAATTTTTTGTAGCCAAAATAAGTATAGGGATTCCAGTGGCTGGGAATTAATTCAAGGTTTTTGCGTTCCTCGAAATTTGAGCAAAGTTTCTTTAATATTTCTTCCAAACGCTCAGGGCTAATGCTAGCGAATTTTTTTCTTGTGGTAGCAAAATATAAATTGTTACTAATTGGCACCGATATTCTTTTTCCCAAAGAGTTAAAGGTAAGATGACGGGTTGCAGTGCGGCAAATAGGAACAAAAGGATCTAAAGGGTTGAGTGCATAGACGATGGCGTATTCATAGCGCTCAAGATCTTGATTGTCCTTATCTTTGGGGATATAAGTAATGCCATAGCCCTGCGGAAAATGACCAACAATTGAGATGAAATAGTCGGTATACTTACTTTCAACGGCCTTCATTTGTGCGGCTTTTTCTAAGACTAAAGTTGCTTTGGGTAGGTTGGATAAATTACTGTCTGGTTTAGTCGAGAAAACTACAGAGGCATAAATTTGCGGAATTTTAAGTAAGTGGCCTTCAGGTAATTTGGGTTTAACCGAATCGTTTAATAAGGTCTTAATAAATTGGAAGCGTTGCCTTTCATTTTCATCAAAACGGGTTTTTTCTTCACGAGAATTACCGGTGTATGAGGTAAGACCAATTCCATGTGTCAAATAATTCAAGGTTTGCTGATAGTTAATTTTTAATAAAGCCAAGCGATCATCATTGTCCAGTACACGAAACTCGTCTAAATCACCCTCTGGCCCTTTAAGTATTAATTGAGCAGCAGGATGTTGTAGACCAATATCTTGTATCAATGCCGCTACAACAATTGGGATGCACACGTCAGTTTGAAACGGGCTTAAATCTTTCCCTAAGTTATCATAACGCTCGCTTATTTCTTGTTTTTGTTTGATATATGTATTGGTTATTTCATTTTTTAGTAACAATTTATCGAGTAAACGTAGGGCAAGCACGGCTTTGTAAGCGGGCTTTAATTTTTGATGTAGAGTGGCTAATTTACTGCCTTCATGGGGGGAGAGCAGTAATAAGGTGCCCAACACTTTGGCACTGTTATTTTGGGTTTCGTTTTGATCGTTACCCTCACATAAAGCTACCAGTGAAGCACTCACCTTGAACAAATGTGTTTGGCGTTGCTTTCTGGCTAGTTTTTGTTTCTGTTGTTCTTGATAAAGCAGTGACTGCGCTAGGTCTGCTGTAACAATGAGTTTACGTTTATCGGTAATAAAGTTAGCTTGCTCTAGTGCCGATTGAGCTTGTGCTAGCCGTGATGTCAATTTTTTTAACTTGTCGCTATCGGCTTGCATTTGCTCAAAATAGAGGCTCGCTTGTTCATATAAAGAGTCGTTTAGTATGCTGCGACTATGGATAAGTTTTATTAAGTTAGTGACTTCTTGAGTATAGCTTGATTCTCCCATTGGGCCGTGCATTCAGGTTCCATTTGTTTAATAGCGTAACAGTATGACGACAGAATATTACACTGATAGCATTTAATCTATAAAAGTAAGTCTGAGTAAACCGTTAATTGATTGATGACTTAGGTAAATCGGTATTAAATAGCGGACGTTGACAGGGAGCTATGATCATTTATCAAGAACGACTTCAACGGGGCCTATCGAGTCAACATCTAGTGCTTGCTGGCGTTCTTGTTCTGTTAAAATCCCCACAAAAGGCGTTTTTCTTCGGTATTTTCGCATCAATTCTGAGTCCTCTAAAACGGCGGATAAAAAAGCATCTCTGTTAGATATTTGTTCTAAAATACACTGCCAAGTGAGAAACGCACCATAGCGTAAAGTGCCATTTTCAAAGCGCTGCTGGAGGGTGACTTTGACTTGTTCAATTAAGGCTGGTTGGGCATAGAGCTTTTCGGCCATCGCTTTGTGCAAAATAACAATTTGTTGGTCGATAAAAGACTGCTTCATATTGCCGGTTCTAGCGCTTTTATTACGTCTGTTGGTTGGTCTCATTTGGGCTGAACACACATCCTATTTTTTGACTAAAGGAGCTAACATCGACTCTAAACCATTGAGTTTGACTTCGTACATTAAGGCTAATTGTTGGCCCAGTTTATTTTGTGGGAATCCTTGTTTGTGAAACCAAACCAAATAGGGTTCAGGAAGATGTATTAATTTGCGTCCGGCGTATTTACCAAAAGGCATAGTTTGATTGACAGCTTCAATCAACAAGGCGTTATCCATGTTTGCTTGCTCGTTTACTGCTATTTTGTTGGGTATGCCATAGCTGTGCATAATTACCATTGTGCATTAATAACTCAGCATGAGTGCCTTGTTCTACAATTTGCCCCTTATGCATCACAACAATTTTGTCAGCATCGATGATGGTTGAGAGTCGATGAGCAATAACTAAACTAGTATGGCCGTCGGCTATCTCCCGTAAGGCATTTAATATAGATTGCTCTGATTGACTATCTAATGATGAGGTTGCTTCATCAAAAACCATGATGGGGGGGCGCTTGAGGATAGTGCGTGCTATGGCAACGCGCTGTTTTTCACCACCTGATAGTTTTAAACCTCGTTCGCCAACTTGGGTATTGCTGCCATCGGGTAACGATTCAATAAAGCCTTGTAAGTGGGCTAAGTTTATAGCTTGCTGAACTTGTGCATCACTGGCGTTCGGGCGCCCATAGCGTATGTTTTCAAAAATGGTGTCATTAAATAATACCGTATCTTGTGGCACGATACCTATGGCCTGACGTAATGAATGTTGATTAACATGTTGAATGTTTTGTCCGTCAATACAAATACTTCCGCTATTTACATCATAAAAACGAAACAGTAATTTAACCAAAGTTGACTTTCCTGCGCCACTTTCGCCCACTACAGCGACTTTTTGTCCGGCTTTAACTACAAAACTAACATTCTGCAAAATGGGTCTATCGCTGTGGTAATAAAATCCAACCTGTTTGAATTCAATCTGTCCAGCGCTGACTTTAAGTTCAGGTGCCTCAGTTGATTCAGTCACGATGGGCACTCTGGCTAATAAAGCAAAGAGGTTTTCGATATTGGCTAAGGAACTGCGTATTTCTCGATAGACAAAACCCAAAAAATTAAGGGGCATAAATATCTGCATAGTAAAGGCGTTGATCAATACAAAATCACCTATGGTCATTTTGTTATTTGCGACCTGATAGGCTGCCATGGCCATCATACTCGTCATGGCTAGGGCAATGATCGTTGCCTGCCCGCCATTTAAGGCAAACAGTGATAAACGGTTTTTACGTCGCGCTGTTTCCCAATTTTCCAATTCACTGTCATATCGACTGGTTTCATATTGTTCGTTATTGAAATACTTAACTGTTTCATAGTTTAGTAGGCTGTCAATAGCCCTTGAGCTGCTCTGTGAATCAGCTTGATTGGCTTGGCGGACATAGTGAGTACGCCAGTCAGTTACTTTCACTGAAAAGCCGATATAAGCGAGCACAGAGACTAGAATAATGAGGGCAAAACTGATCCCATAATTGTAGAACAAGACGCCTATAACAATAATTATTTCCAACAGGGTAGGCACGATATTAAATACCAAGAAGCGCATTAAAAAACTAATGCCGCTGGTCCCACGCTCCATATCTCTTGATAATCCACCTGTTTGGCGATTTAAATGAAAATCTAAGTCTAAGTGATGCAAATGTTCAAAGACTTTCAGCCCTAGGCGGCGCATTGCTCTTTCAGTCACTCGACCAAATAAAGTGTCGCGCACTTCACCCAATAACACATTGATTAAGCGAAATAAGCCATAAGCGGCTACCAAGGCAAACGGCACCGCAATTAACTCCCCTTGACCACTTTGTGTATTGAGGGCATCAACCGTATGTTTGAGTACAAAGGGTAGGCCAATACTGGCAACTTTAGCCCCGATTAAACACAGTAAGGCGAGGGCGACCCGAGATTTAAACTCTAACAAATAGGGCCATAACTGCTTATATATTTGCCAATTTATGGGGCCGTCATTAAAATTACTGCCGTGTTTAGCTGACATGAGATACCTTGTTGAATTTTAAAATTAGCAAGACGACTGTCCTGTATATATGACAGTTCGATTTCGCCCCGAATTTTTTGCTTGATAAAGACCAATGTCTGCGAGGGTGATGGCATGATTAATAGAATCTTCAGTATTAATTTGGTAAACCCCCATACTGACGGTTACCGTAAAACTTTGCTGTTGTTGCTTAAAGTCTTGTTTTTCAATTTTTAGACGCAGTTTTTCGGCAATCGAATAGGCTTGCTGAATATTTGTTTCGGGTAACAATACTAAATATTCTTCCCCTCCCCAACGAGCTACATTGTCATGTTGTCGGAGTTCGTTAGTAAATATTTGTGCTATTTGTACTATGACATCGTCACCCACCTGATGGCCATACTGGTCGTTGATTAATTTGAAGTGGTCTATGTCACACATCACAATGCTCAAATCTGTGTGGTGGCGTTTACTTCTAGAAAATTCAGTTTCTAGAACCTCTGTCATACCCCTTCGATTAAGCAGCTTAGATAGGAGATCGAGGCGCGCTTGATTCTCAAATTTACGACTAATTTCTTGACTCAAACGATAGGATTTTTGCCGTGAATATTCATAAAAAGCAAATAATAGACTAACGGTTAGAAAAGAATAAAGCAGTCGAGATTTAAATTCGAAACTATAAGTAGCGAGTAATAACTGATCATTGGGATAAAATAATATAATGCTGATAAGTAACATAAAGATGCCGAGATTGCGGCTACCTTTGCGCATTCCTCCAAAGAATAAGGCTACGGGCGGAACGATATATATCCATAAAGGTCCCGTGCCTTGCACGCCGCCAGCATAGACTAAATAGATCATTAATAGCATTAATGAAACAGTCACCATAGTGCCTGAGAAACGATAAGGATTTTTCAGTGATTTGTTGCCAAGTATCAGACGTGAGGAAAAAAATAAGCTGGAGGCAATCAGTAATACTGTTGCTAAAAGGTAATCTTGTCGCAGTATGGCAGCGATCCCCATAAGCAAGGTAATGCTATAACCGATAAAACCAAATAAATTGGCAACCAGAATTTGTTGATTTTTTTCAGGATCATTATTGTTATTGGTGCCTGCTTTAAGGTAGTTCAGTACAATTTTTTCAAACATCATTATAAATTAAGGTCTCTCAAGTTTGACGACTTCTTGTTGAATGTCTGCTGCCAGCAAATGCAACAGTGCTCTTTGCTGCATTACCGCATGTGAATAGCCATCTTCATGCAAAGGCAAACTTAATAAGAAGGACTTTTCTATCGGTTCTTGCGTCGTTGATAAACTAAGCCAAAAGTGACCACTGGCAATAACAGTGGATTGATCGGTGGCATGAAAATGATCAAACTGTATGGTGATTTCATTGGTTTGCTTGCCGTTGCTGGGGGCAATATAAGCAATAAATTGTCTGTCCTTATCTTGATTCAGCTCAGCTAACATTGCGTTGTACATCGATGATTGTAAACTTTCTGCCCACACATCTTGGCGCGAAAAAAACATTTCATTTTGATTTATTTGCATGGTTAAGCTGGACTGCTTGAGATAGTCAGCCAGCAGTATTTTATTGAGTCTGATTTTTGTCGCATTTGCATTCTGGGAGATATTATCCAAGGTTTGCAAAGGGGTGTATAACATATAGTAATTCATCTTGAGAGGCTTCGCACTGCAAGCCATAAGCCCAAATACTAATACTAAAAGAATTATGTGGCGCATATTAATTGGCTCCTTTGGGAACGAGGCTTTGCTGATTATTTAAGGCCTTTGGCTCAATCCTTTGGATCTGGTCTGCATCACTAAAAATTAGGCTATTAGGTTTATTATTTAATTGTAATAATAGAGGTTGCATATCGGCTAAGGCGTGTTGAATTGCCTGCAAGGTTTGATTTATTTGCTGATAGTTTTCTGAGCCAGCTGAGAAGTCTTTGCTTAAAGCATTTAAGCTACTGAGGGTTTCAGTTAGCTGACTGTTGATTTTTTCACCTTGGATGCTCGATGCCAGCTGATCAAATTTTTGACTGGTGCGTTTCAATGACTCGGCTGTTTGGGTCATATTAATTAGCATAGTATTGGTATTGTCCGCGATATTTTGCAGCTTAATTTGATTAATATTATCTAATACCGCCGAAATTTTAGCGGTAATTTGGGCAAATTCATTACTCACTGTGGGGATCACATCATACTCAAGTAATGTTGTGGCCTTAGCGTGTTTTTCATCGGGATAATGCTGTAAGTCCACGAATAGGGCACCGGTTAGAATATTGCCCATTTTTAAACTGGCACGCAGTCCTTCTGATACCCATTGCAAGGTTTGTTGTCGGACTGAATCTAAACCTAGTTGATTGTCGGGTTGCTGCACTCTTCCAGGCTGAATACTGATGATGACTGGAATATCCAAACTGTTGTCTAATAGTGAGGCTTTGCTTATTTCGGGCGGATTAATGGCTACGACCTTGCCAATCTCCAAGCCTCTATACTCAACAGGCGCACCCACATGCAAACCTCTTACCGTGTCTTTAACCAGTATGACAAATTCCGCACTTAATTTATAACGTTGTTCTGAAGCTTCTTCGTATGAACGGTGTATATCAAAATTAGCTCGTTTGGTAATCACTTCACCTGTTGGAATACCTTCAGGAACGCCAAAAGTGACACCATTAGTTAACAGACTTTCAACACTGCCGGTATCAAATTTCACGCCACTGGCAGTGAGTTGTACGCTAATACCACTGGTATCCCAAAATTTAGTATTTTCGGTTATCAGCTTATGATAGGGCGCATTAATAAAAGTATTGTAATAAACGATACGCTCGTCAAAATTGAAATAGGTATCTTCAATCTCTCCCACTTTTAAACCTTTGTATACCACTGGATCGCCTTCTTTGTAGGCAAATTCAGCATTACTGTTCAGCGTAATATGCAAACCCGGTGTGCCCGCAGGCGTTACTGGCGGTGATGATAGTGCGTTAAAGTCGGAGCTTTTCTCAACTGCACTACCAGGAGCCATATTGATATAAGGTCCTGACATAAGCGTACCCAAACCTGAGATACCATTAAGTGAAATTCGTGGGGATACAATCCAAAATTGACTGTCTTTATGCAGTAATGCATCAACATTTGCATTCATTCTGGCAGTCACAACCACTCCTTGTAAATCATCGGTAAGTTGAATTTTTTTGACCAGTCCTATATCCACATTACGGGTTTTAATTCTAGTTTTCCCCGCCTCTAAACCTGTTGCCGTAGTGAAGGAAATAGTAATTAATGGACCTTGACTGCTCCATTGGTAATAAATCATCCAAACGCCAATGCAAAGCGCCACAAAGGGAATGAACCAGATTTTAGAAATACGTCTGACCGGTTTTACTACTGCATCGTCTGCCGCTAAAGGTTGTTCAAGTGCATTTTTGTTGGTCGATTCACTCATCGAAGGGTACTTCCTTTTGCCAGATTAATCTTGTATCAAATGACATCGCAGCGAGCATTGTTGCAATAACAACACCACAAAATGCCACAACAGCGTGCCCTGGGTGAATGCTCATAACATTGCCTAATTGAATTAAGCTGGCCAATACGGCAACAACAAATACATCAATCATCGACCACCGGCCAATAAATTCAGTAAAGCGATACCACGTCATACGTTGCCTAGATAATTCTTGTTGGTTGAATTGCACACTAAAATTTAACCAGCATAAGATCACAATCTTAGCCACGGGCACCAGCACACTTGCAACAAATATAATAAATGCAATGGGGTAAGAGCCGGATTGCCAAAGCAAAATAACGCCACCAATAATGGTACTAGGTTGCTCATTACCGAGGGTATTGGTCACCATAATAGGCAATAAATTGGCTGGAATATAGAGCAATACTGCGGTTAATAGCAATGACCATGTGGTTTGAATACTTTTAGATGGATTAACCTTCGGGTTTGATACGTGTTCTGTATTGTTAATGGCCAAACGCAGTTGATGTTCGTCTAAAAACAATAACATTGCACTCATACTCACGGTGAAAAGTAGAAAGGCATAAAAAGACATACCAATACCAACATCAGCAAGTGAACTAATTTTGACTAAACTCACCAGTACCCCGACCAAAAATATTTCAGCCATTGCCCAGGGTAAAAGCGCAAATATAATATTAACCAAATTGCTCGCTTTAGGTAAGATTATGCCGAATTGCAAGGGGATGAGTAACAGCAAAAGTGCGAGTAAAATACAGGCTGGCAGCACCACAATAGCACTTGCCATAATTAAACCTAATATGGCGTAATCTTGGGCAAATAACAGTTCAATGCTACCCAGAATATTAATTTGTTGATCTTGTCCGCCCGCGCTAAATGACAAAAAATTAAACGGCATAGCAATGATTAAAAATATCAATGCTGATAAAGCAAGTGCACAGACCCATTGAATTGCATGTTGTCGATAGGCGGTGATGCGATAACCACAACGAGGGCAGAGTGCTTTGTGTTTATTGGGTAAAGACGGGAGATGTGTCTGGTAACCACATTCGTGACAGGTCACCAAACTCAGAAGATTTTGCTGTGACAAATGGATAGTTGATTTCATTTATAAAGCTTCATACACAAACACAGTTTCTGTAATTTTGACCGACCTAGTTTACCATTCTACACAAGCAGAAGTGTAGCTAAATGAAAATAAACAACATAATGTAAAAACTTATTCCTCACCTTGAGTGACTGAGGAAATTGCATATTTTCTGGCTTGCACAAAAACATCAATAGTTCGGTCAATATCAGCTGACGTTGTATGCCAAGAGCAAATACTTATTCTGATGACATGGCGACCAAACCAAACTGAGCCTCCACACCAACACTCACCAGAAGCTTGAATATTTTTCAGGGTGATTTGGGTTAAATTATTAGTGTCGCAACAGATAATAACTTGATTAAATACCACTTCATTTAAGACATTGAAATTGTGTTCCCGTAACTTGTGGGCGAAATATTGAGCATGGTCGTGTAATTGTTCAACTAATGAAGCAATACCGGTTTTACCCAAATATTTAAGCGCTGACCACAACTCAACGCCTCTTGCTCGTCGTGACATTTCTGGCGTGTATATTGAACTATCGCGTTGCTCGCTATGTTGAATATAGCTGCCTTTTTGTTGCAGGGCCTCACTTAGAGCTTCAGAATCTTGACATAAGATCACCCCACAATCATAGGGTGTGTTCAGGGTTTTATGCGCATCAACTGACCATGAATCAGCGAGTTCAATGCCTGTGCAAAGGTTAGAGAAGCGCGATGATGCTGCAGCCCATAAACCAAAAGCGCCATCTATATGCACCCATGCTCCACCTTGTTTTGCTTTGCCACATATTTGCAAAAAATCATCAAAAGCACCGCTATTTACATTGGATGCTTGTAAAACCAAAATACAACTTTCATCTAGCTCCGGCAATGAGTGAACATCCATTCTACCTTGGTCATCACAATCAACCCATTCTATATTCTGTTGACCTATACCTAACAACGCTGCTGCCTTGACTACAGTGCCATGAGTTTGTTTGCCAAGAATTAGGCGCAGCTTTGGTGCACCAAACAGTCCTTGTATATTTATATTCCAATTATGTTTTTGTAACTGTTTATAGCGCGCGGCTGCCAATCCACAAAATGTTGCCGTAGATGTTCCACTGACAAAACCGGCGACACAATGCTGTGGCAAGCCTAATAATTGAATCAGCCAACTTTCACAGACTTGCTCCAGTTTTGCGGCAATGGGAGACATCACGTACAAAGCCGCATTTTGATCCCATACACTGGCAAGCCAGCTGACGGCCATCTTAATAGGCAATGCTCCACCATTTACAAATCCAAAATACCTTCCTGCATTTTGAGCTACTGTTGCTTTTGATCCCACTTGGTGGAGAAGGTCTAGTATTTTATCTGGGTCCATGGTTTCGCTAGGTAACATTTCATCAAAAACACTTAAGTTAGCCAAGCTCTGTTCACTCGGGAACACTCTCTGTTGTTGAACATCATCAAGATAGTTTAGTGCGTAATTCTGTGCCTTATTAAATAGGTTTTTGCTGCGTAATTGCTGAAACAGTTGCTTTTGGAGTGTTGTCATAGCGAACCTTCATTTTATAATGGCTGAGTAAATACTTTTGCAAACTGTTGTTCTGTCTACTTACTTAGATAGAACAATTTGAGGCTCTGCTCTTGATGCCTTAATTAAATTCAAAAAAAATCCCTATTAGTCGCCTGATAGGGATTTGTGTATTAGAGATAGCCTAATTAAGTGGCATTATAAGTGAGCTAAAACTTAATAATTTGCATTGCCCGGTGTACGTGGAAATGGAATTACGTCTCTAACATTTTGCATGCCAGTGACATAAGCCACTAGACGCTCAAAGCCCAAACCAAAACCAGAATGAGGCACGGTGCCATAACGACGTAAGTCACGATACCAGCTGTAATCTTCTTGGTTTAAGCCCATTTCAGCAAGGCGTGCATCAAACACATCTAAACGTTCTTCACGTTGCGAACCACCGATAATTTCACCAATACCTGGAGCAAGAATGTCCATCGCTGCAACTGTTTTGCCATCGTCATTAATGCGCATATAAAACGCCTTAATATCTTTTGGATAGTTTTGCATGATGATCGGAGCACCAACATGTTCTTCAGCTAAGTAACGCTCGTGCTCTGAGGATAAGTCAACGCCCCAAGACACAGGGAATTCAAACTTTTTGCCACAGTTTTGCAAGATTTCAATAGCATCAGTGTAGTCCATGCGCACAAAATCTTGGTCAATGACTTGCTCTAGTCGTGTCACTGCGTCGGGTTTGATACGCTCAGCAAAAAACGCCATATCATCAGCGCGTTCAGCTAACACTGCTTTAAATACGTATTTGAGCATATCTTCAGCGAGTTGGGCGACGTCAGATAAATCAGCAAAGGCGACTTCAGGCTCGATCATCCAAAACTCGGCTAAATGCCTCGAGGTATTAGAGTTTTCTGCACGGAATGTTGGGCCAAAGGTGTACACTTTAGACATGGCAGTACAATAGGTTTCAACGTTTAATTGGCCTGAAACTGTCAAAAAGGTTTCTTTGCCAAAAAAGTCTTGGCTAAAATCTATTTGGCCTTGCTCGGTCTTAGGCAGGTTCATCATATCAAGGGTTGAAACCCGAAACATTTCACCGGCACCTTCGGTGTCACTGGCGGTTAATATAGGAGTACTGATCCAGCAATAGCCACGTTCATGGAAAAAACGATGAATGGCTTGCGACAAACAGTTTCTAACCCGAGTTACCGCGCCCATAACATTGGTGCGAGGACGTAAGTGAGCATGCTCACGCAGATACTCCAAACTATGTCGTTTAGGCGCCATAGGGTAGGTGTCTGGATTCTCTACCCAGCCTACAATCTCAATACTTTGCGCATCAATTTCTAAAGCCTGTCCTTGTCCTTCAGATGCTTTTAAGGTGCCATTGGCAATGATCGAGCAACTTGTTGTCAGGCGCTGCACATCGCTATAGTTTTCTAGGGTATTCAAGGCAATGACTTGAATTGGCTCGAAACAGCTTCCGTCGTGTAAGGCGACAAAAGACAGGCCTGCTTTAGAATCGCGGCGAGTTCTTACCCACCCTTTTACCGTGACATGTTCGCCAACTGCATATTTACCAGCAAATATATCTGCCACTGAGGCGTGTGCCATTTATTCTTCTCCAAGCTAATTTGGGGCTAATCCCCTATTTATTAATATAATTACATTTACACTATGACGCTTTGTTTAACAACAAAACTGAAAGCCTGCTAGGCTGACCAGATAACTTAAAAGTCTATTAAAACGATGCCCTGTTACTGAAAACGACATACCATGCCGATAACGAGTAATGGCCGTAAAAATTAAGTAAACTGGTGTTTAAATAAAACGACTTACTTGGCTAAGTTAGCAAGGTGTGTAATCTTACTCAGCTAGCGCACAGACTCAAGAAAAATCGAAGTAGAGAAGGCATGCAACAGCAAAAAAATAGTCTGAAAGACCAAAAACAGGCAATGAACAGACGTAAACAGCCAAGAGAAAACGATCGACTGTTTAAATTTATGGTGGCAATTAATGTAATAGGCTGGTTTGTGTTCTTGGCCGCGCTGTTAGTTTTCCATTATGCGAGGCCAGAATTCATCTCCGGTGTTCAAGCATTTTGGGGGGTGACGGGTCGTCAAGAGTGGTCTGCGTCCTTAAGTCATTATCTTGTTGCTCTACTCATTGTTTGTGTAGTGATCAGTTTGCTGGTACTCATTATAAAGCGCCAGCGGAATAGGCGTGAAAATGATTATTACGGCATTAACGGTTATGTATTAATGTTTGCGGCAGCAAGCAGTTTGATTATTTTGTATTTTGAATTTAATTCATGATGACAGCGACGGCTAGCGTCGGCACTGTAGGCAAAATCGTCCCAATGATAGAACTCGGGTCTGCTAGTTTTTTGCCAATAGAGGTGTTAAACGACAAGGTATAAAAAATAATTATTACGGCGATAGGGTGATAGGGCATGTTAGAAAAACTACTTAAATTAATTGAACTCGGCGCGGGTGAATTTGAACACGTCGATGCCCAACACCTTGCCACTCTTGATGGTACACGGTGTTTGTTAAAAGCATGGGCAGCACGTGATGCTTTGCAACAAGCTGGTCTATATCATTTAGTTTATGTATCAGGCGAGCTCTTAAATGATCAACACGCTTTAAGAGAGCAAAGGAAGGCTGTTTCGGCTTTACTTGGGGCTGAAGTTGAGGCCATTATCTATTATTGTCATGCTTGTGATTATGGCAATTTGCTCGAACAAGATCTGAACACTCACACATTGTCGATAGTCGATCGATTTCTGAGGCAATATATTACCTTAGAAATAGCAATGTTGAAGGATATATGTGAGTTGGCGGTGGCGATTGAAGTGGAAAATGTCCTAGCTAAACATCAAGAGAGTACAAGCAAATTGCTATTTTTACAGCAGATGTTAACTAAAATGCATCCCTATTTAAGTCGAGCTGCAAAAAACAAACTTTACCAAATAAGTAGTTTGCAAGGGGCTGAGACAAACACTTAAATAAAATTATTTTTGGGGGCAAACAAAACTGCAGGCACGAATCAGCGACTTAGCCCCTCATTCAGCACACGACTAGATAGCTGTTTTACTTCATTCACCTCAATAACGGTAAGATGTAGTGTTAATTCAACGCCTATAACCGTGACCAATATATCAGTTTTAGCACAGCATAGCGGCAAACTTCAAAAATGGCTTTACCCACTAAGTCAGGCTTTGATGGTCTTGAATGTTTTTTGTGTTATTTATTATAATACCTGCTAGCTTAGAAAATATTTTCAATATTTCAATTTATATTGGTATTTAATTTTATGGACAAAATAGATAGAGAAATACTTAGGGTTCTGCAACAGGACTCTACATTGGCTGTGAGTGATATCGCCGCTAGGGTAGGTTTAACGACCACTCCATGTTGGCGACGTATTCAAACCTTAGAGCAGCAAGGTGTGATTAAACAGCGAGTAGCCTTGCTTGATGCAAACAAATTGAATTTAGGTTTGACCGTGTTTGTGCAGGTTAAGGCGGCTAAACATGATTCACAGTGGCTAACTAAATTTGCTCAACACGCGCAGAATATTGAACAAATTGTTGAGTTTTATCGCATGAGCGGAGAATATGATTATTTGTTGAAGGTTATTGTTGCCGATATGCAAGCTTTCGACATATTTTATAAAAAACTGGTGGGAGGAATTGATTTGTCCGATGTGACCTCTAGTTTTGCTATGGAACAAATTAAATACACGACGGCAATTCCAGTATGAAATTTTGCTTGAGACCTCGTCTTATTTTGTGCCACTTTAATTTTCATTTTTAATAAAAATATCGACAAGTAGGTCACGTTATAAATGATGTTGTGTCATTAAGTGTGAATCTAATCAAAAAGCTAACTAAAGCAGGAAAGTGAGATGTTAAAAATAAAACCCAGAAGAATGTTAAGAGTGATCATTCTAGCGGGTTTATGCTCGTTAGCGTCAGCCTGTAGTCCTAAAAATAATGAGCTTGCCGTACAACAAAACTTACCCGCGGCAGTGCATCAAGCCGCGGTTGCCATGCCCGACAATTATAGTGCTGATGCAGCGAAAGCCATACTTGAAAAAGGCGGAAATGCAATTGATGCAGCCATTACCGCTCAGTTCGTCTTAGCCGTTACCCTGCCTGAAGCCGGCAATATCGGAGGGGGTGGCTTTATGTTAATTCACAAAGATGGCAAAAATGATTTTATCGATTATCGTGAAAAAGCGCCATTAGCGGCTCATCGTGATATGTACTTAGATGAAAAGGGTGATGTCGAGCCAAATCAATCTCTAGTTGGAATTTTAGCCTCTGGCGTACCGGGAACGGTAGCAGGTATGTGGCTGGCCCATCAAAAATATGGTTCACTTCCTTGGCAAGAACTAGTGCAACCCGCTGTTGAACTAGCTGAGCAAGGTTTTATGGTGCATCCCAAGTTAGGCGGATACATCGAGCGACATATTGAGCGTCTGGCTGAAGATGGTTTTGATGTCAATTTTAAAGATTATTTTGCATCTGCTATTTCGGGCAAAATATTCAAACAAGCTGAATTAGCTAAGACCTTGGGCCGTATTCGAGACAAGGGACGAGATGGCTTTTATTTAGGTGAAACTGCAAATCTGATAGTCGACTTCATGGGCAAGGAAAAAGGTCTGATTAGCGAACAAGATCTGGCGCAATATGACGCTGTTGCACGCCAACCATTAACTGCTCCATGGGGACCATATCAAATATTAACCTCGCCACCACCTAGTTCAGGTGGGATTGCTATTATTCAATGGCTGGATATGTATGAATTATTGGCCAATAAACCCACTAGTTTAGTACAAAACTCTGCGCCTTATATTCACCTTCTTGCGGAAGTTGGTAAGCGTGTTTTTGCCGATAGAGCCGAATATCTGGGTGATCCTGATTTTGTTAAGGTGCCTGTCTCGAGTTTAATTGCGCCTGCTTATATTGAAAAGCGCAGCAAGGGTATAAGCGCAGATGCTATTTCTGACACAGCCAGTATTCAACCAGGGCTAAAAGAAAGCGAAGAAACCACGCATTTTTCTATAATGGATAAATGGGGTAATGGCGTTTCAAACACTACAACGATAAATTTAGGTTTTGGTAATTCAGTGGTAGTTGAAGGCGCTGGCTTTTTGTTAAATGACGAAATGGATGATTTTAGCGCTAAACCAGGTGTTGCCAATGTGTTTGGCGCAATAGGTGGAAGCGCCAATGAAATTCAGCCGCAAAAGCGCATGTTGTCTTCTATGACGCCTACTATGGTGTTAAAAAATAATGAGGTGGTAATGATCACTGGTTCTCCGGGCGGTACGACTATAATCAGCTCGGTCTATGAATCGATTCTAAATGCCCTTGAGTTTAATATGGGCGCACAAGAAACGGTCGACAGTCCTCGTTTTCATCACCAGCTTCTGCCCAAAGACCAGATTCGCTACCATCCAGGCTTAAAGCCAGAGGTATTAGTGGAATTAGAAAAAATGGGCTATATCTTAAATGAAAGTCGTTTTGGTGATTTGCAATTAATTATTAATAAAAATGGCAAATTAGACGCGGCCTCAGAATCAAGTGGTCGAGGTAAAGCGATAGTTTTTTAACTGGCTAATAACGGGTCTCAACCATAAGGCCCGTAAATAGTATTTAACCCTGTTATATAATCTAATAAGCACTACAAGTAGTGTCTGTAAACCAAGCTACACTGGCAGTCTTCATGGACTCTATTGGTCAATGGGGAAATTTTTGTTGGTAATATGCTGCCATAACTAATTATACTCCTGCTTATTTGTTGGCTAACGCAGTAAGAGCTAACTCGCTTAGTTAAAATTATAATTATAAACTTATGGTTGTATTGGTAATGTATGTAAATAATAGAAAAGTCTTCTCAAACTCAGCTCAAGTTGGATTGGCTATAATATTAAGCCTTTTTCATGGCCTAACTCTAGCAAATCAATTTGATGATTTTATTACGAATTCCAAGGTGGCAACTTATGATTGCCCTAGTGATGATCTTATCCCTCAACTTGATACTTTTTTGGCTGATCCTGCAATAAGCCCAACTCAATCAATTGATCTAAGTGTACTCAAAGCCCATTGGTTAATTTGCGTTGGTCAATATCAACCGGCTCATGATTTACTCACTAATTTATTAAACCAGCCAGCAATGAACAAAAGCTCCTACAGCTATGCAAGTGCCGTTTACCAAATAGGCTTTATTTTAGATGTTCAAGAAGACCCTAAGCGCTGCAATTACTTCAGGCAGGCAGAGGATTTAGGTCGCCAACAGTACAAAGACATTTTTCTGAGTGCGCAGTTATCACAGATAACCGCTTGTGGCCAAAAAGATCAAGATATAGGGCTAACCTTAGGGACATTGTTTGCATTATTGGAGGCCTATGTTTTGACTGACGATAAACAAGAAGTAGCCCACATTCATAACAGTATCGGCTTACTTTATGGTTCAATTGGCCAAAATGTGCTTGCGGCCGAACAATATGAGAAGTCTTATAAAATCGGCTTAGGTGTATACGAGCAAAAAAATCAGCTTGCGACTTTGATCAGTGCAATCAGTGCCTACGTTGGGAGTGGCGATTTTGAAAATAGTAAACGTATGATCGACGAGTTGGAAGTAGCAAATAAAAAAGTTAACACGCCACTGAGTAATTCTTGGCTGCACTTTGCGCAAAGTCGCTATTTCTACATGACGGGTGATTACGCTGCTATGGACGCGAGCTTGGTAAAATGGAGTGCTTTTTTAACTCTAGTTTCTGATAAACAACAGGATGCCTTGTATGCGTGGTATTCCACCGTAGTTTGTTTAAAAAATGACGATAGAGCATGTGTAAAGAAATTTATCGTCGAGCGGGCTATTGAGGATGAAAAAAATACCAGTATCTTGTCCAACAACAAAGACTATTTGCGGTTTTTAGTTGAAGCAAACTTATATTTGGGCAATATCTCTGCTTCAAAACAGTTTTTTGCTCGTTATGCTGACAAGTTAACTATAAAGTTAAATCAGCAACAATCGTCGGCTCAGGTATTAGGTGTTGCTAACCTATATACTAAAATTAATGTCTTGGAAGCCAATATTAGCAAAATTCAACGCCAACACATTCAAAACATTGTCTTAGTTATACTGTTATTGGCGGGGCTAATAAGCTTAATCTACTTTACTATCGGGCGGAATTATCTGCGTAAATTAGCAACTGATACTTTAACCGGATTACGCAATGAACAATCCGTCATCAGTGAAATAAAACGGGTTAAACCGGCAATTAATGGAAAAATTAACGCAATAGCGGTATTTGATGTGACTAATTTTACCGAGGTAAATTCGCAATTTGGTTACTTAACCGGTGATACCTTATTGAAAAAAGTAGCAAGGTGTTTAACTCAAGTGACCCGTGAGCACGATCTGTTAGGCAGATTAGGGGCTGATCGTTTTATTGTCTGTTTAAAAGATATTGATGATGATACCGCTCGGGTGTTGTTTGACCGGATTCAAAATTCCCTTACTGAGATGGTATTGAATACAGGTAGCGGAGAAAAAGTTAACGTTCGTTCTAGCATGAGCATGTACCTTTCAGCGGAGGGCTTTCAGGATGTTGTACAAGTTTTAGAAGATATGCGCATGTCGTTTAGTCGCAATAAAACAGCGACGGTAATATAGATATTCCTCAAATGATAAAAGACCTTAAGGTGCTATACAACAATGCAGTTTTACCTTTGATTTGGAATTACTTTGGCTAAATTACTGCTTGAACTAAAATATTATGACGAGGCTGGGCGAGTAAAACCTGCTTCTATTCTTGTCTGGTGTGTCTTGTTTTTATGTCGCAGTATGTTTTTATTTGCACTGTCTTTTACTTTGCAACAGAACAGCACTGAACTACTGTCTTTATTTTATCCTGAAAAATATTATTTATACATTGCGATGTTAGTCGCATTGCCAGCGTTTGCTGGCTATCTGTTATTGGCCTTTCGTGAATCACTGACCAAACATCATTATTATTGGCCGTTTTATGTCATTAAACCTTTATTTTTGCTCAGTTGCATATTCGATATCGGTTTGCATTATTATTTGGCCAAAGCTCATTATTGGCAGTTTTCATGGTCAATTGCCCTGTCTTTGCTAATAGATGTGTTGGTTTGTTTTTATTTAATCAAAGATCGGCACCTGAGCTTATTGATCACTGATTGGTCTAAAGCACTAACCCCAGCCCAACAGCTTAGTAAAAAAGTATGAAAAATAATCGTATTATTGCATTTTATTTGCCACGGCTTGTTCAAAATAACTCTTGATACTGATGTCACTGTCATTGACTAATCGTTGATAACAAATCCCAGCAAAGGCAAAAGTATTGCCAGCATATTCAAGTACTACGTAAGGCGCATCTGGCTCTGAAACATCATAATTCCAGTTACCGCCAACCTTATTACGAAAAATTTCCCCTATATAAGCACCGTATATATTACACAAGGTGAATATCGCATTTTCCTCTAAAGCCTCATTGCGATAGCGCGCCAACCAACCCAGTATAACTTCATCAACTAACTCCAAACTCTGAGCAGTGCCATCTAATGCTAAATTAAATTCTTCTTGTGTAGTAACAACAGCATTTTGTGCGCAATCAACCATCAATTCGGTGAGTTCTTCTTGACTCATTTGCATAATAAATTTTCCTTTATTCTAGAGGTTTTGGTAGGTGTGAGGGACAGTGTCGCAATGCCAGTATTTGCTGATATAACATTTCTGTACCTGGCCCGATTTTGTCTGCCGTGGGCGCAATTAGATAAAACAAAATGGGCTTAAAGCTGCTGCCTTTTATGGCAAGTTTAACTAATTTACCCTGTTTTAATGCATCAGCGATGGTGTATTCAGGCAGCCAACAAAAGCCAATGCCTTGGGCCATAATATCAATTGCCGCATTAAAGTCACTCACCGTCCATCGCTGTTCTGATTTGAGCCACCCTTGTTTCTCTATCGGTTGCTTACCTGAGTCTCTGATGACTAATTGCAGATGTTGTGCTAGTTCCCTAGGGTCGATCGGCGGTGACAAATTGGCGAGTTCGTGCTCAGGGTGGCATACAGCATAAAAGTATTGTTGACATAAAGGTTCACCCAAATGCCCCCGGGGAATAGTTCCTGAGATAACCAAGTCAGCCCATTTTTCGGTTATTGCCTCTTCAGTGCCGGTTAGCACGGTATTGACTATTTTTAGGCGACTGCCCCGACTATTTTGTTGAAATGCAACTAGGGCAGGGTAAAGGTAGTTTCTGGGGAAAGCTAACTCAACAGCTAAGGTGATTTCTGGCTCCCAGCTTTGATTTATATTCTTGGCGAGCTCTTCTAATTCTTGAATATTTTGCGTGAGCAGCCGCGCGCGTCTTAACATAACTTCACCGGCTTCGGTTAATTGAGCTTTACGTCCGATAACCTCTAATAACTCAACCCCAAGTTGATCTTGCAGTTTGGATACTGCATGATTCAGAGACGATTGACTTTTATTTAATATTGCCGCCGCATGAGCATAACCGCCGTAATCAACTACTGCTTGTAGTATACGCCATTGTTCAATAGTCGTTTTTGCCCGGTACATAATCGTGTCTATTTATTCGAATGATAGCTTACTGGCTATTGTGACCTGAACCGCTTAACAAAACCAGAGTGATCTGCTATTCACTTCTCGCGTAGTAAGCGCAAACCCTTGAAAGTAGATGAGTATGCAATTTCGTTTTTGGTTACCCCTGTCAGCGCTATGTATTTTGGCTCTGTTCAGTGCTTTGATTGAGTTTAATGTCATTCCACCAGGACTTGAACTGTTAGAAAGGGCTAAATCTAGTTTTGATGATTATTTTTATTTTCTCATCGCGTTTATTATTCTATTAGAGTCTATTGTTTATATAGGTTTTTATTTTCCGGGGCAATTTTTTGCTGTCGTCTTGGTCGTAATGGCAAAACCACAATGGCAAGATATTGTTTATTTGACTATTGCTATGGTACTAGCCGCGACGCTCGGCTCTGCAATCAACTACACCCTAGGTCGTTGGTTTAGTAATAAAGCGCCACAAGCCTCTAGTTTGAGTTTGAGCTCTTTATTGTTGGCAATGATTCATATTAATTCTTTAGCTTTTTTTATGTTTTCTCAGGGCGCGAAAAAACAAAATGCTAGCATTATATTGTTAGCTGCTGGTTTGAATCTTCCCTACTATCTATTACTTATCTTTGCCACAAGTCTGTTAAGCAAACAAGTTTTGATGCTAGCTGAAAACACCTGGATATTAGCTGGATTTATTGGTGTTTGGTTAGCTGTTGCAGTGTTTATGGATATTAGCAAATACCGTAGTTTCAAACTCAAGCAATAATGAGATGAGTAGTTAACTGACCTGCTTCAATTGAGTCGCCTGAGCTTTCGCTATCAATTTGTCGATAACGCGTGCTGCAGCTACAAATCCAAAGGTGGCGGTCACTGCCACTGAGGCGCCAAAGCCAGTATTGCAATCAAGCTTTACGCTGCCATCTTGGGCGTTTTTAGTGCTACAAACACTGCCATCAAGTTGTGGGTAACGCAGTTGCTCTGTGGAATAGACACATTCAATACCAAAGCGCCTTTTACTGTTAACACTGAAGTTATGGAAACGACGTAAAAAAGAACGTAGCTTAGCCGCAAGGGGATCTTGAATGGTTTTACTCAGATCACTGACAGCGATTTGGGTAGGGTCGATTTGGCCGCCTGCGCCACCAATGGTGATAATAGGGATTTTATTGCGCTTGCAATATACAATCATACTTGCTTTGGCATTAACGCTATCTGTAGCATCCACTACATAATCAAAGCCCTTATTAAGTAACTCAGTGACATTGTCTGGTGTAACAAAGTCTTCGATCGCATTGACTATACAATCAGGGTTGATATCCAATATACGTTTTTTCATTTCGTCAACTTTTGCCATGCCAATGGTGGAATGCATGGCATGAATTTGACGATTAGTATTGGTCACACAAATATCATCTAAATCAATTAAGGTGATTTTACCAATAGCCGAGCGCACTAAGCCCTCTGCAACCCAACAGCCAACTCCCCCTATGCCAACTATACACACATGTGACTGGGCTAAAATTGCGGTCTGATTGACCCCGTAGAGTCGTTGAGTGCCGCCAAACCTTTGTTTTGATTGATTCATACTGAGAGACATAAAGTAAATTATTTAATGATTATATCAGTCTTCTACGTTGATTTTGACTGATAGTGGTAATTTAACCTGCATGATTTTTATAGAACATTCGATTTAATTGAATTAACAGTCCATAAATCTGCAATTTTCTTTGATGGATAAACGTGGTGATATGAGCCAATAAACAAATAACAGCAAGCTGACAATGTTTATTTGTCAGTAGTGTTATTGAGTTGGGTATTAACTTGAGGCCATTTCAGATGAAAAAAGTAAGCGCTATAAAACAAATTGTACGGGGTATGCCTACACAAGACGGGGCAGGTGTGACGTTAACACGCATTATCGGTCAACCTGCGCTGCCAAGGCTTGATCCCTTTTTAATGTTAGATGAATTTGGTTCTGATAAACCGCAAGACTATTTAGCGGGTTTCCCTGAACATCCCCATCGTGGATTTCAAACAGTGACGTATATGTTGGCCGGAAAAATGGAGCACAAAGACTCTGTTGGCAATACAGGATTGATTGAAACCGGTGGCATTCAGTGGATGAATGCGGGCCGTGGGATCATACATTCTGAGATGCCAAAACAAACAGAAGGCTTAATGCGAGGTTTTCAATTGTGGGTAAATTTACCCGCAAGCGAAAAAATGTCGCAACCTAACTATCAAGATATCAAAGCTGCAGAGGTGCCTGTGGTTGATGTTAGTGATGGTCTTGAAGTTAAAGTATTAGTGGGTCAGTTTCATGGTGTATCTGGGCCGGTGTCAGCACAGGCCGTAAAACCCTTATTCTTAGATTGCTGTTTTAGCCAAGCGCAAGTACTGTCAATCCCATGTGATGAACAACACCACTTTTTTGTTTATTGCTATGAGGGCGAAATTAAATTTGCTGATGAAACCTTGAAAAAAGGCCAATTGGCTGTACTAAATCCTGCAACTGCTATCGAGTTTTCTGCTCAGGCAGCGGCAAATTGTATTGTTGTTGGTGGATTGCCTATCAATGAGCCGGTAGTGCAATATGGCCCTTTTGTAATGAATACTCAGAGTGAAATCGAACAAGCTTTTGTTGATTTTCGCAACGGACAGCTCGCTTAGCTCAAAATAGTGGTTTTTTTGCATAAAAAGCATTTTAGTTTCAGTGATTTGTTGAATAACAAGGCTTCCTTTAATACCATTCAGATAGCAAAATTTTGCTATCTGAATGGTAGCGATAATCTAACATCAAAAAGGAACGTTTAATGAAACCTGTTGTATTAGCTGGGGGTACGGGTAGCCGTTTGTGGCCGAAGTCGCGCGCCGCTCTACCCAAACAATTTTTAAGATTGACCTGTGAATTGACAATGTTGCAGGACACCATTAAACGCTTAAACGGAACACAAATCGATGCACCTATTGTTATCTGTAATGATGCCCATCGATTTTTAGTCGCAGAACAATTGCGCCAGGAAGATATCAAACATGGTGGTATTTTGCTTGAGCCCGTTGGCCGTAATACTGCCCCTGCCATCGCATTAGCCGCTTTACACGCGTCTTTAGGCGGAGAAGACCCCATTTTACTGGTGCTTGCCGCAGATCATTTAATCAGTAATGAAGCAGCGTTTCATAAAGCCATTGAACAAGCAGAAAAACTGGCTGAGCAAGGAAAGTTAGTCACTTTCGGGATCGTGCCTGATAGCGCTCACACTGGCTATGGCTACATAAAGCGCGGGAATTCTGTGCCTGGTCAGGAAGTGGGATACGACGTTGCCCAATTTGTTGAAAAGCCTAATTTAGCCACAGCGCAATCTTATGTTGATTCTGGTGAATATTATTGGAACAGCGGCATGTTTATGTTCAAAGCAAGCCGTTATTTACAAGAACTAGCTAAATATGCCCCTGAAATGCTCGAAATATGTAAAAAGGCCATTGCCAGCGAATCACCTGATTTAGAATTTGTGAGATTAGATGCTGAGATTTTTTCTACCTGCCCAGACGATTCAATCGATTACGCGGTTATGGAAAAAACCGATTCAGCTTGTGTAGTGCCGCTCGATGCAGGATGGAGTGATGTAGGCAGTTGGTCGTCATTATGGGAAACCGCCCAGCACAAAGATGGCAATAACAATGTAGTGATTGGCGATGCCATTTTAGATGGTGTGCATAATAGTTATATCAACTCTGAACAACGCCTTATTTCGGTTGTTGGCTTAGATGATGTTGTAGTGGTTGAAACGAAGGATGCGGTACTGGTTGCGCACAAAGATAAAGTGCAAGATATCAAAAACGTGGTTAATCAGTTAAAAGCGGAAAAACGTCCAGAGTTTGAATTTCATCGCGAAGTATTTCGTCCGTGGGGCAGTTATGATTCCATCGACAATGGTGCTCGATTCCAAGTAAAACGTATTACCGTTAAACCCGGTGAAAAATTATCGGTACAAATGCATCACCACCGAGCAGAGCATTGGATCGTCGTTGCAGGTACCGCTAAAGTCACCAATGGTGAGCAAACATTATTACTGTCAGAAAACCAATCAACTTATATTCCCATTGGTGTCATTCATGCCTTAGAAAATCCAGGTAAAATTCCACTTGAATTGATTGAAGTGCAGTCAGGCACCTACCTAGGCGAAGATGATATTGTACGTTTTTCTGACCGCTATGGTCGTGTAGAAAGCAAATAGGGACTGTTACAATGCAATTAAATTGTTTTAAGGCCTACGATATTCGAGGCAAGCTAGTTGAGCAATTAGATGAATCTGCTGCCTATCGCATAGGGCGTGCTTTTGCAGAGTATTTAAGTGCAAAAACGGTTGTGGTTGGGGGCGATGTGCGCCTCACCTCAGAACCGCTTAAATTGGCTCTTGCGGCTGGTTTAGTGGATGGCGGTGCCAAGGTCTTTGATTTAGGTATGACCGGCACAGAAGAAATTTATTTCGCCACCAAACATCTGGGGCTTGATGGTGGTATTGAAGTGACCGCGAGCCATAACCCCATAGACTACAATGGTATGAAGTTAGTCAAGACTGATTCGAAACCCATTAGCGGTGATACTGGCCTTTTTGCCATAAAAGATATGGCAGAGCATTATGCCCAGTCGCTGGTGGATGAAAGGTTACTGTCATATTCAAACGGCATGGTCAGTGACGTAGATTTTATTGCAGGTAAAGCATCAGTGTTAGCTGATAAGTTGCTGGCTACTGATTGTTATCAAGTAATATCGGTTGAAAATGCCTATGTAGAGCATATGTTGTCTTACATTAAATTAGACAATATTCGCCCTTTGAAGCTGGTGGTCAACGCGGGCAATGGCGCTGCGGGTAAGGCCTTGGATGCCATCGAGCAAGCCTTACTAAAACAACAAGTGCCTATCGAATTTATTAAAATTCACCATCAACCCGATGGCCATTTTCCAAACGGCATTCCGAATCCTTTATTACCGGAAAGTCGAGCAGATACCGCCAATGCAGTTATCGCTCATAAGGCAGACATGGGAATAGCCTGGGATGGCGATTTTGATCGCTGCTTTTTGTTCGACGAGAACGGTGACTTTGTCGAAGGTTATTACATAGTTGGTTTATTGGCGAAGGCCTTTTTAGACAAAGATCCTGGTGCAAAGATTATTTTTGATCCCCGGGTTTATTGGAATACCGAAGATATAGTGAAGACTGCAGGTGGTGTACCCATAATGAGCAAGACTGGACATGCATTTATCAAAGAGCGCATGCGTGCCGATGATGCCGTCTATGGTGGTGAAATGAGTGCCCATCATTACTTTAGAGATTTTGCTTATTGTGATTCTGGCATGATCCCTTGGTTGTTAGTGGCGGAACTCATTTGTACCTCGAAAAAAACTTTGTCTAATTTGGTGAAAGAACGCATCGCGGCTTTCCCATCATCGGGTGAAATCAATCGTACTTTGAGTGATCCTGATGCAGCTATAAAAGCGGTATTAGCCAAGTATGAAGCTGAGGCTACCCTGATTGATTATACTGATGGTATCGGTGTCGAATTTGAAAATTGGCGTTTTAATTTACGTAAATCAAATACCGAACCGGTTATTCGTTTAAATGTGGAGTCAAGGGCAAATATCCCTTTGATGGAAGCGAAAACACAAGAACTACTTCTGCTACTACAATAAGTAAAATAGACGACTTTCTTGATTTACCTAGAGAGTCGTCGCATTTGCTGATAATTGACAAATACCTCACCAAACCAAAGCAAACATGACGGCATGCATTAAAACCGTAACGATAGTTAAATTAATGCGTAATATTCGATATTGCTTATCTGCATTAAGAATGCTCAAGTCATAAATCAACATGAAAATAAAGCTGCCAGCCAGAAGGCTAAGTGACACTAAGCCACTTGGATACAATAAACTAAACCAAGCCAGTAATGATGGCAGCATTGCTATGCTCATTTGGGATTTACTGGACGTTCTTGATAAAGCATCATGCCAGTGGACACCACCCAAAAAAGCTAGGATCACCGCACTGTATTGAACAAAAAAAGTCAGAGAATTAAGTGAGCCAATTATGCCTAAATAGTTGAAGGAGGGGAGTGCAACAAAAGGAATTAATCCGCAGTAGCCCAGCACTTTTGCATAAGAGTTTAAGTTCATTAAGCTTAGCCATAGCCTTATTTAAAGTCATAAAAAAAGCGCGTTTTCAGTTAAGCTGAAAGCGCGCTCAGTATCATAGTAGTTGGTCTAACTATTTTTCAATTTTGTTATACGGGCGCAGAGTATGGCCTGTATATAACTGACGAGGACGACCAATTTTCTGGCCTGGTTGGCTAAGCATTTCATGCCAATGTGAAACCCACCCGACTGTTCTTGCTAAAGCGAAAATACAGGTAAACATGTTGGTCGGAATACCAATTGCTTTAAGTATAATGCCAGAATAAAAATCAACATTAGGGAAAAGTTTTTTCTCAGCAAAATAGGGATCGCTAAGGGCAATTCTTTCAAGCTCCATTGCTACATTTAACAAGGGATCATCGATATTTAATTCGGCCAATACTTCATGACAGCTTTCACGCATAACCGTGGCACGTGGGTCAAAGTTTTTATAAACTCTATGACCGAAGCCCATCAAACGGAAAGGGTCTTCTTTATCCTTAGCACGAGCAATGAATTCAGGGATCCTGTCCACTGTACCAATTTCTTGCAACATATTTAAACAGGCTTCATTTGCACCGCCGTGTGCAGGTCCCCATAGTGACGCTACACCTGCTGCGATTACCGCATAAGGGTTAGCACCAGATGAACCTGCCAACCTTACGGTTGAAGTAGATGCATTTTGCTCATGGTCGGCATGTAGAATAAATATTCTGTCAACAGCACGGGCTACCGCTGGACTGATTTTGTATTCTTCAGCGGGTACTGAAAACATCATGTTTAAGAAATTTTCGGCATGACTCAGTTGGTTTTTCGGATAGACAAAAGGTTGACCGATATTGTACTTGTAACACATTGCGACCAATGTTGGCATTTTGGCAATTAAACGGTAAGCACTGCGTAAACGCTGATCGGCATCATGGATGTTTAAATCATCATGATAGAAAGACGCCATTGCACCGACAGTGCCACATAGCATTGCCATAGGATGGGCATCCCGTCTAAATCCACGGAAAAAATTATTAACTTGGTCGTGAACTAAGGTGTGGCGCGTGATCGTATTTTTAAAGTCGAGGTATTCTTCTTTGGTTGGTGTTTTGTCATGCAGCAGCATGTAACAAACTTCAATGTAATCTGCATCTCTGGCCAGATCTTCGATTGAATAACCACGGTGTAATAATACGCCTTTTGCCCCATCTATAAAGGTGATGGACGACTCGCAAGAGCCTGTCGCCATAAAACCTGGGTCGTAAGTGAAATAGCCGCTGCTGCCTAATTTACGAATATCGATGACATCGTTCCCTGCTGAACCAGATAAAATGGGTAGTTCAATTTCTTTGTCACCGACTTTTAAAATGGCTTTATTGTCTGCCATACGTTGCTCTCCTCAGACTGGTTACTTTTTGATGAAACAGCAAATAATTATGCTTACTTGGGGAAAATCGCCGCTATTTGTACTTATAATGTCGTGTTATGTCAATTTTAATGCAAGCATAAACGTAGATTTATTAAATTAGGTTTAATATTTATTTAAACTATTTTTAATTAGTCAGCTTATAAAGCATTAATAATGAACAACAATTGTAATTAGCCAATTCGCTGGATATACTTTGCCATCTTGTTTGATTGATAGCAAAGGCATTAATTGATTAATCTTTTGTTAACATTTGAGCAACATTTTCAAGGATGAAAATATTGTTTTTAGCAAGTTGTGGTGCACATACGCTGCAGCATTAATGATAAAACACCCTACAGGTAGAAGAGCAAAAAACGTGAAAAAACAAAGACCAGTTAATTTACAACTTAATACCATTAGTTTTCCCCCAGCCGCTATTACGTCAATTCTTCATCGCATAACAGGCGTTGCCTTGTTTTTTGCTTTGATGTTTGTGATCTGGGCGTGGGCGGTTTCAGTATCTTCATCAGATGGCTTTGCGATGGTTGAGCAACAACTTAACGGTTGGTTGGGCAAATTTATCGCGATCGGTACCATCTCAGCACTGAGTTACCATATCCTGGGTGGAATTAGACATTTCATTATGGACACAGGTGCTTGGGAAGAACTTGAGTCAGGCAATAATAGCGCTAAAGCTATTATTGGTATTTGGATCTTATTAACGATTGTTGTAGGAGTTGTATTATGGTAACTAGCCAAGCTAGTTTGAAACGTGATGGTGTACAAGACTATGTCACCATAAGAGCGACTGCCATCATCATGACGGCTTTTTCATTGTTTATGTTGTGGTATTTTGTTAGTACACCTCAGATTACTTTTGAGAGCTGGCAAGGCCTGTTTTCTAATATTGGCATGAAGGTTTTCACTTTTGCGACATTGGTTTCAATTATGTTGCACGTCAGAATAGGCTTGTGGCAGGTACTAACCGACTATGTAAAGGCGCCTGTTTTGCGCGGAACAGTTCAATTTGTACTTAATTTAATTGCCTTCGTTTATGTTGCGGTAGGTCTTTTCGTATTATGGGGAGTTTAAATGAGTATTACAGTTCATGAATATGATGCAGTCGTGGTTGGGGCAGGTGGTGCAGGCATGCGTGCCGCATTACAAATATCTCAATCCGGTAAATCTTGTGCATTATTATCCAAAGTTTTCCCGACGCGTTCACACACTGTATCGGCGCAAGGCGGTATCACAGTTGCCCTAGGTAATGCCCATGAAGATAATTGGGAATGGCATATGTATGATACTGTCAAAGGCTCTGATTATATCGGTGACCAGGATGCTATTGAGTACATGTGTAAAACTGGCCCTGAAGCCATTATTGAAATGGAAAATATGGGTTTGCCCTTTTCTCGTTTTGAAAACGGCAAAATTTACCAGCGTCCCTTTGGTGGTCAGTCTAGAAATTTTGGCGGTGAGCAAGGTGCGCGCACCGCTGCTGCTGCGGATAGAACAGGCCATGCTTTATTGCACTTGCTCTACCAGCAAAATGTAAAAAATAAAACAAAAGTATTTAGCGAATGGTATGCCCTAGATTTAGTCAAAAACCAAGATGGTGATGTTGTTGGTTGTACAGCTATTGATATTGAATCAGGTGAAGTTGTTTATTTCAAATCTAAAGCAGTTGTATTAGCTACCGGTGGTGCAGGGCGTATTTACGCTTCAACCACTAACGCCCATATTAATACCGGTGACGGAGTTGGTATGGCATTGCGTGCTGGTGTGCCGATGCAAGATATGGAAATGTGGCAGTTCCACCCAACAGGTATAGCCGGTGCAGGAACCTTGGTAACCGAAGGTTGCCGTGGCGAAGGTGGATACTTATTAAATAAAGATGGCGAGCGTTTTATGGAACGTTATGCACCTAACGCTAAAGATTTAGCGGGCCGTGACGTTGTTGCTCGTTCAATGATGACAGAAATTCGTGAAGGTCGTGGCTGTGATGGTCCTTGGGGTCCTCACCTTAAGTTGAAACTTGATCACCTAGGGAAAGACGTATTGGAATCCCGTTTACCCGGCATTTTAGAATTATCACGTACTTTCGCCCACGTCGATCCCATTAAAGAGCCTATCCCAGTTATTCCTACCTGCCATTATATGATGGGTGGTATTCCGACTAATGTTGATGGTCAAGCTTTGAATATTGATCTACAGGGCAAAGCGACACCAATCAAGGGCTTGTTTGCTTGTGGTGAAATAGCTTGTGTATCCGTACACGGCGCGAATCGCTTAGGTGGCAACTCACTGTTGGATTTAGTGGTATTTGGTCGCGCAACGGGTTTGCATTTAGGCAAAGCTATCGATGGTATCGAAGCACGTGACGCTTCAACAGACGATGTAGATGCAGCTTTAACTCGCTTTAATCGTTGGGAAAATTCGCCTAAAGGTCAAGGCGAAGACCCCGTTAAAATCAAGAAAGATTTGCAACAGTGTATGCAACTCAATTTCTCGGTATTCCGTGAAGGCGAATCGATGGCCCAAGGTTTAAAAGAATTGGGTGAAATTCGTGAACGTCTTAAAACAGCCCGTTTGGATGATAAAAGTAATGACTTTAACACTATGCGTATTGAATGCTTAGAGTTAGATAACCTGATGGAAACTGCCTACAGTACTGCTGTTGCAGCAAACTTCCGTACAGAAAGTCGTGGCGCCCATAGTCGTTTTGACTTTCCAGACCGTGATGATGAAAATTGGTTATGTCATTCGGTTTATTTACCTGAAAATGACACAATGCTGAAGCGAGAAGTGAATATGTCGCCTAAACTTCGCGAAGCCTTTCCACCTAAAGCCAGAACGTATTAATAGGAGTAGCGAAGATGCAATTACATTTTTCAATTTACCGTTACAATCCTGATGTTGATAATGCTCCACGCATGCAAGACTATCAGCTAGAGGTCGAAGAAGGCCAAGATATGATGGTATTAGATGCGCTCATTTTATTAAAAGAGCGTGACCCTACTTTGTCATTCCGTCGTTCTTGCCGAGAGGGTGTTTGTGGCTCTGATGGCGTTAATATGAATGGCAAAAATGGCCTAGCTTGTATCACGCCATTATCGGCCCTTAAGGGCAATAAATTTATTGTTCGCCCTTTGCCTGGTTTGCCTGTGGTACGTGATTTGGTTGTGGATATGAGTCAATTTTATACTCAGTATGAAAAAATCAAACCCTTCCTAATCAATGATGATAATCAGCCGCCTGCTCGTGAATTTTTGCAGTCGCCAGAAGAACGTGCAAAATTAGACGGATTGTACGAGTGTATTTTATGTGCTTGTTGTTCATCATCATGCCCATCATTTTGGTGGAACCCTGATAAATTCATCGGTCCAGCCGGTTTATTGCACGCTTACCGTTTTTTAGCGGATAGTCGTGATACAGCAACTGAGCAACGTTTAAGTGGTTTAGATGATGCTTTTAGTGTTTTCCGTTGCCATGGCATCATGAACTGTGTCAGTGTTTGTCCTAAAGGATTAAACCCTACTAAGGCGATTGGTCACATTAAATCTATGTTATTAAAACGCGCAGTATAATTGCTGTTGCCATTCTTACTTGAATGGCAACAATTGTGCTTTTAAGATGGATCAGAGTTTTTGGGTTTAGCCCACTAAAGTAACGTGTGCCTAGGCACATATAATTGTAAGTCTTATCAAATCAAGGGACGACAATGCAACAAAGCGTGATGAAAGCATGGTGGGAGTCTTCTCACATGGCTGGTGGCAACGCTGCTTATGTAGAAGAAATGTATGAAGCGTATTTAGATAACGCTCAAAGTGTCTCTGAACAATGGCGTGCGGTTTTCGATAAACTACCGAAAGTTGAAGGCGTTTCGGTCGAATCTAAACACAGTGTAATACGAGATCAGTTTCGCTCATTGGCCGCTTTGGGCCCTGCTGCTCGAGCAGGGGTATCAGTCACTCCTTCGAGCAATACCAGTGATGAAAAACAAGTCAAAGTATTGCAGTTAATCAATGCATTTAGGTTTCGAGGGCATCAGCATGCCAATCTTGATCCTTTGCAACTTTGGAAACAACCCAGGGTTCGTGATTTAGAGTTATCTTTTCATAATTTGTCTGAACAAGATTTCGATACAGCATACAACGTAGGTTCCTACGCTATTGGTCAAGAAACCTTACCTTTAGGCGAACTATTCCAATCATTGAACCGCACTTATTGCGGTTCCATCGGTACGGAATACATGCATATTACTGATACTGAACAGAAACGATGGTTACAAAATCGTATAGAGTCAGTGCAGGCTAAACCTGAAGTACCACGTGAAGAGAAAATTGCCATACTCAAAGGGCTGGTTGCTGCTGATGGTATGGAAAAGTATTTGGGGGCCAAATTTCCAGGTGCAAAACGTTTCTCCCTAGAAGGTGGTGACTCGTTGGTGCCCATGCTCAAAGGGTTAATTTCCCACGCAGGTAACTGTGGCACCAAAGAAGTGGTTATCGGCATGGCCCACCGTGGTCGATTAAATGTGCTGGTTAATGTACTGGGTAAAAACCCGTCGGTATTATTCGATGAGTTTGCCGGAAAACATGATAATTCTCTCGGTGCCGGTGATGTTAAATATCATGCTGGTTATTCTTCTGATTTTGCCACACCAGGTGGTAATGTTCATTTAGCCTTAGCGTTTAATCCATCGCATTTGGAGATTGTTAACCCCGTTGTTATCGGTTCTGTGCGTGCTCGTTTAGATCGTCGTAATTGTACTGATGGTTCTCTTGTTTTACCGATTACAATTCATGGCGATGCTGCTATTGCCGGTCAAGGTGTGGTGCAGGAAACCTTTAACATGTCGCAGACTCGCGGCTTTAAGGTTGGCGGAACAGTTCGTATTGTTATTAATAACCAAGTTGGTTTTACTACCTCTAAAATTGAAGACACCCGCTCTACGCAATATTGTACCGATATCGCTAAAATGGTGCAGGCGCCTATTTTCCACGTTAATGCTGATGATCCTGAAGCGGTATTATTTGTCACCAAATTAGCCCTAGATTATCGTAATCAATTTAAACGTGATGTAGTGATAGATTTAGTGTGTTATCGCCGACATGGTCACAACGAAGCTGATGAGCCTAATGCTACTCAGCCATTGATGTATCAAAAAATTAAGAAACACCCTGTTCCTCGCGAACTGTATGGCGCTCAATTGGTCGCAGAGGGCACTATAGAATCTCATGAAATTGAGAAGCTTATCGGTGATTACCGTGCTGCGCTTGATCACGGTGCTTGTGTGCTAGACGAGTGGCGGCCAATGACTGAACATTCTGTTGACTGGAGTCCTTACCTCGGTCACGAATGGGATATGAGCTACGATTGTGAAATCAGTGTTGAAAAATTGAAAGAGTTAGGCACTAAGCTGTGTACTTTCCCTGAAAGTCATCAATTACAGTCTCGGGTGGCGAAATTATATCAAGATCGCGTTGCCATGGTTGCTGAAGAAAAACCCTTAGATTGGGGCATGGCTGAAAACTTAGCTTATGCTTCTATTGTGGAAACCGGTAGCAAAATACGGATGACAGGCCAAGACTCTGGTCGTGGTACGTTTTTTCATCGACATGCTGTTTTGCATAGTCAAACAGATGGCGCGGCGTATATGCCCCTGCAACACATCAGTCCTGACCAAGGCAAAATGGAAATATATGATTCCGTTTTATCTGAAGCGGCGGTTGTGGCGTTTGAATTTGGTTATGCGACTGCCGAACCGGGTTGTTTGACGATTTGGGAAGCCCAGTTTGGTGATTTTGCTAACGGTGCTCAAGTCGTTATTGACCAGTTTTTAAGTTCAGGCGAAGCTAAATGGGGGCGTTTGTGTGGTTTAACATTACTCCTACCTCATGGATATGAGGGGCAAGGCCCAGAGCATAGTTCTGCGCGCTTAGAGCGATTTTTACAACTTTGCGCTGATCATAACTGGCAAGTCTGTGTGCCTTCAACTCCAGCCCAAGTCTTTAACATGTTGCGTCGTCAAATATTGAGACCAACTCGTAAACCTTTGATCGTTATGTCACCTAAGTCGCTATTGCGTCATCCCTTGGCTGTTTCTTCTCTTGAGGAATTGTCAACCGGGATATTCCATAACGTGATTGGCGAAGTTGATGAATTAGTCGCCGCTAAGGTAAAACGAGTAGTATTGTGTTCTGGTAAGGTCTATTACGATCTACTTGAGCAGCGACGTAAGAATGAACAAGATGATGTTGCCATTATTCGAATTGAACAATTATATCCTTTCCCACATGCTGAATTGACGCAAGCAATTAGCGATTATCAACATGTGACCGATTGGGTATGGTGTCAGGAAGAACCACAAAACCAAGGTGCTTGGTATTGCAGCCAACATCACTTTTGGGCCTCAATTCCAGATGGTGCTAAACTAACTTACGCAGGCCGACTTGCTTCAGCATCTCCAGCAGTAGGTTATATTTCGGTTCACAATCAACAGCAAGCTGATTTGATTGCTGATGCATTAACAATTAAATAAGGAACCAGTATGACTATAGATATTAAAGTACCGGTATTGCCAGAATCAGTGGCTGATGCATCGATTGCTACTTGGCATGTTGAAGTTGGTGAAAAAGTCAGCCGAGATCAAAGTATAGTAGATATTGAAACAGATAAGGTCGTACTTGAAGTGGTTGCGCCAGCAGATGGTGTTATTAGTGAAATACTCCAAGTCGAAGGTGAAACTGTTCTTGGCGAACAGGTTATTGCTAAATTTGAACCAGGTGCTAGTGCAGCGAAAAAAAGTAGCACACCAGCACCTACCGCAAAAGAAACCTCAAATAGTAAAGGTGAAGCAGTGGAAATTAAGGTACCTGTGCTGCCCGAATCAGTGGCAGATGCAACGATAGCGACTTGGCACGTTAAGCCAGGCGAGGCTATTTCTCGTGACCAAAACTTGGTAGATATTGAAACCGACAAAGTCGTATTAGAAGTTGTTGCGCCAGCTGATGGTATGCTTAGTGAGATACTATTTGAAGAGGGCTCAACCGTCGCTGGCGAACAAGTAATTGCCATGTTTACAGCTGGGGCAGCTCCCGCTGCTGGAGCTGTTGCAGAGTCTACTAGCGCTGCAAGTGCTGAGGAAAATGATGCTTTAAGTCCATCGGTAAGACGATTACTGGCTGAAAAAGGCTTAGACGCTGCAAAAATCAAAGGTACCGGTAAAAGTGGTCGCGTTACTAAAGAAGATGTTGAAAAATTCTTACAAGCGCCGGCTAAAACTGCTACGACTAGCGCTTCTGCTGCCCCGGCCTTAAGCCTTGGTAGTCGTACTGAAAAACGTGTACCGATGACACGTTTGCGCAAGACAATAGCAACGCGTTTATTAGAAGCTAAAAATAGTACCGCGATGTTAACCACTTTTAACGAAGTTAACATGAAGCCCATTATGGACTTGCGTAAGCAATATCAAGAAAGCTTCGAGAAACGCCATGGTATTCGTTTAGGCTTTATGTCCTTCTATGTTAAAGCCGTAACTGAAGCCTTAAAACGTTTCCCTGAAGTCAATGCTTCTATAGATGGTGATGATATTTGTTACCATAACTATTTTGATATTTCCATTGCAGTGTCCACACCACGTGGATTAGTGACGCCCATATTGCGTGACTGTGATGCACTAGGTATGGCAGGTATTGAAGCAGGTATTCGCGATTTGGCTTTAAAAGGCCGTGACGGAAAGCTTACTTTAGAAGATATGCAGGGCGGTAACTTCACCATTACTAATGGTGGTGTTTTTGGTTCGTTGATGTCTACCCCTATTATCAATCTGCCACAGAGTGCGATTTTAGGAATGCATAAAATTCAAGATAGACCGATGGCAGTAAACGGCAAAGTTGAAATATTGCCCATGATGTATTTAGCGCTTTCTTATGATCATAGAATCATTGACGGTAAAGAGTCAGTTGGTTTCTTAGTGACGATTAAGGAAATGCTGGAAGATCCTACACGCCTATTATTGGATGTGTAATGTAAACGAGGTAGGCACTGTTATTGTCTGCCTACCGACTTGCCGTTTTTTTAAGTAAAAACGGCTTCTAAACAAGCTGCATTAGTGCGGCTTTTTCTAAATTAAAACGGATAGATACACCATGAATTTGCATGAATATCAAGGCAAGCAGCTATTCAAAGAGTATGGCTTACCAGTGTCTGAAGGGTTTGCTGTAGATACTCCTGAAGCAGCAGCTGCAGCCGCTGACAAAATTGGCGGAACAGAGTGGGTTGTTAAATGTCAGGTACATGCCGGTGGCCGAGGTAAGGCTGGCGGTGTTAAATTGGTTAAATCCAAAGACGAAATTAAAGCATTCGCTCAAAAGTGGTTAGGTCAAAATCTTGTTACTTTCCAAACTGATGAGAAAGGACAGCCAGTAACTAAGATCTTAGTTGAATCTTGTACTGATATTGCTGATGAGCTTTATTTAGGTGCAGTGGTTGACCGTACTTCACGTCGTATCGTGTTTATGGCTTCTACAGAAGGCGGTGTTGAAATTGAAACCGTTGCTCACGAGACGCCAGAAAAGATATTAAAAGCTGAAATCGATCCAATCGTTGGTGCTCAGCCATATCAAGCGCGCGAAATGGCATTTAAATTAGGCCTGAAAGGCGTTCAAATCAAACAATTCACGCAAATCTTTTTAGGTTTAGCCAAAATGTTTGTTGATTTAGATATTGCCTTGATTGAAATTAATCCACTGGTTATCAAAGCTGATGGCGACATTCATTGTTTGGATGCCAAAGTTGCTATTGATGGTAATGCGGCTTATCGCCAACCACGTATCCGTGAAATGCACGATCCATCACAAGATGACGCGCGTGAAGCAGAAGCAGCTAAATGGGAACTTAATTATGTTGCCTTAGACGGTAACGTTGGTTGTATGGTTAATGGTGCCGGTCTTGCGATGGGTACTATGGATATTGTTAACCTTCACGGTGGCAAACCTGCAAACTTCCTTGATGTAGGCGGCGGTGCAACTAAACAACGTGTTGCTGAAGCATTCAAAATCATCTTATCTGACAGCAATGTTAAAGCGGTTTTGGTTAATATCTTTGGTGGCATCGTGCGTTGTGACATGATTGCTGAAGGTATCATCGGTGCAGTAAAAGAAGTGGGTGTAAACGTGCCTGTTGTTGTGCGTCTTGAAGGTACTAATGCTGAACTAGGTCGTGAAGTCCTAGCCAAGTCTGGTCTTGATATTATCGCTGCAAGCAGTCTGACTGATGCGGCTCAGCAAGTTGTTAAAGCCGCGGAGGGCAAATAATGTCTATATTAATTAATAAAGACACCAAAGTTATCTGTCAGGGTTTTACCGGTGGTCAGGGAACTTTTCACTCTGAGCAAGCAATTGCTTATGGTACAAAAATGGTCGGTGGCGTTACCCCTGGTAAAGGCGGTACAACTCACCTAGGTTTACCTGTTTTTAATACAGTGCGTGAAGCCGTGCAAGCAACTGGCGCAACAGCGTCTGTTATCTATGTACCTGCCGCATTTTGTAAAGACTCTATCGTAGAAGCTGCTGATTCTGGAATTGAATTAATCATCTGTATCACCGAAGGTATTCCTACTATCGATATGCTGTTTGTGAAAGAATATTTGAACGTTAAAGGCGTTCGAATGATCGGTCCAAACTGCCCAGGTGTAATTACTCCTGGTGAATGTAAGATTGGTATTATGCCAGGTCATATTCATAAGCCGGGTAAAGTAGGCATCGTTTCACGTTCTGGTACTTTGACTTATGAAGCCGTAAAACAAACCACTGATGAAGGTTTTGGTCAATCTACTTGTGTTGGTATTGGTGGCGACCCTATTCCTGGTTCAAACTTTATTGATATCTTGAGATTGTTCCAAGACGATCCCCAAACTGAAGCCATCGTTATGATCGGTGAAATTGGTGGTTCTGCTGAAGAAGAAGCCGCTGCTTTTATCAAAGCAAACGTGACTAAACCTGTTGTATCTTATATTGCGGGCGTAACTGCTCCTGCAGGTAAGCGCATGGGTCATGCTGGTGCTATTATTTCTGGCGGCCAAGGCACTGCTGATGAGAAATTTAAAGCACTAGAAGCCGCCGGTGTTAAAACCGTGCGTTCGTTGGCTGATATAGGTAAAGGTTTACGGGAAATTACTGGTTGGTAATTTGAACTGACTTATTATTTGATAAAAACCCGCTATTAAGCGGGTTTTTTTGTGGCCTAAAATTTTTGGAATAGTGATTTATTTTATTTGGCCTGCCAACCACTGGTGTACAAAGTTGGCCACTGTTTGCTTGGGCTTACCTAATATACCTTGGGCTGGCTCAGGAATATGTGTGTGGTCTTGCTCTGTCATATAATACTGCAACATACTTTGCCAAGCTTGTTGCTGAGCCGGTGGCATATTTTTTAAAGCTTGCAAGGTATGTATCAACATAGGGAAGGGCAGTTGGCTCGACACTTGGTTTTCACTCCACCAATAGTTAACCAGCACATTGAAGGGTGAGAGTGATTCAACATGATGCCACCACGGAGTGGGAATATAAATAGCGTCTCCAGCTTCCAGTTCAACCGACAAGGCTGCAGCATAAGCTTTGGGATAAAGCGGAAATTTATCCAAATCCGGCGCACGTAAATTGACTAAACTGATGGGCTGACCTGCTGGGCTAAAGTCTAATGGACCAATATAGAGGTGTTTAACTTGCTCTGGCGGAAATAAGGTAAAACGCCTTTTACCTGCTGCTACCACTGCGATATTGTTTGCTTCGTCAAAATGGGGCGCCACGGTGACATTGTTGCCTACCCATAGAAAAGGTTGGGCATGGGGCAGGAGTTTATTTGGGAGTTGCGAGGCCAACACTGGCAATATTTGTTTAATACCCAATGATTGTAGGCAATGTCGGCTTGTTCGTTGCTGGTTAAGCATCTGATCAATGCTGTTACTTAAGGTCGCCTTAGTGACAGTAAAGTTCATTGCACTTAAATCTTCACTATAAAACATCCTACCCAAGGTACTTTCTGGCAGTGTCACTAAGTTGAGTGACTGATTCTGTTCAAACTTCTTTAAATAGGCTGCCACGTCTAACAACGATTGTTGTGATTTTAAGACTATTTCCCAGTCTGAAGCAAAGTTTTTAAGCACCACAGGCTGATATTGCTCGGTGATAAGCTGTTTAAAATTTTGTGGTGATACATCATACATAATCACCGGTGAGGGTAATTTTTCTAAGTTGCCAATATTCGCCTTTGTTTGTGTGAGCATAGTCGTCGAGGTTAATTGAACACACCAATAACGTTAACATAATCGATGACAAAATACTGATATCGCCTGCTAGCTTGTGTGAATTTGCATTCGTATTCAATTAGTTGGCGATATCTTCAGATGCTTAATATTCTTGCTTAAATATACAATTTGATAAAATAAATAACATCGCATTAACCTTGATTTGTTGTGAATTTGTGGGTTTTTTGCCAGACAAACGATTGAATACGTATGCAGTAATGAGCATTAATGCTTGAATACGTATGCAGTGCGTTGAGCCCTTCCTGATCCAAGCTGTAGTATCCCGCCGAGAAAAACAAAAGTGTAACAATTGAAAACAGTTTATTAACTTTTAGCTTGTTTACATCAGTAAATTTAAAAACGGGACACACAAATGAAGTACTTTAAACCAAATTTAATTAAAGCAGCATTAATCACCAGTGGTTTTGCTGTTGGCATGACCCCAGTGCTTGCCCAAGAAGTGGCGCAAGACGAAAATCTTGAAGTAATTCAAGTTTCAGGTATTCGCGGCAGTTTAATGCGCGCACAAGCCTTGAAAATGGATAATACTTCGATAGTTGAAGTGTTATCAGCGGAAGATATCGGTAAATTGCCCGATACCAGTGTGGCAGAGTCCTTAGCACGTTTACCCGGCATTGCTGGTGAACGTCGTAACGGTCGTACCAGTGGTTTATCAATCCGTGGTTTTAATGAAAACTATGTGGGTACTTCTTTGAATGGCCGTGAATTGCTTGGCATGGGTGACAACCGTGGGGTTGAATATGACTTGTATCCAACTGAAATCGTTACCAATATTATGGTCTATAAAACCCCAGAAGCGGGTTTAATTACCCAAGGTGTTGGCGGTACCGTTGATTTACAAACCATTAAACCTTTGGGGCAAAAGCGCACTATCGCGTTTAATGCAGACTATGAACAAAACGGCAAAGATTCTGCTAACCCTGACTATGACAATACAGGACACCGTTTATCTTTTAACTATGTTGACTCTTTTGCGGACGACACCATTGGCTTAGCCTTAGTCTTAGCCTCAATGGAAACGCCTCGTCAAGAAGAGCAATTCCGTGGCTGGGGTTATGCTACTGTCAATCAGGATTCAGATCGTCGCGCCACTGATAGTGTTGCCTCTTCTGCGGGGGATGTGGTCTCTGGTGGTCATGATTCATTTGTGCGCTCTGCCATGCTTGAACGTGATTCAATTGCCGCTGTCGTGCAATGGCAGCCGTCTGACAGATTGAGTATGCAGCTTGATGCCTTATATATCGACTTTTCTGAAAATGACGTTAGACGCGGATTAGAAGAAGGCGGTGCCGAGTGGGGAACAAGTGCTTATAATATTACTGGCGTAGAAGATGGTTTAGTGACCTCCGGTTACTACGATGGTTTTTATTCTGTTATACGTAACGATGGCCGTAGCCAAGATGCAGAACTAAGCACCATAGGTTTGAATATTGAATATCAGCTGAATGATAATTGGTCAGCTGTAGTCGATTACTCTACCGGTAAAGTGGATAAAACCATTGCCGACATTGAAAGTTATTCCGGTGTTGGTCGTGCTGGTATCGACGGACGTCCAATTACTGCACGTTCATGGCAACAAACATCAACGGGTACCGTTTTCTCCGATCACCCAACGATTGCGCCAGTTGATTTGACCGATGCCAGCATAATAACGCTTGCGGGCCCCCAAGCCTGGGGTGGTAGCTTGGATCCCGTTGCTGCATTTCAAGGTGTTGAAGGTTTTGGTCCTAGCACTGCACAAGATGGTTTTGTTAATAAACCCATATTTTCTGAAGATTTAGACTCTTTACGTTTAGAGATCAATGGTGCAGTAGATTGGAGTATTTTCTCACAACTTACCGCCGGTGTGGTTTATTCAGAGAGAACTAAGTCTAAAGTCAACAATGGTGCCTATTTAACTGCACCCACTTGGCCAAATGATGGGCCTATTCCAGATGTACTTGGCTTTGCTGATTTGAGCTTTATTGGCATAAAAGGTGTGGTGGCCTATGACGGTTTAGCCTTATATAACGATGGTTATTATATTGCCACTGACGCGGCTGATCTCGAAACCGGTCGTTTAGGTGATACCTATGAAGTTAAAGAAGAGTTAACGACTATTTTTGCTAAGTTGGACATCGATACCGAAGTCGCAGGGATGTTGTTGCGTGGTAATGTAGGCTTGCAAGTCGTCAGTGCTGACCAAAAGTCTTTTGGTTTTGGCACCGTAACAGGACCGACTCGTTATGTTGACGCGACTCCACTTGAAGGTGGTGATTCATATACCGACGTCTTACCTACCTTGAATTTAAGTTTAGAAGTGGCAGATAATCAGTTTATACGTAGCGGTTTATCTAAAGTATTAACTCGTCCACGTATGGATGATATGCGTCCCAATACTACAGTTGGTTTTGCCTTTAACGACAATACTATTTTAAATCCTGAAGTGGGCCAAGGACCGTTTTCTGGTAATGCCGGTAACCCCATGCTCAAACCCATTGAAGCCAATCAGTTTGACTTAAGTTATGAAAACTACTTTGCTGAGGATGGCTTCTTTGCAGTGAGTTTCTTCTTTAAAGATCTAAAAAATTGGCATGAAACAGGTATTACGGTTACTGATTTCTCTGACTACTATATCCCTGGCTACCACGATACGTCGGATTTAACGGGTAATCAACCACCTGCTACCTTCCTTGGCACAGTAACGTATCGCCAAGATGGTTTACAAGGCACAGTGAAAGGCTGGGAACTACAAGGTAGTATTCCAATGTCAATGTTGCATGAATCTCTTGAAGGATTTGGTGTTGTTGCAAGCGCTACTTTCTTAGATGGTGAATTTGATGATGGCTCTCAAATCCCTGGTTTGTCTGATGAAGCGTATAGCCTAACTGCTTATTATGAAAATAGTGGTTTTGAGATCCGTTTGTCAGGTACTAAACGCAGTAGTTTCTTGTCAGAAACCCGTGGTATCAGCTTGTCATTGGTCAATGCGACCGATAACGGTGGGGAGCTTTGGGATGCGCAAATGGGTTATGACTTTAGTGAGTCAGGTATCGAATCTTTAGCAGGATTGCGCGTTACGCTCAAAGGTCAAAACTTGACAGACGAACCTACAATCCAATCTAACGGTGCTGATGCTCGTCAGATCACTCAATATCAGAGCTACGGACGTAACTTCTTGTTAGGGCTAAATTACAGCTTCTAATGTAAAAACTTGCTTAGTAATCTGCATTAACTCAAATTAATGCAGAATTCAGTTCAACTAATTGTATTTGATTAGTTGAACCTCTGTAAAACCCCAGTTAGCATCGCTAGTGGGGTTTTTAATTTTTAAGTGATGTATGAATAAACAGATAAAAAAAGTCGTTATCGTTGGCGGTGGCACAGCAGGTTGGATCTCAGCGACCTTACTCAAAAAAGTAGTGGGTGTTGCAATTGAAATTGAGTTAGTTGAGTCTGAAGACATAGGCACCGTCGGAGTAGGTGAGGCGACTATTCCACCCATTCGTTTACTCAACAATGTACTGGGCATTAATGAAGCCGAATTTCTGACTAAAACCAAGGGCACTATTAAGCTTGGTATTCAATTTGAGAACTGGCGAGTGCAAGGAGAAAGCTATTTCCATTCCTTTGGTGCGGCGGGTAAAAGCATGGCGTTTTGCCATTTCCATCACTTTTGGCAACGGGCCCAATCACTGGGTATGCAAACCAGTCTCTGGGATTACGATTTAAATTATCTTGCGGCGATGCAGGGTAAATTTGCGCACATAAACAGTAAAGACAGCATACTCGAATTGCCTTACGCTTATCATTTTGATGCCGGGTTATACGCTAAGTTTTTGGGGGAAGTGAGTGAGCGTATGGGCGTAGTGCGCACCGAGGGCCTGATTGAACATGTTGAGCAAGATAATGATAGTGGCTTTATCCAAGCCTTAGTGCTTAAAGGTGGGCAAAAAATTGAGGGCGATTTGTTTATTGATTGTTCTGGTTTTAAAGGTTTATTAATTCAGCAAGAATTAGGCACAGGTTTTGATGATTGGAGTCATTGGTTGCCTTGCGATCGCGCAGTCGCAATACCGTCAAAGAGTCATGCTCACACCTTACCTTATACACGTTCTATTGCTCACAAAGCAGGTTGGCAGTGGCGTATTCCTCTGCAACACCGAAACGGCAATGGTTTGGTTTACAGCAGTCACTATTATAGCCAAGATCAGGCCTTAGAGTTATTAAGCAGTAATCTAGAATCCGACCCCCTAGCTGATCCCAACTTTATTCAATTTAAGACTGGTCGTAGACGTCAGCAATGGTCCCGTAATGTCGTCGCTGTTGGTTTATCCAGTGGCTTTTTAGAACCGCTAGAATCAACCAGTATTCATCTTATTCAATCTGCGGTAGTGCGGCTTATTCACTTATTCCCTCATCATGGCATTCAAGCGGCTGATGTGAATGAATACAATCGCCAATCTCAAGTTGAAATGGAGCAAATACGCGACTTTATTATTTTGCATTATCATGTCAATGAGCGCACAGATAGCCATTTTTGGCGCGATCTACGTAACATGGCCATTCCCGATTCTTTAGCCCATAAAATAGAATTATTTGCCGCAACTGGTCGTTTGTTTCGTGAACAGAATGACCTGTTTTTGGAAAGTTCTTGGCTGCAAGTGATGTTGGGCCAGGGTATTGTACCTAAAGACTATCATCCCATTGCTAATACGGTGGCTAAAGAGAAATTATTTGAGATGTTAAATAATATTCAACAGATTAAAAATGAGCCTCTAAGTAAGTTACCTTCCCATGATGAGTTTTTGCGAGCCTATTGCCGGCCAGCCAATTAAGATGAAGACCACGCGTATTTGTATCGTCGGAGGCGGCACAGCTGGTTGGATGGCTGCCAACTTATTTGCTGCCCGTTGGAGTGACAAACCGATTGAAATCTTATTGCTTGAGTCACCTGATGTGGGCATTGTTGGAGTGGGAGAGGGCTCGACCCCCACACTCAAACGCTTTTTTCAACTATTAGGCATCGCAGAATCTGAGTGGATGTCGCGATGCAATGCGACCTATAAAGTGAATATTAAGTTTACTGGTTGGAGTCCACAGTCTGGTATTGATCAATACAGTCACCCCTTTATTTCGCAAATTGATACCTTTAGCCAGCGTGCCTTTTTTGTTAATTGTCGTACCCGGCGTTTGGGACTTGCAACCCATACTAACCCTGCGGATTTTTTAATTAATGGGGTGCTAGCGCAGCAGAATAAAGGACCACTGACCCCTGAAAACTTTCCCTTTAGAATGGAATATGGTTACCACTTTGACTCATATTTATTAGGTGAGTTTTTAGCACAACATGCAAAAAAATTAGGTGTCATTCATCAACAAGCCCTTATCTGTGGCGTCGAAAAACATGCTAATGGGGATATAAAACATCTTGTCAGTAAGGATGCAGGCAACATCGCAGCCGATTGGTTTGTTGACTGCAGTGGTTTTTCCAGTTTATTAATGCAGCAAGCCTTAGGGGTGAAGTTTAAGTCGTATAAAGACAATTTATTTAACGACGCAGCTGTGGTCATGCCCACTGATATCAGCACAAATATTCCTGTAGAAACCACAGCAACCGCCATTGCCAATGGCTGGTGTTGGAAAATTCCACTGACCAATCGTTATGGCAATGGTTATGTTTATAGCTCTGATTTTATTGACAGCAACCAAGCTGAAAAAGAGTTTCGCCAACATCTTAATATGAGCGACAGTGAACAGCCTTGTCGGCATTTAAAAATGAAGGTGGGTTGCCTTGAAAACCATTGGCAAAATAACTGTATTGGGCTGGGTTTGGCGCAGGGTTTTATTGAACCTTTAGAGGCCACCGCATTGCACTTAGTGCAAATTTGTGCAGAGATGTTTATGGATGATTTTTCAGATGGACATTTTAGCCAACAACGTCAATCTCAGTACAATCAAAAAGTCACAGAGCGTTTTGAGCGAGTGCGCGATTATATCGTGGCGCATTATAAGTTAAATACTCGCAACGACAGTGATTATTGGCGAGCGAATCGTGCCAATACCCATATCTCTGATTCCTTATCGCAATTACTGGATGTCTGGTATCGCCGTGAAGATCTAGAACAAGAAATAGCCCGGCAAAATCTTGAAAGTCATTTTGGAACAGTGTCATGGCATTGTTTGTTGGCTGGTTATGGGGCCTTCCCTCGATTAGCTGATAAACAGCCTGGTACGGGAGACCTGTACAAAGAACAAAACATTCAGCATTTTTTACAAGGTTGTGCCCTGAATTTTAATCTGCATCAACAAAATTTAATACCGCGTTTGTCACCCTAGTTTTCTAAAATTTAGCCATTGGGAATTATTAGAAAACCAAAAACAGTCTTCAAATCGTAAAATCCATCCTCATTAATGCTTTTAATTCAGCTTAAAGTGGCTTTCTATTTCCATTTGTTGAGCATCCTCTTATTTAAAACAAGCCCCGTTTAGTGCTATTTGGCCTTTTTAGGGCTTGTTTGTTAACAGATTGTTGGAGATTGTTATTGAATACGTATGCATCATGTTGTGGTGCTTGTTAACTAAGCGTTAACATTCCGTTCGAAAATAGGGTTAGTTGCGGTTTCATAAGATAAGTGAAATTGACAACTATCTGACCATAACGGGAACGGGACACGTAAATGAAAAAATTCAGACCCAGTTTGATAACAGTAGCCTTAGTTGCCAGTGGTATGGCAATTTTTAATCTACCCGCTTTTGCACAAGAAGCCGATGTCGAGCTACAAGCACTATCGACTGAAACGCCAACTGATGACATTGAAAAAATCGAAGTAAGAGGCTTTGCCACCAGTTTAATTAAGTCACTTAACCAAAAACGTTTTGGTGACACTGTATCTGAGCAGATTTCTGCTGATGATTTAGGTGGTTTGCCTGATGTTTCTATGGCCGATGCCTTAACCCGCTTACCGGGTATTTCGGCGGTACGTACGGGTGGTCAAGCCGCAGAGATTAACATTCGTGGTTTGTCAGGTGATTTTGTGTTTTCTACCTTGAATGGTCGTGAGCAGGTGTCCACCAGCGGTTCCCGTTCTATTGAATTTGATCAATACCCTTCAGAGTTAATTTCTTCTGCAGCCGTGTATAAATCACCAAAAGCTTCGCTAATTGAAGGTGGTGTTGCTGGTACGGTTGAACTTGAAACTGCCAGTCCTTTGAGCATTGACGGTGATTACAAATTTAATGTTAATGTGCGCGGAATGTACAATGACCGAGCCAAAGAAGTGTCTGATGCACAGCAGTACGGCAATCGGTTTAGCGTGTCATATCAAACTAAGTTTTTAGATGACACTTTAGGTCTCGCCCTAGGTTATGCGCGTTTGTATCAGCCCAGTGTCTCAACTCAATTTATTGGTTTGGCCTATAATACTGAAGCGGATGTCGACGGCCTTGCCGGAGATACCGGAAACGTCAGTGCGACTTGTTTAGCCACCGATCCGTGCGCAGGGTTTGAAAAAATCAGTGAAGGTTTTGAAATGCAACACCAAGGTGGTGTCGAAACGCGTGACGGTTACATGGTAGCAATTGAGTGGGCGCCTACCGATAATTTTACTCTTAAAACCGATGTATTTTTATCTAAATTTGAGTCTGAAGAGTTTGCCCGTGGTTTCAGGGTGAAATTAGGCGGTAGCCAAGTTTCTATTACCAATCCCGTCCTATCAGGTAATAACGTGATTGGCGGTACCTTCAATCGCACTGCCGATAGTTTTACCCGTGTTGAACTAGTGAATGATGATAACCGCGATAGTGATCAAGTTTTCAGTGCGGGTATCAAAGCTCAGTGGCAAGCCACCGATAAGCTGAGCATGACCTTTGATGTGAGCCTATCCAAAGCAAAAAGCGATTTTCGCAACGGCTTGTTGTGGAGTTTAGTGGGTGAAGATGCCACTGCCACTAATCCGCAATTCGACGAAAATATTTCTCTGTCTTATTTGCTCAATGGTCTTAATTTACCCGACTTAGCCTTTAATCAAGCGGACGCATTTAGCGATATCGACCGCGTGATGGTCAGTAAATACGGCATTTATCCCTTTAAAAACAAAGATGAACTTAAAGCTTATCGTTTTGACCTAAAGTATGACTTGGATAACGATTTTATTTCTTCGATCGAATTTGGCGCTCGTTATTCTGATCGTGAATACAATAATGATCGTTCAGTGTTTGAATATGGCAATGACTCAGCTTTTTCAGTCAGTCAACCACCATTACGCTTAACCCAAGATATGGTCAACACGGTTAGTTGGGACAGTGAGTTTGGCTATTTTCCAGATTATTTATCGATAGACTTAGATAAAGCCCTAAATGCTTGGTTCCCAAGTGGTGTTCCACAACCCGTACAAACGTGGGGAGTAGGTCACCCAGGTGTAATCAATAGCCCAACTGACAATGAAGGGCCTAATACGGCTTGGTCTGTACAAGAAAGTGGCGATGTATTCGAAGAAGTAACAGCCGCTTATATTATGGCTAATATTGATACTGAAATAGGTGGTTTACCCATTTCGGGTAATATTGGTATTCGTCGAATTGAATCCACTCAGAGTTCAACGACGCTGCAAGATGTCAGTACTACCGTTACTGTGTTTGATGAAAATGGTGATGAGGTGCAAGTTACTGTGGGCGATCCCACTCGTGGTGCACAATACATCACTGATGATGCGGGCTTGATTAATAGTTATTTCCGTCCCGACTTATTAAGCGATAAATACACTGACTATTTACCTTCGTTAAACTTGAATTTCAGATTAACTGAAAATCAGCAATTGCGTTTTGCCGCCGCTAAAGTGTTGGGACGCGCACCTATTAACCGCTTCGCAGCCAATACCACTACAACTGTGCAAACCGTAAGCGCTAGTCAGAATCCAGATACCGGTGAAATTAGTTTATCCAGCCCCACAGCTAAAATTAACGGTAATAGTCGTAATAGCCCGTATTTACGTCCGTTTTATGCTGATCAGTATGACTTGTCATATGAGTATTACTTTACTGAAACGGATGGCGCTTTTATTGCTGCTCTTTTTTATAAAGACATTAAATCATTCGTAGACGATATTTCTCTCGAACCTTATGACTTTGCAGGTAACGGTTTTGCAGTGCCGACTCAAGTATCGGTCCCAGTTTTTGTCGAACCTGATTCACCCACTGCCGCGCCAGTGAGAGCGGTTGATGTTAATGGTGATCCTTTGTCAGTTATTGTACCTACTGAAAATGGTCGTTATGACACTGCGGTTAACAACGCCAGTGGCGGTTATATTCGTGGTTTAGAGCTATCTTATACGCAAATCTATGACTTTCTACCGGGTGCTTGGTCAGGCTTAGGTATGAATGCCAGCTACTCCTTTACCGAGAGTGAAATTACTCGCACCTTGACCGATTCGGTATTCTCAATTCAATTACCGGGTTTGTCGGAAAACGTCGCGCAAGCGACGGTGTTTTGGGAGTATGAGGGCTTCGAAACACGCGTAAGTGCCCGATATCGTGACGCATTTGTGTCTAAACAGGTTGCAGTGAATGAACAGACCGTTAACTTTGATTCAGAAGTGGTGGTTGATTTTCAGGCCTCTTATGATGTCAGTGAAAACATGGGAGTGGTATTTCAAATCAATAACTTAACTGATGAACCTACCCGTAGTTATTTTGGACAAGAAGACTTAACTGGCACCATACAATTCTTTGGTACTCAGTACTTCCTTGGGGTGACATATTCATTATGAACATTCAATCACCTAAACAGTTAAGCGCTTTTTTAAGTGTTAAAAAAACTCGAACATTGCTGAATCCTTTGGCTTTGCTAAGTAAAAAAATGATGACATCGGAGTATTTACCTATGTTTAAACAAACCAGAACATGGAGCGGCATTTTGCTCATGTTTAGTGCCATTGTATTGGCTGGATGCGGTGGGTCGTCGGTTGAGACCGGCACAAACCAACTGTTAACTTGTAATGTACCAAATGTACCTAATGCGGCCGGCACCCTATGTGTTGCGCCACCTCCAATCGTATGTGCACCGCCCACTGTGCCTAACGAATCTAATGATGCTTGTATTGTAGGTGCCGATCCTACCGCACCTGCTCCCAGTGTGTTTCCCTCTGAAACCCAAGCCGTGTTGTATTACAACC
>Ga0163216_100416_pt1 | contig 72393 bp, 68 predicted proteins | sample SynspAceP_FD_167610 | JGI IMG/M metagenome (GOLD analysis project Ga0163216, IMG submission 167610) | Saline lake microbial communities from Ace Lake in Antarctica - Synechococcus sp. Ace-P (Illumina Assembly) | ecosystem: Environmental > Aquatic > Non-marine Saline and Alkaline > Saline ...
AACAATAAAAAAGCAGTCTTTGTTTAAACCATTTTTAGAAATAATTATAGTGTAAAGGTAAAAGAGCACAAAAAAAGGAGTAGAATTAACTACTCCGTTAAAAGTCTAACTATTTGGGGTCACTACAAAATCAGTAAAAAAGACCTTTGATAAAAGAAAGAATTCTTTACCAAAGATCTTTTAGAATACTTATTAAATTAGACTTCCATTGATGTAACTTACTGCATCTCCAACAGAAGAGATGTTTTCTGCATCATCATCAGAGATTTCTGTGCCAAAAACATCTTCTAATTCCATCACTAACTCAACAATATCAAGTGAATCTGCTCCTAAATCATCTTTAAATGTCATTTCTTCAGTAACTTTTTCTTCATCGATTCCAAATCTTTCAACGATTATTTTTTTTATTTTTTCAAACGTTTCATTTTTTGACAATCCTTACACCCCCGTTTGGCATTTCTATTATATTATTTTCCGTATCAGACATATTTATTTTACAGATAGTTAAAGATAATGTCTAGCTTTTTTATATTTTGATTTTTTTAATCCATTTTATATTTTGATCTTTTCAATCCATTTATTCTTGTTTAGCTTCGAATTGAGAAACAAGATCATCAATAACTTTTGAAGCTAACATCTCATGTATTTGCTTAATGGTAAAATAAACTGCTTCTTTTTCAGTAGAGCCATGAGTCTTAACAACAGGTGCTTTAATTCCAAATAAGACGGAACCACCGTGTTTTGAATAATCTAATACATCTTTCATTTCAGATAGGCTATCTTTCAATAAAAGACCACCTAGTTTAGCTTTAGCGCCATTATCGTATACAGCTGATTTTAATAGCTGCATCATTGACATCGCGGTCCCTTCAATCGTTTTTAAAACTGCATTTCCTGTAAAACCATCTGTGACAACAACATCAGCTACGCCATTTAAAATATCTCGGGCTTCTACATTTCCAATAAAATGAATCGTTGGTTCATCTTTTAGAAGCTTGAATGCACGTTTAGTAAGATCGTTACCTTTATTTTCTTCTGTTCCATTATTTAATAAACCGACCGTTGGTTTTTCAATCCCTTGCACAAATTTAGCATATTCACTTCCTAAAATAGCATATTGGTGAATATTTTCAGGTTTAGAATCTGCATTAGCACCAACATCCATCAGATTGAATCCTTTGCCAGATTTTGTTATAACCGGTAAAGTTACTAATAAACCTGGACGATCAATCCCTTTAATACGTCCAATGATTAACAATCCAGCCGTTAACAATGCACCGGTGTTTCCAGCTGAAAAGAGAGCATCTGCTTCTTTGTTTTTAACAGCTTGTGCCGCTAAAACCATTGAGGCATTTTTTTTACGACGGATTGATCGAATGGGATCATCCTCACTCTCTATTTTTTCATCCGTGTGAACGATTTTAATATTTGTCTCATTTGATAAGTAAGGTTTAATCGCTTCTTCATTTCCGTATAAAATAAATTCCATATCTTTAAATTCATTAGCTGCGAGTACAACACCTTCGACTATTGCTCTAGGTGCGTTATCTCCACCCATTGCATCTACTGCAATTTTCACACTTTATTCCTCCTTCTTTTCACATTAAATCATTGTCTTTATAACCATTTTAGATTTTGTCTTATTTTAGTATTAAATCATAATTTTAACAATACTTGTTAATTAAAGTTTTGTTCAGATTGGTTTTCCAAATTAAGTGATTGTCGCAGTTGTAGATACTTGGGATCATACATAAATTCAGGGTTGTTAACCAGTTCTGTTGCTTCTTGCCTAGCTGCCTCTAACGCTCCAAAATCACCAATAATATCCCCTACTTTAAAATCAGGAAGTCCTGATTGTTTCGATCCAAATAAATCTCCTGCGCCTCTTAATTCCAAGTCTTTTTCGCTTAAAACAAATCCATCCACTGTTTCAGTCATAATTTTCATCCGTTCAATTCCTGTTTCACTTTTAGGGTTAGCTACCAAAATACAGTAAGATTCTTTGTGACCACGCCCAACACGACCTCTTAATTGATGAAGTTGGGATAAACCAAAACGATCTGCATCGTAAATCACCATAGTTGTGGCGTTAGGTACGTTTACTCCTACCTCAATAACTGTTGTAGAAACTAAAACAGCTAGCTTATTTTCTTTAAATTGATGCATCACCTGTTCTTTTTCGGCTGGTTTCATTTTTCCATGTAGCAATCCTACTTGATAGCGTGATGCGTAATAAGCAGACAGTTTTTCATAAATATCTGTTGCATTTTTTACATCTAAACTTTCTGATTCTTCTATTAGTGGACAAATAACGTAAGCTTGAGAGCCCTTTTTTAATTGGCGTTCAATAAATTCCAGAGTCAACTCAAAATTTTTAGGTCTAGTCCATGTTGTTTCAATAGGAATTCGTCCAGCTGGCAACTCATCAATAATAGATACATCCATTTCTCCGTAAGTTGTAATGGCTAATGTTCTTGGGATGGGTGTCGCAGTCATAAACAATACGTCCGGCTCCTTGCCTTTATCTCGCAATATTTTCCTTTGATTCACTCCAAAGCGATGTTGCTCATCTGTTATGACCAATCCTAACCGAGAAAAATACACATCCTTTTGAATCAAAGCGTGGGTTCCGATGACAACATCCAAGACGCCGCTTTTTAACTCTTCTAAAATAACTCGCCGCTCTTTTGTTTTTGTTGAGCCTGTCAACAATGCAATACGGACTTCTAATGGATCAAATAATTCACTCAAACTCTCCATGTGCTGCTCTGCTAAAATCTCAGTTGGAACCATTAATGCAGATTGAAAATTCGCATTCGCAGCTGCAAACAAAGCTATGGCAGCAACAATAGTTTTTCCACTTCCTACATCTCCTTGAAGCAATCTATGCATGTGCATAGGTTCTTTTAAATCGATACAAATTTCATTTACAACTCTTTTTTGAGCAGTTGTTAGTTCAAAAGGTAAAGAATGAATAAATCGTCTTAAATCTTTAACATCGTATTTTATTTGCAACCCATAACCAACCGCTTTTTGTTTTTCCCTTAAATTTTGGAGCTTTAATTGATACAATAAAAATTCTTCAAAGATAATCTCTCTTCTAGCTTGCTTTGATTGTTCTTGTGAAGTAGGAAAATGCATACCGTAAACGGCCTCATTATGAGTAACCAATCGATATTTTTTCTTTAAGTATTTAGGAACGTTTTCCGGAATAAGTTCTTGGTAATCTTGATACGCTTTTTTGACTAAAACAAAAATTGTTTTTTGTTTTATCCCTTTATTCGCTTTATATATAGATTCAAAATCATTATTTTGATCTGAGGAACTAGTACCTAGAATTTTAATACCCGTTAAACTTTTACGTTTGGCATCCCACTTACCAAAAACTGCTAGTTCTTCACCAGCAACAATCTTACTTTTTAAATAGGACTGATTGAAAAAAGTAATCACGATTACCGCATGTTCAATGACTAGTCGAAATGATAATCGATTCTTTTTGGGACCAAAACGGCTGACTACTGCTTCTGAAACAACATTCCCCTTTAACGTCACTTTTTCTTGATCTTCTATTTCTAGTAAATTCTTTTCTTTGATATCTTCATAACGAAAAGGAAAATGAGAGAGCAAGTCCAAAATAGTGAAGATACCTAGCTGATTTAACGCTTCTTGACGTTTCTGACCAACCGAAGGAAGAACAGATACTGGATCATAGATGGTTTTCCCCATAGTAGTTCAACCTTAAATGCAAAAAAAATAGCACCCGGTTGTTCATCTCCTCTCAATCACTTTTTTTAGATTACTATTCATAATTTTTTTAAAAATAGACAACAATAGTAAAAATAAGAGGCTATTTTTATTATTGTTGTCTATTATATTTAAATTATTCTACAGATAATAAGTACGGATAAACAGGTTGTTGTCCTTCGTGAATTTCAACTTCTACGTCTTGAAATTCTTGAGTGATTTCATCAGCAATTTCATTTGCCTCATCCATATCGCCATCTTCACCTAATAAAATGGTAACAATTTCACTTTCATCAGTAATCATTTTTCTAAGCGTCTCCAAGACTGCTTCTTTACAATTTAGTTTAGAGACTTTAATTTTACCATCAATGATTCCCATGTAATCATTTTTCTTGATACTAATACCTTCAATTTCAGTATCACGAACAGCTGTAGTGATTTGTCCGCTTATAACATTTTCTAACTCCATGCTCATCTCTTTTTTATTGGTTTCTAAATCATTCAGTTCATTGAATGCTAACATGGCAGTCATTCCTTGAGAAACTGTTTTACTTGGAATAACAACCACAGGTAAGTCGCTTACTTCTGCGGCCTGATCAGCAGCCATAAATATATTTTTATTATTTGGTAAAATAATAACTTTCTCAGCATTGATAGAATCGATTGCTTTCAATATATCTTCTGTGCTAGGGTTCATTGTTTGTCCCCCACTAATTACGTAATCGACGCCTAGGCTTTTGAACAGACTTTGTACGCCTTCCCCAGCAGCAACAGCTATTACACCATATGGTGTTTTTTTATTGGGGGTTTTAGCAGCCTTTGGTTTTTCATTTACTAAGATTGTTTCATGTTGTTCACGCATGTTATCTACTTTTATTTTTACAAGTGAACCGAATTCTTGTCCATAATTCATTACTTCTCCAGGACGTTCTGTATGAACATGAACTTTAACGATTTGATCATCTGATACCACTAAAAGAGAATCTCCAATTTCGTTTAAATGATTGCGGAAAGTATCGTAGTCAAATTTTTGTTTAACTGTTTCTCCATCGCCTATTTTCACCATAATCTCAGTACAATAGCCAAATTTAATATCTTCTGTAGCAATATGATTAGAAACACTACGATGATGTTCTGCATTAACCATTTCAGTCATTTCTTTTGCAGAAGGTTGATACTCTTCATCTTCACTAATTTTACCTGATAAAACTTCTAAAAACCCTTCATAGATGAACAAAAGACCTTGCCCTCCACTATCTACTACGCCAACTTCTTTTAAGACCGGCAACAAGTCCGGTGTTCTTGCTAAAGATTTTTTTGCTTCACGAACGACAGCATCCATTACCACAACAACATCATCAGTGGATTTAGCTTGCTTTTCACCAGCTTTTGCTGATTCACGAGCAACAGTTAAAATAGTTCCTTCAACTGGTTTCATGACAGCTTTATAAGCTGTTTGGACACCATTTGTAAAAGCAGCTGCAAATTCATTTGCTGTTAATGTTTCTTTATTTTCAATTGCTTTTCCGAAACCTCTAAATAGTTGAGATAAAATAACTCCAGAATTCCCACGGGCTCCCATTAATAATCCTTTTGATAAGGCTGCTGCAAGTTCGTTGATCTTATTTGAATCAACATTTTCAATTGCTTTAACTCCACTTGCTAATGATAAGTTCATATTTGTTCCGGTATCTCCATCTGGGACAGGAAAAACATTTAATGAGTTAACATATTCTGCATTCTTGTTTAAGCGTTTGGCTCCAACTGCAACCATATTGCGGAACTGTTTACCTTCTAACTTTGTAACATTCACCACTATATCCTCCTTCATCACTTCTAATCAAAGCGACTACGACAATTTCTTTTTTTAGTCTTTCAAAACACGAACACCTTGCACGTAAACATTTACTGCTTGGGCAGAGATATCTAGCATTGTTTCTAAATCATATTTAACTTTTTCCTGCACATTACGACTTACTTCAGAAATTTTAGTCCCATAACTGACAACAATATAAACATCCACTATCACGCCATTATCTTCCTGACGTACAATTACACCACGTGAATAATTTTCTTTTTTAAGAATATCATTTAAATTATCACGAATCTGATTTTTGCTTGCCATACCGACAATACCAAAAATTTCAGTTGTTGCTCCTCCGACTACCGTTGCAATCACTTCGTTTGAAATATCGATAACACCGAATTGCGTTTTTATTTTAACTGCCATGGTAAAAATCCTCCTTTTGGCTAGTTAGCCATGAATTACTACTCCATATTTTATCATAGCTGGTTGAATATTAAAAGGTTTAAGGATGAAAACTCGCTGTTCTCTAATAGTAATAACCAGTTTTATTTTTTATTTTTTTCTTTTCTAATTTAATCTGTTATAAAATGCAAACTATTTGCTTTCAACTAAGCTGTCAAGTAAAATTCCTTGAAAGAAAAATGTTGCATATATTGTCTAATTATGATAAATTATGAAAGTATGAGTGTATAGATTGAAGCCTTGCTTCGAGATATTGGCAAAGGAGGAAAGAATAATGGCTAAAGTATGTGTTATTACAGGACGTAAAGCAAAAAGCGGAAACAACCGCTCTCACGCTATGAACAAAACAAAACGTACATGGGGTGCTAACTTACAAAAAGTTCGCATTTTAGTTGATGGAAAACCTAAAAAAGTTTGGGTTTCTACTCGCGCTCTTAAATCTGGTAAAATTGAACGCGTTTAAACAGAATAAAAAATAGAGTTGAGACAATTGTCTCAACTCTATTTTTTTAATCTTTACTTTGTATAACAGCTACCAAACCTGACTCAAAAGAAAACTGAGCTTTCTCATTTGCAAATTCGTTACTCGCTAATGAACAAGGAAAAGCAATGTCTGTTTCAGTTAACTCATACTTTACTCCAGTTAACGTTAATTTTTCAACTGACGTTAGGCAAATAAAAGCCAAATATTTTTTGTCTCTTTCTTTCTCAATCGTATAAGTTCCAGGTATAAAATAGGATAAACTGTTTTTATTATCAACTATTCTTATTTTGGAAATATATGGTTGAAAAGTAGGTAGGAAGACAAGCCATAAATTATTTAAAAAATGATCTAATCGCCCGCCAGTTGCACCAAATATGGTTACTTCTTCGGGGAAATATTCATGAAATGCTACTCTGACAGCTAACTCAGTATCCGTTGCATCTTTTTCGGCAGGAAATTGGCGCACATCCTCTACCTCATTTTTCAATTTATTAAGTTCTGCTGGAGTAATGGAATCAAAATCACCTAAAGCTAAAACTGGTTTAATTCCATAGTCTAAAAGTCTTAACGCACCTCTATCAACACCAATCCAAATTAAACTCTCGTTTGATCTATTTTTGATATCTGGCAAACACTTTTCTGGTCCTCCAACCATTATTGCAATGTTAGTCATTTTAACGTACGGCATCTTTGAGAGACATTAATCGTTCAATAGGTTTTGGCGCATCATAAATATAAGAGCCTGCTACAAAAACATTTGCACCTGCATTTTTACAGATTTTAGCTGTCTCAGGAGAAATCCCACCATCTACTTCAATTTCATAACGGTACCCTCTATCTTTTTTCAAGTTGCTTAATAATGAAATTTTAGAGACTGTTTCCTTGATAAAGCTCTGACCGCCAAAGCCTGGGTTAACCGTCATAACTAAGACCATATCTACTTCACTTAAAACCGGCATAATTGATTCTACTGCTGTTCCCGGATTGATGACCACCCCAGCTTTTACACCTTGATTTTTGATTAACTGGATTGCACGATGAATATGATAGGTACTTTCTACATGGACCGTAATAATATCTGCTCCCGCTTTAGCAAAAGCCTCAATATAATTTTCAGGATTCTCAATCATCAAATGACAATCTAAAGGTAATTTGGTTATTGGACGGATTGCAGAAACTACGTTTGCTCCAAATGTTAAATTCGGAACAAAATGTCCATCCATAACATCTACATGTATGTAATCCGCTCCTCCTTCTTCAACCAATCGAATATCTCTTTCTAAATTAGCAAAATCCGCACTTAAAATAGATGGTGAAATTTTCATATATATCCTCACTTTTCTTTTTTATTGTATTTTGGTTTTCGATTTTCGATTTCATCAAGGTACTGCAAGTAATGTTGATAGCGATAAGGTTGTATCGTACCTTCTTCAACCTCTTTTTGAACTTGGCAACCAGGTTCATTACGATGCATACAACTTCTAAAACGACAAAGCTCTTGTACTTCAACAAACTCTATAAATAATTCTGGTAACTCTTCTGCTTCAATCTCTAAAAAATCTATCGAACTAAAACCAGGTGTATCTGCTACCAATCCATCAAATAAAGGAATTAACTCAACATGACGAGTTGTATGTTTACCACGACCTAAAGCTGAAGAAATAACATCAGTTTTTAAATCTAATTTAGGAGCAATTTGGTTTAATAGTGTGGATTTGCCAGCACCCGATTGCCCCATAAATACCGTCAATTTATGGGGGAAATACGTGACCAATTCTTTAATGGCTTCATCATTTGTTTTTGAATCTGGAAGAATAACTGGATAACCTATTTTTTCATACTGCTCCTTTAGCGTAGTTACTTCTACTATTTGTTCTTCAGTCAATAAATCTATTTTAGTAATATAGATAATAGCATGTATGCCTTTACTTTCTAATGTTATTAAAAAACGATCCAATAAATTAGTAGAGAACTTTGGCTCTATGGCTGACATGATAATGATTCCCAAATCAACATTAGAAACTGTAGGACGTATCAATTCATTTTTTCGTGGAAGTAATTCTTTAAGAATACCATCAGTTTTTGTGCTACTTTCAAAATCAACGTAATCGCCAACCATAGGCGTTAATTTACGCTTTCTAAAATTGCCTCGGCCACGTGTTTGATAGGTTTCACCTTCATAATAAACGTAATAAAAACCACTCAATGCTTTTCTAATTTGTCCTTTTGGCACATTGTTCCTCCTTTATCTTTTTTATTTGCTATTTTAACTAGAAAGATATAATCCTTTTTTATATTTTAACACCAAAAAACCCGAAAGACTAGTTTATGTCTTTCAGGTTCTTCATTATAACCGGAATAAATTGTTTTTATGGAGTAACTTCATCTTCTTCAATTGTTTCACCATCTCTAACAATTTTGTATCTTCCTTTTTCTCCTTCTTGTAAAACAAAATCTAGTTCGATTTCAGTATCTTCTGATATCTCAAATTGTTGATAAACTGTTCCTAAATTGTGTTCTTGATCTTCTATATAAATAGTAATGGAGTTAGGAATAAGTTGTGACTCCTTGCTCTCATCACTATTTCCAGAAGAGTTCGTTTCTTCTGATTCTTCATAGGAAACAGCAATTTTTTTGCTAACTGTTTTTGCTAGGATTGCTTCAGGTCCTTGTGAAATAACCACTGAAATATCTGCTCCTCCATATAAAACAGTTCCTTTTGCTGGATTTTGTGATAGAACTTGCCCTTCAGCCACTTCGTTAGAATACTCTTTTATAATCGTCCCATTTAACCCATTATCATTCACATAATCTCTAACACTTTTTTCAGAATAGCCGATCAAATCACGCATTTCAAATCCAGCTTGTCCTGTGCTGACTGTAAACGTAACAGTTGTGTCTTTAGGATTAACTTCTTCGTTCTCATTAATATCTTGTGAAATAATTAAGCCTGAATCTACTGTATCGTTACTTTGATCTTCACGCTTAACAGTGAAATTTTGCTCACTTAATTCTACACGAACTTCTTCATATGATTTCCCGGTATAGTCTAGAAACTCAACAGTTTTTTCCCCAGAGCTAAGTACGATATCTATTGGTGTATTTTCTTTTACACTTAAGCCCATTTCAGGCTTAGATCGTATAATATGGCCTTCTTCGATCTCATTGTTCGCCTCTTTTGTGATTTTTCCGAGAAGTAATTTTTTTTCAGATAATACCTTAGTTGCTTCATTTTCAGTCATATCTGTTATGTTCGGTACATTGACATCTTTTGGTGCGCTATTTGCTATTATGAAAAATACCCCCACACTCAATAGGGATAAAGCCAATAAAATCCACAGTAGCACTTTACGTCTTTTATTTTTTTTCATTTGTACTTCGTCTGATTTAGTATTATTTTTTAGTTGTTTGCTATCTGACTGTTGATTTCCTTTAGTTTTAGCTTCTCCTTTTGAGATAATTCCAGCTACAGGAATTGGTTCTAAAACTTTCGTCGTTTCCATCATGCTAGATGGTGTATATTTCGGTTCATCTCTTCGGTCTGCTGATAACGCAGAAGTTAAATCATTTTGCATTTCGTAAACAGATGTATATCTATCTGCTACTTCCTTAGCTGTAGCCTTCAAAACGACATTTTCTAAAGCTTGTGGAATGCGTTGATCATATTTTTTAACGGAAGGCACCGTCTCTTGAAAATGTTTCAAAGCAATTGAGACAGCAGACTCTCCATCAAATGGAACATGACCAGTCAACAATTCATATAAGATAATCCCTAGGGAATAAACATCGGATTGATTGGTTGCCATTCCACCGCGTGCTTGTTCAGGCGATAAATAATGTACTGAACCTAATAATGAGTTAGTCTGCGTAATAGAAGTTTGAGATAGAGCAACTGCAATTCCAAAATCTGTGATTTTAACTACTCCAGATTCATCAATTAAGATATTTTGCGGTTTTAAATCGCGATGAATAATTCTATTATGGTGAGCAGCATTTACTGCAGATAAAACTTGATTCATAATATCTGTAACTTTTTGATAAGGAATTGGAAAATTAGCATGAATGTATTTTTTTAAATCCATTCCTTTAACATATTCCATTACAATGTATTGATTATTATTTTCTTCACCAATATCATACACACTCACAATATTAGGATGGACCAGTTCAGTTGCTGCAAGTGCTTCACGTTTAAATCTTCTAATCGTGTCCTGATCATCACGAAAATCATAACGTAATACTTTAACGGCTACATCTCTATCTAATATTAAATCATGCGCTAAGTAAACATGGGCCATTCCACCGCCACCAACCGTTCCGGTTATTTTATAGCGGCCATTTAATTTCGTTCCCATTTCCATACCTATTTACCCCCTTTTTCTTTAAATGGTTCAATTAGTATGACAGTTACGTTATCGTACCCACCACGTGCATTAGCTAACGAAACTAAACTTAAAACTTTTTTTTCAATGTTTACATCAGATACATTTAATATTTTTACTATCTCTTTATCGCTTACCATATTAGTTAATCCATCAGAGCAAAGCAATAACTGGTCACCTTCTAAAACAGGAATATCTATTATATCAACTTCTACTTTTTTAGAAACCCCTAAAGAACGTGTTAAAATATTTTTTTGAGGGTGTTTTAAGGCTGCTTCCGGTGTTATTTCGCCACTCTTTAATAATTCATTAACTAATGAATGATCGTCTGTGACTTGTTTTAAATTCCCACTCATAAATTGGTAAGCCCGACTGTCGCCAACATTAGCAACTATAAAAATATTATTGACTAGAACAGTCGCTACAAGAGTCGTTCCCATTCCTTCCAAATCAGGATACTGAGTTGATTTTTCGACAATGCGCTCATTTTCTTTATTTATGTGTTTTTGCATCCAATTTTTAATAGTATCAATATCATTCAAATTGTTTTTTTCCCAGGCGTTGCCTAAATGAGAAACGGCCATTTCACTAGCTACGTCTCCTGCTTTATGACCACCCATTCCATCACATAGAACAGCTAATAAAATGCCTTGGCTATTTTTAAAATATCCAGCATAATCTTGATTATTTTTCCTTTTCTTTCCAATATCGCTTTGAAAAAAAATATGCATTACTACACCTCACCCAATCATCAAAAGTCATTATATTTTAATTGCTTTTTTTCTTAAACAACTAATAAAAAAACCATCTGTTCCAAAATTTTGTGGAAAAATCTGCATTAAATTGTCTTGAACCGTCTCATTCAAAACTTCACTCGCGACAACAGGCACTTTTTCAAAATTTGGATGAGTTGTTAAAAAGGACTCTATTGTTCCCTGGTTTTCTTCTTTGGTAATTGTACATGTACTGTATACTAATAATCCATCTTCTTTTAGTTTTGGAGCTACACTTGTTAAAATATCCAATTGAATTTTTTTTAGTTGAGTGATATCTTGAGATTTTTTTGTGTATTTGATGTCTGGTTTTCTTCTCATTAATCCTAAACCAGAGCAGGGTGCATCCACTAAAATACGATCAAAACTTTCGTCTTCAAAAGCTTCTTCAACTTTCCTAGCATCCATTGTTCTACCTTCAATTACTTTATCTACACGTAGTCTTTTAGCATTATCTTCAATTAATTTCACTTTATGCGGGTGCAAATCAAGTGCAACCACTTTACCACCTGCTTCTTGTGAAAGATACGAAGCAATATGTGTTGTTTTCCCCCCAGGGGCAGCACAAGCATCTAATACTTGGTGATGTGGTTCTATTTGCATAGCCGGTGCTACTAGCATCGAAGTTTCATCTTGTATCGTTAATTGGCCTGATTGAAATAAAGGTGACGAAGCGAAATGTCCTCCTTGACTAACTATGCCTGCTGGAGAAATAGAACTTTGCTCTACATTAAACCCTTCTTCTTCCATCGCTTTTATCGCTTCTTTTACAGATAAATATTTCTCGTTAATACGAGCACTAGAGTGGCTAGGATTTAAAATAGATTCTCCCAATTTTCTTGTTTCTTCTATTCCAATATCATCAATAAATTTTTCAACTAACCATCTTGGCATACTGATTTCGATGCTTAGCTTCTCAATAGGATCTTTTATTTCGTCAATCGATTTGAAACCTTTACGTTCAGCATTTCGTAAAACTCCATTGATAAATTTACTAACTCCAATGTGTCCTTTTTTCTTCGCTACTTCTACTGCTTCGAATAAAATAGCATGAGAAGGTATTTTATCTAAATAGATCATTTGATAAATAGATAAACGCAATAAATTACGAACCCAAACATCCAATTTTTGATTCTCTTTCAAAAAAGGAGCCAAATAGTAATCTAACGTTAACTTATGTTGCAACACACCATATACCAGTTCAGTCAATAAGCGCGCATCTGCTGGGGATAAATTATTTTTTTGAATGGTTTCATTAAGTAATAGATTAGAATACGAATTATCTTTTTCTATTTTTTCTAAAATAGACATCGCTAAATAACGACTTGTTTTTTTGGTGTTGCGTTTTTGCTCATTCTTATTATTTTCCATTTTCCCCTACCTTTTCTCCAATAGTTAATTGGTTTCCTATTCCACTCAAATAAGACTTTGTTTCCATTCTACTTTTCCCAGCAGGTTGAAGCTCATTAATTTGTAAGACGGTATTGTTGCCACAAGACACAAAAAAAGCTTTTTTTTCTATTCTAATAATAACTCCTGGTTCTTTATTTGTTTTCTCTTCTAAAGGTGTTACATCCCAAATTTTCAATCGATCATCACCAATAAAAGTATAAGCACCCGGCCATGGACGCATCCCTCGTACCTGACAATCAATTTCTACTGCTTCTTTAGTCCAATCAATAATTTCTTCTTCAGGTTTAATGTTAGGCGAAAACGTTACTTTTTCTTCATCTTGTAAGGCTGGTTTAATTTTACCGGTTAATAGATCAGGTAAAGTATCGATCAATAATTCTTTGCCTAATACACTTAAACGATCAAATAGCGTGCCGACATCATCACTTTTTGTAATAGCCAATGAACGCTGAGACAAAATTGCTCCCGCATCCATTTTTTTCTCCATATACATGATGGTCACACCTGTTTCTTTTTCACCTCTAATTAAAGCATAATGAACTGGGGCTCCTCCACGGTATTTAGGTAAAAGAGAGGCGTGAACATTAATAGCTCCATGTTTTGGTGCATTTAACAGTTTTTGCGGTAAAAATTGGCCAAAAGCTGCAGTAATAAGTAAATCTGGTTGCATCTCTATTACTTTTTCCATTTCATCAGAACCAGTTATTTTCTCCGGTTGCAAAACCAACAATTTGTGTTTAAGAGCTGCTATTTTCACAGGAGTCTGTGTCATAATTTTTTTTCGTCCAACTAATCTATCCGGTTGTGTAACGACAGCTACTATCTCATATTTTTCAGCAATTAATGCCTCTAATATTGGCACAGAAAAAGCCGGGGTCCCCATAAAAACTATTTTTGTCATGTTATGTTCTCCTCCATATAATCTTCTAAGTCTTCAGGTTCAATCTTTTGAATAATTTTATCTGTAAATAATTTCCCATCCAGGTGTTCTAACTCATGCTGAAAAGCGCGCGCTAAATAATCTTCTGCTTCAACTTCATAAGCATCACCATTTCTATCAAAATAGTGCAAGACAATCATTTCTGCTCGTTCAACTGTACCGTAGACTTCTGGAAAACTCAGACAACCCTCAACATCAATCGTTTTACCTACTGATTTTATAATTTTAGGGTTTATCATTTCAAACAAGCCTGTCTCTTCATCAACTTCAACTAAAGCTATTCTAAATGATTGGTTTACTTGTGGTGCTGCAATACCAATACCATCTCCAGCTACCATCGTTTCGTACATATCATCCATTAACTGAATAATTTCATCTGTAATAGCCAGTACTTCACTAGCTGGCGTAATCAACACTGGGTTAGGGTATTTTATAATTGGTAACAATGGCATCAACTTTTCCCTGCTTTCTTTAATTAAATAAAATGCATTGGTTCAGAATCAATGGCAATTTGTAACCCTTTAGCCATCTCTTTTTGAGATTGATTTAATAGTTCTTGCAATTGTGGAAACAATGTCGGCTCGTGTTTATATTTAATAATCGTTTGATAATAAAAACGATTATTTACTCGTGCCACTGCCTTTGGTGTAGGACCCAATAAAATAGTTTCCGGTTTTAAATTTGGTCTAATAGATTCTACAATCTCTTGCATTTTTTTTGAAGCTTGCAACTCTTCTGAATGGCTAGTTGTAATTAAAATAGTGAAATAAAACGGCGGATAATTCCCTCTATGTCTTAAAAGCATTTCTTTTTTATAAAAAGCATCATAATCATGCTCTTTCGCTAATTGAATAGAGTAATGTTCAGGATTAAAAGTCTGAACAATTACCTCACCTGTTAATTCAGCTCTTCCCGCTCGTCCACTTACCTGAGTTAATAGTTGGAATGTTCGCTCACTCGCTCTGAAATCAGGTAAGCCTAATCCAGTATCTGCATTTAAGACTCCCGCTAATGTAATATTAGGAAAATCCAATCCTTTTGCAATCATTTGAGTCCCCAACAATATATCCGCTTCCTTATTTCCAAAAGCTGATAACAGTTTTTCATGGGCTCCTTTTTTTCTAGTTGTATCTACATCCATTCTAATGACCTTCGCTTCAGGTAGAATGTCTTTTAGTTCTTCTTCTATTTTTTGTGTCCCAGTTCCATAATACCTGATTTTATGGCCATTGCAACTTGGACAGATACGAGGAATAGCTTCTTCATGCCCGCAATAATGACACTTCATTGTTTTCGTATCCATATGCAAAGTTAAAGAAATATCACAATTAGGACAAGGTAAAACAAATCCGCAATCTCGACACATGACGAATGAAGAATACCCACGACGATTTAGTAAAAGGACAATTTGTTCTTTTTTAGCAATACGATTTTTTATTTTTTCTTGCAACAAATTTGAAAAATTACTACGGTTTCCACTCTTCACTTCTTCACGCATGTCAACGACCTCTACTATAGGTAATTCTTTTTTATTCACCCGCTCAGGTAATTCAAGTAATGTATAAACTTTTTTATGAGCGCGTGCGCGCGATTCTAATGAAGGTGTTGCACTCCCTAATATTACAGGACAACTATGATAGTCCGCTCTCCATATAGCTATATCTTTAGCATGGTAACGTGGATTTTCATCCTGTTTATAGGTTCCTTCGTGTTCTTCATCAATAATAATGACACCAATATTTTTTACAGGTGCAAAAATTGAAGATCGCGCACCAACAACTACCTTAGCTTCCTGTCTTTCTATTTTACGCCATTCATCATATTTTTCACCTATTGATAAGCCACTGTGTAAAACGGCTACCGCTTCACCAAAACGGCCTTTAAAAGAATGGACCATTTGAGGAGTTAAAGCGATTTCTGGTACGAGCATTAAAGCTGATTGTCCATTCTTTAACGTCTCAGCTATTGTTTGTAAATAAATTTCTGTTTTCCCACTACCCGTTACACCTTTAAGTAAAAAAACTTCTTTCTCATGATGTTTAACAGCTTTCATAATAGGAAGCAATGCTTTTTCTTGAGTATCATTCAACATAAATGGTTCAGTTTTTTTAAATTCTTTATTTTTAAACGGATCCCGATAAATTTCTTCTTCAAAAAAAGAAAGCCATTTTTTATTTTGAGCTTCTCGTAAAATAACGGGAGAAATCCCATATTTTCCAGTCATTTCTTTAGTACTGATAGGCAGATTATTCAATGATTGAAGCTGACTTAGTAAGAGCAATTGCTTTGGTGCTCTTTTACCTAATCCTATTTTTTCTTCTTCTAATTGTTCAAATGTTAAGTTGGATTGAATCATACGTCTTTTTTTTGTTTTCGCTTGATTTTTTACCGAGTAGGTTAATTCAACGAGCTCTTTTTTTTTTAATTCTAATAACTGAGGCAGTAATCCTCGTTCAGTTGCTTCATCCCAAGTAAGTTCATTCTGCCCTTTAAATAATTCATACAATAAGTCTTCTGGTATTTCATCTATTATTTTCACTTTTTTTTCGTATTTTGCTCGCAACATAGCAGGTAACATGGTTTGATAACAAGTAATTTGAAAAGAAAAAGTCCATCTCGCCATTTCTCGACCTAATAATAACAATTCATCATTTAAAACAGCTGTTAAATCCATCAAGTTAGCTATAGCTTTTAAATTCCCTTCAAAATTACTTGCTTGAGTAATTTCAACAACAAATCCTTGAACTTTTCTAGCGCCTTTTCCAAAAGGAACTTCTACCCGCATACCAGGCATTATTTTTTCATTAAATTCAGCTGGAATCAAGTAATCATAGGGTTTATTTGTTTGCATTGTTGGAACATCTACAATAACCTGAGCAATTGAAACCACTCTTTATCACTTCCTTATTTAATCATTTGCTTTATCGCTATTTTAAAAATTTCTGCAGCAACTTCTTCTTTACTTCGAAGAGAAATTTCAATTGGTTCGCTATTCGGCATAAAAATAGTTACTTCGTTTGTATTTTTATTAAATCCAACGTTTGGTTTTGACACGTCATTAGCGACTATCATATTCGCTTTTTTGCGTTTTAATTTTTCTTGAGCATAACTTTCAAGGTCATTTGTTTCTGCAGCAAAACCGATTAGAAATTGTTTTTGTTTTTCTTGACCTAATTGATACAATATATCCCTTGTTTTTTCAAACTCTATGATAAGCGATTCTTCATTCTTTTTTATTTTTTTAGCAGCTTGTTTTTTTGGTCGATAATCAGAAACAGCTGCAGCCATTACGACTATATCGGCACTATTATATGTTTTCATTACTGTTTCTAACATTTCTGAAGCTGAACTAATGTGTACAACGTCAATTCCAAAAGGATTGGATAACTGTTTCGTAGCAGAAATAAGTGTTACATGTGCTCCTAAATCTCTGGCAACACTTGCTAAACTATAGCCCATTTTTCCAGATGAGTCATTTGTTATATATCTAACAGGGTCAATACGTTCTTTTGTTCCACCTGCCGTTATAATGACATGTTTATTTTTTAAGGGTAAATCTAGTTGTTGAGATACCAAAAATTGTTTTATTGACTCAACAATCGTTACTGGTTCTGGAAGTCTACCCTTGCCTTCATATCCTTCTGCCAAGAAACCTGTTTCTGGTTCCATAACAAAGCGATTATCCGCTCTTAAGGTTGTAAGATTACGTGCTGTCGCTGGATTTTCCAGCATATGTGAATTCATGGCAGGCACAACAAAAACTGGAGCTGTCGTAGCTAATAAAGTCGTAGTTGCAAAATCATCTGCTATCCCATTCGCTAGCTTAGCAATAATATTGGCAGTAGCAGGTGCGATAACAGCTATATCTGTCCAATCAGCTAAATGAATGTGACTGACCTTATCTTCTTGTCTTTCATCAAAAGTATCAGTGTACACATGATGTTTACTTAATATTTGAAAAGTTAAAGGAGTTACAAATTCCTGGGCTGATGCAGTCATAGCGACTTTAACATTCGCTCCCTGTTTAATTAACTGCCTAACTAAATCAGCAGCTTTATAGGCAGCTATACCGCCAGAAACATATAGTACGACATTTTTATTATCTAACACCTTGTCTAGCCCCCTTCATAATACAGCTGTATATTAACCATACCTTATTACATTTTACTAAAAAATAAAGCATTTGTCTTGTAAACCTTGTAATTCATTAGTTTTACTGCTCCTTTAAAAATAAAAATACTCCAAAAACAGGTAAATACCTATTTTGGAGTAAGTGTAAAATCTTTTTAGCAATTAAATAAGTAAACTTATTCTGTAGGACCGACAGTGGTAGGATCAATAACTAAATCTCCCGCATCAATTTCTTCTAGTGCACGTCCTACGTTTTTATGTGACTGGTAGGTTTCTAACATAGGCATAGCTTTAGCTTCCAATTCGTGCGCACGTTTACTTGCTAAAATAACCAAAGAATATTTTGAATCAATTTTTTCTAGTAAACTATCAATAGATGGTAATAACATCATAATTTTTACAACTCCTCAATCATTTTTTTGTATCGATGAATCACACGCGAAACTTTCAAGTGTTCGCATTCAATGATATTTTTAATTTTAGTAACTGCCTTTTCTACTTTATCATTTTCAACAGCATAATCATAGTGTTGCATCAAGTTGATTTCTTCAATAGCTTTTTCCATCCGACTTTCAATGACACTCGATTCATCTGTTCCTCTTCCTATAATGCGCGATTTTAATTCTTTTAATCCTGGAGGAGTCAAGAAAATAAAGATCCCTTCAGGCATTTTTTCTCGCACCTGTAAAGCACCTTGAACTTCAATCTCTAAAAACACATCTCTACCACTTGCTAATGTTTGATTAACATATTCTAGTGGTGTTCCGTAATAATTTCCAACGTATTCTGCGTATTCTAATAAACCGTCTTTTTCAATTAAATCTTCAAATTGTTCTTTTGTTCTAAAAAAATAATCAATCCCATCTATTTCTCCTGCGCGTTCTTTGCGCGTAGTCATTGAAATAGAATATTCTAAGTCATTTTCTTCTTGTTCAAAAATAGCTTTTCGTACAGTTCCTTTACCTACACCAGAAGGTCCCGAAAGAACAATTAAAAGTCCACGATCTATCATGTCAAAATCCTTTCCATCCTAAAAAAAATAAGTTTATTTCTTTTTTATAAATAAATAGTGTTTTAATCAAACGTTGCTAAAAAGAGTTTAAGGGTTTCCATCTCTTCATTCGTTAAAGTCAAGCCTTTACCCATTTTTTCATGATTTGGTGCCCAATCACGGATATCAAATTTTGGTTGATTGCCATTCCAACTGACTAAATTCAATTCTTTCTGCCATCCTTTATTATTCTTAGATAGCACTGTGATTTCTTCCATTATTTCATAAGAAAATTTTTGAGACACTATCTCTCCACCTCACATATAAACAATAAAATCAAATTTTGTTAACAACTAGTTATAAGCATTTGCCTTTCAGTGTACCATAAAAAATAGAAATGGTGAATATTTTTTTTATTTTCATTTGTTCTATATAAAAAGCTATGTTATTTCCATTAGATCAATTTTTAAAAAATTATTAAACTAGTAACAACAGCTCATCTTTAATAAAAAAAAGCAGCGTGAACAATAATTGTTCACGCTGCTTTTTATAGTTTAAACAGGATGAGTTTAGTATTCTAACCCATATCTTTAACTTTCATCAATCTAGTTATATTCGCTCTTTCATTTTCATCCAGTTTCATCTGAATAAAATAAATTGTTTCTTCTAATTGAGGTATTGTCATGTATTCTAAAGCATTTACACGACGACGTGTTTTCTCAATTTCATCTGCCATTAATTGACAGGTTTTTTCTATTTCTGAAAGTTCCAATAGTTCAGTCATAACTGCAGACATTTTTTCAATGGAAGTATCAAGTTCACTATTTGAGTTCAAGTAACCATATCTTAACTCATTTGTATCTTGACTCTCATCGTATCCAAAATTCATAACTGGAACTGAAACACTCATGATATTTTTTTCATACATCTCTAACTCAACTGAACGTGGTGGTATTGCTACCAGTTCTTCAATAAAATTTTCGTTCAATAAAGCCTTAGCCATTACAAAAGATTGCATTGCGCTAGTTAATTTTTCTTCCACTATTGAACGTAATTCATTGTTTTTTCTGATTAGAGTAATAAATTGGCGCATCAATTCATCTTGTTTATCTTTCAATAACTTATGACCACGAGTTGCCGTACTTAACCGTTGCTTTAAAATGGTCAGTTCCATTCTTGTAGGGTTAACATTTAATTTCGCCATTTAGACTTATTCCCCTTTCGGCAGGTATTCGTCTAACATATCATCTTTGATTCGTTTTAATTCTGTTCTTGGCAGAATAGCTAATAATTCCCAAGCCAAATCTAGTGATTCTTCAATCGAACGATTCGTATAATTACCTTGGTTTACATACTCGTTTTCAAAACGTTCACCGAATTTAGCAAATAGTTTATCCGTTTCGGAAAGAGCAGATTCTCCTAAAACAACTGCTAATTCTTTCGCTTGTTTCCCTTCTGCATAAGCAGCAAATAATTGGTTCATTGTTGGAGCATGATCTTTTCTTGTCTTTCCTTCTCCTGTACCTTTATCTTTTAAACGAGACAATGATGGAAGTACATCAATTGGAGGTTGGATACCACTATTGAATAAATCACGTGATAAAATAAGTTGTCCTTCAGTGATATAACCTGTTAAATCTGGTATGGGGTGAGTAATATCATCTTCAGGCATAGTTAGTATTGGAATTTGTGTTACAGAACCTTTTCCACCTACTAAACGACCGGCGCGTTCATATAATGTTGCAAGATTCGTATACAAATAACCTGGATAACCACGTCTTCCTGGAACTTCACGTCTAGCTGCTGAAATTTCACGTAACGCTTCACAATAATTGGTCATATCTGTCATAATAACTAGAACATGCATATCTTTTTCATAAGCTAAATATTCAGCTGCTGTCAACGCCATTTTTGGAGTTGCAATTCTTTCAATAGCCGGATCATCTGCTAAGTTGATGAACATAACTGAATGATCGATAGCTCCTGTTTTACGAAAATCCTCCATAAAGAATTCAGCTTCTTCAAAAGTAATCCCAATTGCAGCAAATACAATAGCAAACTCTTCTTCAGAATCTAAAACGGTTGCTTGTCGAGCTATCTGAGCTGCCAATTCTTTATGTGGCAATCCTGAACCTGAAAATACAGGTAATTTTTGTCCTCTAACTAGGGTATTCAAATGGTCAATAGAAGAAATTCCTGTTTGAATGAATTCATCTGGGTAATCGCGAGCCATTGGATTAATCGGTTCACCATTTACATCTAATGTTTTTTCTGGAATTAATTCAGGACCATCATCGTTGATTCGTCCCATCCCATCAAACACACGACCAACCATGTCTTCAGAAACGTCTAGTGATAAGGGTCTACCTAAGAAACGAACTTTTGTATCTTCTAAATTTATTCCACTTGATCCTTCAAAAATTTGAACCATTGCCTTATCGCCGTTAATTTCTAAAACTTGACCACGTCTTTTTTCGCCTGTTTGCATTTGTATATCAACTAGCTCATCAAATTTAACGCCTTCTACTCCTTCAACTGCCATTAAGGGGCCAACAACTTCTGTTACTGTTTTATATTCTTTAAGCATCTGTGTCCATTCCCCCTTCTTCAACAATCTGATGGATAGTGTTTTTAATGTCTTCTTTTAATTCATTAAACTTGCCGATTTCTTCTTCCGAAATATATTTGCTACGTCCAATTTTTTCTCGAACTGCAACGGTCCCTTCAATAATTTCATTGAAATAAGAACCTAATTTCATGCCAGCTAATGCTTCGTCTTGGAAATCAAGGATAGTAGAAAGCATTCCATACTGTTTTTCTATCGATGTATAGGTATCAACATCATCAAAAGCATTTTGTTGTAAGAAATCTTCACGAATCATTTTAGCTACTTCAAGTTTTAATCGGTCTGTTTCTGATAGAGATTCAACACCTACCAAACGAACAATTTCTTGCAATTCAGATTCGTCTTGTAATAACGTCATGGTTCTTCTTACCATGCCAGTCCAATCTTTTCCTAATTTTTTTCCAATATAGGTTCCTAATTCAGATGAATACAATGAATATGAAGATAACCAGTCAATAGATGGAAAGTGACGTTTTTGAGCCAATAAATTGTCTAAACTCCAAAACACTTTTGCTACCCGCAAAGTATTTTGAGTTACTGGTTCTGATGTATCTCCACCTGGAGGTGATACTGCACCAATCGCAGTGATACTTCCTTCACGGCCTTCAGAACCTAATGCAATAATTTTACCAGCACGTTCATAAAATTCTGCAATTCGACTACCAAGATAAGCAGGGTATCCTTCATCCCCTGGCATCTCTTCTAAACGACCTGACATCTCACGAAGTGCTTCCGCCCAACGAGACGTTGAGTCAGCCATAATCGCCACACTATAACCCATATCTCTAAAGTATTCTGCAATTGTAATACCTGTGTAGATAGAAGCTTCACGAGCAGCAACTGGCATATTTGAAGTGTTGGCAATCAAGATGGTACGTTCCATAATCGATTCACCAGTGCTAGGATCTACTAATTCCGGAAACTCATTAATTACGTCTGTCATTTCATTTCCGCGCTCACCACATCCAACATAAACCACTAAATCAACATCAGCCCATTTAGCTATTTGGTGTTGCACAACTGTTTTACCCGCGCCAAAAGGTCCTGGAACTGCTGCTGCTCCTCCTTTTGCTACAGGAAATAACGTATCAATAACTCGTTGTCCTGTAATCATTGGAGCATCTGGATTTAATTTTTTAGCTGTTGGACGACCTTGTCTAACTGGCCATTTTTGCAGCATCGTAAATTCTTTTAACCCATCTTCAGTATCTAGTGTATAGATTGTTTCATTGATATCAAAACTTCCATTTTCAATGCTTTTAATCGTTCCTTCAACACCATAAGGTACCATTATTTTGTGTACAATCACTTTGGTTTCAGGAACAGTTCCAACGATATCTCCTGCAATCACTTTAGTTCCAACTTCTACAGTCGGAGTGAATGCCCATTTATCCGTACGGCTTAATGATTTAATTGAAACACCACGAATTAAATAGTTGCTATCTGTTTTTTTCATAAACTTATCTAATGGACGTTGAATCCCATCAAACATTTGTGAAATCATTCCAGGAGCCAATTCAACTGATAAGGCTTCTCCAGTAGTTTCTACTGTTTCCCCAGGTCCAATCATTGATGTTTCTTCATAAACTTGAATAGAGGCTACGTCATTACGCATTTCAATGACCTCACCAATTAATCCAAGTTTACCAACTTTACAAATATCTTGGATATTGGCTTCCTCCATCCCATCAGCCGTAACTAATGGTCCAGAGACACTCACAATTCTTCCTTTGTTCAAACTGGTAACCTCCTATAAAATATTTTGTCCAACTGCTTTTTCAACATTTTGTTGAATTCTATTTTTCCCGATATCCAATGATCCTAAATGATTCGGTATTAAAATAACCGCTGGTTGAGCTACTTGATCGTATCGTTCAATTGTTTCAGGTATTAATTTCCCTAATGGTTCGGTTAAATAAATAATCCCATAATTTTCTTTAGCTAATTGGTCTACAATACGTCTGGCTTCTTTAGCTTCAGATGCATAAAAGATATTAAAACCTAAAATTTTAAAAGGCAGAATGGAATCTTTATCACCAACTACACCTATTTTATAAGCCATAAATGATTCGCATCCTCTCTCTTATGTCTTTAATTGGAAGGTTATTTTCTTTCCCTACTAAGATTAAGCGTAAGTTTTTCACTTCGTTTTCTTTAGCATACATATAAGCCAGTATAGGCATCGGTCCAAAAACTTCCAGTTTAGCGTCTTTCATTTTCTCCATATAAGCATTATCCGTATGCAAGTCAAGTTTTACAGGTGATAGTTCTTGCGTTTCTGGATTAATAGAGTTCAAAACAATATCGCTGTATTTACCTTCAGAAAGTTTTTTTCCAGCATCAATTAAATTCTCGTTACTGAGTTGAATCAGCTCTTTTTTAGAGATACTTCCTGAACTTGATAAAATTGTTGTCAAAAAGTTTTGTGACCGTTTTTGTTTGATAGCTCTAGATAATGTAGACAAATTGTTCAAATCAATCAACATTGTAATCAAATCAATTACTTTTGAATCTCCAATACTCTCTGCTAATTGTTTCAAGTGAGTAAAATAGCGTCGATCTAAAATAATATCAATTGATTGAACATTATGGTATTCATTGTAATCTGTTTTAACTTCTTGGATGCTAGTCATGTATTCTTGACTTAGTTCATCTGATTTTTCTGTTTCTACTGCTTGTTTAAAAGATGAAATAGATTCTTTTCCAATCGGAATAAGCATATCAGAAAAATCATTTTGAGTTAAATTTTCTTTTAACATTACTTTTAAATTATGATAAGAATAACGCAATGAAAACAACTCAATTAAAGCTGGTTCAGGACTAATCGTAAATAGTTCTTCGTACATGCGTTTCAGTTCATTTACAAGTAACCTATCGTAATTTTTTGTTCGCTTTAACTCTTCGACATCATTGCGATAGGGTGTATCTTTTAATACACTTAGTGCTTCCTCGAAATTAGAAGACTGTAGCATCCGTTCAAATTGATCATTTTTAAGGAGGTTACTTTCGAAAACACGAATGCGTGCATTAGTCCCAGCAAAAGCTGTTGGCTTCATTTATTCTCCCCCTTTTTATTAAAACAATTTCTTAGAAACAGATGGTATTAATTGACTTTTAATTTCAGTGATCAAAGAATCAAACAAATAATTGTATTGGATACCTGTTTGGTCTTTAACAATAAACCCTGATTTCTTACTAATCGTTTCTGACGATAACGATACGGGTATACCTTGTTGAGTAAGACTTCTTAACCAATATTCAGACACTTTCGAACTAGAATGTTCACCAAGAACTAATTCAATGGTTTCCAATGACTTAAATTGTTCCAAGACAGATAATAAAAATTGTTGAAATTCTGTTTCGTCCCATTGTTCCATAGTTGTTTGAACTTTTTCAAAAATATTTAATAAAAAATGTTGCTTTTCAGCTAATATTTTATTTCGTTTTTGATTTTCTAAGCTGTTTTTATTCTTCTCAAAATCATCTGCCAAACGTTTGTCAATTAATTTTATTTGTCTTACTTTTTCTTCTTCTATTTTTACTTCAGCTAGTGCAATTGTTTCTTTTGCTTCTAATTCAGTCTGGCGTATTTTTTCTTGTATTTCAGCTTTCTTTTTATCAATCATACGATCAGTAATGAGTTTTAAATCTGACATGATTTCCCTCCACTCTTAACTATTTCTTGTTTATATAGAAAATAATCGATTTTCTATACGTTTAATACTAATAAGAATGAAATAACGAAACCTAAGATTGCATAAGTTTCAACCATCGCTGAAAAGATAATTCCTTTTGTTGCATGCTCTGGTTTTTTAGCTAAAATTTGGATACCCGCAGCAGCAACCCGTCCTTGAGCTATACCTGAGAATAATCCAGTGAAAGCAATTGGCATTGCAGCCATTAACAAATATAAACCTTGACCCAAGGTTGTATCAACACCTGTATTCAAGTAAATTAAGAACGCAATAACGAATCCATATAATCCTTGAGTACCTGGTAGCAATTCTAAAATCAATGCTTGTCCAAATTTTTCTGGTTGTTCTGTCGTTAGTGCGGCTGCTGCTTCACCAGTCATACCCACACCTTTAGCTGAACCAATTCCTGAAAAGATTGTTGCGAATCCAATTCCCATTGCTGCAAAAAATAAACCACCGTTATTTTCAGTTAAAAATGTTATTAAATTTCCCATTATAAAATTCCTCCATTATTGTTTTTTATGTCTCTAGTTAAAATTTTCATTGTCTTTTCTTTAAATAAATATGTTTTTCAAACGTCTTTAACGGGCTAAGTGCATGTCCGCCACCTTCATAAAATTTACCAAAAAATTCAACATATTGTAACCTTGCTGTATGCACATACGCACTCAGATAAACTAAGAAAATATTTAAAGTGTGTAGCGCGATAAACAGTACTATCCCTACAGTAAACTTAGCTACTGGTGGAAGGAAATCAACAATCATATTAAATGCTGCTGCGATACTTCCTCCTGAAACACCTAGAGCCATCAATCTAGTATAGCTGACCAAATCGCCCACATACCCAGTAATACCGTATAAATTATAGAATCCTAGGGCAGCGCCGATACCTTTGTTTTCTGAAGATAACACAGTTACGAAAATAATCCCAATAACGTTTACGCCAATTAGAATATAAGCAACTAAATTAAGAATTGGGCTTTCAAAGACCATCATCCCTAATACTAATAAACCGATACCTACTAAAATTCCAACCCAAGCCATGCCATCAACATAGCTAGAAGCGCGTTCTTGCTTTCTCCACTTGACGCCACTATTAACAAGCAACCCATATATAAGTTGAACAAAACCAAAGATAACTGAGATAATTAATATCGTTATGACATCAGATGTCGTAGACAGAAGTTGGATGGGTAATTCATACCCCATAAAGCTACCATAAATCAAACCCCAAGTAATTACGGAGTAAGATAACAAGTTGAAAAAGCGAATAAATTTAGCCATTCCACGATCAAGATTAAATAATTTTTGAGCAGCAAGAGTACCAATTAAAAGAATCAATCCGTAACCTACGTCTGCACTCATCATGCCAAAGAAAACTAAATAAAAAGGCATCATAACTGGTGTTGGATCGATATCGTTATATTTAGGCAAACTATACATTTCAGTTATACTTTCAAAAGGTTCTACAAATTTATTGTTGTTTAAAACTACCGGAACGCTATCAAATTCCTTCATTTTAATTTCTTCTGAGATAACCGCATACTTATCTTTCCCAACATGTTCGTCTAACAGTTTACTTAAATCAGAAAACTGATCTTCTTCTAACCAGCCATTTAACAAGAACAAGCTTTTACCGTTCAACAAAAGATCTTTTCCTATTTCTCTTTGATGTATATTGTAATAATATTCTTCACCTAATTGTAATTCTTTTAATTGAGGAGAAAACTGTATTAATTCTTTTTCGAGTTTTTGTTCTTTTTCTTGTAGCTGTTTATTTTCTGACATGTTTCTTTGTAACTCTTCTTTAGGTAACGATTGGTAAGGGTAGTTGAATTTAGTAAACTGAAATTGATTCAGAACGTCTTCAATTGTTTGCTGATTTTCTTTTGCAGTGATTATCAGATAAGCAGCTTCATCCTTATATTGGAAAATTTCATCAACATAATTCGGTCCAGATTCTTTTAACGCTTCTTTAAATCCTGATACATTTCCTGTAGAAATAGTTCCAACAAATGCTGAAGTTACTTTGAATTTTGCTAAATCATTTGGGTTGAAACTCAATGGTTCCCACTTGCGTAAAAAAAGTTCTTCTTCATTTAGCGTTTTTTGTTTTTGATCTAAAATAATAAGTTCTTTTTCTTTTTCTGAAACATCCTGGCAAATATCTTTCAACCGAGTAACTGAAATTGTTTCTTCCAATTCTGCCAACGTGTATTCTTCTCTCCCTGACTTTAATTTAGCAAACATTCCTGCTTTAGGAATGTGTTGATTTAAATAAGTCAAAGAATATTGAATATCCTTTAATCGTTCTTCGTATTCTGTTCTCCCAACTGCCGGTTTTTCTTTGGAGTAGTAATCAAGAAGCGTTGATTCCTCTAAAGTAGACAGGTCAAATAATTCTAATCTCTGTAGCTCCTGTACTGCTTTTAGAAGAAGGTCTTTATCTGTTTGTTCAGCCAAGAGAGTTACTTTTTTCATTTTAGCTATTGCCATAGCGATTGACGACCTCCTTAACAATGTCATTAACTACATTTGTTTTATTCATCTGAACGGACTCTTTCATCTCTTTTACTTCGACCGCGATTACTTTATTTAAATCTTCTTCTATAGAGGTGACTTTTTGATCATATTCTTTTTGTTGCTCAACTTCATATTTTTTTAATTCTAAGGATAATTCCTTTTTTTGTTCTTCAATTGTTGCTTGCTCTTCAGTTTTTATGTTTTTTATTTCAACAACACTGTCTTGTTCTAATTTCGTTGCTCTTTCTTCTGCTTCTTTGACATATTCTACAGTTTCTAGACTCATTGTCTCACCTCCTCTAAATAAAAAAATAGGCGTGCTTAAAAAGACTCCTTCTCACCCCTTGAAGAATTATCCTTGAAAGCTGTCGCCCAACCATTGTACTCTATTTAATTAAGTAAAATAAGCTTATCTTAAACAATCAGATGTTCACAAATACTTCTTCTTTAAGAAACAACATCTTTCACCCAATCTTAGTCCTTTAGAGACTATGTCTGTCTCTAAAAATAACTTATTTTTCAGCTTTTTTTAATAATATAATTAAAGCCACACGCATATTATTATACCGTTTTCGAGCCCAAATTACAATATACAAGGCCTAAATAAAATGATATTATTTTATTTATTATTTTTTTCCGCCCCAAATGAAAATAGTGCGATGGATCCGAATCCTGTATGCGCAGCAATTGTTGGCCCGTATGGATAGATTTGGATATCTTTAACTGACGTTTTTTCTAAAAGAGCCTTTTTTATCCAAGCGGCTTCCTCAGGAACTCCTACATGCCCAATAAAAATTGTTTGTTTCTCCGGTTCTATCATACCTTCAACTGTTTTTTGCACCAAAAATTGCAATGATTTTTTACGTCCACGTACTTTTGCAAATGGTACTAATTTGCCTATACCATTCATAACAATTATTGGTTTGACATTTAATAATGTTCCTAAAGTTGCTGAAACAGCTGAAATACGGCCGCCTCTTTCTAAATGTTTAATATCTTCTACCGTTACCCACGAATAAAGTTTCATTTTATACTCTTCAACCCACTGAGCTACTTCTGCTAATGATTTCCCCGCTTTTTTTAATTGTACTGCTTCATAAATCAATAAACCGTCTCCAAGACAAACTGCTAGAGTATCTATAACAGTAATATCAATTGATCCGTATTCTTCTTTTAACATATCAACAGCTACCATCGCATTATTGTAAGAACCACTTAAACCAGATGAAAATGCTAAATAAAGAACGGACTCTTTTTTTTCAATATAATATTTAAATATTTCCAAATATGTTCCAATATTTGTTTGAGAAGTTGTCGCAATCGCTCCATCTTTTACTGCTTGAAAAAAAGCTTCTCTATCAAACGTTTCCCCTAAATCATCTAGATATTCCTTATTATTCATATTAATCGTCATATTTATAATGTGGATGTCATTTTTTTCCACAAACTCCAACGGTAAGTCACAACAAGCATCTGCCATTATTTTGTATGTCATTATAAAACTCCTCATTAATCATGCCTTTTCTATTTTCATTTTTCGCTTTTCTCTTTCCCTTTCTATTATAGCTAGAATACTCATGAATGAAAACTTTATCGTTAATAATTTTTAAAAGACTTGCAAACAGGAACGTTTGTTCGTATAATAAACATATCAAACAAACGTTCGGAGGAATCGATATGGAAAAGAACCTAGCTGAGCAATATTCTATGTTTTTTAGCAAAAAAGTTTCTTTAGTCAAAAAATTAGATTCAATGAAGTCTCTATCTCAAATGCCGGAACACCAAATTTTATTTTTTTTAGCTCAGGCTTGTGAGCGGAAACGACCTATCATTCTTCAAATGAACAAAACCAATCATGTTTTATCCATCAATGAAAAAAAAGGTACTATCAGTTATTTTCAAAATAAAAGCGGCATGTTTGTTTTAGAAAGTACCAATTCTCAACTAACCCATATGCTTTCTTATAAAGATGTCCGTCACATCCGTCTTGCTTAGATTTGATAGTATGTATTGAAACTCTTTAGCTCCATTGTTTATAAAAAACATTAATAATTAAAAATATTCTAAATGAGTATCAGTTAGCAATGACACATTTTTTTTACAATTTGTGTCATTTTTTATTCTCGCGAATTGCAAGATTAAGCTAGAACCTAAAAAAGCCATTCGTGGTACACTCAAAATGTATTTCAATCAAAGAAAACATAGGAGTGACCACGGATGACCTACACTCATCTAACCACTGAAGAATTAGTAATGATAAAAACATATTTCCATCAAAAGGTTCCTATTTTGACAACTGTCAACAAACACAATATATAGTACTAGGTTAATTTTTTTTCTTAGTTTCGCACGATTTTTTTTGCTTTGTCCATTGAAATTGCAAAAGGAAATCCATTTAGGATAAAAAAATCTTTCAATTATTTTGCTGTGTGCTTACTATTTACCAGACGTCTATATCTTTTCGTTCACCTTTAAAATTGTTGTTCTTTTGATGGCGCTCCGCCAATACCGTGGCAACATCATCAATGGCAATGCCTTGATTATGCAGCAAGACTCCAAGGTGGTACAGCAAGTCAGCTGTTTCATTTGCAGTATCTTTTTTGTCTGCATTTTTTGTGGCAATAATGACTTCAACTGCTTCTTCACCAAATTTTTTGGCTATTTTATCGGTTCCTTCTGTTAATAGATAATGAGTGTAGGAAGCCTCTCCTTTCTCTTTTGCCCGGTCTTGAATGGTTTGCTCGATATCTTTCAGCGTAAAAGCTGGAGCAATATTAAAACAGCTTTCCGTGTTTCGGTGACAAGTTGGTCCTGCTGGGTCTACCAAGATGAGCAAAGCATCCTGATCGCAATCCAAATACATTTCTTTTACATATTGGATATTCTGACTGCTTTCGCCTTTTTTCCACAGTCTCTCTTTGCTCCTAGAATAAAACCAAACTGCTTCTTCTTTTTTTGTGATTTCGAAAGCCTCTTCATTCATGTACCCAACCATTAGGACGTTTTTATTCGTGTAATGTTGCAAGATAACCGTCAATAATCCTTTGGAAAAATCAGGCTTCAAATCATCGTAATTAGACATAACGCATCGATACTCCTTTCTTTGAACAGCCGTTTTTCACTTCAGCAATCGAGACTTCTTCATCATGAAAAATGGAGGCGGCTAATCCGGCAGATACATCAGTCTCCTTGAATAAGTCTGCAAAGTGCTGAGCGTTTCCTCCACCTCCAGAAGCAATGACAGGAATATGGACGGCTTGTTCAATTAGCCTCAATAGCCGATGATCAAAACCTTGTTTCATTCCATCGTAATCCATACTGGTGACTAGTAATTCTCCGGCACCTAATGCCTCAACTTCTTTTACCCATTCGAGCGTTCGCTTAGATGTCCGCTTTTTTCCGCCATGAGTATAGCAAAACCATTCTTCTTCTTCGGGTTCCCATCGTGCATCGATTGCAATACAGATGCATTGCGAGCCAAACTTCTCACTAGCCTCTTTAATGAACGAAGGATTTGCCAATGCAGAAGAATTCAAGCTGACTTTATCGGCTCCTGCATTGAGTAGCTTGGAGATGTCTTCCAGATTTTTAATTCCACCTCCGATAGTTAAAGGAATAAACAATTCCTTGGCTGTCTCGCGGATGACATCAATCATGAGTGCATGTCCCGTTTCCGTTGCAGAAATATCCAAAAATACCAGTTCATCCGCTCCGAAAGCATTGTATTTTTTCGCCATTTTAACCGGATCGCCAATTTTTCTTAATTGTTTAAATTGAATACCCTTGAACACTTGACCGTCTTTTACATCCAAACAAGGAATGATCCGTTTTTTAATCATCGTCTAGTCCCTCCCAAAAAGCATACGTGTTGGCTGCTTTTCCAACAATCGCTGCAGCAACACCGGATTTCTCTAAATTTCGGATGTCTTCGAGACTGCGTATACCGCCTGAAGCCGTAATAGGGTGTTTGGATAACCTTGCTAATGCACCGGTCAATTCCACATTTGGACCACCCATCTTTCCATCTTTTGTAGTATCTGTATAAATAATACCTCCTAGAGGCAAATCGGTTACCGCTTCGGCTACCTCGTAAATGGTCTCTTCACTGACTTCTGTCCAGCCATTCAATACGACCTTCTCCCCTTTCGCATCAAGTCCCAAGTAAATCTTTCCTGGATAGCGTGTGGTCATTTTCGCAAGCCATTCTCGATCCTGAAGACCTTTGGTTCCAACAATGACATAAGAAGCTCCTGCTTCAAGGTAATGCTGGATGGTCTTTTCAGATCGGATTCCCCCACCGATTTCTATCGGAACGGTACTTTTTTTCAAGAGTGTTTCGATATAAGCGCTAGAAGTTGGTTGTTTCTTGACTGCTCCCATCAAATCAACAATATGAATCCGTGTGACTTGAGGGTATTGATTATAAAAAGCAATGGCTTCTTCAGGTGTTCGTTTCATTTCTTCTTTAGTTGCATAATCCCCTTCTGTCAGGCGGACACTTTTATTGTCAATCAAATCGATTGCTGGCCATATCTCAATCATTCAAATCCTCCTTGCAGTGCTTGATTTAAAATCGCTAATCCTTTTTTTCCACTTTTTTCAGGATGGAATTGAATACCTAAAATGTTCTTTTTTTGCACAATAGCTACCACTTCTTGCCCATAATCAGCTGTAGCGACAATGTTTTCTTTGGTGACTGCTTTATAGGAATGAATGAAATACACATCTCCATTTAAACTCGGAAGAGTTGAGTGTAACGCATTCCATCCGAGATGAGGTACAGGGTGTGGGCTAATGATTCTTTCAACGGTACCGGGCAGATAGCCCAGACCGTCAATATCCCCTTCTTCACTGTGCTCAAACAACAACTGCATGCCAAGGCAGATCCCCACCAATCGTTTGGTTTCTTTTAACTCATTCAATAAAGGAAGCAGGTCTTGTGCGTGAATTCGTTCCATGGCATCTTTGAAGTGTCCGACACCTGGCAGGATAATGGTGTCTGCCTGCCGAAGGGTATCTCCGTCTTTGGTTACTTCTACCTCATAGCCCAGAAAACGGATGGCATTAGTTAAATTGGCAATGTTTCCCAAACCATAATCCATAATTGCTATCATTCGATCACTCCTTTGGAAGAGGGCAGACGGTTGACACCTGAATCACTCAGCGCTATCCGAACACTTTGGGCAAATGCTTTGAATAAAGCCTCAATTTCATGGTGCGTATTTCCTCCCCTGATTAAATCCAGGTGGGTTGTGTACCGGGCATGAATGACGACCGCATAGAAAAACTCTTTAACCAGTTCCACATCAAACGTTCCAACGGTCGCTTTTGAAAAATCTGCATCAAAGTGCAAATAAGGGCGTCCGCTGATATCGGTCACTGATCGAGCCAATGTTTCGTCCATCGGTACATAGGCTGTCCCATAGCGTGTTATACGCTCTTTTTCTTTACCCATTTCAGCCAACAATTGCCCCAATACGATGCCAACATCTTCAGTTGTATGATGAGCATCCACATTTGTATCCCCATCGACTGTCAAATTCAGTACAAAATGGCCGTGAAAAGCAAATAAATTCAGCATATGGTTCAAAAAACCAACTCCTGTTTCAATGTTAGACGGATCAAAACCTTGTTTCAACGACATGCGGATTTTTGTTTCTTTGGTATTGCGTTCTATAGATACTGTCATAGTCTTACTCTCCATTCTTTTATAATCGATTCGAGTTGCGTTAATTGTTCATCTGTCGCTATTGAATAGCGGACAGCTTTCTGCAGTAACGGATGGGACGAGTCAGGATACGTTCTCGGCTGAAATCCGCTTTGTTGGATGTACTTCCCTAATTCCAAGGCAACTTCACCGTAAGTAAAAACGAAGTTCGCTTGACTTGGCAGCACGGTCATCACATCACTGACTTCTTTCTTAAAAATGTCTTTCAATTTTCCAGCTAGCTTTCTTTGATGATTCATAAAGGTTTCCAGTTTAGTTGTATTTTCGAATAAGTATGCGGCTATATTGATAGATAAAGTATTGATTGGATAAGGGTGAGCGACCGAATTCAACAAGGTCATCGTTGCCGAACTGCTAGTCACTATTCCGATGCGCAAGCCCGCCAAACCATATATTTTGGAAAGTGTCTGCATGACAATAACATGCTCTCCTTCTGGACGAACGGCTTTTTGTTTCGCGAAGTCCATATAAGCCTCATCGATAATCAAATACCCATTCAGTTCTTGCATCAAATCCGCTGCAGCCTGGACAAATTCATCTGGATGAAGCATCCCAAGCGGATTGTTCGGCTGGGAACAGATGAAGAATGATGGTTTGATGTTTTCCATCTGTACAAGTGTACTTGCATAATCAAATAATCCATCCTCGTTACACTCCACCTTATATATAGGACGCTGCAATTGATTGGCGTATTCTTCGTACATTGAAAAGTCTGGCTCAAACGTCATTACAGGACCCGTTCCTAAAACCATCATACATTTTTGAATCCATTCATCTGAACCATTGGCAAAACTGACCAATTCAGGGTCCAGTCCATAGAATTCTCCGTACACCTTCGCCAGATGTTTGTACTCATCATCACCATATTGATTGAAAGGCGTTTTTAGCACAATTTCTTGCAATTCTTCATCTGTCAATGAACGGTACGGGCTTTCATTTTTGTGGATACGAATCATTTTTCTTCCTCCTTCCACCTGATAGCAAGAGAATCATGGTGTGCTTGTAATTCTTCTTCCTTTGCAATGCGCATGCCGAAGGGGGCCATTTGTTGGAACGTCTCTTTTTTCAACTGAATCACAGAATTGGTTCGCAGAAAGTCGTTCACCGTCAGTCCATTCGCAAATCGAGCATTTCCGTTGGTTGGCAGAACATGACTTGGACCTGCCACGTAGTCCCCAATTGCCTCTGGAGAATATGGACCAATAAAAAGAGCCCCCGCTGTTTTTATTTTAGGAATGTACTCTTCAGCATCCTCTGTCTGGATGGATACATGCTCTCCAGCAATCAGGTTCACGATTTCAATAGTTTCTCGTTTCCCTCTGGTCAAAATTGGATAGTGATGATCTTTCAGGCTTCCGTTGATGATACTTAACCGGCTTTGGTTCATTTTTTGCTTGTCAATTTCTGCTTCAATAGCGTCCAACTTTTCTTTATTGGTGCTGATTAAGAATGTACGAGCCATCTCATCATGTTCAGCCTGAGCCAGCACATCCAGGGCTACCCATTCTTCATTGGCAGTCTCGTCGACCACCAAAACGATTTCGGAAGGTCCGGCGATAGAATCAATTCCGACATCTCCATATACCAGTTTCTTTGCCAACGCAACGTACTGGTTTCCGGGACCTACTATTTTATCAACCTTTGGAATCGTTTCAGTCCCATAAGCCATTGCTGCTATGCCCTGAGCTCCGCCTGCTTGATAGACATGATCGACTTTAGCAATAAAGCAGGCAGCTAATGTGGTTTGATTGATTCCTCCCGGTTGAGGAGGGGTGACAATGATTGTTTCTTTTACTCCAGCTACATTGGCTAAAGTGGCTGTCATCAAAACAGTTGACGGATAACTTGCTTTTCCACCAGGCACATAGATCCCTATTTTAGTTAACGGCTGAATATTTTGGTAGCGTTCTGACTTCGGCATGGTTGACCATTTAATGGACTCTTGATAGGTATAAATTTGTTTATACGCTTCTTCCAATGCATCGCGCAGCTCGCTGTCCAATTCATTGTAGGCTTTCCTCATTTCCACAATTGGAACTTCTAACCGATCCGAATCCAATTCCACTCCATCAAATTTTCTAGCATAATCAATAAGGGCATCATCCCCTCTTTCCTGAACTGTATGGATGATATCCATTACCGCTTTGGCCTTGAAGAGATCGGTCTGATTTGAAGCTTTATACTGTCTTTTAAATTCTTCTGCTGTATACATCAATTCACCTTCAATACATTGATAATTTTTTGGATGTCCTCATACTTTGAAAAATAAGCATGTTTATTGGAAATGAGGCGAGCGTTAATCTCGTCTAGTCTTACTTGTTCGCTCAACCCATTTTCACGCAAAGTGGTCCCAGATTGAACTATATCCATGATGGCATCTGCCATGTCAATCGTCGCAGCCAGTTCAACAGAACCTTTCAAGGCAATAATTTTGACGGGTTGCATGATGGAATTAAAATAACGCTGTGTGTAGTGCACATATTTAGTCGCTACAATTGGATACTCGCTCCGAGGATGCTTACTAGCCAAAGCAAAATGACAATAACCAAATGGTAAGTTCATTAGGTTATTAAGCGGTCGATTTTGTTCAAACAATACATCACTCCCGGTTATTCCCAAATCGGCTATCCCCTCTTCCACGTAGACTGGAACATCTTCTCCTTTAACAAGCAAAAACCGAATATCTCCTATAAGGACGACTAGCTCTCTTGATACTGATTTCAATGCAGTGGACCATTCAGTCAACTGAATGGAATCAAGGTAATCGATGAAATCTTTTAGTTGTCTCCCTTTTGATAAAGCAATAGTTATCATATTGACACTCCCTTAAATTGTTATTGCCATTCCGAAAGCTTTTGAAGAACTCGTATACTGCCCTCCAGATCCAATTGGATTCACTGTATTTTTTTCATAAATTTGAATAAAAATTCCTTTGTAATAAGATTGCGTAGGGACGGCTAATAAATCAGAATAAACATACTCGACTCCCAATGAAGCTAATTGATCTTGCCACTGCTCAATTTCCTTTAATTGATCCGCTAATTCAGGAAAGTGTTTCTTTAAATAGTCCCCTTGATCAGCAGGTGCTTCTTTCATCAATCTAGCTAGTAGATGATCTTTTCCTAAACGGGAACCCAATGCATCATAGTTTCTGTCCTTAATGTATTGCTGAACCAATTCATCCTCATGTTCATCTTTGTTTAAAAGTTTTTTCAGCAACATATTATGACTGATCACTCCTACTGAAAGTGTAGTATGCAGCTCCTGTTGCAAGAAACAAATCATATCCTCCAGAACCTGAAACTGCTCCTTTATATCCGCTGAAAAGATCTCGGCTCCCAATTGCTTTCGTTCACTATCAACTGTGTAAACCGATCCGGCATAAGCAATTTTATCAGCATGCAATTGGTACTTCTTACGGTATCGCACAATTGCATTCGTCCAGTCGCTACGTAAAGCAAACAGTGCCCCGTTTCTTTCCCATTTGTGCCGACGTTCCATCAAATGTAAATCATCCTGAGACAATTCCCTCCATTGAAAGGGTTCCACTATCCCTAAATCAATTAATTCATAACTACGTTGCTGAAAATGATTCAGAAATCCCATCTCCTTCTGTTTTGTTTTCATTAAGTCCTGGTTCATCCTGATTTGATCCATAGTTGTCTCACTCCTATTTTAGTTAATTGATTTTACTGATTCTCTTCTCTAAATGAAAAACTATTTCATCCAATTTTAAAGGCATGGTACTATACATATAGGACTATCCTAATTTTTTTAATTTTACTTTTTAAAAAGGAGAAAAAAATGAAAAGAGACAATCATATCCATACAAATTATTGCCCGCATGCCTCGTTTGATTCTATAGAAATGTATATAGAAGAAGCGCTATTAAAGGGATTGAAAGAATTGACCTTTACAGAACATGCTCCTCTGCCAATCAAAGACCCTGTTCCAAAAAAGGACAGCGCTATGAAAATGGAAGATGTGGAATGCTATATAAGTACCTTGAAAGATATGCAACACAAGTATGCGGAAAAGATCCGCATTCATATCGGATTCGAAGTAGATTATATTGAAGGTCATGAAAAAAAGACAATTGATTTTTTGAAAAAATATCCAGAATGTATTGAACATTCCATACTGAGTGTTCACTTTCTTCAATTGAAACCCAATGACTATTTCTGCATCGACTATGACAGTGATTCTTTTGTACAAAAAGGAACATCTATCGGCTTTGAAACAATGTACCGTTGCTATGAAGAAACGCTCACCAAAGCACTGTCTCTTCCTTTCGGCGAATGGACACCTAAAAAGATTGGCCATCTGAACTTGATCCATAAATTCCAGAAAGCTTATATGGTTGAAGATCCTATACAGTGGGGAGCATTAATGGATCTGGCTAAAATGAATCATTACCGATTAGACTATAACTTTGCTGGGATAGACAAACCCCTTTATGAGAAGACTTACCCCGACGCCGACATGATGATGTATGCCAAAAAAATTGGACTGAATTATGAAACAGGTTCTGATGCTCATCAAGCAAAAGACATTGGACGTTACTTTTCATCTCTTGAAGAACTCTCTTGAAGAACTCTAATGAGGAGAGGAAGAGTATGACATTGTTTTTTTGCAATAGGACCTATTTCTCCTCCAATACTTCCTCTTCCATTTCCACACCAACGTGGTCAGAGACAACTGGCCTTTTTCCATCGAACACGACCTTGGAAGATTGGACGGGCATCGATTGATTGCAGAAAATATAATCTATACGGATCTAGCTCCTATTTTCTTCCCAACCATCGATGTTTTCTTCACAGATTAATAATCCATACTTTCCCTCCGTGATACTGCTCATACTGCAAAAAAATTAATTGGCACAACTCTCAGTTCAACTACTAATTCATCCGCTCTACAATCTACTAATTCAATATCGCTGCCTACATATCAGTCTTGTCCTTCTTTGCTTAGATCAATGAACTCATTAAGTGCAAAGTAAGGTTCTGTTGCAACATCAAATTTTCCTCTTTCTTGGATTTCTTCTAATCGGTTTGGCTCATCCGCCCCACTTGAATCCTAACTTGTTCCACAAACTGTGACACCCATGAGTACTGCCATTAGTGCAGCAACTATCCAAAAGCTAATTAATTTTTTCTTCATCTTGCATTCCTCCTATATTTTTCCATAATTTTGAACCTAGAATTTATATCGCAAAACAGTCAGAAAAAAAAAACTCCCGTCCTCTAGCAATAATGCTAGAGGACGAGAGTTGCCTCACGTGGTTCCACCTCAATTTATTGATACTTCACAGTATCAAACTCAGAAAGTACTATCATACTTTTGCACTGTAACGGGTGCGAGTCCCGAATCCAACTACTCCCAAAAATGGTTTCGCCGATTAGCTCAAAGATGTGTTCAATACATTTGTTTATGTGCTCTCACCAACCGCACACTCTCTGACAAACATCCTGTACCTACTCTTTCTTTTCAAAGCTTCTGTATTTCTATTCGTTTTGTAATTGTTATTTAATTTATCATATAAAAAATGATTTGTAAATAAAAACGAATTTCTTTTTTAATACAGAAGGTATCTCATTCAATCAGATTGCATTTTTTATTCATACTTTTATTTTTAGAAAGACTATTTTTAATAACTTAACTAATATTGAAGCTAGTTACACTCCACTAAACTTAATGAGTGGATCAACTCTAGACGCTACAATTTTATATAAGTTTTTTTCATTCTTGTTATTGTCCTTTTCTTTCTGATTATTTATTTACTAAATGTTTGAGAGCAGCATTATACTTTTATATAACCTCTTTTAAGACTTTTTCGAACTTATATTGTTTTTTTCTTTTCAGTGTTTTACTTATTTCTGCTTTACCTATTTTAAAATGTTTCTCAACATCGATTTGAGATTTATTGGTTGGTTTGTTAAGGTTTTTCAAATACACTTTATATTTCACTATTTATTACTACTTTTCTTAATAAATAACAATTTTTTCTAAATATATTGTAACATTTTGTGCTCTTAATGCTGCGTTCAATATTCGTTATTACATAAGTTAGACTGTTAAAATAAGAACACAGTTCTATCAAATTTTATTTCCTAACGTCCGAAAACAATGATTCTAATTATACACCTTGCTAAGGATGATAGTTATCATTTTTTTATACTAATTTAATGAAATTAAAGTTTTTGAATTGCATGAGTTGTTTCAAATAATAGAATCTAAGGAACATTTTATCGCCTCTTAGAAGTTAACTTCATTTTTCCAAAAATAACTTTTATCAAGCGAACTGTAAAAATTGATTTCATTATTGCCTTGGAGTAAAGATGAAATAGAATGTCTCTTTTTTTCATAATCTTTTCAACTTATCTAAAAAGACAACTTCCAAAAACAAGTTTCGAAGGTTGTCTTTTTCTTTTATATTAGTCTGCACAAATACTTTTTTATTTAACTGCGTACTTTACGTGTAGGATCTAATTTTTTTTCAATTATCCCTAATATAAAGTCACTAATAATTGCCATCAATGCCGTTGGGATAGCACCAGACAATATAATGGCACCTCCATCAGTTGCATTAACGCCACGTGTAATAATGTCACCTAGACCGCCAGCTCCAATAAAGGTGCCGATTGCAGTAATACCAATTCCTACAACTAGTGCATTACGAATTCCTGCCATTATAACAGATAATGACAAAGGTAATTCTACCATGAAGGTTATCTGTAACCTCGTCATACCCATACCTTTGCCTGTATCCAAAATATTGCTATCAACATTTTTTACTCCAGTATACGTATTTTTAATAATCGGCAATAATGAATATAAAAAGACTGTGACGATAACTGTCGTTGTGCCAAGACCTAGTCCAAGCATCAAAATAGATAACATAGCTAAAGACGGAATAGTCTGAATCACATTCGCAATTCCAATGACCCAATCTGCTAACTTCCCACGACGAGAAATTAAAAAACCTATTGGAATACCAACAATTGCTGCAAAGAGGACGCCGTAGATAGAAATTAAAAAGTGTCGCAAAAATTGCTCCCAAATATAAAAGCCATTTTCATTGAAGTAAAACCATAATTGTTCCCAGAGTCCTAATTTTGAAACATCCACTAGTTATTCAACCCCCTCTTTATCTTCGAAAAAATTATTTTCTTTCAAAAATTTTTGTGCTACTGTTTTTGGTTCCAATAAATCGTTATCCGCGCTAAAATTCATTTCTTGCATTTTTTCTGTTGTAATAGTATCTTTTAATTTAAGTAAAATTTCGTTTAATTCTGGATACTCTTTTAATACTTGATTTGATGCAACAGGGCTAGCATCATACGGTGGAAATAACTGCTTGTCGTCTTCTAAAACAACTAAGTCATAACTCTTTATTCTTCCATCCGTTGAATAACCCAAAATAATATCCATTTTACCTGCAGCTAGTGCATCATAAACTAATCCAATTTGCATTGGATACACACGATTAAAGTCGAAGCCATAAGTTTTTACAAAAGCGTCATAGCCATCGCCTTCACGTTCCATCCAAGAATTATCAGCACCTAAATTAAGTTCTGAAATGATATCTTCTAAGTCACTAATGGTTTTGAGATCATATTTATCAGCAGTTTCTTTTGTCACCATAAATGCATATGAATTTGAAAATCCATAACTTGGAAACCATTTTTGCTCAAATTCTTTATCAAATCCTTTAACAACAGCATCATAAGCTTTTACGGGATCTGTTAAAGGTTCTAGGCCTAATTCTCCTGTCAAAGATGTTCCAGTATAACGAGATCCAGAAATATTTGCATCCCCACCCATTAAAGCTTGATGATTCAATGTAGATGAACCTAAATTATTGATAATTTCTGCATCCATGTCTAAATAGTGCTCAACCATTCCTTCAACAATAAAAGCTAAAATCTGTTGTTCCGAGGTTGTCCCTCCTGTAATGGTAATACCTTCTTCATTAAATCCTCCGCCTAAGCCTGGAAGTGAACAACTACTTAAAAGTATAGTTGCAAAAAGAAGAATCACAATTTTACTTACTTTATTGATTGTGTTCATTAGTTAAAAACCTCCTGTATTTTTATGCTTGAACGGGTGTTACTTTTTGCTCTAATTTTCCTAATATGAAGTCTACCAATAGTGCCATTAAAGTAACGGGTATAGTTCCTCCAATAATGAATTCAGGACTGAATACATTTAATCCATTAAAAATAAAGTCTCCTAATCCACCTGCTCCGATATAGGATGCCAAAGTGGCCCATGCTATAACATATACTCCAGAAAGTCGGATACCTGCCATTATGACCGGTGCTGCTTGTGGCAATTCAACTAAGCGGATTAAGTTTATATCCGTCATCCCCATTCCTTTACCTGCATCTTTCAACCCTGCATCCACTCCTTGTATCCCAATAAATGTATTTCTTAATATCGGCAATAAAGAATAGATAAATAGTGCAACAATTGCAGGTACTTTCCCAATACCGAAAATTGGAATCATCAAAGCTAATAGTGCTAAGGAAGGAACCGTTTGCAGAATAGTTGCCACTCCAATGACAATTGACGATACTCTCTTAAACCGAGTTAATACAATTCCTAGAGGAACTGCCACGATAACCCCAAAAAATAACGCAATCATAGAAATGTACAGGTGTTCCCAAGTCTTTAACAATAGATCAGAACCATTGTTTGCAAAAAAATCAATCATGTCTCTTCCCTCCTATTCTTTGCTTTCTTTTGATGTCATAGACTCCATTTCTTTACTTTCTTCTGATGTTATAGAATCTAGATTATTTTCATTTGGCATTTTAGTTTCATCACTGTCACCCCAAATTGTGTCATAAACAATATCAACTAACGACGCGCGAGTTACAATTCCAACTAAGTGATTATTTTCATCTACAACTGGTACATTTTTAAAACCACGTTTTAAAATTCGTTGAACTGTATCTCTTAAAAGAGTTTCTTTTCTTACAAAATAAACTTTATTAGACATAATATCTCCAACACTTGTAGCTCGTTTTCTATTTAAATCAATACTTTCAATATCAATAAAACCTTTAAGTACACCAGCATCATCCGTTACTAATAATGTATCAACCCGACGATCGCGCATGATCTTAATGGCATCTGAAATAGATTTCCCTGGCGTCACAGATGCTGGATTTTTTAACATAACTTGTTCTACTGTCTGAATATTGGGTCTCGCTTGAATTAAGCGATCCTCACCAATAAAGTCTTCGACAAATTGATTTGCTGGAGCTGCTAAAATATTATCTGGGGTATCAAATTGAACAACTCTCCCTTCTTGCATAATAACAATTCTATCTGCTAATTTTAACGCTTCATCCATATCGTGAGTTACAAAAACGATTGTCTTATCTAGTTCTTTCTGTAGTTCTTTAAGTAATTCTTGCAGTGAGTCTCTTGTAATAGGATCTAATGCACCAAATGGTTCATCCATTAAAATAATATCTTGGTCAGCTGCTAATGCGCGGATAACACCAATCCTTTGTTGTTGTCCACCCGAAAGTTCTGATGGGTAACGCTCTAAGAAATCTAATGGTAAGTCAACTTTTTTCATAAGATCTTCTGCTATCTTTCTTTGTTTTTCTTCAGGCCATTTCATCAAACGAGGGACTAACACAATATTATTGAATATCGTCATATGAGGCATCAAACCAATTTGTTGAATAACATAACCAATTTTGCGTCGTAACTTTACTGGGTCTTTTTTCATAATATCTTCACCATGAATTAAAATTTGACCTGATGTAGGCTCAATCATTCGATTAATCATTCTCATGGAGGTTGTTTTACCACTTCCACTTGTACCGATAAAAACAATAAATTCTCCTTTATTAAAAGAAAGATTCATATCTTCTACAGCTTTTTTTCCACCTTTATATACTTTTGAAACATTTTTAAATTCAATCATCGTTTCCACCCTCTTATTTAATTTTTCGTTTCTTATATATAAATTTATTATCCATTAAATGGTCTACATTATCAAATTTGAGGATTTTTTTATTAAGATATGTTGTGCAAAATCTATCTATCATTTTATTATAAGATTGGGTAAATGAGATAAAAAGAAACAAACTATTCTATCCAACCATTTATTGCTCTTGTCAAATAAATACATTTGAACGAAGATGCTTACTAAATAAAAAATCATTTAATTCAAAATTTATTTATCAAACATTTAGCTGCTATTTTGTTCACTCTACAACAAAAAAAACTCCAAAAATTTTCCCATTTGGAGGAATTACGAAACTATTAATTAGATTCAGTGAACGAGTTGATCTAAAGTTCTCTACAAGATTGGTGAAAATAGTCTGGAGAATATCTGTTTAAATTTTAACCATCTTGATTGATCATCTAAAATTTCTTGAGTTAATAAATAACTTTTTTCAATATCTTTGTAGAAAATATCTCTTTGTTGTTTAGCTACTTCGGGATCATAAATAAAGGCATTTACTTCAAAGTTTAATTTAAAGCTTCTAAAATCAAAATTAGCTGTTCCTATTGAACAAATTTCTCCATCAATGACTATTGTCTTAGCATGTAGAAAACCGTTATCGTAGATGTACACTTCCGCTCCAGCAGCGACCATCTCAGCTGCATAATAAGTCGTTGCACGGTAAATGAAAGGATGGTCTGGTTTATTTGGAATCATGATTTTAACATCTATTCCTGACATCACCGCTATTTCTAGTGTTTCAAAAAGTGATTCATCTGGAACAAAATAAGGCGATTGAATATAAACAGATTCCTTAGCCATGCTAATCATTTTAATATATCCTTTTTTTATTTGCTGTATTTCTGTATCTGGACCACTCGAAACAATCTGCATATTTGTTTTTCCTTGTTTTTTTATTAGTGGAAAATAATTTTCCTGATATTCCAACTTATGATGAGTCACTGTTGCATTCCAATCCATCAAAAATCGACTTTGTAATGGTAAAACAGCATTGCCTTCAATTTTCATGTGTGTATCACGCCAATACCCGAATTTTTTATATTCTCCTAAGTATTCATCTCCAACGTTAAATCCACCAGTATAACCGATTTTACCATCAATAATAACAATTTTTCTATGATTACGGTAGTTAAACCTCAAGTTTATTATGCTAATACGTGAACCAAAAAAAGACTCGGCACGGCCTCCTGAAGATATTAATTTTTTAAAGAAATTTGGTTTCAAAGAACGTGACCCTAAAGCATCGTATATGACTAAAACCTCCACACCAGCAGCTGCTCTATCTTCTAAGGCTCGCAATACTTTTCTTCCAATTTTATCATCTTTAAAAATATAATAAATTAAATGAATGTGATGTTTAGCTTCGTACATATCAGAAATTAACGATTCATATTTTTTAGCTCCGTCTGTAAATAATTGAACTTTATTGCCTTTAGTTAAAATAGATTCATCGCTTTCAAGAAATAAACTTGCCATTTCTTTAGCATTTTCTGAGGCCTGTTTACTGGATAGTAAATCTTCATCCTCTGCTAATAGCTCTTTTTGCGCTTGTACTAATTCAAACATACCGATACTTTCTTGAGCTTTGATATCAAAAATCTTTTTACTTGATAACTTATTTCCAATGAATAGGTAAAAAACAAAACCAACAACAGGCAATAGCATTAAAACCACTAACCAAGCCCAAGTTGCTGCAATATCACGCTTCTCTCGAAAAACAGTAATCATAGCAAAAATAGTATTTAAAGTAATAATAACAGATGAGATAGATAAAAATATTTGCATATATAGTCCTTTCAAATCATTTTTCCTAATCTTACTATGTTACATACTTTTTTACTAGCTTTATCAAGGTAATTTAAGTAGTCAAATTATTATTTAGTAGAAAATATACTATCTATAATCTATTTATCTTAAAACATTTTATTTTTTATCAATTGGTATAAATAAATAAGGATTTGTCTTACTTAATAAAACTAACACTATTGCTGTAACGATAATCGTAGCTAACGCGCTACTCCCATTTGCAATAAATGAATACCACACCGCGCTCATTCCTTCGGGAGCATAGCTTCCCCAGAAATAGTATCCAGCAATAAAATGCCAAAAAAAGCGAGCAATCGTTCCTGTTATTGCACCAATAACAATATAATACATTAATTTAATAGGTTTTTTATTTTTAATAGCAAGATGAACTGAATTGGAGAATAGACCTGCCATTCCTGCAAACATAAATGCAATAAAATATTCAATAAACCCTTGTATCAAACTCAAAATTGCAACATTGCCTATTAAATAATGCAGGATTCCCCATAAAAATCCTGCAGCTAAACCAGCAATTGTCCCTCTTCTAAGTGAATATAAAACTAAAGGTATCATTCCCAGCGAAATTGTAAATCCCGTCCCAATATTAGTAGGAATAAAAGATAAAACAATTGCTAATGCTGCTACAATTGTCCCTTCAATCCAAACTCGTAAACTAATATTTTCCATAAAAAAAACCTCCTTTTAGTGTGTCGAACAGTGCCACACAAAAAAGGAGGAGCTAAAATGATTGTTTTATAATCAATTGCCCCGTCACAATCCCTACGCTCGTATTAACGAACAGGTTCGAAGGGTTAGAATCAAAGATTCAGTCTCAGCTTTACAGCACCCCTTTGTGATGGTTGTTCTATTTTATTCTTTGTTCTCAATTACTATAGTTAACTTGTATCCCATTGTCAAGTAGGTCTTTAGCAACAGCGCAAGATTTTAGAATAACAGTATACATCTTCAGAATTAATAATAACTATAATTTTTCAAGCAATAAGTTAGACATTTGTATTTAAATTATTAATCACCCGATTCAGCACTCGATTCCGAAGACAATTCTGGTTCTGGTTCTGGTTCTGGTTCTGGTTCTGGTTCTGGTTCTGGTTCTGGTTCTGGTTCTGGTTCTGGTTCTGGTTCTGGTTCTGGCTTTGGTTCTAGGACTGGATCTGAATCAGTTTCTGGTTTTACTTCCAGCTTTCCTTCCGGTTTTACTTCTGGGCTTGGTTCTGATTTTACTTTTGGGTTCGGTTTTTTATTTTCAGAAGGTCCCCACGGTTTAGCTGGCTTGGATATTGTTGGTCTCCACGTATTTTGATAGTCTTCAGATGTTGTATTGCTATTACTATCTACATCTTCTTCTAAATTATCTTGCGGGTTTTGCTCAGTTTGTTCTTCTTGTTCGACTTCTCCTTTTAATTTTTCTTCTAATTGTCGTTCTTCTAATGCTTTTTCTTCTTCCTCTTTTGTAACTAACTGCATATTAGCAAGTTTTAATCGTTTTTTTTGTTCATTTTTAATTTTCTTGTTTTTTATAGCATTAACTTTTACTTCAATTTGCTCAAGTTGTTCTTTGGTAACATTTTTTTTGACTACTTCTTTATCGTTGTCTTCAAAAAGGTTAGAGAACAACTTAATCGTTTCTTGGTTGTAATCAAACTGTTCACTCACTTTAGCTAATGTAAAGCTTAACTCTTTATGCAAAGGAAGTGACAAGGTTCGAATCTTTTTTAAAGAGTCTTTTGCTTCTTTTATTTGTTCTTTAGTTACATTATCCGATAAAATTGCATTTTTTAATAGAGCAGCTACTTTTATTTGGGCTTTATAAAATACATTTGCTGTGTCTACATCATTTAACAATTCCTTATTAATTAAATTATTTGGCAATTGTTCCACCTGTTGTAAAACACTATTTATTTGCTTTTCTGTAATGTTACTAGCTAGTTTCTCCTTTTTTTTATCTTCAAATAAACCATAAACCAATTTTTTTATGGTTTCAGTCTGATTGACTTTTTGTTCGGAATTCTCCATTTTTTCTGCTTGCACAGATTTATTATATTGGGCTCCTCCTATAATGACTATTGCAGTCAACATAACTAAAAGTCCCAAAAAAACACTTTTTTTGTTCATTTAATATTCCTTTCAATTAAATCATATTTTTATTTTTCTACTGAGAGATTTGTGTATTAGTTCATTAAAATTTTAGAATAAATAAATTTATACCTGCCGTTTTCTTTGTACCGTTTTTTTGTATCTTTGAAGCCAGTTTTTAAATATAACATTTGTCCACTAAGGTTATCATAGTCCACAGCAAGAATTACTTCATTAATTTCATTAAATCGAATTTTTATATAATCAGGCAGTGCCTCTATCGATAATTTACCAAATCCTCTTTCTTGAAATCGTTCATCCACTGAATGATCTTTTAAGAATAGACAGCTTTTACTTATTGGAAAATTTTCAATAACTTTATTTTTTTGTAAAATGAAAAATCCTACTAAATTATTTTCTGTCAAGATTAGAATAGGATACTTCTCAGTTTCATGTAAACTATTTGTCATCGCCTTTATCGGCATATCCGCATATTGATGTTCTTCTAATAAATAACTTTCTATGAGTGGTATATCCTCTATTGTGGCTTCTTTTAATTTAATTCCTTTGTATTCTATCATATCCTTCACCCCCTGTTTTAAATGAGTTTATATTTTCATGCTGCAGTAGCATCAATTCAACGTATATTTGAATCAAATTTATAACAATCTATCTATTATTTCTAAAAAAATAACTTCCAATAATTATTATAATCTCAAACCTCTTCCTATATACATATTACTTTATTTATTGGGCAAATAAAAAGAAAAAGGTGCCTTTATTCTTAAAAAAATTGCTTTTAATTTTCATGATTTTTTATTTTTTTATTTTTCACAAATTTTTTTAAAACCAATATAAAGATTCACTAGTGTTGCATAAAAAAATAATAGAGGTAGATTCACAATTTGTTAACTTAGTCACAAGTTACTTTCTTAAATTTTTACAAAAAAGTCAATTGCTAGCGCAGAGGATGACTTTTTTCAGAAAATTTTACTGTTATTCGGTTTTATCCACAACGGTTTGAGAGGATCTACACTTAATCTGGCTCGAATAGTTTCATAAAATACGTATATGGTTCAAATTGAACCGACCGCAACCGACTCACTATTTGAAAAGAAGTCTGTTTTTCTTATTTAGTTAGCTAAAATAGTTAGCTAAAATTACAAGAACTTCGCAAGGAAATATAGTTTTAGATTTCAATACCTAAGACTAAAACGGTATAACCCACCATCAAGGCAATTATAAAACCAAATACTGTAACGATTAACGCAGCTTTTTTGTTAAATGCTAGTAATGGGAAAATTCCATCTCCACTAGTTGCGATGCCTGCTGCAATTAAAGCCGCTATCGGGAAATTTGGGATAGTTATAAAGGCAACCGCAACAGAAATCATCCCGCCACAACCCGGTGTTGCCCCTATGATGGCAGCAATGACTACCACAACGAAAGCTGATGAAGTCATCCACGCATCAAAAGTCTCTGGTCCTACCAAAATATCAATAATATAGTTAGCAATTAATAGTCCAGCCAATACATAAATAATGATAGTAGAAATATCGAATACGGCATGTAATAAAGTTGCCTTCACATTGTTGTCGCAAGAACAGTCATGTCCTTTGTAATTAAATTTGTACACAAAATAATAAATAATCGAAAAAATTGTAAATAAAATGGCTACCCAAACGGATAAGTCATCATAACCTGTAATACCATCACCCCATAAAGCCATTATTGATCCAGGAAGCAAAAAAGCACTGAAAGTTAGAATGAGATAAAATCCGACATACTCAACAATTACATGTGGTATTGTTCTTGCTTTACTGGAGTGGTGGCTTTGTTCTACTATTTTTTCTGGGATTTCATGCGAATTGATATTTATTCCAATCATATCAACTAGATAACCAAAAATAATAGCGACAATGGCGCCTACTAAATTGACTATTAAAAATGCTTTTAGATTTGCGGCAACGCTCACCTCATCAGAAGCCCCCAATAACACAAATGATCCTTCTCCTAATGTTGCTATAAATGTAGCAAATAACCCACCAAATGATATTTTTCGATTTTTATACATCGATGAAACCACAATTGTTGCGCCACATCCAGGTATTATCCCTAATAATGCTCCGATAATAGGGTGAGACCAACTCGGTCCTATTTGATTATTCCCTGAGAGTTTCTCTCTTGATGCATAAGTAAGTAAGTAAACGCCGATAATTGAGATGGAGACATACCCACCTATAACACCGGTAGCTTCAAGATTGTCCAGTATGAAGCTCCATGAATTAAAATCCATAAAATGTCTCTTCCTTTCATTTTTTAGTTGCTAACTACTTAAAAAAAATATATATGATATTGCCTGAATAATTCATAGATTTTTTCAAAAGCTATTTAATGTGTATTGTAGTGCTACTTTTATTTGATTTTCTTGCACCCTTTGGGTGTAAAAAAAGAACCCCCAATCTGTTGTGGTTAAACCGACTAAACTAAACCATGAAAGGGGTTCTCTAAATGGCTACATTACACGAAAATTACTTGCTTTTCAATTCTAAAATATCCATTTCAAATAATGGTAGAAATCTTTCAACTGATTCTGGATTAATATTGGCTAAAGAGTTTATGCACAAAATTAATTTTATAAAAGTACTGAAAGAAAAACTCACTATCAAAGATAGTCGCTTATATTATAAGCATAATAATTATTCAATTATCGAACAATTACTATTCCAGTTGATTGCAGGGTATAAGACAGATTCTTCTGCTGATATCTTATCAAAAAATTCAATTTTTCAAAGTGTTTTAGGCAAAGAAAGGTTCGCTTCTCAGCCTTCAATATCTCGTTTGTTGTGTCGACTAAGCTAAGAAAATATTAGTCAATTACAAGAAGTAAACCAATCTTTAATTGACAAAGTTCGAACAACTCGTAATACAACTGAACTGATTTTCGATTTAGATTCAACACATTTAGATGCATTTGGTTATCAAGAAAATACAAATTATAATACACACTATCAAACGAATGGTTATCATCCATTGGTTGCTTTTGATGGCTTAACAGGAGATTTTTTGAAAGCAGAACTGCGTTCTGGTAATGATTATCATTGTCAATTAAAACTAAACCTAAATCCGTGAAAAAAAACAGCTGAATATAGCCTGAGAGCTTGATACAATAGTATTATGGAGATTTTTTTCTTCAAATTTTATTTCACCAAGTAGGTGTCGTTTCGGAATGTAGCAGTGTACTAGAGTTCAGAGGGGTAGTTGTGCGCAAAAACGGACAATTAGAAGTGCAGTTTGCGAATGGTAAAGAAGCCAAAGATTATATTAATCGGAAGGTTGAAAGAATTGAGTCAGAAGTGGATAAAAAAGCGCAAAAAAAAAAAGCATTAATAGTTTAATGCAACACTAGTGATAAAGATTATACAATTATTAAAAAATTGAATGTAATCCAGTTAATTTTTTTCACACTTTTTTTTTAGTATCTTAGAAGCCACCCTTTTTGCCTATCAATTTCCTTAACTGTGAATCTTAATAATGCGCTGTTTAGAGCTATTTTATTAACGTTTTCACTCTATTTAGTTTATCGATCGCATTCTAAAATCACAAGCATTATTTTTTGAAATTGATATTTCATCTAACTAAAATATCGTTTAATTAAAACAAATGATAAAAAACTCCCCGGATTATAATTTACTTCTCATAGTTGCTTTAAAACAGCGAATAATGCTGTTATTAGCGGTCAATGAAAACTCGCTTTGTTTTCATTTTAAATTTTTACATGGTATACTATATCGTGTGTAGACTCTTGAGTACAGGTTTTTCCCCAAAAAAAAACTTGTTTATTACATTTATGACAACAACAATTTGCTTATTTTATGCTTTAAAATAATTATTTTGTTGTTTTGTTTTACCCTGTAAAAAATTGTTAATAAAAAAATAAAAAAAGGAGTGGTTTTTTTGATAAAAATAAAAGTTGAAAATGTTACGAAAATTTTCGGTAAAAAAACTGATCGTGTTTCTGAACTTTTAGACCAGAATAAGTCAAAGCAAGAAATATTAAAAGAAACTGGCGTTACGGTCGGTGTCAACAATGTTAGTTTTACAATTAATGAAGGTGAAGTTTTCGTCATTATGGGATTATCTGGGAGTGGTAAGTCTACTTTAGTTCGAATGTTAAACAGATTGATCGACACAACATTAGGAAATATTTACATTGATGGTGATAACTTATCTGCTATGAACAAGACAGATTTGCGTGAAGTGAGACGTAAAAAAATGAGTATGGTTTTTCAAAACTTCGCATTATTTCCTCAACGTACAATTCTTGAAAATACCGAATATGGTTTAGAAATTCAAGGCGTAAGTAAAGAAGAAAGAGCTAAACAAGCTAAACAAGCTTTAGAAAACGCTGGTTTAGGAGATTATATTAATCAATACCCTGCTCAGTTATCCGGTGGTATGCAACAACGTGTCGGTTTGGCTAGAGCATTAGCAAATGATCCAGAAATTTTGTTGATGGATGAAGCTTTTTCTGCTTTAGACCCACTGATTCGAAAAGAAATGCAGGATGAATTAGTAGAATTACAAGCAACCGTAAAAAAAACCATTATCTTTATCACTCATGATTTAAATGAGGCGTTAAGAATTGGAGATCGAATTGCTTTAATGAAAGATGGATCTATTGTGCAAATTGGCACACCTGAAGAAATTTTAATGAGTCCTGCAGATGACTATGTTGAACGTTTTGTTGAAGATGTTGACCGTTCTAAGGTTCTTTCTGCAGAAAATATTATGAAACGACCTGAAACAATCAATATCAACAAACATGGCCCACGTGTTGCGTTAGAACAAATGAAACTTGAAGGGATATCTAGTATTTTAGTTGTTGATGATAACCGTAATTTAAAAGGTTATGTCACTGCTGAAGATGCTGCTGAGGCACGAAAACAATCTATTACGAGCTTAGAAACTATTCTAAAATCAGATATCCCAACTGTTAATCGAAAAACATCCATGAATGATATTTTTTCAGTCATTCATGATACGACAACTCCTGTTGCAGTAGTAGATCATGGGAAATTAGTCGGCATCATCGTTAGAGGAGCAGTAATAGCTGCATTAGCCGGCGAAAACGAAGAGGAGGAATTAACCAATGAATGATTTTTTAAACTTAGTTCCTAAATTGCCAGTAGCAGAACAAATTGAAAAACTAACGACATGGTTGACGCAAACATTTGCATTTTTATTTGACCCCATTCAAACTTATTCAGAATTGTTTATGGATGCACTCACTAGTTTTTTATTGTTTATTCCAACCATTATTTTCATTCTTTTAATTGCGTTAATAGCATTCTTTGTCAGTGGCAAAAAGTTTGGGCTATCCGTTTTCTCAGTTGTTGGTCTATGGTTTATTTACAATCAGGGTCATTGGGAAGATTTAATGAGTACCATCACCCTAGTTTTAGTTGCTAGCTTACTTTCAGTTATTATCGGTGTACCTTTTGGTATTTTGATGGCTAAGAGTACGATTGCTAACAATATATTAAAACCCGTTTTAGACTTTATGCAAACAATGCCTGCTTTTGTTTACCTAATACCAGCAGTTGCCTTTTTTGGTATCGGAATGGTCCCAGGAGTATTCGCTTCTTTAATTTTTGCTATTCCCCCTACTGTTCGTTTTACTAATTTAGGGATTCGTCAAGTTTCTACTGAATTAGTCGAAGCTTCTGATGCATTTGGTAGTACAGGATTTCAAAAATTATTTAAAGTAGAATTGCCTCTTGCTACCTCAACAATTATGGCTGGAATCAACCAGACTGTTATGTTAGCATTATCTATGGTTGTTATTGCATCTATGATCGGAGCACCAGGGTTAGGTAGAGAGGTTCTTTCTTCCTTACAACGTGCACAAATCGGGACAGGATTCGTATCCGGAATCGGTTTAGTTGTATTGGCAATCATTATTGACCGTATCACTCAAAAATTAAGCAATAAGAGTAAAAATTAATAAAAAAGGTGGTTTTAATTTGGTAAATACTAATATAAAACGCTTAGGACTTGTAACTGGACTTGCACTTTCATTGTTTGCTGCGGGTTGTGCATCTGATGATGGGGACACTACAAAAGACGATTCAGTAGGAGAAGGACAAGAAATTGATCTTGCGTATGTAGAATGGGATACAGAAGTGGCTTCTACAAACGTGGTTGGTACTGTTTTGGAAGAACTAGGCTATGATGTTACTTTAATACCTCTTGATAATGCTGTTATGTGGCAAGCTGTTTCTAGTGGTGAAGCAGACGGAATGGTCGCTGCTTGGCTGCCTAATACGAACGCATCACACTACGAAAAATATGGTGATAACCTTGAAAACTTGGGTGAGAATCTAACTGGGGCTAAACTTGGTTTAGTTGTTCCTAAATACATGGATGTTGATTCCATTGAGGACTTAACCGACGAAGCCAAGCAAACAATCACTGGAATTGAGCCTGGTGCTAGTATAGTAGCTGCAACAGAACTCGCACTAGAACAATATGATAGTCTGAATGGTTGGAATTTGAAGACCTCATCATCTGGAGCGATGAACGTTGCTTTGAAACAAGCTATCGAGAATAAAGAAGAGATTATTGTTACCGGATGGTCACCTCATTGGATGTTTGCAACCTATGATTTAAAATATCTTGAAGACCCTAAAGAAACTTTTGGTGGAATCGAAACAATTAATACTATGGTTAGAAAAGATTTAGAAAAAGATATGCCAGAAGCCTATCAAGTTCTAGATCAATTCAATTGGACAACTGAAGATATTGAAACAGTCATGTTAGCTATCAGCGAAGGTGAAAATCCAAAAAATGCTGCAAAAGCATGGATTGATGATAACCCTGAAAAAGTAGCGGCTTGGACTAAAGGTGTAACTGAATAAACATGGTATAGTATTTGCTTTAAAAAATATATAAAAGGTGGTTTTTATTTGTTAAAAAGTAATATAAAACGTTTAGGAATTCTAACTGGACTAGCACTTTCATTGTTTGCTGCGGGTTGTGCATCTGATGATGGAGAAACAACAAAAGACGATTCAGTAGGTAAAGGACAAGAAATTGATCTTGCATATGTAGAATGGGATACCGAAGTCGCTTCTACAAATGTTATTGGTTCTGTTTTGGAAGATTTAGGATACAACGTTAATTTGGTTCCGCTTGATAATGCTGTTATGTGGGAGGCTGTTTCTAGCGGTGAAGTAGACGGAATGGTCGCTGCTTGGCTACCTAATACACACGCATCACACTATGAAAAATATGGTGATAACCTTGAAAACTTAGGTGAGAATCTAACTGGTGCTAAACTTGGTTTAGTTGTTCCTAAATACATGGATGTTGATTCTATTGAGGACTTAACCGACGAAGCCAAACAAACAATCACTGGAATTGAGCCTGGTGCTGGGTTAGTAGCTGCAACAGAACTCGCATTAGAAAAATATGATAGTCTGAATGATTGGAGCTTGGACACTTCTTCATCTGGAGCAATGATTGTTGCTCTAAAACAAGCCCTTGCAAATGAAGAAGAGATAATCGTTACCGGATGGTCACCTCATTGGATGTTTGCAACCTATGATTTAAAATATCTTGAAGATCCTAAAGGAACTTTTGGTGGAATCGAAACAGTTAACACAATGGTCAGAAAAGATTTAGAAAAAGATATGCCAGAGGCCTATGAAGTTTTAGATCAATTCAACTGGACTAAAGAAGATATTGAAACAGTCATGTTAGCTATCAGCGAAGGTGAAAATCCAAAAGATGCTGCAAAAGCATGGATTGATGATAATCCTGAAAAAGTTGCAACTTGGACTAAAGGTGTAACTGAATAAACATGGTATAGTATTCGCTATAAAAAATATATAAAAGGTGGTTTTTATTTTGATAAAAAGTAATTTTAAACGTTTAGGACTTGTAACGGGACTAGCACTTTCATTGTTTGCTGCAGGTTGTGCATCTGATGATGAGGACACTACAAAAGACGATTCAGTAGGAGAAGGACAAGAAATTGATCTTGCGTATGTAGAATGGGATACTGAAGTAGCTTCTACAAACGTGGTTGGTGCTGTTTTGGAAGAATTAGGCTACGATGTTACTTTAATACCTCTTGATAATGCTGTTATGTGGGAAGCTGTTTCCAGTGGTGAAGCAGACGGAATGGTCGCTGCTTGGCTACCTGGTACACACGCATCACAGTTTGAAAAATATGGCGCTGACGTTGAAAACCTGGGTGAAAATTTAACGGGTGCTAAACTTGGTTTAGTCGTTCCTGAATATATGGATGTTAATTCTATTGAGGACTTAACAGATGAAGCCAATAAAACAATTACTGGAATTGAGCCTGGCGCGGGTGTAGTAGTTGCAGCAGAAACTACAATGGAAGAATATGACAATTTAGGTGATTGGGATTTAGAAACTTCTTCATCTGGAGCAATGACTGTTGCTTTGAAACAAGCTATCGAAAATAAAGAAGAGATTATTGTTACCGGATGGTCACCTCATTGGATGTTTGCAACCTATGATTTAAAATATCTTGAAGATCCTAAAGAAACATTTGGTGGAAGCGAAACAATTAACACTATGGTTAGAAAAGACTTAGAAAAAGATATGCCAGAGGCCTATAAAGTTCTAGATCAATTCAATTGGACAACTGAAGATATTGAAACTGTTATGTTAGCTATCAGCGAAGGTGAAAATCCAAAAGATGCTGCAAAAGCATGGATTGATGATAATCCTGAAGAAGTTGCAGCTTGGACTAAAGATGTAACTAAATAAAAACAAAAATATTAAAGCATTAGTAATTTGAATGTTTTAAATTAAAAATGACACCTGCTCCTTCTTTAGGAAATGGTGTCATTTTTTTATTTTTTTACCTATTTATGTTTATAAATCTCTAAGTAACAAAAAATTCGATGTTCTTATTACCCATTCAAACGCCCCATAAGGTCATTCCATTGATTCAAGATTAACTATGTGGTTAACACCATAAAATAGGCTCATGTTGTTAAAAAGAGATGATTAGGCTTATGAAATTCAACCCTTAACCCTTATCCTCAGTTAAACAAAAACTTTCAAAAAGAGAGTTTCCTTTTTGAAAGTTTTTGTTTAGTATTTTATTGGTTCTTAATTTCTTCTATTACGTGAGCTTGTCTCCATAATAATTGGTAAAATTACAGGTCTTCTTCTTGTTTGTTCAAATAAATATTTACTTAATGCGTCTCTAATTTCTTGTTTTAGACGACTCCACTCAAACTCTTTATGATTCAAATTATCTTCTACAACTTTTCTAACAATCTCATTACTTGATTGAATAAGATCCGTATTCTCTTTAACATATACAAAACCACGTGTCATGACTTCAGGGCCTGACATAATTTTTCCTTTTTTGCGGCTAATTGTTACTACAGCTACAAAAATACCATCTTCAGATAATAGTTTACGATCTCGCAAAACAATATTGCCAATATCTCCAATACCAATACCATCTACCATTGTGTTGCCAGCAGTTACTTGACCAGACATAGACATACGTCCCGCCTTGTACTCGACAACATCTCCTTTTCCAGGAATAAAAATATTTTTAAAAGGAATGCCTACTTCATGAGCTAACTTAGCATGTGCAGCTAAACGTCGATATTCTCCAGTAACTGGAACAAAGTAGGTTGGTTTAATTAGATTAATCATTAACTTTAAATCATTTGGAGTAGCATGTCCTGAAGCTTTTATATTATCAGAAATTTGTTTTACTTCTCCTCCTGCACGATAAATCATATTCTTAGTCTTATTAACGGTGACTTCCATACTAACAGAAGGGCTAGTAACAATATAAACTAAATCCCCTTCTTTTATATTAATTTGTAAATGTTTACCCGTTGCCATTCTTTGAAGGGTTTTAATTGGTTCTCCTGTCGTACCTGTTTCCAAAATAACAATTTCATTATCTGGATATTTTTCAATATCTTCAATTGGGACAATTAAATCTTCATTTGGTAAATTAATCTTTTTGAGTTTCATTGCTACTTCAACGATTTCTTCTACTTTTTTACCAGTAAAAAATATTTTTCTACCGGATTTAAAAGCTGCATCCATTACTTGTTGGATACGCAAAATATTACTAGCAACGCTAGCTACGATGATCCGTTCTTTAGTATTTCGGAATGTGTCTTCAACTTGCTCAGCAACTTTATAGTCACTCATGTTTTCGATAGAGCTTTCTGCATCACTTGAATCACTTAACAAAGCCAATACCTTAGTCTTTCCTATATCGCTTATTTTAGCTAAATCTGTCTGATAAGCAGGAGTAGCACTTTGATCAAATTTAAAATCACCGGTATAAACAATGCTACCTTCATTTGTTTTCAATGTAACACCTACTGAATCTGGTATAGTATGAGTTGTCCTAAAAAAACCTAAAACAGCATGTTCAAATTCAATTTCAGTATTTTCATCAACAATATGGTAATCGTTAAATTGGCTTACTTGACTATCTTTTTCCATAAATAATTTTGCTAATGCTATGGTTAATTCAGTACCAAAAACTGGTACATCAAATTTTTGAAGAAAATAGGGCAATGCTCCTATAGCATCCTCATGTCCGTGTGTCAAGAATACTCCAGTTACACGGTCGCGATTCTCTTCTAAATAGCTAAAGTCAGGAATAACTATGTCTATTCCCAATAGTTCTGTTTCTGGATACATTAAACCGCAATCCAAAACAAATATTTCTTCATCTACTTCCACGACGTACATATTTTTTCCGTTTTCACGTACGCCGCCTAGTGGAATTATTTTAATGTTACTCATTTCTTCACCTCTGTTTTTTTCTATTTTTATTCATTTATTTAATGTTTATATTTAAAATTTTTAATATACTTTGCGATTCTTCTTTTGTACAGTCCACCAAAGGTAATCTTACGCTTCCTACTGCTATTCCTTGATTATTTAAAACCATTTTTACAGGAGCAGGTGATGGTACAGAAAAGAGACTATTCATTTTAGGAATTAATTGACGATGTTGCTTTGCAGCTTCACTCATTTTCCCTTCGTCAAGAAAATCGTACATTTCTTTCATCTCATTACCTAATATATGACTAGCAACAGAAATAATACCTGTAGCACCTATACATTTAGCAGGAAAAGTTAAGTTATCTTCGCCAGAATACACGGAGAAATCATCACTGGTTTGCTCAATAATTTCACTTATTGCATCTAATCCCATACACTCTTTAACGCCAATAATATTTTCTAAATTTGCCAAACGAATAGTTGTAGCGGGATCAATCGAGACACTTGTTCTACCTGGAACATTATAAATAATGATTGGTAGAACTGTATTTTTAGATACAGCTTCAAAATGGGCATACAATCCAGCTTGATTTGGTTTATTATAATAAGGCGCTACAACTAATACGGCATCGATGCCCTTAATATTTTCTACTTCTTTTGTAAATGAGATTGTTTCAGCTGTATTATTTGTTCCAGTTCCAACTATAACTGGAACACGGCCACCAATTATTTCTATTGCTTTCTTATATAAATCCAATTTTTCGTTGTGAGACAATGTTGGGGACTCTCCAGTTGTCCCACCTATGACAAGTCCTTCGCTTCCATTAGCTAAAAGATAATCGATTAAAGGTTCTAACCTATCAAAATCAAGTTGTCCCTTTTCATCAAAAGGAGTAGCCATTGCTGTTATAATTCTTGCTTTCATTAAACTCATTACAGACACCTTCTCTTTCATGATTATTTTTTAGGATTTATTTGTCTTTCACTAGCCCCATGCTGTGTAGTTTCTCAGCAATTTGAACTGAATTCCAAGCCGCACCTTTAATCAAATTATCTGATACAATCCACATATGATATCCATTTTTAATATCTCTATCTTTTCTAATTCTACCGACAAACGTTTCTTTTTTGCCTTCTGCTTCAAGCGGAGTTGGATATATTTGGGTAGAAGGATCATCTTGAAGTTCTACTCCTGATGCTGATTGCAAAATTTCTTTTATAGCGTTAACCGATGCTGATTCATCTTTAACTTCAATGTAAACAGATTCTGAATGACCAGATACCACGGGGACACGTACACAGGTAGCTGAAATTTTTATTTCATTGTCAGACATTATTTTTTTTGTTTCATTCATCATTTTCCATTCTTCAAAAGTATAACCTTCTTCAGCAAATAAATCGATTTGAGGCAAAACATTAAATGATATTGGATAATGTTTTTTATCACCGGCAGAAGGCAATATATTGGCTTCATAAGGTTCATCATTCAGCATTTGTTGAGCCTGTTCTTTCATTTCTTTAACTGCTGCTATTCCAGCACCACTGACTGCTTGATAAGTTGAAACGATAATTCGGTTCAACCCATATTTTTTACGAATCGGTTCTAATGCTACCATCATCTGAATAGTTGAACAATTGGGATTTGCAATGATACCCGCATGGCCTCTTAATGCTTCCGGATTCACTTCAGGAACAACCAATGGAACAGTTGGGTCCATACGGTAGGCACTAGTATTATCAATAACAATTGCACCCCGCTTAACTGCTTCTGGAGCAAATTGTTGAGAGACACTCCCACCAGCACTAAATAATGCAATATCAATTCCATCAAATGCCTCCGGAGTTGTCTCTTCAATCATTAATTCTAAACCATTAACCATCATTTTTTTCCCTGCTGATCGTTTCGAAGCCAGGATTTTAATTTTGCGAATCGGTAAAGTTGAATTTTCAAGCATTTCAATCATTTTTGTTCCAACCGCTCCAGTTGCACCGACTACGGCTATCGTATATTTGCTCATCTGAATATTACCCCTTTACAAAAAAATTCATAGTTATTATTTAATCTTTTTAATTTACCCTACAAACGTAACCATTATTTATTTTAGCATAAATAGCAAAGAAATCATACATATGTAGATTAATCCCTCTATTTTGAATCTATTTAAACCAATATAATAGAATTGATGATAGAATGAAATAAACTGTTTAAAATAAAAATATAAAATAAACACAATATAAAGGAGACATAATGAATAATAAGAAAAAAATAGCCATTTGGACTACATTAGCCTTACTACTTTTGTTTGTAATTGGATCTATCATGCTTAAAAATTTTACTTATCAGCCCTCTCCCTCAGCTCTTCAAGCCGCAACCAATCAGGCTTCCTATACAGTTGAAAAAACAACAGATTTAGTTTATTTTAAACCTAAAGAACCTGCTATTCCCATTTCAATTATTTTTTATCAAGGCGCACTTGTCAATCAGAAGAGTTACAGCATTTGGGCTTCAAAGTTAGCTACAGAAGGCTATCCAGTGTATTTAATTCATCACGCTTTTAATTTAGCTGTTACTAGTAAAGATAAAGCACAAACAATTATCAACGAATATGCTATTGGTGATTATGTCATAGGCGGCCATTCTTTAGGAGGCGTAATGGCTAGTCGCTTTGCTCATGATAAACAAATGAATCCTTCAACTGAATCCGGTTTACTAAAGGGCGTATTTTTCTTAGCCAGTTATCCTGATCCTAAAGGTAGTTTGAAAAATAGTTTGTTACCTATTTTATCGGTAACTGGTTCAAATGATGGTGTCCTAAATCAGAAGTCATATATAGATGGCAAGAAATTTTTACCTAAAAATACGCTATATTTATCTATCAAAGATGGTAATCATGCTGGTTTTGGAAGCTACGGACATCAAAAAGGAGACAATCCTGCTACTATCAGCAATGAAGAACAACAAAAACAGCTATCTTTAATTCTTTCTTCTTGGCTTGATACGATTAAAAAATAACAATCGCTTATTTCTAAGTGTTGTTATCTTTATGGGAAATTAATCATAAAAATATCTAATAATTAGAAAAAAAGTAGACCTGCAAAATAATGCAGATCTACTTTTTTTCATTTAATCTTCTTTTTTCAATAAAGCTTTAATTGAAAGATTGATTCTTCCTTGTTTATCAATTTCAACAACTTTTACATCAATTATTTGACCCATAGTTAAAACATCTTCTACTTTAGCTACTCGCTCATTAGCTAGTTCAGAAATGTGAGCCATTCCGTCTTTTCCTTTAGCAATTTCTATAAAAGCTCCAAATTTTTCAATCCTTTTTACTTTACCTGAATAAACTTTGCCAATTTCGATATCTTTAGTTAATTCTTCAATGATTTCTTTCGCACGTTTTATCATTGTAGCATCTTCTGAAGCGATACTAATTTTTCCTTCTTGATCAATATCGATTTTCACACCTGTTTCTTCGATAATCGCATTAATTTGGTCGCCACCTCGGCCAATGACAACTTTAATTTTATCAGGTTTAATTTGCATCATTTCAATCTTCGGTGCGTATGCACTCAATTCTTTATGTGGCTCAGATATTGTAGAAACTAATTCGTCTAAAATTTCTAAGCGCGCTCTTTTAGCCTGAGTTAATGCTTCTTCCAAAATTTGAGGAGTAATTCCTTGAATTTTAATATCCATTTGTAAGGCAGTAATTCCGTCTTTTGTTCCAGCTACTTTGAAATCCATATCACCTAAGTGATCTTCAAGACCTTGGATATCTGTTAAAACAGTGTAATTTTCGTCTTCCATTACAAGTCCCATAGCAATACCGGCTACTGGTGACTTGATTGGTACACCTGCATCCATTAAAGCTAAAGTTCCTGCACAAATACTTGCTTGAGACGAAGAACCATTTGATTCTAATACTTCTGAAACTAAACGAATCATGTATGGGAAATCTTCTTCATTAGGAATAACTTGTGCTAAAGCTCTTTCTCCAAGTGCTCCATGCCCAATTTCACGACGCCCTGGTCCACGATTAGGACCGGTACTTCCAACTGAAAATTGTGGGAAATTATAATGATGGATAAATCTTTTACTATCTTCGATTCCTAAACCATCGATAATTTGGTGTTCACCAAGCGGAGCTAATGTTGCAACAGTCAATGCTTGTGTTTGACCACGTGTGAACAAACCAGAACCATGTGTTCTTGGTAAAATTCCAATTTCTGAAGATAATGAACGTATCTCGTCAATTTTACGACCATCAGGACGAATCTTGTCAACTGTAATCAAACGACGAACTTCAGCCTTTTCCATATCCTCAACAATCATTTTAATTTCTTTTTTGATTCGTCCCACTTCTTCATGACCTTCATATTTTTCATTGTAAAAAAGAATGGCATCTTCTTTAACAGTCTCAATATTTTCCTCACGAGCTAGCTTTTCTTCTGTTTTAATTGCAATACTCATTTTTTCTTTATAGGCATCATTTACTTCTTTTTCAAGTTCAGAGTCAATCTCTAATAAAGAAACTTCAATTTTTTCTTTACCAACAGCTTCTTTAATTTCTTCCTGGAATGCAACAAGTTCTTGAATAGCCGCATGTCCAAATAGCAAAGCTCCTAACATGTCTTCTTCAGAAACCTCTTTTGCTCCACTTTCAACCATATTTATAGCTGCTTTTGTGCCTGCAACAGTCAAATGAATATCTGACATCGCTTCTTGTTCTACTGTAGGATTAATAATATATTCTCCATCAACACGACCAACATCAACACCCGCAATAGGACCTGCGAATGGAATATCCGAGATAACGAGAGACAATGATGATCCAAACATTGCTGAAAATGATGGTGAACAGTCTTTTTCTACTGACATAACAACATTCGTTACTTGAACTTCATTACGGAACCCATCAGCAAACATTGGACGTATTGGACGATCAATTAATCGTGCAGTTAGCGTAGCTGCCTCACTAGGACGAGCTTCACGTTTAATAAATCCACCAGGAATTTTACCTACTGAATACATTTTTTCCTCGTAATTCACAGTTAATGGGAAGAAATCTAAATCTTTTGCTTTTTTACTAGCTACTGCTGCTGATAATACAACTGTATCGCCATATCTAATCAAGGCTGCCCCATTGGCTTGTTTAGCTAATTGACCAACTTCAACCGTTAACGTACGCCCTGCCCATTCTTTAGTAAAAATTTGTTTTTCTGACATAAATTATTGTTCCCCTTTTTTTATCAAATTACCATTCATTTCCCCAAACAGACTACTAAACAAATGTCAATCTCTAATCTATTAGAAATTCACATTTGTATAGTAGGATGGTTAATGGAACGTGTAGTTTGATTTTTTTTTATCATTATTGACTAGAATATGCAAAAAATAAAGCGAGATTCCTGCGAACCTCGCTTTATACTAAGACAAACATCTTTAACGACGTAAGCCTAATCTTTTAATTAGTTCACTGTAGCGACTAGCATCTTTATTACGTAAGTATGCTAATAAGTTACGACGGTGACCAATTTTTTTCATAAGTCCACGGTATGAGTGGTGATCTTTTTTGTGAACACGTGCATGTTCGTTTAAGTGATTAATTTCTGCAGTTAATACAGCAACTTGCACTTCTGGAGAACCAGTATCTCCTTCGTGTGTTGCGTATTCTCTCATAATCTCGTTCTTTCTTTCTTTAGAAATTGCCATTTCTAAACACCTCTTCCTTTTAGTTTGTCCTATTACCGAGTATACGTTGGTGAGTCGTTAAACCAAGTAATGGATGCATGTTATACATTTACAAACATTACATGATATTGCAAAGAAATGCAAGTATTAATTCTTTAGTCATTTCATTTTTAAGGATTTCAATTATTGATTCATGCTAACTAAATAAAGCTCTTAATTCAGACATTTAAATTAGTAAATCTTTTTACTTATATTGAGCAGTTAATTCTAATACAATATCTCTTAAATTAGCCGCTTTTTCAAAGTCAAGTGATTTTGCTGCTTCATGCATTTCATTTTCCATATTTTTAATTACTTCTTTTCTTTCCTTTTTCGTTAATTTTGCTATTTTATTTGAAGTTAATCCTTCTTTAGATTTACCTGAGACAGTCGTGGTAATAGAAATCAGATCACGTACTTCTTTGATAATTGTAGTTGGTATCACGTTGTGTTTTTTATTGTAGGCTTTTTGCGTTTCACGACGTCTTTCCGTTTCACCTATCGCCGCGTTCATTGAATCCGTTACTCTATCAGCATACATGATTACTCTTCCATTTTGGTTCCGTGCAGCACGTCCAATAGTTTGTACTAATGATCGTTCACTTCTCAAGAAACCTTCTTTGTCTGCATCTAATATTGCTATTAAAGAGACCTCAGGAACGTCGATGCCTTCTCTTAATAAATTAATACCAATTAATACATCGTAAACTCCTAAACGTAAGTCGCGAATTATTTCTGTTCTTTCTAACGTTTTAATATCACTGTGCAAATAAGATACTTTTATACCAATTTCTTTTAAGTAATCTGTTAAATCTTCAGACATTTTTTTTGTTAAAGTAGTGATAAAAACCCGTTCATTTTTTTCTGTTCTTTTATTAATTTCATTAATTAAATCGTCAATTTGCCCTTTAATCGGACGAACTTCAATTACTGGGTCAAGTAGACCAGTCGGTCTGATAATTTGTTCTACAACTTCTGGCGTGCGTTCTAGCTCATAAGGTCCCGGTGTAGCAGAAATATACATAATCTGATTAACATGTTTTTCAAACTCTTCTAAACGCAGAGGTCGATTGTCCAAGGCACTTGGTAAACGAAATCCATATTCAATTAATCGTTCTTTTCTTGCTCTGTCTCCATTATACATTCCTCTAATTTGTGACATGGTGATGTGGGACTCATCTATTACGATTAGAAAGTCTTCTGGGAAAAAATCTATTAGTGTGTATGGTGGCTGCCCAGGATTCCGACCATCCATATGTCTTGAATAGTTCTCAATTCCCGAACAATAACCCATTTCTAAAAGCATCTCTAAATCATAATTCGTTCGCTGTTCTAAACGTTGTGCTTCAATTAGTTTATCTTCTGCACGTAAAACTTTCAATCGATCTTCTAGCTCTTTTTGAATGGTTATTACTGCATTTCTTGTTTGTTCATCACTTGCTACAAAGTGAGTAGCCGGAAAAACAGGTACATGCTGAACTTCAGCTTTAATTTCACCTGTTAAGACGTCTACTTCAGTAATGCGATCGATTTCGTCTCCAAAAAATTCTACCCGGACGGCATCACTATCTCTAGAAGCTAAGAATATTTCTACTACGTCTCCACGAACTCTAAAATTTCCACGCTGAAAATCAATATCGTTGCGCTCAAACTGCATATCAACTAAACGACGTAGCATATCGTCTCGTTTCATTTCTGTGCCCACACGCAAAGACAAAACATGATCCCGATAATCTAGAGGATTTACCAGACCAAAAATACACGAGACAGAGGCTACTACAATCACATCGCGACGTTCTAACAAGGAACTTGTAGCTGAATGACGTAATTTATCGATTTCATCATTCACACTTGATTCTTTTTCAATAAACGTATCACTAGAAGGAACATACGCTTCTGGTTGATAATAATCATAATAACTGACAAAATATTCTACTGCATTTTCAGGAAAGAACTCTTTAAATTCGCCATATAATTGACCTGCTAATGTTTTGTTATGCGCAATAACTAAGGTTGGTTTATTTACTTCTTGAATGACATTAGATACTGTAAATGTTTTCCCAGTCCCTGTTGCTCCTAATAAAGTTTGCTCTTTTTTTCCCTCTTCAATTCCTTTAACTAATTCCTTGATAGCATTTGGCTGGTCCCCACCAGGTTTATAATTGGATACCAATTTAAACTGATCTTTTTCCATTTTATTTTCACATCCAGTTTCTCGAATTTTTCATGAAGAAGAAAAGTTAATCATACTCTCTAATTCCCCATTTTACCACTGAACGTACGTTCTTACAATAATAACAACCCGTATATACTTATGCTGAGCTGGATACCTATTTTAGGATACAATAAAATCTAAAAATAATTTTTATCCATCTTTGGACATGATTGTGTTTTCTAGAATGCTTATACTGTCTCAAAAAAATATAGCTATTTATTACACACTATTTATGGTATACTATTTAAGTATTAAAAGTAAGTATGTATTTTTATATAGAATTGTTTTAAAGAAATTTATTCACACTGGCGCAGTTATAGAACTGTAAGGACATAAAAGAGGTTGGGTTTATGTTGTTTAGATGAGAAATCAATTAATATAATTTGATTAGTATTTTCCCCGAATAACTTTACAAGTATTTATTTTTAATTAGAAAGCCACTCCATTGCGGAGTGGCTTTCGTCAATTTTATACACAAAAAAAGCCACACACATGATAAATCATGTGTGTGGCTTTCATAAAAAATAAGTTAACTATGGGTATCTTATTTAGCTAATTTAGCTGTTAAACGAGATTTGTCACGGTTAGCTTTATTTTTATGAATCAATCCTTTAGATGCAGCCATATCAATGGCTCTGATTGCTTCTTTGTGTAAATCTTCAGTATTTTCATCTCCAGCTTCAACAGCTTGAACGAATTTTTTAATAGCAGTACGCATAGCGCTCTTTTGAACGTTATTTTGTAAAGCAGATTTTTCTGAAGTACGGACACGTTTGATTGCAGATTCGATGTTTGGCATTTGATTCACCCCACTTTCAATTAATTACAACTTAAAATAGATTATTCCAGTTGTTTCCCACGTTAATCATTATACATAATCAGCAGCTTCATTGCAATATAAACTGTAAAGTTTTTTTACTTGATAGTCTATCTATTTATAATTTATTGAGTCATTAAATGGTTACTAGCAAATTGTAAAACAAATAACTCAAATTGCATTCCCCTATCACCTTGACCCGTTTTCAGACGATATTCTGTATCAATTAGACCGTTATAAGCATCTGCTAAAACCTGTTTATTGAATGGACGCATGTGCTGGATGCTCAACTTGATTCTATAAGGATGAATCTTCAATATCTTTGCTATATCCCCTTGCTGGTAGCCTTTCTTTTCAAGTATTTTTACTTGGAGCAATAATCGAAATTGGGCGGTCATGATAGCATTAATTTTAATAGGATCTTCTTTTTGCAATAATAAGTCATGATATAACTCAAGAGCTGGACCGACCTTTTTCTTTAGAACATATTCGTTTAAAGAAAAAATATTTTGTTCGAGTGATTTGATTATCAACTCCGAAACTGCATCTTTAGTAATGTATTTTGTCTTCTGACCAAATAAAAATAATTTTGGTAGCTCAGACATTGCTACAGTAAGTTTCGCATCCGTCAATTGAACAAATAACTCAAAAGCTTCAGGTGATATTGTAAAATCTTCATTTTCAATGGTCTTTCTTACATAACTTCTCATTTCTTTTTCTGATAAAATAGTTGTTTCAATAATAACGGCTTTTTTTTTTAATAATTTACTTATTTTCTTTCGTTCATCTAACTTTTCATAAGGTGCAAAAATAACTAAGCTTGCTGTTTCTGAAGGTTTATTTAGATAATTTTCAAACCATTTCATGTCATGTTCAAATTTAGGTTTACTTTTATCTCCTGTTAAGAAAAGCGGGCGATCAATGATAACTAACCGTCGATCCCCAAAAAAGGGTATGGATTCTGCATCCTCTAATGCTGTCCCCAAGGGAACTTCTTCCATATCATAGATGCCCAAATTTAAATCAACTTCATCCTCTTTTAAAATAGAATGAATAAACGTATCTCTAACAATCCGATTCAAATAAGATTCTGTTCCTAAAACTAAATAAATTGGTGCAATTTCGTTGTTTTTTAGTTTTGCAACTTCTTTTGAAAAATTCAATGTACGCCACCACTTTCTAATCCTTCTTACATCGTACAAATCCTAATTAATTTTTGCAAGCTCAATCAATCATTTTCTTTAAATAGCGTATAAAAAGATTCTTGGTATACTTTCTCTCCTAGTTTTATATATTCAAAATGAATAGCACCGTTCCTATCTGTTCGATAAATATGACTATTTTCTTTCTGAATTCGATTGAGCACTTCTGTATTTGGATGATTGTAACGATTATTTATTCCACAAGAAATCAATGCATATTTTGGCTGAATATGATTAAGAAAAATTTGACTGGAAGATGTTTGGCTTCCATGATGTGCTACTTTTAAGACGTCTACTTTTAAATTTGGATACTGCTGAATCAACTTTTTTTCGCCTTCTTCGATATCTCCTGTAAATAACCAAAAAAAAGAACCTATTTTCCCATATAGAACCATAGAATCATTGTTATCACCTTTTCCTGGAGATGTCGGCCATAATACTGCTAGCATTGGATTCACAAATTTTATTTCTTTTCCAGAGACTATAATTTTATGAATAGCTGTCCCGGATTTAGTCATCTCCAAAACAGTTTTATAAAATACTGGTTTTTTTAGTGCTCCAACTGGAAATAACAGTTCTTTCACTCGAATCGATTGCGATAGCTCTAACAATGCACCAGTATGGTCTTCATCTCCATGAGAAATTAGAACTTGATCTAAAGTAGATATACCTTGTGATTTTAATGTAGGTATCACTATTCGTTTGGCTATAGAAGATGGATTTTCTTTTTTTTGCCAATCTTTTGTTTCAAAAGTTAAAGTACCACCTGTATCAATTAAATACGTTCCTTTACCAAATGATTTTTTTATTAAAATCGCGTCCCCTTGTCCAACATCAATTACTATTACTTTATCAACTGGAGAATAACGTTGGTAGTAACAAAAAAAGATTAAAGAGACAACGACTAAACTTGTACTAAGAATCCGTTTTTTTATATATTTCCCATCTATTTCTAGTGTCAGAATAAAACAAGATAAAGAAAGAATAAGCAAAATCGTTAAAAAAAGTGGCACTCTTCCAGTAACTATTGTGATAAACGGTAGTTCGCTAATCGATTCAACCATTTTTTCAATAAAGGTTAATAGTTTTTCTATACTCATTAAACTGTATTCAAAAAATGGGTTTAAATACAAAAAAAATGAAAGAATTAACAACAGGATAAAAACAGGCAATAAAACCCAAGTAAAGAGAGGGACAAATAATAAATTAGCGAAAATACCAATCCACGAAAATTCAAAAAAATGATAAGATAAAATTGGTATCGAAACTAACATGAGAATAAAAGAAATAATAAAATTTGTAACTAGCGATGATCTAGAGATAGTAAGATAAGTTTGCGACAAAATTAATAAGACTAAGCTCAAAAGGTAGCTTAATTGAAATCCTATTGAAAAAACTTGATACGGATTAATAATTAAAGCGGATAACAAAGTCCATGACCAAACATCCAGACTAGAAATAATCATTCTAAAATGAGAACTTATCAATATAATCAAAGACATAACAATTGCACGATATACACTCGTTCCCCAACCAGTTAAATTTCCATAAAAAGGCAAAATAATCAACATTAAGTAAAAAGTTGTTTCTTTAGTAAAGCCAACTCGCCATAATAAATAAACCAAACCCGTTACAAAAAATTGAATATGCAGTCCTGATATGCTTAATAAGTGAATAATCCCTATTTCTTTAAAATTTTGTACCGTTATTTTATCAAGAGAACTTAAATCAGCAAAAAGAAGGGTCTTCATATATTGAGATGTCTTTATCGTTATTTTTTTATCAATATGCTTTAAAATAGCCATTCTCATATTTTCTGGAATCATTTTTTTTGTAATAGAAGCTTTAGTTTTTTCCATCGAATAAAACGTTTCAACCTTTAAAATCCAATGAATTTTTTTACGGTGTAAAAATGTTTGGTAATCAAACTGGTTTTGATTACGATTCTTTCCGGGTATCTCTAAATTCCCTGTGCTTTTAACGGTAAATATGTTTGTTTGAGACTCCCATGCTTTTTTTTCTTTTTTTGATTGAAGAGTATAAAAAACGACAATCTTTTCAGATATTTCCGGATGGTTTTCCGACTTTTCAATAGTCCCATAAAACTGTAATTGGTTTCCATCTACTTTAATTTGATCGGGCTTAATTCTAATTATAAACGATTTATCTTCAGCGGTTAAGTTTGTTTTATTTGTCCATTGATGAACGCTAGTTAATAAGATAACCATACAAGATAAAACTAATGAACCAATAATTAAAGTTCTTCTTTTCGTAACACATAAACGTAGAAAAAAAAGAATATAAATAGCTATTGTTAACCAATATCCAGATGTTAAAATCATTAGTGAACTGATCAGACAAAATATGGCTGGAAATAAGAAATAACTTCTCATTTAAAATTAACTATTGATTCTGCATGTGGCGATTTTCTCAAACGTAATCATTGGCTTAAAATTCTAATTCTTTAAAAAAGTTTTCTGATAAAAAAACTTTTTGACATTGAACGTGGGCTTGTTCAATTAAATTTAATGCATAATCATTATTATGATAATCTTCTAGATAATAAATTTTTTTAATACCTGCTTGAAGAATCATTTTAGTACATTGAAGACAAGGAAAATGAGTGACATATATTTCTGCACCTTCTGTTTGTGCACCAAATTTCGCACACTGTAAGATAGCATTCATTTCTGCATGTATTGTTCTAATACAATGTCCATCTACAACATAGCACCCTTCATCAATGCAATGCTTATCTCCGCTCACAGAACCATTATAGCCACCTGCGATAATTCTTTTTTCTCTGACTATCGTAGCCCCTACCATCAGTCTTGTACATGTACTCCTTAACGAAAGTAATAGGCTTTGTGACATAAAATATTGATTCCACGGAATTCTATCTGCCATCATTGTTCCCTCCAATTTAATCTAAATCATTTATAAAGATAATGAATAGTTGTTATAGTAAACATTTCTATCAGTATACAAAAGCTTTTCTATGTTTACAATCTTTCATTGAGAAAATGATTAGTCTTTGCCCACACTAATGAAATCAGCCAATGCTTCAAATGTTTTATCGCCAATACCAGAAACTTCTTTTAATTCTTCAACCGCTTTAAACGAACCATGTTCTTGTCTGTATTGCAAAATGCGCTCAGCTTTCTTTCCACCAATCCCTGATAATGTCTGTAGTTGAGTGATATCGGCTGTATTGAGGTTTACTTTTCCTGTCTCTTTATCGCTTAGATCATTTGGTATGCTAATAATTACTGGCGACTCCTCCTTACTATCAGTTTCATTGGAACTTTCTTGTTCAACTCCTGCTCCTATCGTTGGTATTATAATCATCATCTGATCCGTTAGCTTTTGAGAAAGATTTACCCTACTTTGATCAGCTGTTGGTAAGAATCCGCCAGCTAAAATGATGACATCAGTCAAACGAGTCGTTGCATTTATTTCATAAACTCCTGGTATTTGAACAGCACCTTTAACATCAACATAAATAGATTCTTTTGCCTCATTCTCATTTTTTAAAGGTACATTGCTACTACTTCCATCTAAAGTGAGACTATTTTGTAACTCAGAAGTTTGGCTCATATAATGATCAGCTAAGGACTCATTCATTTGATCAGATGCTTTTGTTTTAGAAAAAAGGATAAAGAGTAATAGGACGATAACAAACAAAAAGACAACAATTGTACTGATAGCAATGATCATTTTTCTTTTTTTTAACCATATTTCAACCAAATCATTCATACGGTAGCAATCTCCTTTACCTTTATCATCTCTTATAAACTATCCGCAATAATATAGTACTTCTTTTATTTTAAACAGATTTTTTTTAAGGGCTGCAAGCAAGTATAGCAGTCAATAAAAAAAACTTCTTAAGATTTTGTACCGACCCCTAGAAGTTAGACCTAAAAAATCTAACTTTTGGGGGTTTTTCATATGGCAAAATATACATTTGAACTTAAACTAGAAATCATTCAAGCCTATTTACGTGGTGAAGGGGGATATGGA